>Ga0364881_10714_pt1 | contig 11247 bp, 17 predicted proteins | sample ExccelJu500001D4_5_FD_206923 | JGI IMG/M metagenome (GOLD analysis project Ga0364881, IMG submission 206923) | Enriched cells from Trout Bog Lake Hypolimnion, Wisconsin, USA - BchlTB.July30.5000.01.D4 | ecosystem: Environmental > Aquatic > Freshwater > Lake > Hypolimnion/Profundal zone | place... | reverse complement strand
ATGGCTGACTTCACACCTTACGACTCGATTACCGTCACACCTTACAAGGTGGGTATGAGAGTCAGAGTTACGAGGGAGTTGATTGAAGACCAAATAGTGAATATAGTAGAAGACCAGCTAAAGCGGGCTGCTCGCAGAGTGGTCATGACAATTGACCAAGATGTTGAGAAGGCTCTCAATGCGGGTGCTTTCACAAGCACAGCCATAACTGGAACCTCTATATTCATGGATGGAACGGCAGCGACATTTGCTAACACCATAGGAGTAAACGACATCACGCAAGCCGAGGCTGTAATACAGAACCTTGCGTTGGAGCCTGACACGATTGCGATGAACCCACTGGCTCATCAAGACCTTGCCAAGATTCCGCAGTTTGCCGCACTACTCTTCTACGGTCAGCCCGTATACCAGCAAGGAGCCGGAACCGTTGTTTCGGCACCTGCTTTGTATGGTCTGAAGCAGATAGTCACTCCGAACATTCCGCAGAGCACAGGAACCGCTAACAGTTCGAGGGCTTATGTCCTCGCTGCTGCTGGTTCTAACTACTCTGCATCATACGCACCGCTAGGTTACTTCGCAACGAAGAGACCTATCAGCGTAGATGTTTGGCCACAGCCAACTTACGACTCGATTGATATCGTCATAACGGCTAGGTATGCACCTGTAGTTACGTATCCTGAATCAATTGTTCAGTTTACGTCGCTTAGGTCGTCCTAATCACTAGAAGAAGCACAATCGAACAACTCGAAGCTCAACAGGAGTTTACTGCAATTGAAGGGGGTAGCTCCCCTTCTTCCCACGGTTTTTAAGTATCCTTAAATAGTTCTATGCACCACTCTAGATGTATGAGTGGCGTTACGAGGCTCTTGGGACATTGGCATCCGAAATGGACTATCACTAAATTCCACGACAGCGACGGTGCTGTAGCTAAGTGGAAAGCTCAGGGCCACACGGCCTTTGAAGCTAGTGTGACCTTCCAAGATAGACTTGTTGAGATAAAGAAATTTGAATACAACGGTGTCACTCAGACAGGTGCTAACCTTCTGTGGAATCTTTTCACCGACATCGGCGGAGCCTCTCCATTCAGCAATGCTAATACTCGTCTTGGTGTTTCTACTGACTCAACTGGCTTCTTCAACACGCAAACTAACCTAAATCCAAGCGGTTTGGCTGCTTTCTATATGCAACTGATGGATGCTACTTTTCCTCTTCCTCCCACCACTCAGGTCGTTTTTGAGGCTACTTTTGACATGAATACAGCCAATTTCCACTGGCAATCCTTTGGTGTAGACAACGATGCAATAGATGGTGCAGGTGATGTCATCACAAGTTATTCTCCGGGCACGATAGGGCTTGTCAATAGAGAAGTCGTAGACCAAGGGACTAAAGTTTTAGGAGACACATGGATTCTCAGTCTTATTCTAGAAGTCACTTAGACAACCTTAAATACTAGCGAATCTATATTACTCTTGATATGTCAGCAGGACTTGGCGGCCTCAGAATAGGCTTGAAGGTTGTTGCTCGAAACCCTTGCCCAGACCACGGGTTTGTGCATACTGAAACAGATTCGTGCCAGAAGGGATATCTTGGAACGACAATCAAGGAGCACGATATGGGGCTTTATGCTTTTGCTGCTACTCTGATTGCCAACGCTTTTGCCACCAACAACACGGCAACGTCGGTTCCAGACATCACTAACACCAATCGTTCTTTCAATGCTAACTCTGCTGTAAGCGCCATCCTCATTGTGGCGGGTTCAGGAGTTACGACTCCTACCTTTGGCGATTATCAGATTCAGACTCAGATTGCTTCCTCAAGCGGTTCTATCTCGGCAACAGTCAATCCAACCATCACCAATAACACTACCAATGGAACCTTTACCATTACTGGCACCTTTACCAATTCTACAGGGTCAAATGCGACCTATGGAAACATCGGGATATATGCTACAGCCAACACCTTCTCCTTCATGTTCGCTCACGACCTGACCAATGGAGCTACAGGATATGTGGTCTCTCCAGCAGGAACAGTGGCGGTAACTTATACAGTAACAATCTCGTAGACTTTAAATAGCCCTCTGACCCTCTATAGTTTGATATGTCAGTAGTTGGCGCAGCTTTTGTAGGACATGAATCTCTGGGCAATGCTAATCTCAATCCTACTGCTAATGATGGTCATGTAACAGGGACTATTGCCGCCGGAACCACCGGAAATTCGGGTGCTCTAACTACCACTAAAACGGGAGATGTGATATTTGTTTCAGTAGTTACAAACGGAGTTGATGTTTCTGGTATTTCAGATACAGCCAATCTTACTTGGTATACTAGAGTGGTTGTAGACAATACCAGTAGTTTGCACATGGAGAAATGGTTTGCTCAGTCAGCCGGAACGCTTGCTGGTGATGTTATAACGGTGACGCTTGCTTCTTCTGGTAATGCTGCCTTTGCTGTTACTGCATGGAGCGGAACCACTTACACTTTCCCATTCGACCCTTATGCCATCTCAACTAATATTCAAACGGCCACTTTAGCACCATCTGACACTCTTGCGACTGCAGACCCAACAGGAATAGCAATAGCCTCATTCGGGTGGGTAGGTGGTTCTGGTTCTGTCTTTACCAATGGAGCAGGATACACAACCATTGCAACAATAAATCAGTCAACCAATCTAGGTTTGGCCGTAGAATATCAAGTTCTGAATACTGCACAAACGGCCCTTACGAGCAATGGCACTCTTTCTGTAGCAGAAAATATAGTTCAGATATCAGATGTTCTTATGGCACTTTCTGATAATATCTATACTCTTCATGCTGCCTCGAATCAGGAAGCCACCATTCACAACATATATTACAATAACTTTGCAGGATTGCCCGGTCACTCTACCATGGTAATAGGAAGAGTTGACGAGGAAGGTAGCGGCCAAGCATGGGCCACTCCAACCTTTAACGGTGCTTTGCAGAATCTTCATATCCACATTACTCAAATGACGGCAGGGATTCTCTTCATCAATACCTCTACGACAGACCAATATCTAGTGGCGTGGGATGGCCTCCGAACCTTATAGAGTGATGTAGATGAGCAACTCAGGAGTCTATAGTTTGAGGATAGCCAGCTATAATGGTATTCCAACCTATGGTAATGGGATAGCTGTAGACATCTATGATGTAGATAACTTCATAATCCCTGTTACAACTGCTACTACCGTTTATAGTATTCCAATAACTTCTACGATAGATTGTCTAGTTTATGTCTACATTAGAGTCATCACCAGTAACACAAATACCAATGCTGTTTTGACTTGGGCTGATGAATCGGGGCCACAAACCCTTACTCTTACCAGTGGTGGTTTAGCAGTTGGTGGACATCCTATGACCCCTTCTTATCTCCATATGGTAGCTGGAACACCGCTAGTTCTAACTGTTACAACGAGCAATCATGCAAATCAGGTCTTCATAACTTCGGATGTTTACTTGATGTAGAGACTTTAAATACCCCCAAAGCTACTAATAAGTAGTATGTCCAAGAGTGGCACTATGAGTATTTCTATGAGAGCAGAGGCAAAAGACTCTGAAGGCAGACTTATTGGCGTTCATGAGCATCCTCTTGATGACATGGCAATCCGAGCCTTTGCTTGGACAATCCAACTTAATCTCCTAAAGACCAATGAGACTATAACTGATGTCACAGGAACGGCCAATGCGGAGACCGCAAACTCAGCTATTACCACAATAAATCTCCATGCTGGAAGTGGGGTGACGGCTCCTGCCTTTACCGATTACCAGATTCAATCTCCTCTTACCAATACAGGAACCACCGCTTATGTCACACCAGCCGTCAATGCTATCTCTGGCTCTGTCTTCACTGTGACAGGAACCTTCACCAACACCAGTGGTGGAACTCTAACCTATGGCAATGTGGGTATTGAAATCACACTCAATAGCCACACCTACCTTCTAACTCACGACCAGATTAACGGAGCCACTGGTTTCATCATTTCAGTGAACGGGACGGTAGGTATTACCTACACGATAGCTTTTAGCTAGGGGTCGAAGGCGCTGGAACTTCGGCTTCCTTCGTAGTGACGGCTTCTGCTCTTTTTTTAGCCTCCGCCTCCTTCTGCTCCTTCTGAAGCTGCGTTACGGCTAGAGTCAGGATGCCAGTAAGTTCATCATCTATAGCCCGAAGGCTTTGGCGAATAACTACCAGCTTTTGCAATAGGACATTGGGATTGTGGACATCAAACTCAGGTTGATTTTGGGACATAGGATAGGGTATAGAAGCAAAGGTATATAAGTGTTCTCCACCATATTTCTGATAGTATGACTGAGTTCGTCCTTACAAGTCTGGTTAATTCCATTCTAAACTCAGATGGCACTATAACCGTTTCATCGGCAACAGGAAACGTAACTCTCTCATTGGCTCTTGGTCACATCAATATGTGGACAGCCGCCCAAAATAATACCTCTTCGTGGAGTTCTTATGTTCTTAGCACGGACACCTATCCACAGGCTGAATTAGTAGCAAGCGGCGGCGGAGGTCAGCTTCTTCTAGGTATTGGTGGTGCTACTTCTCCTACTGTAACACTTCAATATGGCGGTGCACCCGGTGTGCTCTATCTAACTACTGGAGTTTCAAGCCACTCCGCAAACATGGTAGTATTTGGTAATGCTCCGGGTTCAGGCGATAGTAATGCTATACTAACCCTATATGGAATTGCAGGCACCAACTTCGAGTATATGGTTATTGATGCTATTCAACAGACATCATATGTCTGGAATACTATTTTCGGAGGCTCTGGAGCGAATAGGCCCATTGTCTTTGAAAGCAATAGCACCGAGGCTTTCCGCATCACCACCACACCGAACGTGCAATTGGCTTCTACTGTCAATCTAAACTGGAACAACGACACATTCATTCAGCGTAACGGTGCAGCAAGTATTCAAATCGTCGGAGGAACATCGGTCGCTACAAAGTTCTACATCTCCGATTTAGGGGTCAATGACTTTATCATCACCACTGGAAGCCCGACGACTATTAACACAGACGGCAGTGTTGCGCTTGTGTTTCAGAGTGGAGGGAATGAAGCCTTCCGCATCACCAGCACGCCGATAGTCCAGATGCAGCCGACCGCCCTCACCATCCTCGGCTCCTCCACCGGCTACACCACGTTCACCACGAACAACGCAAGCAGCACCGACTACACGGCGACCTTCCCCGCCAACACGGGCACGGTGGCAGAACTCAATCTGGCGCAGTCGTGGAGCACGTTGCAGACCTTCGGCACCAACATCAGCTTCTTCGGGGCGCAGCTGAGCGGCACGGTCTCCAGCGGTCAGTATCTCCACTACAACGGGACGAACTGGATAGGGCAGACGGTGAGCGGAGGGCCGACGACATATAGAGCAACAAGCAACCAGACGACGAGCAGCGCCTTCCCGATTAATTCGACATACTTCACCTTTAGCGCACTCTCTAACACAGTATATTATTTGGATTGTTTCGTCTATGTGGGCAACAACACCAGTAATAGCTATTTTCAGGTCGGCTTCGCTGCACCAACTGGCACTACTGGAAGCTGGTCAGTCATATACGCTCAAAATACCGGGAATCCTTCAGCCATATATACACCGCAATCGCAACTCTATACGGCATTTAACACAGCCGAAGTTCCTATCCCAAATGGCTCAAATACAGATTTGGCAATAATCAAGGCCATCGTCCACGTTGGCTCCACAGCCGGAACCGTTGCCTTGGCCTTTGGAGCAGTATCGGCAAGTGGTTCCACCAGTGAGATTTACGCCGACAGCATGATGGTGGTCTACTCAGGCGTTTGATAGCGATGTATAGCGGCAGCTATCGGCCCTTCGTCTTTTACAATAACGGAGTTCCCACATTGACAATTAACGCAGCTATAGAAGTAACATCGCCATCATCCTCATACATAGCCTTCTTTGAAAGCACAGTCCTCGGAGTTCAGAATTGGAGTTGGGGAACAAGAACGAATGGTAACTGGGTTCTTAATGCGGGAAACGGTCTCGGAGGAACCGATGTCATAACCGTTGCGCCATCAGGTATATCGACATATGTAGAGGCCATTCAGTTCTCAAATGTTGCCATGTCACCTACAGGCTATCCAGCCATCTACAGTGACACAAGTGGAGATTTGGAGCTTCAGGCCAAACTTGCGTTGTATATGGGCGGTGGAGGTTCAGGAACGGCTCTTGAAATTAACAGTTCTAACCTTGTTGCCATCTACAAATATATCTATTACTACAATGGCATATCTACTGTAGGGAATGGAGTTCCATCTGAGTATGCTTCAACAGGAACATCGGCTGTCAATATTCAGACTACATCGACCTCCATTAAAACATACACCCCTATTACCAGTGGTCAATTTGTAGTCCTTGTTAGTGTCGTAGCTAAGACGACGGGTTCTGCTCTAACGTCCTTGACTGTTACTTATACCGATGTAACAACTGGCGTCACAGCAACACAAACAGCGTCTCCCATTGGTCCTTCCATACCCATAAACAACGCATACAGCTATGTTTTCCTTTGCAACGCCAGCACCGCATCAGCCATCTCGGTTCAGGGCACGGCTACTGCGGCTTCTGACCTTTACGCAACAGCTAACATAACGGCATATTAGAAGGCTTAAATATCTCCAGACCCCTACTTTCTTCGATGACCAACTACCTAATCACCACTAAGACAGATGCCCAATCTTCGGTAGGGCCAGTAACTATAGGCGTAGAAACCAACGTGGTAAGCTACACGGCTCAGGCTGCCGACTACATCCCAGAACTCTATCTTAGCCTTCAGAACATAACTACTGGTGATACGGTAGTGGTAACTGAGTATCTTTCTGTGGACGGAACCAACTATGAGATTTACTACCAGAATACCTTCACAGGAGCACAAACCTTTAACACTCTTCGCTTTCATGGAAAGCTCCTTGAGTTGAATATGCTCTACAAGGTCACGGTCAAGCAGACAGGTGGCACAGGAAGAGCCTACCCCTATGCTTCCATCCTCCAAGTATTCAATAGCTAGGCAACTTAATATAGCCGCAAGACCCTACCTCTAGTAGAATGTCCCTTCAAGCCGCTAGCAACTATCTCACTACTCCCTTCCCACAGGAGGAAGAGGTCTATGGCACTACCTTCAATACTACTAGCGGCGAAATAGGTAGTGGATTTACAGCAAAAGTAGTGGTTAGCCAAGCCGTCAAAGGGTCTATTGGTGGGGCTTTTACTAGAGCAATAACAATACCTCATCAAACGGCAACAGGAGAGATTGGCTCTGCTTCTTCGGCAAAAGAGGTTACTACCACCAAAGCAACAGGAGCCATCGGTGGAAGACTTAGTGGTGCAGTAATCAACAACCAGAAGGTAACAGGCGAGATAGGAGAAACTACAAGAGGCAAAGTAATTAATAATGAAGTAGTTTCCGGAGAGATAGGTGATGCTATATCCGGTGTTGGTATCACCAAGTATACAGTTGCTCTTACTGCTAATATCTCCGCTTCGGGCTTTGCAGTCACCAACAAGCAAGTCATAGCTCTTACTGAAGATGCAGATGTTGTTTACCACTATCAAGGAACAAATGCCAACGACCTCACAGAATGGGCTGATGCAGTTGAATTTCCTAGCCAAGATGTCCTTACTGAGTATGCTCTAACCATCTTCCCCCTTTCTGACCACTTCTTTGTTCAACTAGCAGCAAACATAGCGGCTAGTCAATCTGCAACCATCCCTCACCAAACTGTCTCTGGAGAGATTGGAAGTATGGAAAGAGGAACCACTATAACCACTACTAAAGTCTCAGGAGAGATAGGAGACTCTCTAATTGGGACAGCTTCTAGAACGCATCAGGTTGTCAAAGGAGAAATAGGTGATGCAACAACAGGCGCTATCAATATCACTCACCAAACTGCAAAGGGAGAGGTCGGCTCTAGTGATAGTGGACGAACACAGACAGGTGACTACGAAACCTTTGTCGAGCCTCGCATAAGACTGAGTGCAACTGTCATAGTGAGTGATAAAGTAACTGGTGAGATAGGAGACCACGTAGCAGCAAAAGAGGTGACTTCTACAATAACTACAGGTAAGATAGGACTTGGCAATGAACCTGTCGTTATTGCTTCTCAAGTCACACACGGAGAGATAGGAGATGTGTTCACCCAAAAAGAAACGACAACCACTTCCGCCACTGGAGAGATAGGCGATTCCACCTCTGGAGAAGTAGTTACAGGAGAGAAAGTTTCAGGAGAGATAGGAGATAGCTTCACCCAGAAGGAAGTGACTACCACCTCTGCAAAAGGTGAGATAGGTAATACTTTCACACAAAAGGAAGTGACTACCACCATTGCAAGTGGAAGCATAGGCAGTATGTTGAAAGGCGTTGTCAGAACCAATCAGGTAGTCTCTTTCAACATAGGCTCTAGTGTGGAAGCTACAAATATTGTGGTAAGCCAAACCGTTAAAGGAGAAATAGGAATCAAATTTACTGAAATCGTTGTAATTCATATCTTCTTCAATGGGTCTATCGGTGTTAGAGAGACGGCAAAGACGAACCGCCTTTCCTTTATTCCTGCAACCATTCAAACCTTCCAGACACCCTCGAAGAAGAAGCGGCTAAGGACTTTTGCCAAGAAGGTTCTTCTAGAAGCCAGAGACAACCCTTAATTACCCCTAGTTACCATACATAACCTATGGCAGAGGTAATCAAGACACAACCAGTTCTCCTCAATACGGAGTTGACCGTTACTATTACAAAGAGGAATGTAAAATTCAAGATGGATAGCCTTCAGCAGCTTCCTAGTGGTGGTGAGTAGAAATGGTAGCTGGTCTAATAGTCAAAGTCACCAACTTCGGATTCAGCCTTACTTTCACCATTCAGAACGCAGATGGAACGCCGTTTGACCTAACGAACCTCTATCCTACTCTTTATGTCTACACTCAAGAACAAGAGCCTACTCTTCTCTTCTATGGTGCTTGTATAACATCTCTTCCTGCTACGGCAGGTATCTGCACTTACCCAGTCATTGAGGGCAATTTCCCTACTACAGGAACTTTCGCTGCTGAGATTGAGATGACCGACACCGTTCCTCCTCTTGCGCCTATTGCCACAGAAATAACGACAGAGACCTTCACAATTAACGTGATTATCAGACATCCAGCGATTCCGTAATGGTCAAGCCGTGCGCCGGTTATAATTCTGTGGCTGAGTATGTCTATACAGCCATCATACAGCTACGCCCTAGAGATGAGATTCTAGCCACAATAGAGAAGGAGGGATACACCCACCAACAGGCGATGGTTTTCTATCGTAATTACTTATGCCGCTTCTTTGCACGCCGACAACTTCTTACTGAACATGAAAGTGGCTCAACTCCATCGTCGTAATCATTAGGAGTGCGTCATTGGCATGCTTGAGGGCTACATGAGCCCAAAACTCGCACTCGGACTCAGAAACAGGGTCATGATTTACGTCGAGATAGAAATGCCCATGAGATATAACCTCCTCCTTTGTCTTCCCGTTGTTTATGTGCAAGTCAATGGCTGTAAGACATTTCTGGCAGAATTTCATGGTGGTGAACACTCTCTACAAGTAACCTTCATTTGACCATCCATAAGTAAACCTGTTATTCTATTGGTAAATGTCAAATAACCTATATGCTTCCCGCACTTCGAGCAAATTAGCTTCAAGTCAGGTCAACCAGAAAGCGTAGAGCCATCGCCGCTACTTGCACAGCTTCCTCTCGCAACCTCTCTTTATCTCTATACTTACTAAAGTCGCCAATTCCTATGTAAAGGTGAGTAGGGTCATTTGGCAAGTCTTTCTTCTTTATCTCGTCCCATAGCTCGTCTAGCTCCTCTAGGATGATAGCATAGCCTTCATGGTCGGACTTGAAGGGTGGAAACTCACTAGAAGCTCGCTTGTATTCCTCTACTACATCCTTGATGGACTGAGTAAGAGGCGTGACAGGATGGCCTTGTGACAACTCTACCTTACCTTGTCCTTTGCATCTTTTACACACCATAACAAAAGGACTTCCTACATCGTCAGGCAGGATAGACCATATCTCTCCTGCCCCGCCACATTTTGTGCATGGGTCTTCGATTATTAGATTAGCCTTTATGTGTCTGTCTGTTCTTATGGGCCTACTTGCTACAGGTTTCTCCTTCTTTGCACCGAAGATGAATTTCTCGGTTATGCTCTCGTCACTCATGGCTTTATCCCCTTTCTCTTCTCCAGAAGCTCGTCAGTAACCTTCTTGAACTCGGCCCAGTTGAAGGGGTTGATAGTGAAGCTCTGCTTCCGCTTCCACTCGCTCTGACCAGTAGCCTTATTGACCTTCTCCTGCCAAAGATACCATTTCACCTGCACCTTCCCGTAGGTTTTCACAAGAAGGATAGCAGACCACCAACCGCCTGACTTGCTCATGGTCTTTCCTTCTAGGACTTGGATATCCGAATCCTCAAAGGCAGGATACTTCTCTGGTGCCGTCGTCAGAACATTAGGCCCGACTACAGGTGTAGGTGTGCTCACGATACCCATCTCTCTTCTGGTGTAGCTGCCTTCTCGCCGATAATCTTGCCTTCAAGAGCAAGCGCCCTCTTGGTAAACTCTGCTTGTATCTTTATCAGCTTTTGAGCACTTTGATACTCACTCAGCTTCTTTAGGCTCTGCTCCTTAATCCTTCCAAGATTGCCTGCCGCTTCAGGATTACTGTCAAGAGTGAAGGTAGTAATCACACTATCATCGTCTCTAAGGGCTTCTATAGTCTGTCGGATTGCAATTGAATTGCCCTCACTCGTTACTACATCCACCTTAGCAATTTTGAATCGCACATTGTTTTCCGTATTGGTATTGCTCATGGCCTACCCCTAGGCCCAAGCCTATTTAAGGATTCTTCATCTCTTTTTTGTTTCTCGTTCATAGCTCTCCTCTTGTTCACTTGTGATTGTTTTCTGAGGCACTTAGGCGTTGCGCTCCGCAGCACTAATCACCCAGTCTGCCATAGGCGGACTATACCCGTGACATCTATTAAAAGATTTGCGTTTGGGAGATTGCTCTGAAATCTTTATATAGTCTGCTGGAGGAGGGATGGACTAATGGGAAATCATAAATCAGAAATTGACCGGAAGATAGAACATGAACTTCTAGTCTTCACAGAAAACCTGAAGCGGAATATGACCGAGAAGGATGTAGTTGCTCTCTATGAGCAGCTTGAGGCAGA
>Ga0364881_10876_pt1 | contig 11252 bp, 13 predicted proteins | sample ExccelJu500001D4_5_FD_206923 | JGI IMG/M metagenome (GOLD analysis project Ga0364881, IMG submission 206923) | Enriched cells from Trout Bog Lake Hypolimnion, Wisconsin, USA - BchlTB.July30.5000.01.D4 | ecosystem: Environmental > Aquatic > Freshwater > Lake > Hypolimnion/Profundal zone | place... | reverse complement strand
CGGAATGACGGGCATCTACGGGCTACGCCTCGCATTGCTATTTACTTTATTTGCACTCACGGCCTGCGCTAAAAAGGAGCTACCAACCTACGAGGAGCAAGGCTACGTGTTCGGCACGCTGGTGGAAGTCAACGTGTATGGGGAAGATGAAACCAAGGCTCGGCATGCTGTTGCTTCCGTGATGCAGGAATTTCAGCGGCTGCACGATCTGCTGCATGCCTGGAAGCCGAGCGTGTTGAGCGATTTGAATGCTGCTTTCGCCAAGGGCGAGAGCCGAGAGGTGACTCCGGAACTGGCTGCCATGCTAAAAGATGCTGCACAACTCTCAACTCATTCCGATGGTCTGTTCAACCCTTCCATCGGTGGGCTGATCAGGCTGTGGGGGTTTCATGCCGATGAGTTTAAGGCGGTATTGCCGGACGAAAAGCAAGTCGCCAGGCTAGTTGCTGCAAAGCCGCAGATGAGTGATCTAGTTTTTTCGCCTGCCTCCGATGGGAAAGGGGAAGTGGTAACCACTCGTAACAAAACCGTTTTTCTCGATCTCGGCGGGTATGCCAAAGGTTATGCACTTGACCGGGCATCGGAGTTGCTTGGGCAACAGGGAATCCACAATGCCTTAATCAACATCGGCGGCAATGTGTTGGCAATGGGGCAACACGGGGATCGGGCGTGGCGAATTGGCATCCAGCATCCGCGCAAGCCGGGACCGATTGCCACGCTGGAGTTACATGACGGCGAGGCTATCGGGACATCGGGTGATTATCAACGCTATTTCGAATTGGGGGGTAAACGCTATTGCCACCTGATTGATCCCCGCAATGGACAGCCGGTTCAAGGTGTGCAAGCGGTCACTATCATGACGCATGGACCACGCGCCGGGACATTGTCGGACGCACCTTCGAAACCGCTGTTTATATCCGGAAAGGCAGGCTGGCGCGACGCCGCACAGAAGATGAATCTCTCCGATGCTCTGTTAATTGACGGCGACGGCGTGGCACACCTTACCGCTTCCATGCAGAAACGGCTAGAATTCGCAGATCAAGCCACAATCAGGAAAGTCGAGCCATGAGTATGCCTGAACAGGAACATATCGAAAGGAACATACGGCGCACCGCAGGCATAAACGCGCTCAAGGAAATTCGCGGCATCGTGGATGAGGATTTACGCGAGGAAGCAGCTCGTGCAAAATTGCTGCGTACTTTCTTGCGGTATGGCCTCGCAGCCTTACTGCCGGCGGCATTGCTGCTGGCGCATTATTTTGGAGTTGTTTAAAAATGATCGGGATTTTATTGCTGACTCATAACGGCTTGGGGGACAGTCTGGTGGACTGTGTGCGGCATGTGCTGGGCAGTGTTCCTTCGAATATCAAGGTGTTGTCGGTGCTGGCGGATGATGATCCGCAGTGCAAGGAAGACGAAGGACGCGCTCTGATCGCGCAATTGGATACTGGAAATGGTGTATTGCTTTTTTCCGACTTGTTCGGTGCCACCCCAAGCAACATTGCACGGCGGCTGTATCAGCCGGGGCAAGTGGAGGGGGTGGCCGGCGTCAACCTGCCGATGCTGTTAAGAGCGGTGTGTTACAGCGGCAAGCCGCTGGCGGAAGTTGCAAAGATGGTGCTGGAAAGCGGGCGTAACTGTGTTCTACCAATAAACTCTGACTCGGGAAGCTGTGATGTTACAACAGGATGCACTAATAATTAACAAGCTGGGCCTGCATGCGCGAGCCTCGGCAAAACTGACCCAGACTGCTTCGAAGTTTCCCTGCGAGGTGTGGATGTCGCGCGCGGGCCGGCGCGTGAATGCAAAAAGCATCATGGGCGTGATGATGCTGGCAGCCGCCAAGGGCAGTACCATCACTATTGAAACGAGCGGCGAACAGGAACAGGAAGCAATGGATGCTTTGCTGGCTTTGATCAACGATTATTTTGGAGAGGGCGAGTGAAATTCCCGTTGTATTTCGATTTGCCCGTTCTGATTTCAGGCGAAATTCCATGAACTTCACTCTGCACGGCATTGCTGTCTCCAGCGGCATCGCCGTCGGACACGCCCATCTTATTTCACACACTGCGCTGGAAGTTGCGCACTACAAGCTGCCCGGGGATATGCTGGCCGAGGAGTTGACCCGCTTCGATGCCGCGCTTGCCTCCACGCGCAGCGAACTGACCGCTTTGCGTGCCAGCCGCCCGCAGCAGGCTGCGGCAGAGTTCGATGCGTTTCTCGACTTGCACCTGATGATACTGTGTGATGAGCACATCAGCCGTGCTCCGCGCGAGATGATAGAACGCGAGCATTGCAATGCAGAGTGGGCGCTCAAGGTAAAGATGGATGAGTTGGTCGCACATTTCGAAGCGTTCGATGACGCCTATCTGCGGGAACGCAAGACCGATGTGACGCAAGTGGTGGAGCGGATACTCAAAACTCTCACGGGCCAACCCGGACATGTGCCGCCTGCGGCCAATCACGACACCAAAATGATACTGGTGGCGCACGATGTAAGTCCTGCCGACTTGATTCAACTAAAGCCGCACCAATTCTCCGCCATCCTCACCGACCTGGGGGGGGGCAACTTCGCACACTGCCATCATCGCACGCGGCCTTAACACGCCGTGCGTTGTCGGTCTGCACCATGCGCGCGAACTGTTGCGCGAGAACGACCTGCTTATCGTGGATGGCGAACAGGGCGTCGTCATCGTAAATCCGGACAAGCAAATTCTCGCCGATTACAGATTGCGCCAGGATCAATTCGGGCTGGAACGAAAGAAACTCAAGCGTCTCAAGGCGATGCTGGCCAGTACGCTGGACGGCACCCAAATCGAACTGCACGCCAACATTGAGTTGCCGCAAGATTTGCCGGAAGTAAAGGAAAATGGCGCTACCGGGATAGGTCTGTTTCGGAGCGAGTTTTTGTTTCTTAACCGGGATGTGTTACCGGGCGAGGAAGAACAATTCGAAGCTTACCGTGCCGTGGCGGAAGGAATGGAAGGGTTACCGGTCACCATCCGTACTTTTGATCTCGGCGCGGACAAACAACTTAACGACGCCCAGCGTGTCGCCAGTAACCCGGCACTCGGCTTGCGTGCCATCCGCCTGTGCCTGGCCGAACCAAAACTTTTCCGCACCCAGTTACGCGCGTTGCTGCGTGCTTCGCACTACGGAAACGTCCATATACTGGTACCGATGTTGTCGGGCACTGCAGAAATCAATCAAACGTTGCAATTCATCGCTAACGTCAAACAGGCCCTTGACGCGGAAGGCATCCCCTACAACCGCGAGGTACAGATTGGCGGGATGGTGGAAATTCCCGCCGCTGCGCTGGCGCTCAATGTATTCATCAAAAAACTGGATTTCCTCTCCATCGGCACCAACGATTTAATTCAGTACACTTTGGCAATTGATCGTACCGACGAGGAAGTGGCACACCTCTACGACCCGCTTCATCCTGCCGTGCTGTACCTCCTGTCGCATGTCATCGGTAGCGCAACCAAAGCCGGCATCCCGGTTGCGGTGTGCGGTGAAATGGCAGGTGACCTTGCCTACACCCGCCTTCTGCTCGGCCTCGGTCTGCGCCAGTTTTCGATGAATCCGGCGCAACTGCTCGGTGCAAAACAGCGGGTACTTACTACTAGCCTGCCGCAGATAGCTACTATCACGCAGAAAATTTTACGCGCCGAAGACCCGCTAAAAACCCGGGAGTTGCTGGACAAGCTGAATGCGATGTAGCGCATGCAAAGCAACATAGCGCATGCAAAGCAATTGACATAATTCCTCAAAACCGGGAAACTTCGTTCCGTGCCGATTTGAGCTCAGCTTGCGGGGCACGTAAAACATACCAGCTAAAGCGTTCAACCCGTTTTGGCGTTAGCTGAGCGGGTTTTGTATTTTGGGAATAGAATTGAATACATCTGCAGGTATCGTCAGCGCACAGCACGCGGCCTTTGACACTCCGTTCATCTTTAAAAGCGGTGCGGTGTTGCCTTGCTACGAGTTGGTATATGAGACTTACGGTGTATTGAACGCCGACAAATCCAACGCCATCCTGGTGTGCCATGCATTGTCCGGCCATCATCACGTCGCGGGTTATTATGCCGACAATCCAAATAATGTGGGCTGGTGGGACACCATGATCGGCCCCGGTAAACCGGTTGATACAAATAAATTTTTCGTCATCGGACTGAATAATCTGGGCGGCTGCCACGGCTCCACCGGGCCCTCCAGCATCAATCCTGAAACAGGTAAGCCGTATGGTGCAAGTTTCCCGGTGGTCACCGTGGAAGACTGGGTAGTATCGCAATCACGCTTGGCGAATTTGCTGGGCATCCGGCAATTCGCCGCCGTGATGGGCGGCAGTCTGGGCGGGATGCAGGCCATGCAATGGTCGCTGTCATATCCCGAGCGCGTGCGTCACGTTCTGGCGATTGCCACAGCGCCGCATCTGACAGCAGAGAATATCGCCTTTAATGATGTGGCACGCAACGCCATTCTCACCGACCCGGACTTTCACGGCGGAAATTTTTACGAGCATGGCGTGGTCCCGACGCGCGGCCTGCGCCTGGCGCGCATGCTGGGGCATATCACCTACCTGTCCGACGATGCGATGGCGGACAAGTTCGGACGCAGTTTGCGTTCGGGTAAACTCGGCTACAACTACGACATCGAGTTCGAGATTGAATCTTACCTGCGTTACCAGGGAGACAAATTCGCCGCCTATTTTGATGCGAATACCTATCTGCTGATGACCAAGGCGCTGGATTATTTCGACCCGGCGCGCGACTACAATGACAATCTGGATCAGGCGTTTGCCGCCGCGCGAGCGGACTTTCTGGTGTTATCATTTACCACCGACTGGCGCTTCTCGCCGGAGCGTTCGCGCACCATAGTCAACGCCTTGCTGCACAATCGTCTCAACGTCAGTTACAGCGAGATTTCCTCGGCGCACGGGCATGACTCGTTCCTGATGCAACACGAACATTACCATGAAGTGATGCGCGCATATCTCAACAGAATTGCCGGGGAGTTTTCCTCATGAGCTCACACGATCCGGCCGAACTTGCCGCCGCACGACCGGATTTTGCCGCTATTGCAGCGTGGATACCGCAGGGCGCGTCCGTGCTCGATCTCGGTTGTGGCGACGGTAGTTTGCTGCGCTATCTGAAGAACACGCGCAAGGTGCGCGGCTATGGAGTCGAGATCAGCGATGCAAACATCGTGGCGTGTATCCGCAACGGCGTAAATGTCATCCAGAGCAACTTGGAGTCCGGGCTTTCCGGTTTTGAGAGCAATGCCTTCGATTTTGTCCTCCTGTCGCAGACGTTACAAGCCACCCGTCATACCGAACCGCTGGTGCAGGAAATGTTGCGCGTGGGTAGGGAAGGGATCGTCAGTTTTCCCAACTTCGGCTACTGGAAAGCTCGTCTGGACGTCCTGCGCGGCAATATGCCGGTGTCTGAAGAATTACCGTACCAATGGTACGACACACCCAACGTGCACTTGTGCACCCTGCATGATTTTGAGGACCTCTGTAACAACCATCGCGTGCACATCCTCGAACGCCGCGTGATGACCGGCGACGGCGAAATCCACCTGCTGCCCAATTTGCTCGGCAGCATGGCGGTGTACCGGTTCAAACGCGCGGTCTGATTGGATGAGCGTCTGGAAACAGTTGTTTACCGGCCGCATGCTGATCTGCGTGTTCACCGGATTCTCTTCCGGGCTGCCGCTGTACCTTCTGTTCAACCTGCTACCCGCCTGGCTACGCAGCGAACACGTTGACCTGAAAACTATCGGATTGTTCGCGCTGATCCAGTTTCCTTACACCTGGAAATTCCTGTGGTCGCCATTGCTTGACCGCTATGTCCTGCCGCTGCTCGGACGGCGACGCGGCTGGATGCTGCTTACCCAGATCGGCTTGCTGCTGGTGATTATTTCGATGGGCGCATTCTCGCCGCAAAGCGATCTGCGCACCATCGCCTGGATCGCCACGCTGCTTGCCTTTCTCAGCGCCACGCAGGACATCGTGTTGGATGCCTACCGCCGCGAACTGCTGGCGGATAATGAACTGGGGCTAGGCAATGCGGTACACGTGAATGCCTACCGCATCGCCGGTCTGGTGCCGGGTTCGCTGTCGCTTATATTGGCTGATTTTCTGCCGTGGGATATGGTGTTCATCGTTACCGCCCTGTTCATGCTGCCCGGCATGGCAATGACGCTGCTGGTGCAGGAACCGCACCGCGCCACCCCGCCCAAAACTTTGCGTGAAGCGGTAGTCGAACCGTTCCACGAATTCATTACCCGCCGGGGATGGAGCAGCGCGCTATTGATCCTGGCCTTCCTGTTCTTCTATAAACTCGGCGACAGTATGTGCACCGCGTTGGCTACGCCGTTTTATATGGACATGGGTTTCAGCAAAACTCAGATCGGCCTGATCGCCAAGAATGCCGGCCTGTGGCCCGCTGTCATCGGTGGTTTGCTTGGCGGCCTGTGGATGGTGAAGATCGGCATCAACCGGGCTTTGTGGCTGTTCGGCGTGGTGCAAGTTGTCGCTATCTTCGGTTTCGCCTGGCTGGCATCGGTGGGACACCACACCGAAATTACCGGCGTGCAACTCGCCCAACTTGCCATCGTGATCGGCCTCGAAGCACTGGGCGTGGGGCTGGGTACCGCGGCCTTCGTCGCCTTCATTGCCCGCACCACCCATCCTGCCTACACTGCCACCCAATTCGCGCTGTTCACCAGCCTTGCCGCCATGCCGCGCACTTTCGCCAATGCAGCGACCGGCTGGCTGGTTGAGCTGATGGGATGGAGGGGATTTTTTCTGCTGTGTGCGGTGCTGGCGGTGCCGGGGATGCTGCTGTTGCTGAAGGTTGCACCGTGGAACGAATCCGTACCGGAAAATCTATAAACAGGCGCAGATGAAGTATTTCATACCAAAGTATTTCATACCACTGGCTACCGCTTGCCACCTATGCTAAATTTGTAGCCAGTTTTAAAATTAAAACAACTTCCCGGGGAGAGTTTCATGCCGCAAACCAAGTTCATTTTGCAGGAAAACGATATACCAACCCACTGGTACAACATAGTGGCAGACATGCCAAATCCGCCCGCGCCGGTTCTGGGACCTGACGGCAAACCTATCGGACCGGAGGCGCTGGCGCCGATCTTTCCGATGAGCCTGATCATGCAGGAAGTTTCCGGTGAGCGCTGGATTCCGATTCCCGAGCCTGTGCGCGAAGCTTACCGTTTATACCGGCCTTCGCCCCTTTTCCGCGCGCATCGTCTGGAAGCGGCTCTGGGTACACCGGCGAAAATCTATTACAAGTACGAGGGTATTTCTCCTGCGGGTTCGCACAAGGTCAACACATCCATACCGCAGGCGTATTACAACAAGGAGGCCGGCATAAAACGCATCGCCACCGAAACCGGCGCTGGTCAGTGGGGTTCTTCGATGGCGCTGGCCGGACATATGTTCGGGCTGGAGGTGCGTGTCTATATGGTAAAGGTAAGCTACGAACAGAAACCGTTCCGTCGTTCGATGATGCACACATGGGGTGCGGAAGTATTCGCCAGCCCTTCGATGGAAACGCAGTCAGGGCGCGCCGCCCTGGCCGCTGACCCGAACAACCCCGGCTCACTCGGGCTGGCGATTTCCGAGGCGGTGGAAGATGCTGCCCATCGTGCCGATACTAATTATGCGCTCGGCTCAGTGCTCAACCATGTACTGTTGCACCAGACCGTCATAGGGCTGGAAGCTAAAAAACAATTCGAGTTGGCGGGCGATTATCCGGACATGATTTTTGCTCCCTGCGGCGGAGGCTCCAACTTTGGTGGAGCGGCCTTTCCTTTTTTCGCCGACAAGGCTTGCGGCAGAGACGTTCGGCTGGTGGCAGTGGAACCGTCGTCCTGCCCGACACTGACGCGCGGCAAATATGCTTACGATTTCGGCGATACGGCCAAGCTCACACCTATGCTCAAAATGTTCACGCTGGGGCACGACTTCATGCCACCGGGCATCCACGCGGGCGGGCTGCGCTACCATGGCGCATCGGCTTTGGTTTCCCAACTTTACCACGAGAAATTGATCGAGGCTGTGGCGGTGCCGCAAATAGCCACATTCCAGGCGGGCGTGACTTTTGCCCGCGCCGAGGGCATCATCCCTGCACCGGAATCCAATCATGCGATCGCAGCCTGCATTGACGAGGCGCTACGCTGCAAAGCATCCGGCGAACCGAAAACACTGTTCTTCAACCTCTCCGGGCACGGCCATTTTGACATGGCGGCCTATGATAAATATTTCTCCGGCCAACTGGAAGATTTCGCTTATCCGGAAGATGCGCTGCAAGAATCGCTCGCCAATTTGCCCAAGGTTGAGGCGTAGTAATAAACGGAACGGTCACGGTGGATAATTGTAATCCACCGTCAGCGGCGCGTGGTCGCTGAAGCGTTGTTCCTTGTAGATGCCGGTTGATTGAGCAGTCTGGGCGATTCCCGGCGTGGCAATGTGGTAGTCGATACGCCAGCCCACGTTCTTCGCCCAAGCCTGTCCGCGATTCGACCACCAGGTATAGGCTTCGAGTTCGGGGTGCAATTTGCGAAACACGTCCACAAATCCGACCGAATCAAACAGCTCAGTAAGCCATGCACGCTCTTCCGGCAGGAAACCGGAATTTTTCTTGTTGCCGCGCCAGTTCTTCAGATCAATTTCCCGGTGCGCAATATTCCAGTCACCGCACAGAATAACCTCTCGCCCGCAGTTACGAAGTTGCCTAAGATGGGGCATGAATGCGGCCATGAATTTGAACTTCATCGCTAGGCGTTCTTCCCCGCTGGAACCGGATGGGAGGTATAACGACACCACGCCCAGGTTGCCAAACTGCGCTTCAATGTAACGCCCCTCGATATCGAACTCGGGGATGCCCAGGCCTTCAATTACTGCATCCGGTTTGTGTTTGGAATAAATGCCCACGCCGCTGTAACCTTTTTTCTCGGCATAGTGAAAATAGCCGTGGTAGCCGTGCAGGGTGAGCATATCCTGTGTCAGGTCGGCAGCTTGCGCCTTGAGTTCCTGCATGCAGATAATGTCGGCATGTTGCTGTGCAAGCCAGGCCGGCAAACCTTTGCCAAAGGCTGAACGGATGCCATTTAAATTTAACGAGATGATGCGCACTAAATTTCTCCGATGCATGAGGGCTACCATTATAATAGCGGTATAACTTTGTTTAATGATGATTCTTGCCATGCATGCTTACCGTCAGGATTTTATACGATTTGCCGTTGAACAAAAGGCATTGCGATTCGGCGAATTCCAGACCAAGGCCGGGCGTTTGTCGCCATATTTCTTCAACTCCGGACTGTTTCAGGATGGCGCAGCATTACGAGATTTATGCCGGTTTTATGCGCATGGAATACTCGCATCCAAAGTGGAATTTGATATGCTGTTCGGCCCGGCCTACAAGGGCATTCCACTGGTTGCGGGCACTGCTATTGCGCTGGCGGAGCAGGGGCGCAACGTGTCATACTGCTTCAATCGCAAGGAGCCAAAAGATCACGGTGAGGGCGGCAGGACGGTTGGTGCGGCGTTGCAGGGGCGGGTGCTGATTATTGATGATGTGATTTCTGCGGGAACGTCAGTGCGGGAATCCATCGAATTGATCCGTGAGTCAGGCGCGACGCCATGTGGAGTGGTCATAGCGCTGGATCGAATGGAGCGTGGCCAGGGCGAGCTTTCTGCTGTGCAGGAAGTGCAACGCTTCTTCGGCATCCCTGTGGTGTCTATCGCTGCGCTGGATGACTTGCTCGGCTATTTGCATGATCAACCGGAATTGGTGCAGAATTTAATGGCAGTAAAATCTTATCGTGACCGTTATGGAGTGGAAAATGGCTAAATCGAAAATTATGGGTGCTGCTCTGGTGCTGTGCGCGGTTTTCAGCATAACCGCTGAAGCAGGGCTATATAAATGGGTAGACGATAAGGGCGAGACACATTACGGTGAAGTTGTTCCTCCGGAATACGCCAAAAAAGACAAGGTTCAGTTTGATGACAAGGGCCGAATAATCAAGGAAAAGCAACCGGAGGGAGAAGGCGATAATTCGGCAAACAAAACTCCCGAGCAAAAAGCTGCATTTGAGCAGCGGCGCAAGGATAAGGCGTTGCTGAACACTTACAGCAATGAGAAGGAGATTGACCTTGCGCGTGACCGCAACCTGCAGCAGGTGGAAGCCCGTATCAACGGTATCCAGTTGATGCAACAATCCGCCCAGGAAAGCCTGGACAGCTATCGAAAGGAAGCCAGTGGAATATCGGCGGGCAAACAGATTCCGGCTTCGTTGCAGGCAGACATCTCTGCCGCCGAAAACAAGGTCGTAAAATTAAAACAGGATCTGGATGCAGCCAATGCTAAAGCGGCATCCGTCAGGGCCAGTTTCGAGGCCGACAAGGTGCGCTATCGGGAATTGACCGGAGATTCCAAGAAGTAATTGGTGTCTCTTTTCGTGCTTCGGTTTTCGGTATTCTCGGGAAGTTACTTTGTGATTTACCTGCTTACCCGCTTCTGCCGCTTGCGTTTCGGCACACCCTGAATTTTCAGAACTGACCCCTACAAAGCAGCAAATATACCTTTGCTTGCATCATACTGAAGCAACTGGCCATGTTTGATGTCGAAATACCAACCCCGCAAAGTGAGGCTTCCCTCCTCGACTCGCTTACTCACCCACGGGAAAGTCATCAGGTTGCGCAGTGAGATCAGGATTGCGCGTTGTTCGCAGGCTTGCAGGCGTTCTTCCAGCGGCGCATCGGGCATGTCCCGCTCGACCGTCGCACGCGCGTCTTCGACCAGATGCATCCAGTCGTCGATAAAAGAATCCGGATTATTGGCACCGCCGGTTTCCACCAGCGTGCGGATGCCGCCGCAGTGGGCGTGTCCCAGTACGATGATGTGTTGAACACCGAGATTGCGCACACCGTATTCCAGCGCGGAACTGGTGCCGTGATGGCCGGACAGGGTTCCCGACGGGGGTACCAGATTGGCGACGTTGCGGACAACGAATAAATCACCGGGGGCGCAATCCAGCACAATGGCAGGGTCAACGCGCGAATCGCAGCAGGCGACCACCAGAATTTTGGGGTTCTGCCCCTGCGCTACCAGTTGCCGGTAGAGCGCATCGTCATGGGTAAAATGCCGTTCGCGGAAACGCCGGAAACCCTCGATGAGATGCTGCGGCGAGGTCATGCGCCAATCAATCGCCGCAAAGCTTCAT
>Ga0364881_10875_pt1 | contig 11279 bp, 8 predicted proteins | sample ExccelJu500001D4_5_FD_206923 | JGI IMG/M metagenome (GOLD analysis project Ga0364881, IMG submission 206923) | Enriched cells from Trout Bog Lake Hypolimnion, Wisconsin, USA - BchlTB.July30.5000.01.D4 | ecosystem: Environmental > Aquatic > Freshwater > Lake > Hypolimnion/Profundal zone | place... | reverse complement strand
GAGCGGGCGGGCCTCTGCCTGGGACTGACGCTGGCGCCCGAACCAGAACTGTTGATCTTGGATGATCCCACCTTGGGACTGGATCCCGTGGCCTGCCGTTCGCTGGTCGAGTCCATGGTCTATCTCACCCGCCGCTCGGATCGGACGATCTTCTTTTCTTCGCACCAATTGGCGGATGTGGAGCGCGTGGCCGATTACATCGCCATCTTGGATCACAGCGTGCTGCGGGCCTGCTGTCCGCTGGAAACCTTCCGGAACAGCGTTCAGCAGGTGCGGCTCCGGTTTCCCGGCGCGCCGCCGCCGCTGCCGGAAATCCCGGGGCTGTTGCAAGCCTTCCGGGCGGAGGGGGAACTCCGGCTGACCTGCGTTCATTACAACGGAGCCACGGAAACGGCGCTGCGAGCCTTGGCCCCGGAGCAACTTGAGCGGGTACCCCTTAGCCTGGAAGACGCCTTTATCAGCTACCTGGGCGACCGCGGCGAGAAGTCCTTCATTCTCTCGGAAACGGAGGCAGAATCATGAACACGCTGATACGCAAGGAACTGCGGGAACATTTCAAACTGGCGCTGCTCGGCTGCGCCCTGTTTGTGTTCATCCTGGTGCAGAATTACCGCGAATGCAACGCGCTGTACGCGGGGTTGGCCTTGGGCGCGGACAGCTGGAATAATGCGAATGCACAACCCCTGCTGTCCGGCTCGACGACGTCGGCGACAGGGTTATTTTGCGCCATTTTCGGCGCGGTGCTGGGCTGGCTGCAAATTCACAACGAGCGACACCGCGACCTGTGGGCTTTCCTGATCCACCGTCCGTTGTCGCGCACAAAAATCTTCGCTGCAAAGATGATCGCCGGTCTCGGCCTCTACGCCCTGGGCGCTGGTTTGCCGTTGCTCGGTTTCATCGTGATGACGTGGATGCCGGGCCACATCGCCGCGCCGTTTGAATGGACGATGACCCTACCCGTCCTCTCATTTTATCTCTCCGGATTTGTCTTTTATTTTGCGGGCATGCTGACCAGTCTCCGGCAGGCGCGTTGGTATGCGAGCCGCGGGCTGGGTTTGGGCGCGGCGCTCATTATTTCCATCGCCTTGTCGAGCGCGCCGGAATTTTGGCGGGCGCTCTGCTTTATCCTGGTGGGCGGCGCGATCCTGGGCACCGCCGCCTGGGGCAGCTTCGCGAGCAACGGCTATTACGCGGGCCAGCCGACGTCGGGCCGACGGGCCTTGGTGGGGTCGCTGGTGCTGGGCAGTCTGGTCGTGGTCGGACTGGCGGTGGCCTTGCTGGAATCCGTCCTGCCGCGTGAAGCCTACACTTGGTCGCGCTATCAAATCACCACGGATGGCGGGATTTACAAAATGACCCAGCCCGCCGGCAAACCGCTCGAAATCACGGAACTCAATGGCGCGCCGCTGCTGGATCCGAAGACCGGCCGGCCCATGACGCCCACCGACTTCAATCGCCTGGCGGCAAGGGTCATTAGCGTCGGAGTGCAATTCAGTGACCCGGCCAAAGCGCTACGTCAGTCCTATGGAGGCTACCAGCAAACCTTCCATTACTTCAGCTTGTGGCGGCAAACCCCCGACACCCTCTGGTATTGGACCTGGAACGGCCGATTATTAGGCTACGATATTGCCTCGCGCCGGTTTATCGGCAGTCTGGGTCCGGATGGTTTTGCTCCGGGCATCCCCGGCGGCGCGGCCCATTTCAGCCAGCCGGAAGGTGTAACGTATAGCGGTTATTATAATTCATCGTATCCCGCCCGAACCGTCCTGACCGACCACGCGGTTTATGTCCTGGATTTGGAACACCGGGCCACCCAGCCCTTTTTCACGACCACAGACAACGACCCCATTGGCGGGGCGCTGGATGTGGAGCAAGGTTATGGCTGGGGTTATACCGTCGTGGTCACCAAAAACTTGATCCACTTGCTGACGCCGGACGGCAAAGTGGTCTGGCAAACCCCCTATTCGCCCGGTTATCCCGCCTACCCCGACGTCGAAATTTCGTTCCTGGAACCCTCCAACCGCTTTGCGCTCTGTCTCAACCCGGCCCGTCTGCCCGACAAAACGAACAGCCCGCCGTGCCATTTCGTCTGGCTCGCAGCCGGCCAGGGTGCGCTCACCAACCGGGATCTGCCGTCCCTTGCTCGGATCTGGACTCTGCCGTGGACAGAACGCCTAATGGGGGTGGCGATGCCCCCGGCCTTCTGGCCGGCTGTCGGCTGGCTCTACGGCAACTGGTATCTGGCCACGCTCCTGCGGCAGGAACGGCTTTTGAGTCTGGCCGGGGCGGTGGCCTGCATGGGTGCAGGCTGGTGGCTGGGGCGGCGGTATCATTTTACGGTCGCTGCCCAGCTAAAATGGGCCGGGTTCCATTTGCTCACAGGCTTGCCGGGTCTGTTGGGTTTCCTCTGCGCCCAGGAATGGCCGGCGCACGAACCCTGCCCCAAGTGCAAGCAAGCCCGGTTGGTGGACCGCGAAACCTGCGAATACTGCGGTGCGGGCTTTGCGCCGCCTCCCAGGAATGGCACGGAAATATTCGAACCCGATTTGAACCAGGACACTGGACGATGAACTTCGGGCGTCAAACAAGGCGCGGTACCGCTGATCTGCGGGCAAAAGTTGCGATTGCCGCTCCCACCGAAGGTAACAGCACTTGAACCCAGGCTCCGCGGGTTGAAAAGCGTCCCATTCCGCGCTTCCATTTCCGCCGGCGCGCCTCACTTCGAAGAATCTGCAAACCAGTTTCGCAAACCAGTTGCCAGTCAGGCCGGATTCTGGTAAAAATTTCTTCGGCCATGACCGGGTGGTGCTTGGCCAAGCGTGCGGGTGTGGTTCAATGGTAGAATATGGCCTTCCCAAGGCTGAGACGAGGGTTCGATTCCCTTCACCCGCTCCATTGATTATCAAGCACTTACGAAGCAGTGCAAGTAAAGTGCAAGTAAATCGGCCTCAATTTCACACGATTCCGCCGACGAAAGGCTTCCCTTTCGCTGTACCCGTTGGAGCGACACGCCCCGGTTTGTAATAAAGTCCGCGCGGATGATCAGGGCGGACGTTTTTCTCTGCTTTCGAAGATGTAGCCGATCAGCACGAGGCAAACCCGTTGCTGATGGTGGGCAGGAGGTAGGAATCAATGCTACGGTTTAGGATGAGGCGGTAGTCGGAATCGAACATCAAAAGATGTTCTCTTCAAACCATCACAACTCCCAGCAGCACAAGCCTCTGCGCTCGTTCCTCAATGTTTTCAAGCCTGTCACAAGGCTTTCCTGACTGCAAGAACTATTACGGAAGTGTCGCGACTCTTTGATAATGTCCCCATATGAACTCGCTTAAAATGTCCCCATTGGGGAGTTGTTGGTGTACAACCACGCCCATAAATGGAGATATTATTAATGAGCCGGAAAGAACGGAAACGGATGGTGGTGCTGACCGAAGTGAAACGCGGCAAGCTAAGTATTGCGGCCGCAGGCCGATTGCTGGGGGTGTGCTATCGGCAGGCCAAGCGGATCTGGCATCGTTTCAAGCGCGCCGGCGAGGCCGGGTTGGTGCATCGGAGGCGGGGCCAGGCGGGGCCGCGGCGCAAGCCCGCGAAATTGCGGCGCCAAGTGTTGGCGCGCTATGCGCAACGGTATGGCGATTTCGGCCCGACGCTGGCGGCGGATAAGCTGCACGCCGAAGGATTGGTGGTGGATCACGAAACCTTGCGCCGCTGGCTGGCGGGCAAGGGGGTCTGGCAGGTGGGGCGCCAGCGGCAACAACATCGCGCGTGGCGGGAGCGCCGGGAGTGTTTTGGGGAAATGGTGCAGCTGGACGGGTCGCATCACGATTGGTTTGAAGGCCGGCGGGGCAAGGCGGTGTTGATGGTGATGGTGGATGACGCGACCAATCACACGCGGGCGCGCTTTTCGGAAGCCGAGACAACGCGGGCGGCCTACGACGTGTTGGAAGGTTGGGTTGGGAAACACGGTATGCCTGGCAGCCTGTATGTGGATCGGGACAGTATTTACGCTGTGAGCGCGTCGCGACGGTGGCCGAGCAAATTGCTGGCCAGGAGCCGCGGACGCAGTTTGGCCGAGCCATGGAGCAGTTGGGGGTGGAAGTGATCATGGCGCATTCGCCGCAAGCCAAGGGGCGGGTGGAGCGGCGCAACGGCCTATTGCAGGACCGGTTGGTCAAGGAATTGCGGTTGGCGGGGATCAGCGAGGTTGGGGCGGCTAACCGGTTTCTGGAGCAGAAGTATTTGCCGGCGCTGAATCGGCAGTTCACCGTGAACGCCCGCAGTTTGGTGGACGCGCATCGCCAAGGCTCCTGGAATCTGAAGGAGGTATTCAGCCGGGAAGAAGCGCGTGTGGTGGGCAAGGATTGGACGGTCGCTTGGGAGGGGCGCTGGTTCCAAATTCACCCGCAGCATGAAGGGCTAACTTTGGCGGGTCGGAAAGTGGTGGTGCGCCAACTGCGGTGTGGGACGCTACAATTAGTGTATGCGGGTACGAAGCTGCGCTGGAAAGAACTGCCGCAGCGACCCCTGAAAGCGGCCGCGGGGCCGCGCTCCGTTGGCCGGAGCACAGGCTTAAAACCGGAGCCGCACCATCCCTGGCGGAAAGATGGTGTGGGACTGGGGAAAGCGTTTTGGCGGAGCGAAAAGGCGCGAGGCGCAAGCGTGAAAAGAGCGCAGCGTCAGGCAGCCGCCGCTTCCGGCAAACCTTCGCTACGCTCCGGTTTGCCTCCAGCGGCGGCTGCCTGATAGAACAGTCCACTAAGTCTAATGAACCCAAATGGGGACATTTTCTCCTGAGTGCGAATAGGGACATTTTAAAAGAGTTTTGACAGAACTATTACGGAAGTATTGTGGCACTATTTCCAACCCACCCCTCTGCTATTGTGGAACTATTTCATTACTGGAGATTTCACTGGAGGTTGATTCGGCGGTTTGTGAACTGACAGTCGTGGTGGTCCACTGGTTGCTAGTCGGTGCCATGACGCCGAACGAGCTTGCCACGGGCTATGTCAAGGGGGATGCGCCGCATAGCCTCGGCGGCGGCTAAGAAATGCGCCCAGTTTTCGGCATCAGGGCGGTGGGGAGCAGAGTTTGATTGGGCGCTTCGCCGGCCAATTGCAAAACGAGAGTTCGATTCGCTGACAATTTGCAGCGTCATAACAGAACCGACTAAAAATATCACGGAATGGCGACAAACTGAGCCAGGAATATGGACCCCAATACTTGATCAACCACCGTCACTTTCCGACGCAAAAAGAATCCACGGTCCACCACCCGCGCGGGCGTCAGGGAAAGCGGGGTCCAGTTAACTTTAATCACATTCGTGGAGTTCAAGGCTGGCACGGAAATGAAGGCTGCGACTTGACATCTTGGTAAACAGGGCGATGTTCCCTTGGCTGGTGTGGGCGTGAGTGCAGTTGACGGTTCCTAGACGGCATGAAACCCGTGAGACCGTCATTGGAGAAATGAAGAAAAGCAGTCAGTCGGTAGATACGCCCACGCCAGCCTATTCTTTAAATTCAGTTACTTAACCCTGCTTGGCTTGAAAGGGTTGATCCGGCTTTCAATCTTGACACGCATCTTGTGCAAGGCCTCCTCCTGAATCTGGCGGATTCGTTCGCGAGTGACGCCCATCCGAGCCCCAACTTCTGCAAGTCTTTTTGGTCGGCCATCATCCAAGCCAAAGCGCATGGCAAGAATCTGGCTTTCCCGCGAGTTTAGCGAAGCCAGAACGTTTCGAACCAATTCGTTGTCGCTATTTCTTGCCAGTTCTTCCAGAGGGTCGATCGCATTGGCATCCACCACATGCTCCGCCACGGACGTCGAATCGTCCACGCCGATTGGCGAATCGAGTGAGACTGGTGTGCGCGCCGCATCTCGATAAAAGCGAATGCGTCGGGCTTTTAGCCCAAGATCGTGGACTGGCAGGCGGATAGTTTTCGACTGGTTTGACAAAGCGCGTCTGATTGCCTGCTTGATCCACCAGGATGCGTAGCTCGAAAGCTTTGAACCCTTGCCGAGTTTGAATCGCTGGACTCCTTTCCTGACGTTGATCAACGCGGGGCATTGGAAATATGTTGACCGAGTTAATGCGACCGGGGCGGCCATCATTATCGGGGTCACCACCAAACAGGAAGTTTTGTTGGTGGAGCAATATCGCATTCCCGTTCGCGCGCGGACCATCGAACTTCCCGCCGGGATCATCGGGGACGCACCAAGCGATGCTCATGAATCATCCGTCGCCGCCGCCCATCGCGAACTATTTGAGGAGACCGGTTATGCTGCCAGACGCATTGAAGCGGTCATCCGCAATCTCTTCATCGGTTGGCTCGTGGTCCAATCTCTCGCGAAGCTTCGTCTCCGACCTCCGGATTAGTGACATTTTATCCCCCACATGACCGGCGCCTCCTGTAGCGGAATCACATCGGAACTAGTGACAGTTTTTCGTGCTTTCGATTTGCATCGCATCGGCGAGGGTGGCGGTGTGGCACACGAGGACATTACGGTTCATGAAATTCCGCTGGTCGAGGTTGTGAAATGGCTGGAGGCAAAAGCAAAAACAGGCGTTCTGATTGACCCCAAGGTTTACGCGGGCCTTTTCTTCATCACGCGTACGTCGCTCAGCAGTTAATGCGCCAGATGGTACAGTTCAGCGTAGCGGATTTCTTGACGGAGACGGAAATCCAGGGGCGAAATCCATAGCAGTTAATTTTGCGACCGCAACCAAATAGCCGGCACCGGTTTAGGCCCGGGCCGGCACTGATGTTGTCACAAGGCTAACGGTTCAGCAGTCCATAAATTTCTTAATCTTTTGGATGGCATTGCCGCCCGCTTCCGGCAATCAATCCCAGTCAACAACCAATCCGTTATCTACCGACCAAACGCCAGGGGCATTCCAGGCGATACTTCCTGCTTGCTCTTTTTGATACATGGAATCAACCGTGCCGGTCAGGGTTGCTGTATGTCCTGAAACTTGAACGTGAATATCATTTTCGTAAAAAGCCCAATTGCGCTTGAGCGCATTTTCAATAGCGGCCTTTTCAACTGACTCCATCGAATCCGATTTGATCGTAATATTGTTGGTCACACCTTTGACGCCCATCAGACTCACAATTGCGTCCTCAGCAGCTTCCCGTTGAATATTCCAACTGAGGTCACCGGTTAAGGTTACCCATCCGGCTTCAACCTTCACCTTGACCTTGTCGTTAGGAACATCCCAACGCGCTCGCAAGGCGGTTAGCACTTCGGTGGCAATTTCCGCGTTGGTTTTACTGTAGGAACTCGGATATTGGACCTCGATTTTTTCGACGAGAGCGGTTACGCCGCCCACATTTTTTGCGGCATCTTCCGCTTGGGTTTTCTTGGCGTAGCTGTCAACCACCCCGGTCAGTGACACAATACCATCTTTGGCCGTAACCCCAATTTCTGCTGCGTTCAATAACGGCTGCCATAGGATGGCATCCTGAACATCTTTTTGTAATTCCGCATTGCTTTTCATTTTGTTCTTTCGGTTTGGGACGGCAAATCATTTGCCGGCCTGAAATCATTTTGGTCGCCTAGCTTAGTGCTGCCTATGGGGTATAACCCGACCGGTGGTGAAGTAGTTTTGACCTGAAATCACGTAAAATGAGGAACAACATGATTACGATCTGACTTCCGCAAGGAAACGCATGGGCATGACCAGCAAGGGAGCCAATGGTCCGCTGGTCGTGTATGGGGTGAACACCCCATGGCGCAAATACACTTTCCTGCGTAAGCTGAGCTCGAGACAGTATTTTTTAATAGCTCTCACGTCAAAGCATGCGCGGAAATTAAGACAGCCTGGGACAAACTATGAAATGCGACCCTGAAAATGAAAAGGTGATGGTCGAGGCGACCCGCATGGCACAAGCGGAGACGCAGTCGGCACAGGACAGGACGCGCATCGAGCAGGCGGAAACTCAGATTGAACAAGAGAAAACCCGTGCGGCGCAGGCAGCAACGCAGACGAAGCAGACCAATACGCGGTCGATCGAGCAGGCTCTCCGCACTTCTGAGCTGAGTTATCGCCGGTTGTTTGAGGCGGCGCAGGATGGCATTCTGATCCTGGATGTGGACACCGGACGCATCACGGATGTGAATCCTTTCATGGTTAATCTGCTGGGTTATTCCCATGGTGAAATGGTAGGCAAGACAGTTGGGGAACTTAGCCCGTTCCACGATATCGTCTGCAACCAGGCCATGCTGGAACAGTTGCAAAAGGATGGATATGTCCGCTATGAAGATCTGCCCCTCAAAACGAAGGATCGCCGCCACATCGCCGTGGAGTTTGTCAGCAACATCTATCAGGCCGGCGACAAAAAGGTGATCCAATGCAACATCCGCGACATCACCAAACGCAAGCAGGCGGAAGCCACTTCAAACTTGTTGAGAGCGATTGTCGAATCTTCGGACGATGCCATTTATGCCGAAGATCTGAACAACATCATCACGAGTTGGAACCAAGGTGCGGAAAGGATTTTTGGCTATGCGGCGAGCGAGGTGATTGGGACTTCCATCCTCCGGTTGATCCCCGCCGCAGGGCAGGACGAGGAACAGCAAATTCTGGAGAAGATCAAAGTTGGCGAAAAAGTGGCGCATATCGACACGTTGCGCCAAACCAAAGGCGGTCGATGGATTGACGTCTCCATCACGGCGTCCGCAATCAAGGATGCCAGCGGCAAGATTGTGGGCGTGTCGAAGGCGGCGCGGGACATTTCAGAACGGAAGCGCGCGGCGACGGCGTTGCTGGAGTCGAAACGCTTCCTGCAATCCACCCTCAACGCGCTTTCCTCGCACATCGCCATTCTGGATGAAAACGGGACGATTATTGAAGTCAACGCGGCTTGGGATTGCTTTGCCCGCGAGAATCAGTTCCTGGGCAATCACGGCCGGGGCGAGAACTACCTCCAAGTCTGCCATTCGTCCGCCGGACATTTTTGCGAAGAAAGCCCGGCGGTTTTCAACGGTATCACAGCCGTTATGACCGGGCAACAAGATGAATTCCACTTGGAATACCCCTGCCACAGTCCGCTGGAACGGCGCTGGTTTATTGTGCGGGCCACCCGCTTTGGCGGCGACGGATCGGTGCGGGTCGTCGTGGCCCACGAGAATATCACGGAGCGCAAACTGGCCGAAGAGCAGTTGCTCTGGAAAACCACCCAGTTGGAGGCGCAATTGGAATCCTCCATTGACGGTATTCTGTTCGTGGACAATCACGGAAAACAGGTGCTCCAAAACCGCCGGATGGTCGAAATCTGGAAAATCCCGCCGCAGATTGTCACCGCTAAGGATGAAGCCGCGCAGCTCGTCTTCGTCACGAACCAGACCAAGAATCCAAAAGCGTTCATTGAGCGGGTGACTTATCTCTATGCCCATCCGGAGGAGGTGGGCCACGAGGAGATTGAGATGACGGATGGCACGATTCTCGACCGGCACTCATCGCCGATTTGTGACGGTGGCGGAAAGCATTATGGAAGAATCTGGTCGTTTCGCGACATTACCGAGCGCCGGAAATTGGAGAATGCCTTCCTCCAGGCGCAAAAGATGGAGTCCATTGGCCAGCTCGCCGGGGGCATCGCGCATGATTTCAATAACATTCTGGCGGCCACCGTCGGCAGTCTGCATCTGGCCAAATTGGACGCGGCGGAACATCCTGCTATCCTTGAGTCACTGGAGAACATTTCGGATGCCACCCAGCGGGCAACCGACCTAGTCCGTCAAATTCTGACCTTCAGCCGCCAAACCAACCCGGAGCGCACAGCGGTCAAACTGAGCGAGGTCGTGATGGAAGCCGTCAAACTCCTGCGTTCCAGCGTGCCGGCCACAATCCGGATTCAGATCGAGCTGGCCGAGGTGCCCACGGTGCTGGCCAACGCCACGGCGATCCATCAAGTGATGATGAACCTCGGCACCAACGCCTGGCACGCCATGCGCGATCAGATCGGGTTGCTGAAGATCGAAATGCGCACGCTGGAAGTGGATGAGGATTTTGTCAAAACACATCCCGACCTGCGCCCCGGACGCTATGTCCAGTTATCGGTGAGCGACACCGGCTGCGGCATGGATCGCGCCACGCTCGAACATATCTTTGAGCCGTTTTTCACCACCAAGGGCGTAGGCGAAGGCACTGGACTTGGGCTGGCGGTGGTGCATGGCATCATGAAAAGCCATGACGGCGGCATTTCTGTTTACAGCCAGCCGGGGGAAGGCACCACGTTCCATTTGTACTTTCCAGTGATTGAAACCGAAGTGGTCGCGGAGAAGATTGAAGCCACACCGATTCCGCGCGGCCAAGGCGAACACATACTATTCGTGGACGATGAAATCGTCCTGGCCGAACTTGGCAAAAAGATGCTCGAACGGCTGGGCTATGTCGTGACCACCCAAACCAACCCGCTCGAAGCCGTCACTGCGGTGCGCGGTCAACCTGGGGAGTTTGACTTGGTCATTACCGATTTGACCATGCCCGGCATGGACGGTGCCAAACTTGGCGCCCAGTTGCTGCTTTTGGAGCCGCACCTGCCCATTATCCTCGCGACCGGTTATAGTGGAGTGCTGACGACCGAGAAGGCGCAGGCGCTTGGCTTCCGGGAAATACTGAGCAAGCCCAGCACCGCCCGCACCTTGGGTGAAACCGTGCATCGTGTATTGCGACAAACGGCACCACCGAAACATGAATGCACCAAGCCTGGTCAACCGCATCTTTAGTTCAGTCCAAAGCAAACGAGAAGACCTAAAATCCCGGCCTTTTGACCACGTTTTGCGGATGCTTTTCCGCTCAAAGATCACAATTTCATGTCACTTGAATGCCTTGAGCAACGCTTCAAATTCCGCGTGCAGAGACTTGTCGTGTGGGGTCACGGCCGGGATCTTGCGGCTGATGCCCAGTAATTCATAAACCGCCATTTGCGCCGCTCGCACCGAAAACTCCACAGTGAAAACAGTGTCCGCCGGTATCTCGACGAACTGGCTGATGAACGCAAAATTCTTCGAATCGGGCGGCACCGGCAGGGGGCGATCATTTTGCAGACGGGGCATGAACATGCTGGTGATATAGGGCATCCGGCACGGAATACAGTTGGCCGTCTTGACGGACTCCAGATCGAAGCGCAGATGGCCGCAGAGCTCCTGTAAGATTTCCGCTCCGTTGCAGTCTGCCATGGGTTTCGGAACGAAATTGCCGACCCGGTCGGGGAACAACGCATAGCCCCAGAACACCTGCACGTCGGCCGGCTGATTCAGGAAATGCGGCTGATGGGCCA
>Ga0364881_10252_pt3 | contig 11359 bp, 9 predicted proteins | sample ExccelJu500001D4_5_FD_206923 | JGI IMG/M metagenome (GOLD analysis project Ga0364881, IMG submission 206923) | Enriched cells from Trout Bog Lake Hypolimnion, Wisconsin, USA - BchlTB.July30.5000.01.D4 | ecosystem: Environmental > Aquatic > Freshwater > Lake > Hypolimnion/Profundal zone | place... | reverse complement strand
GTTGTGGCAATGGATCTTGTAGTGGCGGCAACGGCGGCTCTGGTGTGGTGATATTGTCAAATGTATCTAACCAAAACACCTACGCCCTCACCATCAACTCCGGTAATGGCGCAGCTACGATCGGCGGTAGTGTCTCCAACATCACTACCTTAGCAATTAACTCTAAATCAGCATCCTCGTCTATTGCTGGTGCAATTGGCGGTTCTACTGCAGTTACTTACAATTCCGGTAGTGGTTATACCGCTGCTGGTGGCAACACTGCTGGAGTACTCAGTTTATCTGGTAACAATACATACTCCGGCGGTATTACAGTATCTGGTGGCACACTCCAAGCAGGAAGTGCTACCGCCTTTGGCAGCTCTGCTGGTGCAATTACTATTTCATCTGGTGCAGCATTAGACTTAAATGGTCAAACTCTTACCAATACCAATGCGCTGACATTAAACGGTGCGGGCATCTCTAATGGTGGAGCCTTAACTAACTCTAGTACTAATCCAGGTACTTATGTGGGTGGCGTGACTTTGGCCTCTGCTTCTCTCATTGGCAGCACTACTGGTGCTATTACTATGAGCGGCGCTATTGCCTCTAGTGCAAATGCATATAACTTAGCGTTGGTTGGTAATCAAGCCATTACGTTGAGTAGTGCGACCAATACCTTATCAACCATTGCTTCTGGATCTAGTCTTGGTGCTTTATCAATTAGCAATAATCAGGCAATGACCATTGGTTCAATGACCATTGGCGGAACCAATTATTCTGGGATTTCATCAACTGGAACTATCTTAATTAAGACCTTGTCAGGTAATTTAAATATCAATAACAGTGTTACTACTACCAGCACTTCGTCAAATACCTTAGCACCAGCAATATTATTGTCAGCAGGTTATAACGACGCTACTACTAATACTTCAGACAATATTGTGTTGGGTAGCAGTTCATCAAGCTTGATTACCGCAGGCAATGGCGCAATTATTGCCCTGTATTCAGGCGCACCTAGTGCAAGCACAAATTTAACTGCATTTACTAGTGCTCAAAATCTATATTACTTTAGTTACGGCGCTACAACTAGTAGTTTGCCTTCGTCAGGCATTGGTTACTATTCAATATATCGAGGAGTGCAGCCTACCCTCTATGTGATTTTTGGATCCTCCAACACCCCAACTTATGGTTCGGCGCCAACTATCACTTATACATTTAATACCTTAGCCAATGGCACCGGCACATCATATCTTTCTACTGATACTGCAACCGTTAATGCAACTGGTACAGCCTTATTCAAAGGTACAAATACAACAACTAGCACTAGCAATGTTTCACTAAACTCCAGTGCAAATGCTGGCAGCTATAGCAATGTCACCTATTTAAGTGGATTAAGTTCACCAATCTACGCCTTCTCTGCAGGCAGTACCTTAGGAACATTGACGATTAATAAAGCGAATGCCTATATTGGTCTAAGTAACAATACTCAAAGTAGTATTTACGGTACAAACCCATCTTTCAACTATACAGTCTATTCGAATCAGGCTGGAACTACCGCATTAACCACCACTAACCCAACAGGTTCAGTAACATTTACAGATAATACTTTAGGTGTTGCTACAACCATAAATTCGTCTGCCAATGCAGGTACTTATAACAATGTTTCTTATGCAGGTGGTCTTACTTCAACAAACTATAACTTTGCTGCGATTACACCAGTATCAACTTATACCGTTGGCCAAGCTCCACTGTATGTGATCGTTGGTTCTGGTCAATCCAGTGTCTATGGCAACAACCCAGTAATTAATTACACCTTCAATACCAATAGCGCGGGCACAGGCTCAACTATCTCCGCATCACCAGCTGGTCTGAGTGGTACTGCTGTTATTACTAATGCGCCGACATCTTCATCAAATGCCGGTACTTATAACCTAACTTACGCTAGTGGCTTGAGCTCAACGAACTATGCATTTAATGCGGCAGCAAGTTCAGTTCCATATACCGTTAATCAAGCGCCACTCAATATCGTTATTTCAAAAACCTATGATGGCAATAGCGCATTTAGCAACACTAATCCTTATACCTTAAGTGGCACTACTTACAATGGGGATAGTCTGCCAACAATTGCCAGTGGATCGGCAACAGTTTCCAGTCCCAACGCTAGCGCTAGTCCATATGCTAGCTTTACTAGCAGCTCTTTAGCGCTATCAAACCCTAACTACTCGATAATGGGGGGTACAGTAGCAGCTACGATTAATTCAAAAACAATTACTTACACCACGACTGGTGCAACGAGTACCTATGGAACTTTGGCTACCTTAAGTACTCCAGTCTTTAGTGGTTTGATTGGCTCCGATAATCCAGGCGCTTCCATCACCTTGTATAGCAACATAACACCTGTAACGCTATCGGCAACCACTAATGTCGGAACGTATGCCCAGCAAGTAGCGATTAGTAATAGTAATTATCAGATTGCTACAACCGGTAATGCGGTTGGCAATCTAGTCATTAGTCCTGCAACACTGGCGATTACTGGAGCCAACAATAATGTGACTTATAACGGCTCAACCCAAACCAATTCAGCAGCGACCCTCAGCGTCAATGGTGCGGCGGCGAGTGTAATCAATGGAACAACAGTTTCAACAGGTATAGGCGCACAAACATTTACCTTAAGTGGCTATGCAAGCGGACTTAATGCAAGTAGCACTCCGATTTCAGATAACTTCAGTATTAGTCCAAATGCTGCCAGTGGTTCAATCGCAGGTAACTACAATATCAGTTACACCAACGGTAGTTTGACAATCGGTAAAGCCAATTTAAGTGTTACTGGTACACAAGCTTATAACGGCACAGCAACTATTTCAGGATCTAGTTTGACTATTTCTGGGGTGGGGGGACAAACCTTTACCGGCAGCGGTACTGCTGATTTAACAACAAAGAATGTCCAAACCAATCAGCCATTAGCAGATGTCAATGGTTTGGTATTAACACCGAACGGAAACTTCTTAGTTTCAAATTACAACCCGATCAATGTCTCTAATACAAGTATTTCAATCACGCCTTTAGCGGTGACTCTCACAGCCCCATCGATTACGAAAGTGTATGACGGTGGCTATACCTACAATATGACAGCGGCTAATTTAGCAGCAATGTCGAGTCAACTAGTTGGTGGTGATACCGTCAGCGCTGCATCGGTAGTCTTTACTGGCAATAATCCAAATGTGGGTACTAATAAGTCAGTGAGCTTAAATAGTGCCACCATTAGCGATGGTAATGGCGGTGCAAACTACACAGTTACTTTAGCCAATTCAAGCAATAGCCAAGTGACGCCAGCGTCTCTAACGATTACCGCAAACAATGCAGGTAAGTTTGTCACGCAGTCTGATACTGCAGGATTTAATGGTGTGGTGTATTCGGGATTTGTCAATGGAGAAACCGCTAGCTCAGCCCTCAGTGGAACCTTAACAGTGACTCGTAGCAATGCCTCTACTAATTCAGCTGGCTCCTACACAGGAGTATTGGTTCCCGGTGGTCTAACAGCTAACAACGGCAATTACACTATCACTCCGGTAGCTGGTAATTTTACGATTGTGCCTGCAAATGAGTTATTGGTGCAAGTAAGCCCAGTGACTTCCATTTATGGCGTGGCACCAACATATACCGCTACTGCTCAGTATCTAAGTTGCTCTGTCTCTGGATGCACATCAAGTGGTTCGGTCAATACTATTCATACGCTAAGCCCTATGATTACGAATAACGCCTTTAGTGTGAGCGATGGTTCTGGCGGAGCAGCCAGCTTTACGATTATTCCGGTCGCAGCAAGCACCAGTGGCTCTGGGAATACTAATGTCGGAGGGTATCAATTATCGGCATCTAATATCACCAATACTAGTAACAACTTTAGCAACACTATTGTGCTTACTGGCGCATTAACGGTATCCCCGTTTACGATATCGGCTAATCAATTGGGTGTATCTGGAATTAGTAAGGTTTATAACGGTAGTACTGCGATTTCAGGCTTAAGTTTAAATACAAGTTCTGCAAACTCATCGATTAAAAATGGGGATGCTGTCACCATCACTGGCACGGGAACTTACGCAGATGCTAATGTTGGCAATAATAAGTCTGTGACAGTATCAGTGGGTTTGACAGGTAATGATGCTGGTAACTACATCCTTTCTAGCAATCAGCTCACAGCTAATATTGGCACGATTACTCAGTTATCTTCTGTAACCTACACGGGCGCTTCTGGCGGCAATTGGTCTAATAGCTCTAACTGGGCCGGTGGTGCTATCCCAACATTAGGAAACGTAGCAACCGTAGTGATTCCTAATGGAAAAACCGTAATCTATGACACAGCGAATCTGACTAACTTAACACCAACCTCTGCAATTACTGATAATGGTGCAATTAGTTTTAATAGCGCATTGCCAATAACTTTTGCAAATAATGTTTCTGGTTCTGGTGCAATTAGCCAATCTGGCGCTGGAGCATTAACATTGACAGGCACCAATACCTATAGTGGTGGCACAAATCTTGCCGCTGGATCTGGCCTGATCTTGGGCTCTAGTTCGGCATTGGGTACCGGTGTACTGAACTCCTCTGGCGGCACATTGAGTACTAATGGTGCTACTTTAGCAAGCCTAACGGTCAATGGCGCTGTGATTTTAGCTAGCGACATTGCATCTGCTGGTAATCAAACCTATAACGGCGCAGTGACAATTGATAATTCCTCTAACATAACAACGTTGAGCTCTTCTTCGGGCAATATTAATTTTGGTAGCACGATTAAGGCTGGCGCGGCCAACCAATCTTTAGTGTTGAGTGCTGCTGCAGGTCAAGTAAGCTTTAATGATCAAGTCGGTGTTGCAGCCCAGACTTATAACAGTAGCACTCAAACCTATAGCCCAACAAGCTATAGCGGCTACCAGTCCCAAGCGAGCAATAACTTGACCAATCTGGTTGTTAGCGCTAATACGATTAACCTTAATGCTGATATCAGCACCTTGGGTACACAAACCTATACAGGATCAATAATTGTTGGTGATAACGGTAGCAATGGACCTACACGTCTTCTACTATCAGAAGATCCTGCAATTGTCTTTAATGGCACGATTAATGACACAACTAAAGGCACGCATAATTTATATGTCAGAGCGGTTACCACCCAAGGTCAGGCACCCACGATTACGTTTAATGGCGTCGTTGGCGGTATTGCCGCGCTAGAAAGTCTCACAGTTTCAACGGGTTCACAAGATACGGGTTCTGGTGCGCCCTACAGTGCGATAGACAATAACCCTGCACATTATCTTGGCACCGTCACGATTAAAGACAATATTTCAACTACGGGTGATCAAACCTATACAGCCAACAATTATGTTTTGGGAGATGGATCATCCAATCAAACCCTCGCTTTAAGCACCCAAACTGGAAACATTACCTTTAATGTGGGCACCTCTAGTGGTGCAGGATTTGCGCAAGCAGGAAGCGGGTTATTCTTAGACATATTCAATGGCGGTGGAACGGTATCTGGTCTATCTGGATCTGGACTCAAATACAGTATTACTGATACAACTGCTACTGCCTCTGCAAGCAGCGCCATCAACAATACTAGCTTAAGTGCAAACGCTGGCGTATTGCAAAATATCGAAAATAATCTGCTCAATCTTTTAGCTTCTGACGATACTCTGGATGAACTCAGCGGTACCGTAACCGTGGGAACGCCAAGTCAAGCATGTGAAATGCGCTATGAGTCAAACTATCTGAGTTGTGTGAAGTAAAGCATCGCCCTTACTAGCAATATCGTATTCTTTTTGTAATCATTTATTTGTCATTATCAGATGCGCTTTGCTAGTCTTTATGCCCTAGGCTACAGTCCCAAAAAAAATTCTCCTTCTGATGTGCTCAGCAAGTGTTGGCGCATTGCATTTATTGTTCTTGCTGCACATTACCTCATATTCATTTTGCTATCACTAAAACATGAGCTGAACACTGCTCTGGCTGAGGATGAGCTGATCATTCAGGTTAATCCATCCATCATGACTCCTGAAGTGGCTCCAGAAAAAATCAAAACAGAGCCACTTGAAAAACAACAGTCCAGTAAACGCTCATCCGAGCCCGTTGCAAAAGTAAATCCTATTCAGCCTGCTCAACCACCGCAGGTGGTTGATAACACTCCGATAGTCAAATTCAATGAAGAAGTAGTCATGTCAAATAACAAACCAGTCAAAGTTGAGCGGATAGAAGATAAGCAGATTCAGGCACCAATTGCTGAGAAGATTGATGAAAAAAGAATTCCTGAATCATTGCCACTGAAAAATCTAGCACCAGTTGAAACTAAAGCTGCTAATACCCAAGAAGAGCTTGCTTCAAACGCATTGCCCGTATTGGTAGATAAAAGAAATAAAGACAAGGATGCGCCAGAAGTCCAGCCACCAGGTAAAGCTGGAAATCCTTCTTTGGCCCCAGCAAGTGATTCTGCTAAATCTTCAAGTGGAGCCAATGCTACCTCATCTGCCAGCTCTGGTGGATCCTCATCGAACTCACCAGCGATGTCCCCTCAGGCGGCAGCTTCGTCTAATGGAGCAAGCACTGAGATGCAAGCACAAATCTCAAACACTAAATCTTCCGCTTCTGGTTCTTCTGCGAACTCGGGAACGGCAGATGCTGATTACAAATCGGAGAGTCTGCGAAATACCCAGCCCCGTTATCCAATCTACTCACGTAAGACACACCAAGAGGGTGTAGTAGTCGTCTTAGCGGAGGTATTGACCGATGGCAGCGCGACCGATATTCGTATTGCTGCCAGTAGTGGTTTTAAGTTATTAGATGAAGCCGCCCTTGAAACCGTTAAACAGTGGCGTTTTATACCGGCAAAAAGAGATGGTGTGCCTTATGCGCAAAGACTGCGCATTCCAGTTACCTATAGTTTGAATAATCGATAAAGAAAATCATCATGAATCTCAATATTATGAATGTTGTTCTGGGTCTACTGATCCTCCTATCTGTCTTTACGTGGGTTTTGGCGCTATATAAGCTTTTGCAAAACCGCAAAGCATTCCAACATGATCGAGCATTTTCAAAAGTCTTCTGGAGCTCTACTAACTGGGATGAGGCGAGGGCAAATGTCGTTGAAAACGGTACTCATTTAGGTCAAATTGCTAATGCTGGCTTTGTTGTGTATGACGAGTATTTGAGTAATCCGCATTCTTTAAGACATGCTGGAGAAGTCAATGAAGTGCTAGAGCGCCCCTTGCAGCAAAAAGCTGAAGAAATCATGTGTCAGTGTGAGAGGGGTTTGAATGAGTTGGCCTCGATTGGTTCACTTGCGCCTTTTATTGGCCTTTTTGGCACCGTATGGGGCATTATGGAAGCCCTCAAATCAATTGGTGAATCGGGGCAAGCCAGTATTGATATGGTTGCAGGACCTATTGGTGAAGCACTGATCTCAACGGCAATTGGTATTGCTGTAGCGCTGCCCGCAGTATTTTTCTATAACTACTTTATACGACAGCTCAGGGTAGCTAGTACCAATATGGATGGCTTTATTAATGATTTTTTACGCTTGGCTGTTGCTGAAGTAAAACGCGTCAAAAACTAATTGGAGTTTGAGCTATGGCTGGAAAATTCAATCGTCAGGCACCAAAAGCGATGGCTGAGATCAACGTAACCCCATTTGTAGATGTGATGTTAGTCCTGCTGGTTATTTTTATTGTGACCGCACCATTGTTAGTTCCTCAATCAATGAAGGTTAACCTACCAAAGACGGTAGAGCTGAATAAGACGTTGCCGACAAAAAACTCGATTTTGGCAATTGATGCGGCGGGTCAAATTGCGTTTGATGGCAAAAATACTAGTGATTCAGAATTAATACAGATCTTTAAAGTGAGCGCTAATCCGAATTTTCAGGTACAGATTCAGGCTGATCAAGCAGTGCCCTATGGACGTGTCGCTGAAATCATGGCCTTGGCTCAAACTAATGGTGTTACCAAGATTAGCTTTGCTACTACCTCAAGAGATAGGCGTAAATAATTGGTAAATCCAGCGTTACTTAAAGTAACGCTCGTTCACTAAAAAGTACTTTGGAACAACCAAGTGCCAAACGGTTGCTTCAAAATTCCTTTGGTTTTCAAAACCAAAGAGTGAGTCAGCAGTTCTTCTAATTAGATTAAATTCACTACACAAAATGCTACACATCGATAAACAGACGCTATAACCTCTTGAAATCCTAATGGTTTTCTTTGGATGTCTGCTCCTTTTATACCTGTTGCTTTGGTATCAAAAAATGGTTTTAGATAGTTATTAAGGGGAAGAGTTAAGATTGAAGCTGATTTGATTGAGCCAACTGATCCTGTCCGGCTTTGATTTTCTGCCTAGCTCGCTCAGCTTTAACGGCATCTTGATCACGCTTGACTCGATCTTTCATTGATTTAAGCCTAGCCTGCTCTGGGCTTAATGGCTTTTGTGGGGTAATTTCAGCGAATCTCATAGTTAACCAATCTGCTGGGGTGGGTGTGGCACGTTTTTAGCGCCAAAGATAGCTTGAAATAACTTCATAGCCTGAGCCGGACTTTGAGCATAGAGAATGGTCTCCACCCATAAGCCTGCTGCATTAACCGTAGCTTTATATCTCCTCATATAAGTATTTAGCTTTTCTTATCTAATTAACATGCAATCAAGTGTTACTTGAAGTAACGCTGTTATCGCTAACTACTCGTTTTTATTGAAGTTCAGTTTTAGTGCGCCACTAGCTTGCTCAATTGCCTCATCAAAGCTACCGGCCTCAGTTTCGGATTTAAGGATTTCCAATGCCTGTATCAAGTCAGTCATATTCCGTACCGAAATTGATGTTTTGCCGGGAACAATCTCAATCCGTTTGCTGCCATAAAACATGGATACACATAAAGAGCCATCAGAAGACATGAACCACCAGGGCTTAATACGTTTAGGACGTTCAATGGTTTTGTAGTTGCCTTCTATATCTTTAACAGTAACCCTACGCTTGACAACAAAGTGGGTATGCTCAATTTGGCTCTTGGCTAGTTGTATCTGCTCCCAAAGCTTATTGCTTAATTTATTGCGCCTTTGCTGTACTGGCGACATTGATCTTGGTCTTACGGCATCTACAAAGTTCAGCTTATTTAAGGCATTTGGTGCATTCATAGTGTTCTCCTATCAAAAGTGGGGTACTCATGCAATGTATGGCTGATCAGGGGTTCAGGGCGACCTCTATTTGGCGATTCTCATAAAACAGAGCATTTTGGATAGAAAAAATGCGGTATTTCTTATCAAGGCATAAATATTTTTGTGAGTTGCTCGGTTGCGACAAGAGTGGGTTGCAGGAGTAAGAAGAAAAACGTTACTAGCTGAGTAAGTGGTAGCTATTGGAGTTGAGTTAGTTGCTTTGTAAGTAACTGCTGTGACAAATGACTAGCTCTGACTAGCAACTAGAAAAGCACTTCTCTCTCTTGAGAGAGGCAACTAATGACTAAGTAACGATCTTTTGAGATCTCTTCTTCTCGTAACTAACTTGGCAACCAAGCGACTTGCAACTTAACTCATCTAAAAGGAGAAAAAAATGAGAGAAATTGCAGTCAGAATGTTTATTAATGAAAAGTATGCAGGTAAGGTTGGAAATATGGTGTTTAATCGCGCTGTTTATAACGGCTCAATTGAATTACATAACCCCATACAAAAGTATTTAGTTGATTTTTACAGCTATACCCACTGGGAAAATCATGCCCAATCCCCGGAGCAGATCGATATAGTTACTGAGTTGGCTAATACGGATTTGCCTACAGCCCCCAATATTTTGATGTCCTGGATAAAGCATTGGGATAGAGATACCAAAGTCAAAGTGTCTGTGCCTGGGTTTTGTGCTTACTTGCAAGATACGGGGGAGATGCATTTACGTATTTATGACGCGCAGCGCAGTACCAAATCTAGCTGGGATCTACCAGTGCGCCATTGTAAAAATGCAGGGCCCAAACTGCCTGTATTCATAGCTACCAATGTGGATTTAACGGTTTGGCAGTAGGTATTCTTTAGTAGTAAACCCCTCAAAAAGCCCTTTTAAACAGGGCTTTTTTGCTGTCATACGCTTGGGTAGTTGGACTAACGTAAACGCAATATAGCGTGGATTTGAGGTGTTTTAAAAAGTGTGTCAAAAACACACAGAAAAACTATCCATTTGCACCAAATTCTTATCTGAATAAGCTTCAGATTGTTGTCTAGATCTCACACAAAACAGCTAAATACAAAGCGTAGTGTGCACATAAGAAAAATATGCTTTTCTTTTATGAAAGACGCAAGTCGTTGATTCTTGGAAGATCGTGGCAGACCATGGAATTCTAAAGAACCTGGGGCAAAGATGACAAATCATAAAAACTCAAAAGCACCCCATGGCAAATAGAGGTCGACCTTTATTGCAAAAGAAAACACACTACATACATGCTTTTTATTAAATGAAAGGATTACACAGATGGCACAAGCTAAAACATTGACACCTGAGGAATTGGAAAAGACCTTGGCATACGTAAGTACTAGAAAATATCCAGAGCGTGATCGGGCACTGATATTAACTAGCTGTTATTCAGGGCTTCGTGTCGCCGAAATCGCCAGCTTAAAAATGCGGGACGTTGTAAATGAAGACGGCACGATCCGCAATGAAGTGCGCTTAAGTGCGGCCCAGACTAAGGGAGGTCAACCAAGAACGGTATTTTTACCTAAGAAATTGCAAGATGAGCTAGCTATTTATTTGGCAACCCGCCATGCTCGGTTTCCGGATATTCCATTCTTCCATACGGCCAATAGGCTGGGGTTCTCCGCAAATTCACTGTGCCAATGGTTCTTTTGGGCTTACCGAAACGCTGGTATCGCTGGAGCGTCAAGCCATAGTGGTCGCAGAACCTTCATTACAACCCTGGCCAACAAAGGCATCTCAGTTAGGGTGTTAGCTGGATTGGCGGGACATAAATCCATTGCCGTGACTCAGAAATATATCGACGTCAATCCAGATTTAATGCGCAATGCGGTTGAGTTAATTTAAAAATTACTTTAAGGAAAGCTTATACATTCCCTTGTAGTCTTTCGCTTTAAGTAATTTCACAATACCGGGTTTAATCGTGTCTGCAATTGTGAGGTAGCCCGATTTGTAATCCTTAGCATTAACTTGATTAATTTGAACGCCAAGATCTTCCAGCATGTGCAGTTTGACCTGTTCTTGAGGGGTAATTTTATCTACTGAAACATGATGGTAGGTTAGGCCGCCAACAAGTTTTGGATACTTTTTTTGCAGAACAAATTTTTCAGTTAATAACCACCACAAAATAGATTCGCTGTAGTCCATTCCCAAACCAATCATGTCAATATGGTCGATACC
>Ga0364881_10866_pt1 | contig 11420 bp, 15 predicted proteins | sample ExccelJu500001D4_5_FD_206923 | JGI IMG/M metagenome (GOLD analysis project Ga0364881, IMG submission 206923) | Enriched cells from Trout Bog Lake Hypolimnion, Wisconsin, USA - BchlTB.July30.5000.01.D4 | ecosystem: Environmental > Aquatic > Freshwater > Lake > Hypolimnion/Profundal zone | place... | reverse complement strand
AACTGTCTCGAAGTGCTCGTGGTGCGAGGCAAGGTCTCTGAGATCAAGGCTATAGCTGACCGGCTTATTGGAGCCAAGGGCGTTAAGCACGGCAAACTTAGCATCACCTCAACCGGAAAGGACTTGCCTACATAAGGCGCGACTGGCGGTCGGTGCCGCAAACTCAGAAGAGCGTAGTTCAACACTCATCGCACACTGAATTCATGAAAAAAACAACCAACAACCTCCTTCTTTCCATCGTTCTCTTAACCGCTGGTTTTTCGCCGCTCGCGCAGGGTGGCGATGCCGTTCAACCCGCGAAGGAAGAAGCGCCCCCGGAAGCCAAAGCAATTTCGTTTCCGTTTTCCTACACCGGGGAAGGATTTGGGAATCTATCCGGCGGTTACAAGCGGGGTGCGGTTTACGACGGCCTTCTGAGTGTCGGTGTTCAGGGTGATTTGGACAAGCTGATCGGCTGGCAAGGTGGCAGTTTCCTTGTCAGTGGTCTCTATCCGCACGGGGCGAGCCTCACTGATAATTACGTTCACGACTTCAACGGCGTCAGCAACATCGATGCATACGATAGCATCCGCTTGTATGAAGCGTGGTTTCAACAAGAACTTGCCGACGGGAAGATTTCAATCCGGGTTGGGCAGATTCTGGCTGACGCAGAGTTTTTCGTTTCCGATAACGGCACTCTCTTCATTAACGGAGCCTTCGGAGCGATTCCGCTCATCAGCCAGAATTTTAATGCGCCTGTCTTTCCTGAGGCGACTCCGGGACTGCGCGTGCGGTGGACGGCAACCGATTCTCTCTCCGTGCAGGCCGGGATTTTCGATGGGGACGTGGGGGATCAGGCCGCGGACAATAAGCACGGGCTTGACTGGAATCTGGGCGGCAAAGAGGGGTTGCTGGCGATTACGGAAGTCGCCTACAAAGTAAATGGAGAAAAAGACAACGAGGGGCTACGCGGCGTTTACAAGCTGGGAGTGTTCTTCCACAGTTCCGAGACGAACGATGCCTTTCCCAACGCACCGCGCGAATCGGACGCGGGTGGATACTTTGTCGTGGACCAGCAACTTTGGCGTAAATCCGGCACGGAGGATCAGGGCCTAAGCGGGTTTCTTCGGATTGGTGGCGCTCCCGGCGACCGGAATACGGTGCCGTTCTATTTCGATACCGGCTTCAATTACAAAGGGCTTATCCCCGGACGGGACAAGGACATCGCGGGCCTCGCCCTGAGCTATACGAAGCTCAGCGCTGATCTATGTGACGATGTTGGCGAACCGGTGGAGTCTCATCACGAAACCATTTTGGAAGCGACCTATAAAGTCCAGGTCAAGGATTGGCTCACCATACAGCCCGACATCCAATACATCTTCAATCCGGGCGCATGCGAGATTCTGCCAAACGCCTTGGTAGCCGGTGTCCGCTTTAATGTGACTTTTTAACAAACCCTCAACACGAAACACTGAATATGCATATCCCTGACGGTTATTTAAGCCCTACTACCTGCGCCACGCTTTACGCGGCATCGACGCCATTTTGGTATACCGCCCTTAAACGAGTCCGTGAGAAACTGAGTACGCGATTGGTGCCGCTGCTTTCGGTTTGCGCGGCGTTTTCCTTCGTTATCATGATGTTCAATGTTCCCTTGCCCGGCGGCACCACGGGGCATGCGGTCGGAATGGGCGTAACAACCATTGTGCTCGGACCGTGGGCGTCCATGCTGGCTATCTCTGTGGCGCTCTTGATTCAGGCAATCTTTTTCGGGGACGGCGGAATTACTACGTTTGGAGCCAACTGCTTCAACATGGCGATTGTGGGTTCGCTGGTTTCCTATTTTGTCTATACGACGGTTTCCGGGCGCTCGGGGATCACCTCGCCGCGCCGGGTGTTTGCGGCAGCACTAGCCGGATACATCGCTATCAATGTGGCCGCACTCTGTGCCGGGATTGAGTTTGGCATCCAGCCTATTTTCTTTCATGACGCTACTGGTTCGCCGCTCTATGCACCTTATTCTCTTGGGATCGCTGTTCCCGCAATGATGCTCGGCCACCTTACGTTTGCAGGGCTGGCGGAATGCATCATCTCAGGAGGCGTCATCGCTTGGTTACAGCATAGCAATGTCGCTCTTCTGAAAGCGACAATGCCGACAGACGATCTGGCACTAGGCGGGGGGTGGAGACTTACACGTCCGTTCTGGATCGGACTGGCCGCGCTGATGATCGCAACCCCGCTGGGGTTGCTGGCTGCTGGCACCGCTTGGGGCGAGTGGGGGCCTGACGATTTTGAAAAACCCGAAGTGCGCCAAGAGATGGCAGCCGCATCGAATCAGATCGCCCCGCCTGAAAAAGTGCCCAGTGGGATGGAACGTTTGGCCAGCACCTGGACGGCACCCTTTCCTGATTACGCACCGTCGTTCTTAAAGAGCGCCTCGCTGGGATACATCCTCTCTGCCATGATGGGAATCGGGCTGGTGATCGTGGTCGGTCTGTTTGGCGAACGGGTCATTCGATTGGGTAAACCAGAGGTGAAGCCGAACATGGCATCTTAATGTTCGGCCCAAAATGTTCCACAGGCCGACGCAGAGATTTCGTTGAAGGCACTCTGCGTCGGCTGGCCGGAACGATGGAATATGCGACCCGCGCGGATGATTCCGCTGAGCACGCGGGATTGCTTCAACAAATCGATCCTCGCGTAAAACTCGGCGGCTTCCTGTTGCTCATTGTGGCAGCGGTGACAGCGCAACGGGTTGGCGTTATCGCAGGAATTTTCTTGGCGGGTCTCCTGCTTGCTCTTCTATCGGGCGTCGTGCGCACCCTCACCAAACTGTGGATCGGCATTCTTGTTTTTACAGGAGCCATTGTCCTGCCTGCGCTCTTCACCACGCCGGGGCTGACGCTTTGGCACCTACCCTGGGTGGGCTGGGCAGTAACAGCACCTGGGCTTCACAGCGCGATGATGCTCATTGTCCGTTCTGAAACGTCGGCCACACTGGCAACTCTCATGGTGCTCACATCGCGGTGGGTTCATCTCTTAAAAGCTTTGCGCGTCTTCCGAATGCCAGTGGTGTTTGTGGTGATTCTTGGCATGACCCATCGCTACATTTTTTTGCTGCTCCAGATCGCGCAAGACTTCTTTGATGCCCATCGTGCGCGGCGAGTCGGGCGACTTAACCCGGCGCAACGCCGCCACATGGCGGTTTCAAGTGCTGCCGTCCTTCTGAACAAAAGCATGCAGCTTAGTTCGGAAGTCTATGATGCCATGCAGGCTCGTGGGTTTCGGGGGACAGTTTACACTCTTGATGAATTTCGTATGAAGGGCCGCGACTGGGGCATGTTGGCGGCATTTGTTTCGCTGGCAGCAGCCGCATTTTGGATGGGAAAACAATGACTACCACCCCGATATTTGAACTCACCGATGTAACGTATTCCTACCCGGAATCGACTGCGCTGGATGGACTCTCTCTGTCCATTTCACCAGGGGAACGCATCGTCGTGCTTGGAGCAAATGGGTCTGGAAAATCAACTCTTCTGCGCATCCTTGCGGGGCTATGCTTCCCGGAGCGGGGGAGTGTCGTTTTCCAAAACCAAGCTCTTACCGCCGAAAGCCTTGCGCTGGAGACGTTCGCCCAAGATTTTCGCCAGCGGGTCGGGGTGGTGTTCCAAAATCCCGACGTGCAGCTTTTTAGCGCCACGGTATTTGATGAGGTCGCCTTTGGGCCGATGCAAATGGATTGGTCAAAAGGAGAGATTATCGAGCGGGTGAATACCGTCTTGAATGACATGGAAATCTTTCATCTCAAGGATCGCGCACCGCACCGGCTTTCTGGCGGCGAGAAAAAGCGGGTGGCGCTGGCATCGGTGCTGGTGCTCAATCCCGAAGTGTTGCTCATGGACGAACCAACCGCCGCGCTGGACCCGAAGAGTCAGGGCCACATGATCGATTTTCTATTCGACTGCATCGGAAAGAAGACCGTCGTGACGACGACCCACAGCCTGGACATCGTTGAAGAGATCGCTGATCGCTGCATCGTGTTGGAAAGCGGTCGTCTCGCCGCAACAGGGTCGCCAGCCGATATGCTTCAAGATCACGCTCTTTTGGAACGCACGCATCTGGTTTACAAACACAAGCATCGGCATAAATCAGGGGTTGTGCATTCTCACCCGCACCTCTCCCATGACCACCATCATCGAGCGATTGAGTGACCTGGTAGCACAGTGATCGATGGCTCATTGGGCGCAGTGACGGCTTTCCTGTTCACGGCTGAATCGATGTGAATCCATGAAAATTTGGGGTAAAATGGGCGACTTTCACCTCAACAACAAAACGGACCAGGCTACACTTGTAAGTCTATTATTGTCAGAATCTTACGATGAGACTAGGGGTCTCCACCAAAGTTTGAGGAGGAAGTCAATTGTTAAACTGCGCGGCGGAACTCATCAAAGCTCAGGCAAAGTTTCGTTCCATTGCGAAGGTGTTTTTTTCCGACAGGTGTGACGGTCAGCTTTTCATAGATCAAAAAATCTACCAGATCGAGGAAGCGTTCGGAAGATAGATGATTGCGTGTCCTTTTTTTGAGTCGGAATTTGCTTTTAATCTGTTTGCCGATTCTTGCCCAAAGTTCGTCTTCGGTTGCCCCGGTGAGAGCCATGTATTTAACATAAAGATCGCACAGATACTCGATGTAGTTCGTCATATTGGCGTCTGCTCCAATACTATTGGCTGGATAGCGTGGACCCGATGCAGTATTCTTTTTTTGGTAAATTGACGGTAATCGGACCTTGATTATGGCCACCGATTGCAATGGCAATACCACCTGCCGTCGCCGTGGCTTGCGTTTGACTCTTGACAGAGGAACGACGAATGCTGTTCGTCTTTTTAAGCCTATGTTTTTCAAAGATCATAAGAGCCTGCCGTGCTACTTCTGCTGTGATCTCAAGTGGTGCATCGCGCTCGTGTATTTCTTTAATATCGCCGAGTAGCTCTGCCGTGTAGATTCCTGGAGCTTTGTCTGCGAGCGTATGACAAGTGGGACAAAGGAGGATCAGATTTCCGAAGCTGTCCCTCTGCTCAGGCGACAAATTCGGATCATATCGAGCACCAGTCTTCCTCCGAGCGCGGATGTGGCAAATCTCGCCCAGCACATGCTCTCCAATTATCAACGGACTTGTGCAACGGGGCATTGCGCACTGATTGTGTGATTTGGCAAAGAGTCGTTTAACCGTGGATTCCGAGATGGGCATGTGGGGGAATATAATCCTTGCTCCTTTGAAAAATCAAAGCTGCGATTTGAAATGAGCGAATAAGGGTCGTGGAATCGGGTGGGCAATTCTGGGCACTCCCACCCTTTTGGAAAACTCTTGCGTGGCGGCATTGGCTGGCAACTTCTCATCAAAACCACTATCTGGGCCCTCCGTTGGGAAAAAATACGAGGAGTTGTCTTTTCCAGCGAAGCGAGTAGCATCTTTGGCCAGCACATTTGTGATGAAACCGAAGCCTGACCCTTCCTGGATACAATCTCTTCAAAGCCGACTGGACCAAATTGATTGTGGATCGGGTGGTTTGCCGGTTTCAATCAAGGTTCGAGTTTTGGGGGGCTGCTTCTGTAGAGGCTGTTGCCGTAACGCTTGGGAAATTATTGATCAGGCGCAAGCCGATCTTCACAAGCGTAATGGAAGGGATTTCTATTTGGAGGAACATGAAAGCGGCCCCGAGATTATTGCTTTTCTGGCAATCGCAACTGCAGGAATTACCCTGACAAAGAGCCTTATCGATCTTTTGATCACCATCGTAAAGGCTCGCTCGGACGGTCGCAAAAATGGAGATCAGCGTGAGGAACCATTGGAAATTGTCGTGCGGCGAATCCAAACGCGAGATGAGCTTCGAGAAGAATTTGTTCTTAGAATTGGACAGCATGACTGTTTGGATCGTAGAGAGCTTGAGTCAAAGCTGAAAGCGGCGCTCGAGAGTCTCGTTCGCGACAGAGAAGAAGCGAATAAGTCAGGCATTGCAAAGGGGACGGCTGAAAAAGTGAAGAAATTGAAGACTCCCAAAAAGCCGAAAAAGGGGATTTAGAACCGTCTATAAAATCTTCTGCCGATAAAAGGACGAGGTATAAATCCAATTTTTCTACAGACGTTTATATGATAGAGCAATTTGCTACCGCGCTGACTCTGGTAAAAAATGCAATCTCCCTAGTCAAGGATGGCAAGGAGTTGCTTCCTGATGCTCCTAAAAAGAGAGCTGCCGAAGAAGCAATTTTTCAAGCGGAAACGGCTCTGAAAATTGCGGAAGCACAAGCTGCGGTTGCTCTTGGCTACGCAACTTGCCAATGCACATGGCCGCCTCAAATTTGCCTCCGTGAAAAGGGAGGAACAAGACGCTGCCCTAAATGCGGCCAGGAACCTGATGAAGACTTTTCTGGTTTTACTACAGGCGGCAGCTATTGAAGGAGGAAGAGGGTTAAATTTGACCGTCATTGGAGCCGATAAAGAATATTGCAGAGATTTGAGTATGAAAATAACCGGACTAGACGAAGTAATGAAGGAACTTCACCAGGCCAGCAAGGCATTAGCGGAGTTGGATGGCGAGATTGGCTCCGTTCGCTTCGATCCAGAAGACCCAGCGAGCATCGAACTCGCCATTTGCAACATGGAGGCTCTGCTTGACGAGCGAATGGTCGGCTACGAAGGGAATCCTTTTGTAGGGCCTCTCATTGAGGAGATGAAACAAAAGTATCGAGAAGCAATCATCGAGAAGGCTGCCGAAGCTCGGCTAAAGGGAGACATGGAATGAATGCACAGGCACCTGATCTTCTTGACCAGATTAGAAATGCTGTCCTCGATCTTCAGAGCGCTGACTTTCAGACTTACGAACGACCGCTTAAAACTCTGGGACGGCTTCTGAACCATCCAGACTTATTGGAGATCAATTCGAAGCTCATGGAAGGACTCGATCTGGAGGCATTTCTTGCAGCCGGGGAAAGTACCGGAGGAAGCTTCGTCGGGAGCAAGCGCCTATCATGGCCAGAAGACGCGAGGGAGGTACTCGGACTTTCTCTCATGCTTGTGCAGCGTTTCGCGGAGAATCCTCCCTTTCTGATGGATTTCGGACACAACTATTACTACAGCGGTTCTAAATACAATAGCACGCTGAACTCCGTGACAGGGAAGCTGATTATCCCCTTCGCGCGAGACTATCGCCAATACGTGCAGACTAGAGGCATCGTCACTCCGGTCCTCCGCCTACCTGTGGGAAAGAAAGTGTTCATCGTCCATGGGCATGATGGTGAGGCGCGGGAAACTGTCGCTCGTTTCCTTAGTTTAATCGGCTTAGAGCCCATCATTCTCCATGAACAGGCGAACAAGGGACGAACCGTAATTGAAAAGGTAGAAGCCAACAGCGATGTCGGCTTCGCAATAATCCTTCTAACGCCTGACGACGAGGGGCGGACCAAGAACGATAATGGTCCCCTTAAGGATCGCGTCCGGCAAAACGTTCTTCTTGAACTTGGGTATTTCCTAGCCAGACTAGGTCGGGATAAGGTGTGTGCTCTGAAGAAGGGAGACGTGGACATTCCTAGCGACTTCGCCGGTGTCGTTTGGGAAATGATGGACGACACGGGGGGCTGGAAACAGCGTCTTGCCCGTGAGCTACAGGCGGCGGGGCATGTAATAGATTGGAACACCGTGATGCGTTAAACATCTCGGCTTTCACGCGGAAATCCAAGGGAGCGCGTATTAGGCTCAACCATTAGGGTTCTCGTAAATCCGCGAACTGAATCCTGACCAGGGGATCTGAGAAAGACTGATTCAGTATCGTACTCGTAGTGACGTGACTTGCAAAAAGTTACGAACCCCCATTTGCCCTCTGTAATTTGATCCGCCTCCACTGGCTTTTTTCGACCCTTTTCAGCTTCAGATGACAGAAGGCGATTGAAACCCATAGGCTCCAAGTATTTGTTTCACAGTTACTTGCGATGAGCTTGGCCTACATCAAAGTTAGGGACTGATAGGGTGCTATCCGGTTGTCACAGCTTAGTGGACATGCGATCTGATAGAGTAGATCAGCACGGTTGCCATCCTAACTGGATACCGAGTCTGGAAAGCATCTCGAATGGCGTAATCGTCTCAACATTAAAAGCCTTGCACACATTCACCAGAGGCACATTGGTCCTTTTGTCCGGTTTGTGTATTTCCAGAGTCACTAATACCAGATTGTGCGCCTTGGCATAAGCGCACAACCAACCATCCGCCACATCCATAAACTCCGCTATGGCTGCCGGTGTGAACTGGCTCTGCTTTTGAACCCAAGTGGCAACCTCCCCAAAGTGCTCCGTGATGGTATCTGTGCTGTGGAAGGCAAAGTTTGTTTTAGCCCAATCCCAAAGAGCATCACCGCCCGTTTCCAACTCATCCCTAACCTTGTCTATGCTGCAAACGCGGGTCTGTGTCTGGTTCCAGAGGAGCGCCTGCCAATAGCCGGGGCAGATATTGAAAGCATAAAACTTCCGATGCGCCTGAATGAAGGCGTTGGCGTCCAACACGTAGTTTTCGGTGGCGGCACTCATGCAATTTTGAACCCAAGCTTCTCGGCATACATGTCGAATGTTTTCCCAGCAAGGCCCGTAAGACGATAGGCATCCCGGTAAAGCAACCGCCCTTCGCGAGCCGCCCTGATTACAGCCAAGCCAAACCGTCGCCCAATCCGGGTTTCCTGGGTTTTATAGAAATCGCCTCCAGAAGACTTCTTTCCCAGCTTCCGCCGCTCATCCTCCTGATAGGCATTCAGGAACTCGAAAAAACGCGCTCGCGTGATCAAACCGGCATCCAGAGCACGCCGAGCAGCTACAATTGGGCTGACTTTGAACCGCCTCGCCAAACTGTGGAAGGGTTCCAATTTTCGCGACTCCGCAGGCCAGCACCTATTCAACTCCTCTGTGGGAATGAGCACTTCCGCCGCCACTTTGTTGCAGAACTTTTCCACCTCATCATTGGAAGCTTCCAAATCAAGGAGGTTGAAAAGCCCATCTTTGCCAAGCCATAGGTGCGCCAACTCATGCGCCAGGGTGAACATCTGCGCCGATTTCGCGTCCGCGCCGTTAAGAAAAATCAAAGGGGCAAAATGGTCGCACAAAACAAAGCCGCGAAACTCCTCGGGATTCAATTTCTGGTGGGTGTTGTTCCCGCAAACACCGTTGATTACCACAATGATCCCCTCCGTCTCCGCTGCGCGCCGCAGCCCCAGTAACGCCCCTTCCCATGTGGTATACTCGTCCGCCCACCCAGCCGTAATTCCCAGCGTCTCACGGATGGACGCGGCAGTCACTTCCGGGCTGGTGGACAGCGTGGCAGACCCGATGAACGAAACCGGCTCCTCCCCCTCTTCAATGAGATAATCTCTGAGCCACTCTTGCCGCCTTTGCATCAGGTAAATCGTCTCCAAAAGGGCCGCGCCCGGCTTCTTTAATTGATGGTCTTTTACTGTGCGAAAATCCGGCACCGGCAAAGTTTCCGATGGCGGTTCGGGCAGGAAGCAGTAACCCAAGGGTGTCAGGGTAGCTTTGGCGAAGGTTTCCAACTGCTTCATCGTTGGCTGAGCCTCCCCAGACAGCCATTGTTCCAGCTTGGGGAATCGACCCGCCAAGGCGTCCATCTCCGCGCCGGAACGTTCACACGCCCAGCGGATTAGGTCGGGTTTGATGTTGGCTCGGGACATAATCACCTATGAATTTCTATTGAATACTCCAGACAAAGTGAAAATACGAATGAAAATGTTTTCCGACCGCATCGCCGGGACTGGGCAAGGGGATTGGTTCAAGGTGGCAACTCATCCTGCCCTGCGGTTGCAGCGAAACGGGATTCATTACGTTTGGAGTAGGGGCGGGGCTTTTAACCAAGGGCCATGAAAAACACGCCCAAACGAAAAATAAGCACCAAAGAAAGCTTCTGGGCTACAGAGGCCATGCGATTGTGACTTGCGCCTTACCATCCGAACATTTCAATACACGGGCCCGCCCCCATCCAGTGCTCGTCCCCGTCAACCTTGCATAGATTTGTTTTGCAGCCCCAATCAAAATCCCGCTACGAACCGGGTCAGAAACGCGACTCCCCTCGGCTATGCAGGCCCATCATTCTCGATGTGAGCACTCGCCGTCAACGCCGATGTTTCATCGCCGAAAGAACGCCTTCCAGAAATCTCCCCTTTGGTTCACGGTCACCCCGCTCCCACTTCGCAAGCGTGCTCGAATCAACCCCGAGTTCACAGGCAAAATTCTTCTGCGTAAGGCCGCGTGCTTTGCGATGCGCGACAAGTTGCTCAGCGATAGAGGCTCCGGTCGGAAGGGGATTGTAACCCAAGAATTGTATGATCCCGGCCATGTGGTTCACCCTGGGAGTGAAGTGCCCCTTCTCCCAATTCACGATGGTAAGATAGTTGCACCCGATTATTTTTGCCGCTTCTCGCTGTTTAAGGCCAAGGTCGAGGCGACGCTTGCGGATCGCCTCGCCGATGGTCTTTGGGCTGGTGGGGTAGCCGGTTTTCTCTTTAAAGTATGGCCCCTGTGAGCAGCGCTTCCCTTTTAATATTACCTTACAAAAAGGCAACGCATCCATGTCCCTGCGGCTATTTTGGCGACCTAAAGAGGGAGTGCCGCTGCTCTTCCATTCAGGTTCAGCGTTACCGGCAGCGCATTTCCGGACCGCTCTTGGACCGCATCGACATCCATGTAGAAGTGCCCGCCGTCCAGTTCAGAGACCTCACCGGCGACCATTCCGGCGAGCCTTCCAGCGCCATCCGGGAACGAGTGCTCGCCGCACGCGCTATCCAGAATGAGCGTTTCGCAAAAAGTCCTGCCGTCCGCTGCAATGCCCGTATGAGCAGCAAAGCCCTCAAGCTCCATTGCAAGCTTGATGACGATTCCATTGAACTCCTGCGGATGGCCATGCACGAACTCAACCTGAGCGCCCGTGCTCATGATCGCATCCTAAAGGTCGCCCGCACCATCGCCGACCTCGAAGCCGCACCCGCCATCAATTCGGCGCACCTTAGCGAGGCCATCCAATACCGGACGCTGGACCGGAATTTGTGGGTGTGAACGCCAATCCGCGTCAATCTGCGGAGAACTCTTTGTAATCGGTTTTCCTGGAATCAAGACAGACAGCCGCCCTGGCCCTGTCCTCCGCGCTTTGCTCGCCGGGAAGGCTGGGAACACTGCAAGTTCGATGAGATCGATACTTGATTCGATCACGCGTTGACCGCATAGTCCACTCTATCAACCTATGAACCCTGAAAACGGCACCAAACGACGGCTTTTGGACACGGGCCTGCGACTCGTGTGGGAACAGAGCTACGGGAGCGTAAGCGTCGATCAAATCTGCGAACGAGCCGATGCGCGAAAAGGCAGTTTTTACCATTTTTTTGCCTCCAAGTCGGAC
>Ga0364881_10863_pt1 | contig 11440 bp, 11 predicted proteins | sample ExccelJu500001D4_5_FD_206923 | JGI IMG/M metagenome (GOLD analysis project Ga0364881, IMG submission 206923) | Enriched cells from Trout Bog Lake Hypolimnion, Wisconsin, USA - BchlTB.July30.5000.01.D4 | ecosystem: Environmental > Aquatic > Freshwater > Lake > Hypolimnion/Profundal zone | place... | reverse complement strand
GATGAATTTAGACTGGTTTCTGTTTTGCCAACAATTACTTTTCTTTACAAAAACAAGATAAATTTGAGAATACGGCGCGCGTGAGGAAAATTATATTTTCTTTAGTTAAATATTGACGCCATTTAATGTAAGGATTGTGTGATCAAATAGCTTTTGAATGATTCAGTTATTTTTCATTCATTTTGTCCTGAACTTTATAGTCTGGATGTTGCGCTATCCAATACAAAAACACTGAAGCGCCAATGGATAAAATAGCAATTAAATATGCCAAGCGTTTTCCATGAAATAGGCTTGAGAACCATTGAGTTATTTCATCTGCAAGTGGAGCAAATTTTCCCCCCATACGTTCCTCTTCACTCTGATAACGTTTGGACTCAGCAGTCGTAATCGGATAGGCATGCCCGGCCACGATCTCATAACCGAGAATGTTGCTGTCGCTGATCTCATCCGTATCTGCAAGATAAATCCAAGTTGCACAAATCAAACCCGCAAACAAAATGACTAGGCCAATCAGATATAAACGAATTTGAATTGCCGAATATTTCCGGATCATAAATTTTCCAACGCAAGAAACATTCATCAGTGTATCGTAATTGAAATAAAATTCATTCAATCTGAAGGGGAAATCGAAGTATTCCACCAGCCACCACCCAGTGCGACAAATAGTTGAACTGTGTCTTCCAATTGTGTCAATTCAGCGACGACACTACCTATTCGCGCTTGTGAATAACTGCGCTCGGCAGTAATTAACTGCAAAATGTTGGTCTTGCCTACGGCGTAACTCTTACGCTGTAGCACTAGGGATTCTTCCGCTATGCGCAAGGATCGATGGTAACTGGCAACGCGTTCGGCATCGTGCTCGAGTGCATGCAGATCATCAGCGACTTGTCCGAAAGCTTCCAACACGACCTGATGGTAAAAGGCTTCTTGCGCATTAAATGTATCCTTGGCAGCTCGCACCTGCGCGCTCAGGGCTCCCCCCTGAAAAATTGGCTGCGTAATAGAACCACCGATATTCCACAATGTATTTGCTAGCGAGTCGCGCGTAAGCGCAGCGGTCAGTGAAATACTTGGATATTCCTGCGCAATGGCAATACCAATAGCTGCACTGGCTGAATGTAACTGGGACTCCGATGCCAGAATATCAGGCCGTTGCCGTACCAGTACCGACGGTAGGCTTAATGGAACCTCGGCAGGCAAAGGGAATTCGCTGATATCAAAATCTGGTACCTGCCATTCTCCTGAAGTTCGTCCGACAAGAACAGCAAGTGCATGTTGTGAGACGCTTAACTGTTGGCGCAGCGTCGGCAATGAAGTTTGATCTGACGCAAGCTGACTTTCAGCAGTCAGTACGTCAGTGCGAGCCACAAGGCCGGCTGCAAATTCGCGCTGGGTCAAATCAAGGTTTTCTTGATCATCAGCAATCAGGTCAATTGTTGTGGCAATTTGCAACCGTGTTGATGCGATGGTCAAGGCCTCAATAACAACATTGCTTGTCAGTGTCAGATAAGCTGCAGCTAATTGATAGCGCTGATAATCGGCAAGTGATTGCTGTTGTTCTACCAGCCGACTAGTTGCACCGAAAGCATCGAAAGTATAGCCGGCATTTAATCCTATAGTTGAGCTCGTTGAGCTGCCGCCGGAACCGATTCCACCGCCTCTTTGCGTTCCTGCTGTCGCACCAAGCTTTGGCAGATAGCCGGAACGAGCCACGATAATTTCTTCTCGTGCTGCGGCAAGTGCTGCATTCGCCGCACTCAAATTGGCGTTATCCTTTATCGCCAGTTTAATTGTCTGGTCGAGTGATGGAGACTTAAACATTTGCCACCACTGGCCGGGAATATCTGCACCCGTGTTTAGTTTCTGGTCATTACCTATTTTGTTTGCATCCTTTTCAGCAGGAGCCCCGTGCGTGTCGTAGTTTTGAATAGTAGGAGGTTTAGGATGCTCATAATTTGGCCCGGATGAGCAGCTGGCAACAAGACATGTCAAACAGAAAATGCTTGCACGCAGCCAAAATGAGCATGGCTGGTTGAACTTAAAAACTTGTCCCATTTGAATTCTGCTATTCATAGCGCAATGCATCGATAGGATTAAGTTGAGAGGCCTGGCGTGCAGGGTAGTAGCCAAAAAACATGCCGACGGCTGCGGAAAATACAAACGCTAAAACGATCACATCTGTCCGGAGGAGAATCGGCCAGCCCGCCACCGAGGAAATGATTTCCGAAGCTGCAATTCCAGCGACAATCCCTGCGCTCCCTCCGATCAAACTGATCAACATTGCTTCAATCAGAAATTGCATTAAAACGTGTATACGTCTGGCACCGATGGCCATACGGATACCGATCTCCCGTGTTCTTTCAGTTACCGAGACCAGCAGGATGTTCATAATGCCGATGCCGCCGACAATCAGGGAAATGGACGCAATCGCTGCAAGTAATAGTTCCATTGCCCTGCTACTCTGTTCGGCAACTTCTGCGATTTCAGTGATGTCGCGCACAATGAAATCATCTGTCTGAGCGGCTTTCATACGATGTTTGATTTCAAGCGTTCTTGTAACTTGGGCCAATGCAGTTTTAACCTGTGCCGAGCTGCGAGCCTGAACATAGATTGTATTAACAAATCCCTCCAGCTTGGGTTGAATTCCAAACGGGTTTGGCGGGGGGCCGATCGTGGCGTATATGTTGTTCAAGAGTGTCTGTGATGAGCTTGGTGACGTTACACCGAGTACGCGCTCCTGCGCAGTGCTAAAAGGGATAATCACAACATCGTCCTGGTCTTGGCCTGTGGGTGAATGACCCTTAGGCGAGAGAACGCCAATGACCGTCATCGGTACATTTTTGATCAGCACAGTTGCACCTACAGGATTGGAAAAATCGCCGAATACATTGTTTACGACAGTCTGACCGAGTATGCACACCGGATTGCCTTCCTGTTCGTCCTCTTCAGTAAGTGAGCGACCGGCCATGACTGACCAACTGCGAATTGTCAAATAACTAAGTGACACGCCCTGAATGCTGGTGCTCCAGTTTTGATGACCATTAACGACCTGCGCATTTTGTCGCGCAACATAACTCGCATTGGCAACCGCGCTGTCTTGTTCCAGAATGGCAGCCACATCCGCAACACGAAGTGACGATGCGCTGCCATTTCCAGAGCGCACTCCATTGGTACGAATACTGCCCGGCAGGACTACTAACATGTCCGTACCAAGGCTTTGAATCTGGGTCGCAACCGCCGAGCGTGCGCCTTCGCCAACCGCAACCATTGCGATTAGCGCCGCAACACCTATAAATACACCAAGCATGGTGAGCGCCGCGCGCCTTTTGTTGCGACCTATGGCACGCAATGCCGCACCCACTGCCATCATGTTAAGAGTCCAGGCTTCGTGTAGAAACGTGTCAAAACTGCCTCGCCCCAGTTGTTCTTGCAACGGTTCGATTGCGGGCAGCGTCCGTGTGGATTCGTTGGATGCTTCGGCTTGACCTGTTAGCTGGTCGGAAACAATAGAGCCATCGCACATTGTGATAATGCGGTCAGCGAGCTCGGCAAGAGTGCGCTCGTGCGTGACCAAAACTACAGTCACGCCACGTTCGCGATTAAACGTACGTATTGTTGCCATGATATCAACAGCATTTTTAGAATCGAGATTACCGGTTGGTTCATCGGCCAGCAAGACCGGCGGATCGTTTACAAGCGCACGCGCAATGGCGACGCGCTGCTGCTGCCCTCCGGAGAGTTGGTTTGGTTGATTATGCTCAAGTCCGGCAAGGCCGAGTAGGCGCAGCATTTCCCCGGACCGATTAGGATTGGCGCCGATTTGTGCGGAGTAGAATAACGGCAGTTCAACATTCTCAACGGCACTGGTGCGCGAGAGCAAATTAAAACTTTGGAACACGAATCCAAGTGCTCGGCCACGGATGTGAGCCAAGGCTGGCTCATCGAGCTTGGCAACATCAACACCTTCCAATAGATATTCACCGGTTGAGGGTGAGTCCAGACAGCCCAGAATGTTCATTAGGGTAGATTTGCCAGAGCCTGACGCGCCCATGATGGCAACAAACTCGCCTCGACACACCGTTAGACTGACGCCGCGCAAGGCGTGAACCTCGACACCTCCCAAGCGATATGTTTTGCTCACATCGCTAATGATGATGATCGGTTCACCGAGTGCGGAGTTCATAATCTGGGGCCGCCGCCCCCCGCAACGCCTTGGCGGAATGCAGCATTGTTGCCAGACTGACGGTCTGAATTTGGACCGTTGTGTGCAGTATCGGCATGAACCGCATTGATCACAACTTCGTCACCTTCTTTTAGTTCGTCCCCCGAAACTTCGATCAAGGTACCGTCATCGAGTCCGGTGTGAACTCGAACGGGTTTTAGTGCGCCGTTCACAAGCAACCACAGACGTGCTTGTGGTGCGTCATGGTGGTGTCCACTATGCCCGTTATGCTCTGAAAAATTTTCCGTATCGTAAATAGCATCTCTTTCGTTGTCGCGCTTGTGCGTCAATCCTTCAGGTGCGAAACGCAAGGCTGGCAGAGGCACTCGCAAGACATTTTTATTTTCGGCGGTGATTATGTGCGCATCGGCGGTCATACCGGGAAATAATGCGAGATCTTTGTTGTCAACATCGAGCACAATGTCATAGGTCACCACATTTTGAACTGTGATCGGCCCTATCCGGATTTGGCGCACGCTACCCCAAAAGGTACGATTAGGATAGGCCTGAACGGTGAAATAGGCTTTTGCGCCAACTTTCACGCCGCCGACATCTGCCTCGCTCACGTTGGTATCAACTTGCATTTTGGTCAGGTCTTTGCCGATCAGGAAAAGCGTAGAACTCTGCAAACTGGAAACCACGGTCTGGCCGATTTCGATGTATCGGGTAACAACTGTTCCGTTAACCGGAGATACAATATTCGTGTATGCGAGATTGATTTGCGCTGTATGCAGAATAGCTTTTTGCGATGCTATAGTTGCGTTGTCGAGATCAATTTGCGCGAGTGTTTGGTCGTAGGTACCCTTATCTGTGTCGATCTGCTGTTGAGGCACAATGCCCTGATCAAGGAGCGATAAGTCGCGTTCGTAAATTACTTTAGCAGTGGCGAGTGCCGCGCGATCTTTGTGCAACTGAGCTTCGGCAGTACGCACATTGGCCGTATCCTGAGCAACGATAACTTGAAATGGCAAAGGGTCGATAAGAGCGCAACGCTGACCAATTTTAACTACGGCGTTATAGTCACAATACCAAGCCTTGATGTTGCCTGAAACATAGGAACCAACCTGAGCTGTGACTACGGCATTGAGCGAGCCAGTCATGCTCACAGATCGCTGTATGTCGCCGATGTTAACTTTGGCGGTGATATAACGAAGTGAACTCTGTTGTGCCCACCACAGTCCGCCACCGACTCCGATGACCACAAGTATGCCAATGATCAATATCCAGAAATTGCGGCGATGCCAAGCTAAAGGTGAAATATTCATAATTGAAAGTTGGAGCCTCGGAATTATTTCACTCAACAACCGCAGGCTGGTCGTTGCTTAATTTAAGTCTAATGATTCGCCCCCTTAATCAGACGAAAGCACTCGAGTGGAAAACTTCTTTTGTCTCTGCAAAATTTTTCCCTAATCAGGATATGCTGCATTGCTCGGCTGTACTTTGAACAATGCGCAACGACTTTCGTGCCATTTGGCAGTTCTTCCAGGAACATGTGTAACATTTTCGCGCCATAGTGTTGATTACGGTGTTTGGGATCAATTGCACATAATTCGATTTCCTGAAAATTCTCGTTATTTGTGGGGAGCCCAATTTTAATGAACCCAATCTCCTCATTGTTCAAGCAAAAGACATATAGTTTTGCTTGCTGAGTTTTATTATGAAAAATTCTGAGCAGTGGAACAACATCCTCAAACAGATCCTTAAAAAGGAACGCATAACCCTTGGCGGTCATCAATGAGTTTGGAAATGAACCAATCAGGCTGCCTTCTTGTATCAGGCCAAAAATGTAGGGGATGTCTAGTACACCGGCTTTGCGAAATTGGAATTCATCAAAACAATGAGAGTCAGTACTGTTGCTGTTTCGTTTTTGATGTAGATAAGCATTTTGGGCGGACCTTGTGAAATTTATACTCATTGCTTACCCCAAAAAAGAGTCTGCGGAAAATAATATTCGCATCAACTATGTGCCATGAATAGTAATCTCGTTCAGTGTAAAGTTGTGTTAGACGAGCGTTAATATTTGTTAGAGTTAAATACCTTTGCTCAATGGTATGGATGCATTCAATTGTCTAAATAAGTTGGCAAGGGGAAGATAGAAGGTTCATGTGAGGTTTTTATTTGTTTGACCTAATATTCGGTTTGCCTGTCAAAGAGAACGACAAGTGATTGAGCGTCATAAACTGGCGTGCAGATTCAGTCGGTCGATGCGACACATTGGTTCAATCAGCCAATGTGAATCAATCGCGAGTGGCGGATATGTGGGAAGGCAATTTTGTGAATAGTGATGTAGTTGTTTGCCAGAAATTGCATTTTTTGTAATCTTTGGCTCAATGAAAAAAGCCAGGATTAATCCCGACTTTCTTCGATACGTGAAATTATTACTGCCGCAATTAGAATTTATAAATCACACCCAACGCAACATCTGAGGCTGTAATTTGACTTCCAGAAACGGGATCAGTGCCCATTACGTTGCCAAGATTTTCATACTGTACACGTATGCCAACATTCTTGTTTATGTTGAAATCAGCGCCTACACCATACATCAACTCTGTTTGAGCGCCACACACTGTACAACCGTTTGCATTAGAAAGTTGATTCACTGCAACACCCAATTTACCAAATACATCAAACAACTCGTTGATTGGATAGGTTCCAACACCAGCCACATAAGAGCTGTTGAGCGAAACACCATTTCCTGATCCATCAGATGCATTCCCGATGCCGAAATATCCTATCTCAGCGCCCCAATTTTGGGTGAAATTATATCCTCCATCTATACGATAACTTCCCGATGGTTGAGAAGAGCCAGCACCCTCAACGGTAGATAAGTTACCCAAATTCATTTGGATGTAATCCAGACCCAAATAAAATCCAGAATCATCTGCGAAAGCAGGAACAGACAAGGCAGACAACAGTGCAATAGCGATTATTTTGCTCTTCATTTTAAGCTCCTTGAGTTAATTAAAATTTGTTCCATGAAGCAATATTTATTGCTTGACTTATACTAAATGGAAAAGTGCAATTTGCTAATCACAATTACTTTTTATTGCTTGGTTTTACAAAAATTAAAATCCGTTCTGTTCAATGATTTCCTTTTTTGCTTACATCTTTCAGAGAATTCCGATGACATGACGTTCATCCAGACTAGGGTCAGCAGAATTAGCAAGCATGAATCACGAATGCTTATTTTGGATGTTAACCATTTGCCAAACACAATCACTTTATGCAGGGCGGGATTCATGAAGTGCTAACGGGAAAATATGCTATCGGTGTATTGGATATCATGATGCTGCATTTAAACGGCATTAAAACTTTGCGACAAATTCGCATGAAAAGCCTGATGCCAATTATCATGCTGTCAGCTAGAGGAGATGATATCGATAGAATCATTGGTCTTGAATTGGGGGCAGATGATTACGTTCCCAAGCCCTAGTTAATTTAAAAGGTCATCTGACGCATTTGGACAAATCGCGCGCTTTCTTTTTTATTACATCAAATCCATTACCTAATCACACAACACAGCAGCAAATTGTGCAAAAGTGTTTAGGCAAGTTAAAAATGGCAAAAACCATAGTCAATTTGTGTTGCGTTGCTTAACCTAAAAGATGCTATGTACTAGAGGCTTACATGCCGCACTTTAGTACTTTGTGTTGGAGCGACTATGGAAAATAATATCCCACTTTTAAAGTTCTATCACAAAGACCCAGCCAATGGGCATTTAGGTTACATCTGTATTACGAATGGCGACGAAAAGTATTGGATCGATGATTTGAATGAGTTTTACAGTACATTTGGGGATGTTGATCAAATGAGAAAAAATGGTGTGATGCCAGAAGAATTTATTTTGGATACATTTGTTAATCACCAGGCTAGGAATTGTCAAAGTTGTTATCAACTCCATCTAATTCAATATCTCGTGAAGCACTCCGATACATTTTTAAATAAATTTGGGGAACAATTGGAAGAATGGATAAATACTTATAGTACGGAACGAATTACTTGTACTGTATTAGATTGCGCAGACAAAAAGCGATGGAATAGCAACAATACAGTTATTTACATGCGAAAAACTATGTAAATTGTATACACAACCTAAAGATATTTACTGCCCAAGGGGTATTGTATTCCTTGAGCTTGCATATTGAGGAATGAGTATAAAATGAGCAACAGCAAAGTATTGTACTTGACTGACGAAATTGAGAGAAACAAATTGGAATATCAACTTGAGATACTAACGTTAGAGAAAACTATTTCAGAATTTAAGAAGTTGAATTTTGATACGACTGAGTTAATAAAGCGACATGCATCCCTAGAGAGGAAGTTAGCGAAGTTGTTGCGACAAAAACATGGTTCTTAGCTGAAACGTTAACTAAGTTCACAATACCAGTTGCCAAGCTCATTACTGAGAAAATTGATGAGGCTAACATTTAGATCTCCGATGTAAAAAAGGAAAAGTACCACTAGAAAACTATCTAATCTTTCCGTAATCCTGTTTCGGAAAATTCCCAAAATCGTCAACATCTCGTTTATTGCACTCATTAAATAAGAACTATATTTTTATGATCCATAATTTAAGCTGAACAAGATTAGTAATTACGTAACTTATAGTAACTAAAAGTAAATTTTCGAAAACCCTGTTGACCAAATATTTTTCTGTCGCTGTAATGAATAATTAACTCACAATCTATGGCAAGCGACAAATGCAAACAACTTCATTCAAGATGCAATTAACGATATCCTGTATTTTAATACTTGTTGTTTCAAGCCTTTTACTCACCGCATGCAATGGAAGTAGTAGCGCACCAGTACCTGTAACAACTACGCTAAGCACTCTTACAACAGGTCGATATGCCCACACCGCAACTTTGTTAACAAATGGAACTGTAATTGCAGTTGGTGGTGAAGCTTACACAGCATCAACTGCTATCAACGGTCCAACAGCGAGTTCTGAACTCTATAGCTCTACAACTACGGCATGGACGGTAACGGGGAGCTTAATTACAGCGCGTGCATGGCACACTTCAACACTGCTGCCCAATGGTTTGGTGTTGGTAACGGGAGGGCAAACCGAAGGTGCCGTAATTCTGTCAAGTTCGGAGTTATATAACCCAACGACAGGGACATGGACATCAACCGGCAGCCTGAATGTCGCTCGCCAAAATCATACTGCAACTTTGTTATCCAATGGAGAAGTGCTTGTAACAGGTGGAACTGGGATCGGTGGATCACTTGCCAGCTCAGAGCTTTATGATCCAACTACAGGTAAATGGACGATAACAGGAAGTTTGTCTACGTCACGAACTTGGCATACCGCCACTTTGTTAGCTAACGGATTAGTTTTGGTAGCCGGGGGGCAAGAAAATGGAGCTGCCGTGCTCTCTAGTTCAGAGTTGTATGATCCAACGTCAGGAGTCTGGGCTTCTACATCGAACACCTTAAATATCGCCCGACAAAATCATACATCCACTTTGTTATCCAATGGAAAAGTTCTTGTAACCGGAGGAACTGGCGGGACTGGCGGAACTGAATATCTTGTCAGCGCAGAGCTTTATGATCCAACTGCTGGTACATGGACTTTAACCGGTAGTTTGTCCACGGCACGTGCTTTTCAAACTGCAACGCTGTTATCCAACGGTTTGGTAGTTGTGACGGGAGGGGACAGTGGCCAGGGCATTCTGTCGAGCTGTGAACTATTTGATCCAACAGCAGGCACATGGTCAACAACGACTAGCTTACAAGTTATTCGTAGCATACATACTGCAACCTTATTGAACAGCGATCACGTTCTAATTATTGGAGGGACAGGTGCTAGTGCATTCCTTGCAAGCTCTGAGTTGTATTAATATCTGAAGCAGGAAAGAAGGTGTTAATTACAAAATGCTAAAACAGTTTAATTACAGAATTGATTTGCTGTCAGTTTGTGCAACAGTTTCGCTTTCTGGATGTCTATTGGGTATCTACACACCTAACCCTACCTCAGTATCAACAACCGCGTCTAGTTCCACAACGGCTGTAGGTGGTTATCTCGCCGACCAACAGTCTGGTGGATTATTGGGTTCGTGGTTTTTAGGAGTCACCCCCACTTCAGCTTTTGCAGGCAAGTCCACGATGGTGCTTACTCCAAGTTCAAATACATACACTGCTACTTATTCCAACATGCAGCTCGCAAGCGGAATATGGAATGTGTTGAATAGTGGCACATGGGCTGCGCAGACTGTTGGCGGATCCTATGATTTGACTTCTACAGGTTGGGTTTTAAGCCCCACTACAGCGACCGTTGTTGATAATGGGGATGGAAGTACTGTATCCGTTACACCTACCGGTGAGACTGCTTTGACAGTAACGATAGCAAGAACTACTTTGGATGGCTCAACCATAACTTGTAACGAGGGGAGCACCGCTTGCCCTGATCCCGGAGTCTATCCGACTGGGTCAGGAAGTTATGCTTACACTTATTCGTCGACATTATATTTCCTTGGAACAAGGTCTAATCTTTCACCTGCTCCCGTCACTGATGTTTCCGGTACACCATTGACGTCATTGCCAACGATTGGCTCGGCGTTCTGCGATCCAAACAATGGAGTATTAAGCCCGATCACCCCTACGCCTACAAATGGTAGCTATAACTATAATGTTTTTACTTTACCCTCTGGCGGATGTACGTCTGCAAATATCATAACAGCAATGGCGGGCACAATTACCTTTACTGCGTTACTAAATAGTCTTCTGACTGAAAATGTGATCGTGCCTAATGTGCTACTTTTGTCAGGAGAGACAGGAACTACTAGTAATTTAGGTAATATCATTTATAGTTTGCGGGCTGGTAATGTGTGGTCTGGCTTTATGTATCAAGCAGGGGTTTCCATCACCATTGGTAATGAAAACAAGCAAGCCATCAATGCGGAATTAGTTGCAAACGGATTGGCCTCTATGCCGTGATCAAACCAAAGAATCGACTAATATATATTCAGATTAAGGTAAAGAGGAGTATTAATCGGTAGCACATTGCTACAATGCGGCTATCGGTTAAATTAACCTAATCGGTGTTAAGTTTCCTATGCCAGCCAAATCAATTCATCAGTACTTGAAAGCGAATGGCGAAAAACGCGATGTTGAAATAGCTGAAGCGTTGGGATTGTCTCTCAACGTTGCTCGGCAACACTTGTCTGAACTGGTTACAAGGGATGAGATTATGTCGTGTCATTCTATTCGTTTTGC
>Ga0364881_10187_pt2 | contig 11453 bp, 11 predicted proteins | sample ExccelJu500001D4_5_FD_206923 | JGI IMG/M metagenome (GOLD analysis project Ga0364881, IMG submission 206923) | Enriched cells from Trout Bog Lake Hypolimnion, Wisconsin, USA - BchlTB.July30.5000.01.D4 | ecosystem: Environmental > Aquatic > Freshwater > Lake > Hypolimnion/Profundal zone | place... | reverse complement strand
TCTTGATTTCGCCTTTGGCACCTTTAGTTACAGGAGTAACTTCCATCTGACTTTTTAATTCTTTACATTCATATCTGTCAATAAGAAGACTGGGCAATCTTTTATCCAGACGTTTCATCATTACATTCATCAGGTTAAACTCTTCACTATGTTGAATATTCCCCTGCCCTATATTCATCAACTGTACTAACCATCCGGTTCTCCGTCCTTCTTTATCGAATTCAATATCATGTTTCAATTGTCCTGCCATATCTTTCTTTGCCTTATGATACGCATTGGATGCACGATCATGATAAAGATGAAGGATCTTTCTCTTATGTGGTTCAAAGAACTGAAGGAACTTATCTGCCAGTTCACGGATCCACTCCGGAGAGATAGTGAAAATGTTTTTGAGTAACCTGTAATCATCTCCTTGCTGCTGGCCAATCACAAGGCTCATCATATTCCCACAGTCCAAACCAGCTTCGATATGTTGTTGCAGTTGGATATATTTCAATCCCTGGCATGTCTGTTTGATCATGGTTTTCAATCCGATGCCATCATAATAATCATAGTTATAGCCATCTTCATAAAAATTCTTGTCTGTTAAGGCGCCATAAAAACGGGAACTTTTGTCCAATGTCTTTCTAATGGAGGCAATTGCAGTCTTAAATTCTTCAAATGTTAATGATGCCAATAAATTCGTAAAATATTGAAGTGTTAGAATATCTGCATTCGCAAATGAGGAAACTATATAGAAAAACGTACTGTTATACCGGACTCTGTTCAATCGATCCATCCACCTGGCTTGGTTTCGTTTGATCAGTTCAATTTTCCTTGGATCATTATTCTCTTTCTCTGCATTGAACAACTCAAGATTTATCTCATTCAGGATAACTGCAGTTTGAAGGATCTTCATGATCTGCTCCTTATCCATTGACTTTTCCATTCTCAACATCCAATCATCTTCACCGATGCCAGGATCAGCCATATCACTGCAAAAAGTCTGTCCCATGAAATATGGTGAATTCTTATACAGGATAAAATCGCCTCTTAATGTCGGAAAAAGCTTGCGTAATTTTTCCTCTTTCAGATATTTGGCTTCATCCCCAAAATGATGGACTACGCTAATCCCTGCATTTGCTGATGGCCGGTCCAGAGATGTAAGAAAAAACTTGCATCCGTTGAATGTTGAGATGGTATGGTTAAAATCAAAAGTCTTGATATATGGTTTGTCCCATCGATCCGGTGGAACTTTATCAACGACAAAATGATAGTTTTCAAAAAAGTTCAATCGACTTTCCCACCCGAGCATTATAGCTGGTATGATGTTGGTCAATAAATTAACGTATGTATCGCCCACAAAGGCAAAGCTTGCCCTGGGCATGTCATAGACTACATCAATCGTTCGTTTGGCAAGTATATCTGTACTTTTAGCTACGCCTCTACCTCCATACAAGTATAGGTTCTTAGGTTTCATCAATGCTATCAATGTCGATATCCAATTTGAGTACCTGATATCGGCTTCCTGTAAAGATATTTTTCTACTTTCCACTTTCCATCAGATCAAAGGTTACATCATCAATTTGTGCATCACGGCGAAGTTTTACCTTCTCTGATTCAGTGATATCAATATTATCAATGAATTCAGCCAGTTCCCTGCGATCAACCTTTGGGATTCCCAGTTTCAGAGGATCCATTACATACAGGATGACTCTCCTGTCCAATAACTCCTCCGGTACCGGATCTGTCTTGTCTTTTCCTACTCCGCGAAGGTGTGCTGCATCCAATGTCAACCGGCGGGCTGTTTCATAATCACTCATTTCGGTACAGATGATTGCCATGTTATCCAGCCTGTCGGCATAGATATTTGCCCAGGCTTCAACTTTAATCTGATTATCAAGATTAAAAAAATTCAAACATTCGTTAAACAGCTTCGAGGCTTTGATGAATGATATATTTGGCCATTTTAACCGGACCATGCTGATAATGTATGTCTTTGAATTGAACTTGGAATAAAGTGAACGGATGAACTCGATCTGCTCATAAAATAAGACCATGGTGGCTGGCAGATTACTTATCTCTCCGCTTTCGACCAGCGCCTGGAGCTGGCAATAATCATTCTGTTCTTTATTAAAAAGTACCTTATTCTTTATATCCTCATGTTTTCTGAGGATTGAATCTTTCTTCCATTGTAAAATGGAAGCTGAACTTCCATCCTTTGCTTTCTTAAGATTGGCTTTGTCTATCTCAGCTTGTGCAATAAGTTTCCCCCTGTCATAATGAAATTTGACCGGTGAATCAGGTATATTGAATTCCTGTAAGACAGATTTATAATCAATATCCAGATACGTTGCAATATCCTGCAGGGAATAATTTATCGAAGACAGTTCTTCGAAGGTGTTAAACTGTTCCGGTGTGAATTCCATTTAAAATCTCATTTTTACGAAAGTCAAATACTGATTTAGAATTCAAGAAGATATACTGTTCATGCTGCGCATTCTCTCCCCAGTTCCCTGATCCTTCCACATCAAAATAATGATCCTGGGTTTTGATAAGTGCAATCTTGGAGTGGTTCCAGGCATAGGTGATATCAACAGGATACTTTTCAGCCAACGTAATTAGCTGATCATAGACTTTTGGTAACCGGCCACGGATAGAATCGCTGATATAAATACTTACCCAACCTATTTTTCCACTATCCATCAATTTTATCAGTGCTTCAATGATCCGAAGGTTAATTGAATACGTGGAGATGATCAATTCAAAAATAGTTCCGGCTTCTTTTATGATGAATGGAATGAATGTGAAGGCATTGAAAGAATTAACGGTCCATAAAAAGAAGATCTCATTCTCCTCAGGGATCCTTCCTGTCAGTTGTTTTATACTTTCAATTTTCTCACCATGAATTTGCAGGAACTTTTCGACCATTGATCCGGCTTTATCCGGATTCTTGATGACAGCTTTTTTATCAAGATCTTCAATGGAGAAAAATCTGTTACTGGTCATTTGTAATTCATTAATTGTTTGATCTGTAATAACTCTGCTTTTATTTCTTCAATCCTCTCCAACCGGTCACCGGAGTATTTACTATCCGGTTCTTTTCTTAGTCTTCCATTTACAACTACCAGGTTATGTTCCAGATTCATCTTCAACTTGAACATATCCATTATGCTCATCTCTCTAATCTGCTGATTTCTCTTCCATCGCTCAAACATTTTATGTTTCCCCAATAACTGGCCATGGATTTTGTAATAATTAAGTTCTTCCCAGATTGAGCGGTTCTCAAGATAATTTACCACCGTGATTCGTGAAAGCTCAACTATCTGAGCATTTGTTTCAACGGAAAATAACGACATGCGGGCTTTTGTATAAAGCTCGTATGCCGTTAGCATATCTGCCACTAAGATTTTCAGTTCTGCCGGGCAGTCTGTCCTACTTAGAAACGGGAATTCCTCCCGTATTCTAAAAACAGGAATCGAACTGATAGCTATTTTTTTGCTTCTTCAGGTATTGAGATTTCCTGTTTGGCAGAAACAACTTTCTTTATGGTCACTTTTTTCTTGACCGGTGGTTTCTTTAAATCTTTGGCAACAACTACTTTTTTCGGTGGTTGTACTTCTTTGACTTTCTTTTCCTTTTTGATAACCGGGATCATCGGTGGCACTGGCTGGATTTCATTGGACGTTTCTTCTTCCTTTACAGGAATATCAATAATGGCCTGATATTCTTTTTGAGAAAGTTCAGCCATCTCCCGTAACTCATCGAAAAGGATTTCGGAAAGCTCAGATTCATGCTGGTTATTGAAATGCCGTTTTAATGACAACCGCTGGCCATGTTCATTATAAATTTTCATGGCTCCGATATAGGATCGGTCATGTTTTAAAAACTTCAATATTGTGTTTTTCATCTTGATTTTTTTTGAACTATTTCAGAAAACAAACCTATTTCTTCTCTACAAATCAATAAAGGACAAAAAAGCCCTGAATGGTTTATCAATCAAGGCTTTTCTGACAAATCAAACCAGATAAGTTTATACCCTGCTTTGTTCAATAAACTTCCAGGTTGATCCACCTGTGTTTATCGCTTTGAATGTGATCATAGATCCTGACAATGCATTCCAGGATACGCCACCCAACAAAACAAAATCATTGGCAAAGGTGATGATCGAAGGATGAAGGCCACCGGATCCCAGGAAGGTATAGATCCCTTTATCAATGGCGCCAGAGAGCGTAGTAATGGTTGCTGCTGTCGGTGTTCCATCTGTCAACTGATACGTGCCTGGTCCTGCTGCAACTCCTAATGCTGTAGTATTGGCTGCTATTGTACCCATACCGGTATCAAAAGTCACTGATCCCTGGTAACTGCCAACCGGAAGTTGGCACTTCAATGATTTCAATGTAAAAATATGGGTGTTTTTGTCTTTGGTATCATCCCATTTGACTACCATTCTCATGGGTGCGCATGGTGTTCCGTAAATATCATATGAAGTATCTCCGCATTTCTGCACCAGTGCAACCATGTTTCTGAATATCCAGTTTGCTTTGAATTCACGGATTGCAATGGAAGATCCCGGGTGGTCGAAAACCAGGTTGTGAACAAACCCTTCTGCATCCGGATCACCTTCAGAGGAATCACCTCCGACAACTGATGTCACGGTTGTATAAAGTTTGATCATATAGGCCCCGATATTCAATACCAGGTTGTTTGTGATCACGACGCCATTGGCGTCACGATCAGGGAATATCTGGATATCATTCATGTCAACGAGAATGATGGTATCCTTTTTATTCCCACCGGCGCCTTTATTGTCGCCGGGTTTTAAGACATTTGCTTTGGTGTAGGTCATTTCAGTTTTTTTTACCTGTTAAGAATTGAAATAATCTCTCCGGCAGGAAACCCCTGCCGGAGAAGATCACTTCTAAACCCTGCTGATTTCATAGAACTTGCTATTACTTTCGCTCTTCTGGAGTTTTATGATATTACCTACTCCAAGAGTCATGGCTGCTGTCAGGACAAAATTCCCGGCATTGGCTATGGTGGTGGAATTGGTTGCAGATCCTCCATAAATGGTATAGATCCGGTTAGGAATGGCATTGGTGAGGTTGGTGATTGCCAATGGCGCGGTATTTGAACTGGTGACGAAAGTATCTCCTGCTGCTACTGTAGGTGTTGCATCCCCATCAGCGAAAATATTGGCTACTGAGATTGCCGACATACGTTTCAGTTCGATGAACTTTCCATCGGACCTTAATACCAGGTTGATCTGATCACCAACAACCGGGGTCCAAGGAGCCGTGAGTAATGAGAAATTCCCTGCCACTGCGATTGTCACAGGATTTGTGGCATTTCCGCATTTCAGAGAAACAGGAATTCCCACCTGTGCATCAGTGATGTTTGTTATCGCTGTGGCCTGTGAATTTGCTACTGACACAATTTGATTACAATTGATGACACTTGGCGTTACATCATTTGCTGCCATGTTGATGAAATAATCAGATGGTTCATCCATATCGTTGGTGAACATGAGCTGAGTACTATAATCATTTGGCATTTCGGCCAATGAATTATACTTTCTCCCGATCCGGTATGCCCATACTGTTTCTTTCCAGTTTGACCATGCTTTGAGGATCCAGTCCTGCTGTTCAAAATTGATATTCATCATTTCACCAGGTTCACCTTCTCCAAGGATGATATTTCCATCCAAAGTGAAGATCATCCGTTTTGATGGCGCCATACCTGTAATCCCTACAATTTTCACTGCAGGAAATTCATGTACATACATCAACCCGGCTTTATAATCCTGGTTAAGACCATACAGGGTTTCATTGTTGGAGATATAAGCAGACACATTATCTGTACTCATGTAGAGTATCATTGATCCACTGTTACGAAGAGTCTCTGGAACCAACAAAGTCAATGCCTTGACATATTTGGAGATGGTTGTCGGTGTATAATCCCCAACGGCAAAAGGCTTGATCTGGAAATTTGCGATCCAAACCTTGATCCTTTTAAGAAGACCATCGGAAAGATTAATGGCTGGTGAAGGAACGTTTAAGGTTGGAACCTTATAAACGCCTTTTATCCTGCGGATGTTTAACTCATTCATCAGGGCCTTCATGATTTCCACTGCAAGGAATTCCACCAGCGCCAATTTGATGGGTTTGGAACCTTCATTGTTGATATAACCTAACCAGGTCTTCTCAACTTCCTTCATGTCCTGGAAGATATGAGCGAAAACCCCATCGAACATCAGAACTTTCTCGTCTTCAAATTTCATGGTACCTTTTACAAGGTTGCCGAATTGTGATCCCGGGTTATATGCCTGAGAATATTCGGTCATGAAGACATTGGTTAAAACTGACTGGTCTGTCAAATTGGAAACCATCGGGAAGATGGATGTTAAATTGGGAAGTTGAACAAGGAAGCTTTGGATCCTGTCCATCATCCGGGTCCGGTAATAAGCTCCAAGATCGGTTTTCAATGAGGAATAATCGGTACTGGATGCTTTCGGAGCCGGTATGATGATTCCTTTTCTTGCCATCACATCAGAGAACAACCTTTGATTATACGGATGTTCATCATCAATGGCAAAATACCTTGTATCCTGACCAAAGAGGTGCGTATCATTGGCTTTTGGAATCCAGACAACAGAATTAGATGGTAGACCTGATCCGGGTTTAGGATCAAGTTCGGCTCTTGCTGAGAGAACTGCAATGGTGGCAAGATGACTCAAAATTGTTGCCTTATCTTCACTTCTTCCTTCTTTTTGGATTAAGGCAAGATCTGCCAATGCTTTATCGGCAGTTGTTTTTTGAAGTGCTGTTGCTGCATTTGCTGCATCCACTTTTGTAATTGTGGAATTCAGAACTTCCAACACGCTGGCTTCCGTCTTGGTGCCATCAGGATCTTTGGAAAGAGCTTCAACAAACATTTTGCTGAAACCATCTCCATAAGTGGCGATTAGTTTATCCTTTTGCTCCTCCGTGAGTGTGCAATTACCGTCTTTATCCTGGGCAAAAGCCTGTATATGGAGGAACGCCAAGACGGTCATGAAAATTTTCTTCATAGTTTACCGATTAATGTTATTTGAAAAAGTTGTGATTTTATTTGTCAATCCTAATGTATAGGCATAGGTGAGTGCATAATCCATCGTGTTAATCTCATTGATCAATCCCAGCTCCTTTGCTTTTTCAGCATAGTAGATATCTCCGGAGAACACTTCGGATTCAGGTTTTATCCCCAGGTTGGACTCAATCTGGGAATGAAAATATTCATTAATGAAATCAATCTTGGCAGTGATTGGCGCCTTATCCCCATTTGCCAGGAATGCTCTGATGGCGCCATCTTTATTCACGGATTTAGTTGCATAAAAATCCGTGATATTGATTCCTAGTTTCTCCTTGAGTAATCCGGAAAAATCATTGAAGGAAGCTTTTGTTCCTATGGACCCGACCTGATCCATAGGTGAGGTTGCAATCCGGTATGTCATGGCAGATGTCAGCCACATGGCTGCAGATGCACACATTTCAAAGATGACTGCAACGGAAGGAATTGATAAATCCTTAATGGCTTTGGAAGCGATATCAAGTTGGCTGGTCATTCCACCAGGTGAACTGACTGCAAAAAGGATCGAGTTGATTTGTGGATTTTGATCTGCCGCCTTGATATCATTGATCAGTTGCATGGTCTTCCATGATAGGATTACATCCTGTATTGGAATGATGGCAAGGGAATTCTCAGGAATGGTAGGATCTTCAAGACAATAATCTTTTACAATATTGATGGGTTGTGGAGTGCCATCCATATTGAAGGCCATAACTGATGGCTTCTTCTCATGGATATTTTGAAGATCAAATTTCCCACCATGCAAAAAAGCAATAAAAGTGGGCAAATATGAAAGTACGGTATCGCTGGAGATCAGCCAATCGGCTGCAAGAATGGAGAAAAGCTTGTCGAGCATGAAAATAATATTGAACAAGCAATATTACTTCTGGTAACAGGCTTAATAAAGGACTGATAGAATCCTGATTTTAAATAAACTAAATTAGTCAGGCAGGCCGCCTGGCAATGGATCTATCCACCAGGCCAGTTCCTGAGAACTGCATGAAAACGATAGACTCGAAAGGCTTGATTTTGTACCAATAGATTTAGTATCAATCAATTTACCAGGATTATCAGGACTCCCGAATACCTTTGATTCTCCGGATGATAATTTCATAAGAAGGATCAAGGGTTGATTGAGATCATCCAATGATAAGGTATGGGCTTCATCTTCTCCGGGGAAAATAATTTTCAAGGCCTGATCATAGAGATATCCCGGATCATTCTCTTTTTGGTTCTCTATAAAATCTGCCGAGCCGGTTGTAAAATAGATTTCCTTCCAATCCTTACCAGCAGGAAATTGAACAATCTTATGGAACCGGTCACTTCCATCGAGAAAAGTAACAATGTTACTATGGGCATAAGAGACGTGGCAAATTGTTACCACAAGGTTTTTGTTTTTCGATATCATGTTGTTCTTTATTTATAATGAGTAAAAAGAAACGGACTTATGGACAGGTATGGACGACTATGGACAATTGGCTCACTTTTTCCGATCAATTTATACTGATTCTTTATTCACTTTGCACTTGAATCCAAGGGGTAAAAACCGCTGAAACTTTTTCTGAAGCATATCCCAACTTTCCTCCGGGATATTGTATTTTATCATCCAGAGTTCGATTGCATGTTTTCTTCTTCTGCGGACCTGCATCAAAAGGATATGGGTCATTTCGGTTTCAAAGGTTAGGGAGAAATGTGCCCGGATTTGTTCCCGGAATATCTCCTGTACCCTCTCTGAGAATGAGCAGTATTTATTTACATCATACGATTTGAAATCCGGAATCTCGAGAAGCAGGGTTTCTTCTCCATAATCCGGTTCCTGGGTATAACTGTTTGGCATCCTTAAGTTGAAATGTATAAATGTGTTGAATTTATTCCCATTTGGAAACCGGATTGGCTGAGGTCCATAAAGGGTTTCAAGATATTTGATCAGGTAAAGATCACATTTGACTTTAAGGATAGGGTTATTCATGGAAGAAAGTTAGTTTGAAATCGATGGATTTTAAAGGATGATAATCTCATATCGGTATTGCAGTGCAAAAATCCAACACCAAATTGATTAATGCAATAGGAATAAAATATTAAGATTACCGGAATGATCAGGGTACTTCGGAAAAACGCACAAAAATTTCGTACCGGAGTGCTTTAGTACCGATAATCGCTTAAGAGGCTTAATATCAATGAGAAAAGAAAATACCAAAAGAATTTTGTACTTTTAGTACCTATTCGTACTTTTTTAGTACCGAAAAAAATCTTTCCTATATATTGATTTTTCGTAATTTGCATTCTGAAAGTTTTCGTGCGCACGAAAGCACTCTGATTACTTTAATAACTATGAAGTATCTTCCTTAAAATAGAAGATAATAATAAGTATATAGTATATATATGGCTTCCAATTCGTTGATGAATTTACAGTACTGAAGTACCCTATTTTTCATTCAGGGAAAAGGGGGAGCGGGGAAAACCGAAGAGTGAAAAAAGATAAGGGAATATTGTGTTCCTTCGATTTGTGATCACAAGATCACAAATCTCACTCACGGCATAAAACAAAGAGGCAGCTTAATAATGGCAGTTTGTTGAGCCAACCCTATCGACTAACAAAGGATAGTTCAGGAAATCGATGCTAATGATGTCAATATTTACTATTAAAGAATTAGCTGCAAAAAATGATACTATGTGCATTGAACAACAATCAAATTCGAATTTATGGGAGTTGGTAAATACTTTTGCGATTATTATTACTGCAATAATTGCATTTTATGCTCTTTATTATTCAAAATTAAAAGGTGCTAGATTAAAGATTGGAGAAATTGTTGACTTGGGAGCCTTCTTTAATATTTCACCTAGTTCAAACCAAAAGGTCTTTCTTTCTGTAATAGCTCCAATTTATAATATTGGTTCAAAACCTTTATGGATAACAAATGTTAATTTGAGATTGAAATATTCTCAAAGACATGGTAAAGCTGATTGCGTGCTTTATTGTTTCCCAGAAAACTTAGATCATAAAATTGAAGTACCTGAATTTAAGTATATTCATTATCCAATCGTACTAAAACCAGATTCTGTTTTAACATTTGTATTCGTTTTTGATTTAGATGAAGATGGTAATGGTTTTGAATCAGATATCGAATATACATCAACCCTTAATATGACTTATAATAATGGTAAAGAGGAAATAAAGCAATTTTCTTTTATTATACCAAATGTTGAATTTGACAAGTTCTTTTTAAATAATAAACCAAATATATTCAGTGGTATTTATCAATTTTCTGTAATTGGATTTAAACGAAAATATAAGGATATTTTAAATTGAATTTTCTGCATTTAACAATCCGGCAGCCTGCAATGCGTGGAAAGTTGGTTAAGAAAATTGATATGAACTACTAAACATGATTGCGTAAAGCAAACATAAACTCTGATAAACCCACACTACGGCTTCTGGCTGGGTGTTCGGCAACATAAATGATTCGTCATTCTTTGTTATCTGATATAAATTATCAAATAATCACATATGATAAAACTAGATCTTTACTACGTTGGTTATTCAAATAATAAATTAATTGTTAAAGAAAAAAACAAATGCTTTCTTAACAAAAAAACATTAGTTTTTCCGCCTGAAGCAAAAGTGTTGAATGACATCTCTCCTCCTGGAAGATTTACAAGTTTACTTGTTGAACCAAGTGAACATTCCTTTATGTATTCGTATTCTATTCCCTTTCATGCCTTGATAATTAAAGGGAAGAAAAAAAAGCGCTTAAATGCAAGGTTCACATACATCGACAATTCAGAATTTAATGGTCCGAATAACAAGGAAGTATCATATACATACTATTCGCATCTTTCAATGTTTCAAAAGTTAAAAAACAGCTTAAATTTTAATAAATTGTGGATTCAACAACCATCAAATGTAATGTGGATTGCCAACATGATAATTCTTATTTTAGCATGTATAGCTACTTTCATCAAATTAAAATGTGATTGATCGTTTACATAATCTAACAAGCCCGCAGCAATGCGGGGTCAGCTGGTAAAAAAAGGTAATCTTGGCTATCAAACATGAAAACGAAAAGTAAATATTAACTCTGCTAAAACCCGCACTGCGAATAAAGCTGGGCGTTAGGCAACATATTTTGTATTAAACAAAACTTTCCTATGAATAACATCATCACTATTGTCATAATTGGTTTATACACTGTCATTTATTTGATTGTATTTTTAATTCAAAAGACTCAAATAACCAAATTAACTGAAGTTAACAACGCAATTAAATCATATTTTGAAATTTTCAAAATTGATGATATTAAAAAATATGTCGAATTAAAAACTGAAATTAATACATTGAAACTTGACAAAATACTTAATGATAATAT
>Ga0364881_10718_pt3 | contig 11460 bp, 10 predicted proteins | sample ExccelJu500001D4_5_FD_206923 | JGI IMG/M metagenome (GOLD analysis project Ga0364881, IMG submission 206923) | Enriched cells from Trout Bog Lake Hypolimnion, Wisconsin, USA - BchlTB.July30.5000.01.D4 | ecosystem: Environmental > Aquatic > Freshwater > Lake > Hypolimnion/Profundal zone | place... | reverse complement strand
GCGTGAGATTTCCTTAATGTCAGGTAATGGCGTATTAGAAGCTTTACTTTCTAAAGGCGTCGATGCTCATGCATTCGATCCTGGCTTACGTTGCCCAACTGAATTGGCCCAAGAAAAATTCGATCGGATTTTTATTTCTTTGCATGGGCGCTATGGTGAAGATGGGACGATTCAGGGTTTACTTGAATTATTGAATGTGCCCTATACCGGTAGCGGTGTATTAGCATCCGCTTTATGTATTGACAAGATTGCGACAAAACAAATATGGCTCAGCAATGGCTTGTCTACCCCCAACTTCGAGGAGCTGACCGCAAGCAGTGATTGGAATGCGGTTGCGCAACATTTAGGCTTGCCTTTGATTGTAAAACCAGCGCACGAAGGGTCTTCTCTGGGTTTAACCAAAGTAATGTCAGTTGATGAGTTGCCTGCTGCTTATCAATTAGCGGCCGGCCTAGATAAAAAAGTCATCGCAGAAACTTGCATTATTGGTGATGAATTAACCTGTCCTTTGGTTGGACAAGGAAAAAGTGCCGAAGCATTACCGGTGATCAAAATTATTCCACCACAAGCCAATTACGATTTCCACAATAAATACTTCTCTGATGAGACTCAGTATCTGTGTCCAACGGGTCTCTCAGACGATGTCAATATCGCTGTACAGGCATTAGCGTTAGCAGCTTACCGTGCTCTGGGTTGTAGGGCTTGGGGTCGAGCTGATGTGATGCTAGATCAAAAAACTGGCAAGCCTTACCTCTTAGAGATGAATACCTCCCCTGGGATGACCTCGCATTCACTTGTGCCGATGGCTGCAAAGGCAGCTGGCATTGAATACGCAGATTTGGTTCTATGGGTACTTAGCCAAACCTTACTCAGTGCGGGGAGCGTAAACACATGAATGTTATGAGCGCTTTCTTAAATTGGGTTGGTGAGGCATTCGTATTTATGATGTCCCCTTTATGGAACCATCCAGATCGAATGCAAAAGGTCAGTCGCTTTTTAATGCGGTGTTTTGCTGTAATGGTTTGCGTTGGTATTTTGGTGTGGCTCAGTGAGCGACCCGTATTTACCTTGCGTCAAGTATTGGTAGAGCCGCTTGCTGGACAAACTCTTCACCACATTAGTAAGCCCCTTGTAAAACAGCAAGTATTAGAAACTGTTCAAGGAAATTTTTTTAGTGTGCGATTAGAAGATGTGAAGCGTGGCTTTGAGTCCCTTCCTTGGGTACGTCATGCAAATGTTCGTCGAGTTTGGCCTAATGGTTTGATCGTGAGCATTGAAGAGCAAAAACCTTTTGGAACTTGGGGTGGAGCAGATAGTCAAACATTGATAAATGCACATGGTGAACTATTTTCTGGTCGTGCATCCGAAGCTGGAGAAGGCATTTCATTAATTGATTTTTATGGACCAGAAGATGCCAGTAAAGAGGTATTACGTCTTTATGAAAAAGCAAACACTTGGTTTAAGCCATGGGATTCTGAAGTGAAAAGCTTAACCCTATCTGAGCGTTATGCATGGCACGTTAGGCTTTCAAATGGAATGAAGGTTGAGTTTGGTCGTGATGAAGAGAGTTCCGATAAAACCCTAACGGAGGATCGGGTCGCTCGTTTATTCAAGTATTGGCCACAGGTTCAGGAGAAATGGCCAAGTCGTGTAGATGCGATTGATCTAAGGTATGCAAATGGTTTTGCAGTTCATCTTGCTTCTGCGAGTGTGAAGAAGAGTGATGTAGATGATAAAAAAAATATGCAAAAGCAATGAGGAATAAGAATGAGTAAAGACAATTGCGATTTATTGGTAGGTTTAGATATTGGAACTTCTAAGGTGGTCGCCTTGGTTGCTGAATTAGCGCCTGATGGTCAATTTAATGTAGTTGGCGTTGGTCAAACTGCATCTAAAGGTCTTAAGAAGGGTGTGGTTGTTAATATTGAAGCAACCGTTCAATCCATTCAGAAGGCGCTGGAAGAGGCTGAAGTAATGGCTGATCGTCAAATCGTTCAAGTATTTACTGGGATCGCTGGTAACCATATTGTGAGCTTTAATTCAAGCGGTATGGTCGCCATTCGGGATAAAGAAGTAAGTTCTGGCGATGTTGAGCGCGTACTTGAAACAGCAAAAGCAATCAACATCCCAACAGACCAACAAATCCTACACATTCTGGTTCAAGAATTCATTATCGATGGTCAGGAAGATGTGCGTGAGCCTATTGGCATGAGTGGCTTACGTCTAGAAGTGAAGGTGCATATTGTGACTGGCGCGGTTAGCGCTGCACAAAATATTGTGAAGTGCGTACGTCGTTGTGGCCTTGAAGTAAACGATCTCATTCTTCAGCCCTTAGCTTCGAGTTTGGCTGTACTTACCGAGGATGAAAAAGAGCTTGGTGTAGTGCTGGTAGATATTGGTGGCGGAACTACAGATATTGCGATTTATTGCCAAGGCTCCATTCGTCACACCGCAGTTATTCCTATTGCAGGCGATCAAATTACCAATGACATCGCGATGGCATTGCGCACCCCTACTATTGAGGCCGAAGACCTCAAGATCCAGCATGGCATTGCACGACAAGATATGGCCGATCCAATAGCCATGATTGATGTACCAGGAGTAGGTGATCGTGAGCCTCGTCCTATGTCAAAGCAAGCTTTAGCAGCCGTGATTGAGCCGCGAGTAGAAGAGTTATTTACTTTGGTTCGGGGTGTTGTAAGAGACTCAGGATACGAAGATATGGTTTCTTCAGGAATTGTTTTAACTGGTGGCACCGCATTAATGCCTGGCATGGTTGAGTTGGCAGAGCAAGTCTTCTTGCGGCCAGCACGTATCGGTACCCCTGAATACCGTGGGCACTTGCATGAAGTATTACGCAGCCCCCGTTTTGCTACCAGCATTGGTTTGCTAATGGAGGGCCAGGCGCAATTATTGCGTGGTCGCCGTGTTTCTCAGTCTGGAACTTTTCAGAGCGTGCTCTCACGGATGAAGGAATGGTTTGCAGGAAATTTTTAAGTTTTATCGTCGTCGTCAACGTAGTACGTTTATTACCTAGGAGGGTATATGGAATTTGAAATGTTAGATCAAGAAACAGCCGGGAAAACCATCATTAAAGTGGTTGGTGTCGGTGGCGCTGGTGGCAATGCTGTCCAGCATATGATTAAACGCGGAGTAAATGGCGTAGAGTTTATTTGCATGAACACCGATGCTGGGGCGTTACAGCGTTCTGATGCATCTGTGAATCTGCAACTAGGCTCTAGCGGACTTGGTGCTGGTGCTAAACCAGAAATCGGTGCGGCCTCTGCAGAAGAAGCGCGTGCTCGAATTGCGGATGCATTACAAGGTGCGCATATGGTTTTCATTACTGCTGGTATGGGTGGTGGTACTGGAACTGGTGCAGCTCCAATCGTTGCGCAGGTAGCTAAAGAAATGGGTATTTTGACTGTTGGTGTCATTAGCAAACCATTTGATTTTGAGGGCGTGAAGCGTTTGAAGGTTGCGGAGAACGGTGCGGCTGAACTTGAGTCTTACGTAGATTCATTGATTGTGGTACTCAATGAAAAACTCTTTGAGGTGATGGGTGAAGATGCTGAGTTTGATAAAGCATTTGCATGCGCCGATGATGTCTTGCATAACGCAGTTTCAGGTATCGCAGAAATCATTAACGTACAAGGTTTAATTAACGTCGACTTTGAGGACGTGAAGACAGTAATGGGCGAGCAAGGTAAGGCCATGATGGGAACGGCTACCGTTTCTGGCATGGATCGCGCACGCTTAGCGGCTGAAGCAGCTGTAGCATCGCCATTACTCGAAGGTGTTGATCTGTCAGGTGCTCGCGGTGTATTAGTTAATATTACTGCCAGCCGTTCATTGAAATTGTCAGAGACTCGCGAAGTAATGGCTGCGATTCGTGGCTATGCTGCTGATGATGCTACAGTGATTTTTGGTACTGTATATGATGAAAGTTTAGGTGATGCATTGCGTGTAACTGTAGTTGCAACCGGCTTGAATAATCCCCAAGCACGTCAAAGTCACCAACCAGAAGTTGTTTGGAGACAAGCAACGGGTACGCATGACGCTATGCCAACGATGGCTGATCTCAATAGCTTTGCTCCAACGAGCGCATCTGCTGCCATGAGCAAGGCAGGCTTAGATTCAGCTTTAGGTACCAGTGCAGGGATGGCTTTAAAGGGTTCTGGGAGTATGCCTTCCTTGGCGGCCCAACCGAGTACCTCTGGCGTTGACTATAGCCAATATGATTTGCCACGGGTTTTCCGTAGTTCGCGCGAAGCTACACCAGCTCCTACATTAGGCGCTGATAGCTCTCCTCAGGCGAAAACCATGTTGGATAAAGGGGCTGATTACTACGACATCCCTGCTTTTTTACGTAAGCAAGCAGACTAAACCACTGCTCAATACAATAGATAGTTGCGAAATGCCAGCGCGGCGCCCCTCCGGACGACGAATCCCGCGCTAGCGTTGGCATACTTACTTACAACTATTTACTGGGAGATTTTATGATTGCAGTCGGACAAAAATTACCAAACGCAACTCTTTATGAATTTTTGGATGAAGCGAGCGAAGGTTGCTCCATCGGACCAAATGCTTTTGAGGTGGAAAAACTAACTGCGGGCAAGAAAATTGTCATTTTTGCTTTACCTGGTGCATTCACTCCAACTTGCTCCGCTCAGCACGTCCCAGGATTTATAGAACACTTCGATGCTTTTAAAGCTAAAGGTGTCGATGAGATTTGGTGTATCTCCGTGAATGATCCATTTGTAATGGGCGCATGGGGACGTGATCTGAAGGTTGGTAAAAAAATACGCATGTTAGGCGATGGTAGTGCTGAGTTCACCAAAAAATTAGGCATGGAGTTTGATTTGGTTGCCCGTGGTTTAGGTGTTCGATCACAGCGTTATGCCATGATTGTCGAAGACGGTGTAGTCAAAACTTTAGACCTTGAGGCTCCTGGCAAGTTTGAGGTAAGTAGTGCTGCTTCAGTTTTGAAGCAACTCTAAGCAATCCTTTCCTGAATTTAGAACAATCATCATGATGAAGCAGCGCACGATTGCCACTCCAATTAAAACAGTAGGGATTGGCTTGCACTCAGGTCGCAAGGTCACGTTATCTATTAAGCCTGCGCCTGTAAATTCAGGAATTATATTTGTCCGCATTGATACCCCAGAGCGATCGCTGATACCAGCGACGGCTTTGGCTGTATGCGACACCCGTCTAGCCTCGGTTATCCAAAAAGACGGTATCCGTATTTCCACAGTTGAGCATTTGCTTTCTGCCTGCGCAGGTTTAGGGCTTGATAATCTATTCATTGAGTTGGATGGTGAAGAAGTACCCATCATGGATGGTAGTGCTGCATCATTCTTATTCTTAATTGAATCTGCGGGCATCGCGGAACAAGATGCACCCCGTCAATTTCTGGTCATTAAAAAACCCATCGAAGTGCGGGAAGGTGACAAACTTGCACGTCTTGAACCGTTCTTCGGCTTCAAGTTGGACTTTACGATCGACTTTAAACATCCCGCAGTAGATAAGACTGGGCAACGTTTTGTCGTAGATTTTGCAGAGCATGCCTATCGCAGTGAAATTGGTCGTGCCCGCACCTTTGGTTTTGCGCACGAAGTTGAAACCCTAAGGGAAATGGGTTTAGCCCGAGGCGGAAGCTTAGACAATGCGATTGTTTTGGATGAGCATCGGATTTTAAATAACGAAGAACTTCGTTATGAAGATGAGTTTGTTCGTCACAAAATATTAGATGCAATTGGTGACCTTTATTTAGTGGGGCACCCCATTGTTGGCGCTTATATTGCTGAAAAATCAGGACATGCTTTAAATAACGCGCTTTTGCGCAAGCTATTGGAAGACCCAAGTTCTTATGAAATTAGCGTATTTTCAGAAAATAAGGCTCCTACGGCCTATTCACAAGAAAGTCAGCCCCTCTTTTTCTAAAGTATTTCTATAACCCAAATTACTTGGGTTTATTCTGAAGTAGTCGTTCGACCGCTTTGCGCAGATCGGATTCTGGAGCTAGCTTATCCACTAAGTTTTGCCATGATCTCCTAGCAACTTCATTAAAGCCACGAGGTCTTTCAGATGCTTTTTGATCTGGTCTAGATTTCACTTCCCAGGTGGGTGGCGCAGGCTTTATGCGCACCTTAATGGAGTCACATATGACCCCTTTTTTTGATAACTCATTGATTAAGCTAGGTAAAATCTGCTGTAAGCGACTGGCAATACTGGCGCTGCTTACAAGTAAGAAAAGCTCATTTTGACTGCCAGATCGCCAACCCGCTTCAATTTTAGGTGCTAGATTATCCAAATCTAGCTCAGCTAAAGCACCCTTTAGTTTGACCTTTAGCTTGGCTAGATCTTCGGTCTTAGCCAGAATCCCCCCAAGACCATTAGAGTCACGTAGGTAATCTAACCACTCATGAGCGGGTTTGTTGCGAGGAGGCTTAGGAGCAAAGTTCATAAAAAATGAGGGTGCGAGTGATAAACTCAAGGTCTTAATTTTCTTCAATATCCCATGGTAATCGGTCTTCTTAAAACCCTGGTCGGCAGTCGTAACGACCGCCTCTTAAAACAGTATCGCAAAGTCGTTGCTAAGGTTGGCGCATTTGAGCCTAGCTTGCAAGCTTTGGATGATGCCGCACTTCAAGCAAAAACTGCTGAGTTCAAGGCTCGCTTGGTTGCGGGAGAGGCGCTTGACGACATTGCCCCAGAAGCATTCGCAGTCGTTCGTGAGGCCAGCTCCCGCGTAATGAAGATGCGTCATTTCGATGCTCAGATTATGGGTGGCTTCGCCCTCCACCAAGGAAAAATTGCTGAAATGGGAACAGGTGAAGGTAAAACCTTAACCGCAACACTCCCTGTTTATTTAAATGCATTAACCGGCAACGGTGTGCACGTAGTTACTGTCAATGACTATCTAGCTCAGCGTGATGCGGAGTGGATGTCTACCTTATATAACTTCCTAGGTATGAAGGTGGGCGTGAATCTGTCGCAAATGGATCACACCACTAAGCACGAGGCTTATGCATCTGATATCACCTACGGAACTAATAACGAATTTGGTTTTGACTATCTGCGCGATAACATGGTTCAAGATTTGAGTCAGCGGGTTCAGCGTGGTTTAGCCTACGCTATTGTTGACGAGGTCGATTCGATTTTGATTGATGAGGCGCGGACACCCTTAATTATTTCAGGGCAGGCAGAGGATCATACTGATCTGTATATCAAAATCAATGCGTTGCCGTCTTATCTGGAGCGCCAAATTGGTGAAGAAAAATCAGATGGTACTGGCGTTGAGAAGCCGGGCGACTACTGGGTTGATGAAAAATCCCAACAGGTTTATTTAACTGAGCAAGGACACGACAAGGCTGAAACAGTCTTAGTTGAGTTGGAGGCTTTAAATGATGGCGACTCTTTATATGCGCCACAAAATATTACCCTGATGCATCACGTCTATGCTGCTTTGCGTGCACATACCTTGTATCACCGCGATCAACAATACGTAGTACAAAATAATGAAGTCATTATTGTGGATGAATTCACGGGTCGTTTGATGCAGGGTCGTCGCTGGTCCGATGGCTTGCATCAGGCAGTTGAAGCTAAAGAAGGCGTGCAGATTCAAAACGAGAATCAGACCTTAGCCACTATTACCTTCCAGAACTACTTCCGCATGTATGGAAAATTGGCTGGTATGACGGGTACTGCTGATACTGAGGCATATGAGTTCAAGGAAATTTATAACCTTGAAACGGTAGTGATGCCGCCCAATCGCATTAGCCAAAGAAAAGATCGCCAAGATCAAATCTATAAATCCTCTCGTGAACGTTACGATGCAGTAATCAAGGATATTGTCGACTGCTATAAGCGTGGCCAACCTGTTCTCGTCGGCACAACGTCAATTGAAAATTCAGAGCTAATCGCTGGTTTGCTTGATAAGCGTGAGCTGCCTCACCAAGTTTTAAACGCCAAGCAGCATGCTCGTGAGGCTGAGATTATTGCGCAGGCTGGTAGACCAAAGATGATAACGATTGCCACTAATATGGCTGGTCGCGGAACAGATATTGTGTTGGGTGGTAATGTTGGTAAACAGTCCTCTCTCATTGAGGCTGATGCTGCTGTGTCTGCGGCAGATAAAGCAGCGAAAATTAAAGTTCTACAAGATGAGTGGCAAAGTCTGCATGATCAGGTTCTTGCTGCAGGCGGTTTACATATTATTGGTACTGAGCGCCACGAAAGTCGCCGTATTGATAATCAATTGCGTGGTCGCGCTGGGCGCCAAGGTGATCCTGGCTCATCACGTTTCTATCTTTCCTTAGATGATTCTCTGCTCCGCATTTTTGCTGGAGACCGTTTGCGTGCTGTTATGGAGCGTCTGAAGATGCCTGATGGCGAGCCTATTGAAGCCGGTATGGTGACGCGTTCCATTGAATCAGCTCAGCGCAAGGTAGAGGGCCGTAACTTTGATATTCGTAAACAGTTGCTGGAGTATGACGATGTTGCCAATGATCAGCGTAAAGAAACTTATCGATTGAGAAATGAGGTGCTTGAAAGTAGCGATGTAGGCAATCTGATCGCGAACTTGAGTGAAGATGTTTTGCGTGGGATTTGTGCTCTGTACATTCCTTTGGAATCAATGGAAGAGCAGTGGGATTTGGTTGGCCTCGAAAATGTGCTTGCTAACGACTGGGGCCTGTCAGTTAACTTGAAGGGTTGGGTCGACGGCGCTGATTCAGTAGATGATGCGCAGATTGTGGATCGTGTTTTAGAGTCAGCCAAAGAGTCTTACGACGCTAAGGTTGAGCTCTCTGGCCGAGCTTCTTTTGCTGGCTTTGAACGCTCTGTCTTGTTATACAGCCTAGATAGCCATTGGCGCGAGCATTTGGCCGCTTTAGATCATTTGCGCCAAGGTATTCATTTGCGCGGTTATGCACAGAAGGATCCTAAGCAAGAGTATCGCCGTGAAGCTTTTGAGCTTTATGGTGAGCTACTGAATGTGATTAAGAATGCTGTTGTCAAAAACATCATGACGGTACAGATTCGCAGTGCTGATGAGTTGGATGAAGCTTCGGAGTCAATGAATGAGGATATTGCCAAGCTTTCAGACGTGCAGTATCAGCATGCTGATCCTGAGTTAGAGGTTGCTGGATCAACTGGGGATCGTGGTGCTGCCATTGAAATTGCGCCAGCACCTATTCGCTCAGGCCCAAAGATTGGACGTAATGATCCATGTACTTGCGGCAGTGGAAAAAAGTATAAGAACTGCCACGGCACCTTAGCTTAATTTGTATTAAAAAAGCTTAACCCTTTAAATGTCGATACAAAGTATTTCGGCTAATTCTTAAAAGCTTAGCCGCCATACTGATATTGCCATTTGTTTTTTCTAATGTTTTCTCAATAGCGATTCGGGAGAGTTGTTTGAGGGCGCCCGATTCAAATTCATTATGAGCGGTAAACTCAGTCGAATTGGTAGATGGAGTCTTAGATATATCCACCTCTTTTGTGCAAGAGGAGTAGGTATAGGATTGACTTAAGCTCATTTTAAAAAACAGTACTTTAGAAAAACAGGTTCTTAGTTCACGCACTCTACCCCTATCTTTTTTCGCAAAATCAAATATTTCATTCAAAGAAATATCTAAAAGTTGCTGAATCTTGACTATCCCAATATCTAGAGCGTTGACTTCGAGTAAAGAAAGGGCTGCACGGTCTATTCCGTTAATCGTGCCATCTTCATCAAGCCCGATAATGCCTTCCCCCATTGAGCCTAAACCCTCTGGGCTACTATGCACTTTAAGGATAAGGTCATATTGAGATTCATTGCTACAAAATAATTGCTTCTCCAATGAGTGGACGGTAGCTTTGACTAGTCCAATGGTATGGGGGTGGTATGCACTCTTATCTGTTGAGATGTTTAAAACACCACTAATTTTTCCATCCGGTGAAAAGATGGGTGCTGCGGTACAGCTTAAAAACCCATTATTTTCTAAATAATGTTCTGACCCATTAATGGATACTGCTTTACGTTCAACTAAAGCGGTCCCAATTGCATTCGTTCCTCGGTGATTTTCTTGCCATGAGGCGCCTGGCTTGAGGAATACCCGCTCAGTTTTGAAGATAAATTGCGGATCTCCAACAGTATGCATAATCACGCCCTGGTGGTCTGACAATATAATGACACCGCCATCCCCTGACATCAGGCCGTGTAAATAATTCATAGTGGGCTTAGCTAGAGCAATTAAATCGTGGCGCTGCTCAATTCGAGACTGTAATACTTGACCACTTAGGATATTGTCAGGCAGTTGTTTTTGAAATGCCCCTAAGCCTGACTGCAAACATCTTTTCCAAGATCGATATACCGTTAAACCTAATTTTGACTCTAGGTTATCTGCTGGGGGGTCGCCATGAAAAAGCCAGCTTCTTCGAATATCGTGAAGATTGGAAATTTTCATTTTAAGCCTGTGAAAATAGAAGTTGATAACGTATAAAAAATGTTTTTCCTAGGGACGGTAATGGTATTAAATTAGCAACCTTTTCCTTAAGCCTATTACTGTTAAAACTATATTGTTAGGGTGTCACATAAATGAACAGTTGGTCGCTACGTTCATCAGGAAAAACCCTTGCTTCTCGGCATATTTAAAATAAATAAAATTTGCTGCGCTGCATTTGATTGCTTAATTTTCTTACATGGATAAAAGTATCTTCTATTGCCATTTCCTGAAGAGGACATGGCGTCATTTCTTTGGAATACCTTTAGGAGAGAATCTTGATCTACGCACCCCCTGGCGCCCAAGGCGCAAAAATTCAATACAAAGCACGTTATGACAATTTCATCGGCGGAAAATGGACAGCACCAGTCAAAGGTCAATACTTTGACGTTATTACCCCTATTAGTGGCAAGGTCTACACACAAGCTGCGCGCTCTAGTGCAGAGGATATTGATTTAGCGTTAGATGCGGCTCATAAGGCGGCTGATGCATGGGGCAAAACGTCACCCACTGATCGCTCAAATATTCTATTGAAGATTGCTGATCGCATTGAAGCAAATTTAGAATTACTTGCCTATGTGGAAACTGTGGATAACGGTAAGGCCATTCGAGAAACATTAAATGCTGACATTCCTCTAACTGTCGATCACTTTCGCTACTTTGCTGGCTGTATACGCGCACAAGAAGGTGCTCTTTCGCAAATTGATGAAAACCTTGTTGCTTATCATTATCGCGAGCCTTTGGGAGTGGTTGGTCAAATTATTCCCTGGAATTTTCCTATCTTAATGGCCGCTTGGAAGCTTGCTCCTGCATTAGGTGCTGGTAACTGCGTCGTCTTAAAGCCGGCAGAATCCACCCCCATTTCGATTTTAGTTTTGATTGAATTAATTTCTGATTTACTGCCGCCGGGCGTTCTCAATATCCTCTGCACTAGAGCGCGCAGCTTGTGTGTAGACCTTGCCACTAATAG
>Ga0364881_10259_pt1 | contig 11507 bp, 12 predicted proteins | sample ExccelJu500001D4_5_FD_206923 | JGI IMG/M metagenome (GOLD analysis project Ga0364881, IMG submission 206923) | Enriched cells from Trout Bog Lake Hypolimnion, Wisconsin, USA - BchlTB.July30.5000.01.D4 | ecosystem: Environmental > Aquatic > Freshwater > Lake > Hypolimnion/Profundal zone | place... | reverse complement strand
GTCCTGAACCTGCCGGATGCCTATACCTGCGACGGTGAGGATAAATCCCCCGAGATCGATATCGGGGGTGTAAATACGAACCTGACAAAATCGCTTGCCATCTTCTGCATCGATCCTGATTCGCCCAAGGGCGGGGGATTTATCCACTGGCTTGCCTGGAACATTGAACTGGTCAAACTTATGCCGGAAAAAATTCCCCAGACTCCTGAAGTGACCTTTCCGGTAAAAGCGGTGCAGGGTATCAACAGTTTTGGCAGGATAGGATATAACGGGCCCTGTCCGCCACGAGGACAGACGCACCGGTATTTCTTCAAAGTATATGGGATTGATACACTGTTGCCCCTTCCCCCGGGCGCAGACAAAAATCAGCTCACCAAAGCGATGGAAGGCCATGTAGTCCAGTTCGGTGAAACATACGTAACCTATGGACGGTAATTTTTTCCTGTTCTTCTTCTTTTTTTTAGACTCGCCGCCAGGAATCATACGAGTGCATCACTATTAATAGGGTCAAACACACAAATTGACCCTGAACTAAAAAGCATGCACCGATATACACAGACCCCTTCAATTCCCCCGGATCTCGATTCGTTCATCCGTATTACGAATGCACGGAGGGAATCGCTGTTCTCCCCGCTCGCGACGACAAGTTCAGATGCCGTGCGGCGGCATAATAAAAAACCGGCAGATATCCGGACACCGTTCTCCCGGGATGCTGACCGGATTATCCATACCCGGGCGTATAGCAGGTATATCGATAAGACACAGGTGTTTTACCTTGTCGAAAACGATCACATCACGCACCGGGTCATCCATGTCCAGCTTGTTTCGAAGATCGCCCGGACGATCGGGCGCTGCCTGCGGTTAAACGAGGATCTTATCGAAGCAATTGCCGTCGGCCATGACATTGGCCACATCCCCTACGGGCATTTTGGTGAGACCTGCCTTTCAAAGCTCTGCGAACGATACGGGATAGGCAGGTTTGTACACAATGTCCAGAGCGTGCGGTTCCTCGATCAGATTGAAAACTGTGACCTGACAATGCAGGTGCTGGACGGGATTCTCTGCCACAATGGTGAAGCAGATGATGTCCGCATCTCACCGGAGCCCTGCCCTACCTGGTCGGCATTTGACAAAAAAATGCAGGACAATGCAGAAGGAAAACGATCGCGGGCACCCATGACACTAGAGGGGTGCGTGGTAAAATTTGCCGATACGATTGCCTACATCGGGCGTGATTTGCAGGATGCGCACGAAGTAGGACTCATTGACGATGCACCACCAATCCCTGATGACTGTAGCCGGATTCTGGGATCAAACAATCCAAAAGTCATCAATGCGGAGATCATCAACACCCTTATCATTGATCTTCTCACTACCAGCGATAGTGAAAACGAGGGCTTCATCACATACAGCAAGGATATCGAACAGATGCTGATCAACCTCCGGGCATTTTCCAAGACCTATATTTATGACAACCCGAAACTCACTGCAGAGAGGGGCAAAATTGAGCGGATGTACCAGACACTGTTCACCCGGTATCTTGATGATCTGGAGGATGACATCCAAACCTCAAAAATTATTACTGATTTCACCCAAACAACCTGGATCAGCCAGGCATATGTCCAGTCAGCAACGCCCGCTGAACTCGTGAGGGACTTTATTGCCGGTATGACTGACCGGTATTTTGCCAAACAATTTGAAGAATGCGTGATCCCACGGCACATACAGGGATCATTTTCCCCATGAGAAAAACCCCTTTTTTAGCAATCGATGTAATGGGGAAAAAGGATCAGTCATACTTGCCTTTCGGATGTGCCCAGCCGGTAAACCCGCAGTAAATACACCCGACACCATCACATGAGGTGCAGCACGTTTTTGGGGCGGCGACAAGAACCGATCCCGTTTTATTGCAATACATGCATCCAAGACCCCCACAATGTCCGCAGGTAGCCGGTTCATACTCTTTTTTCCCGTCATTCATGTCAGATCAGATACTCCCCGTATCATTCTACATCCTCATCAAGATACCGGGACAATGCATCAAACAGCTCATCAGCCGACTGGTACCGGTCACCGGGATCCTTTTCCAGGCATTTCAGGATAATTTTTTCCACTGCATCTGCATCCGTAGTATATTCTGAAGGGGGGATCGGGGGTTCACGGACTATTGCATTACCTACTTCAACAATACTTTCTCCTCCAAAGGGGAGCGAGCCGGTAACCAGCTCATAGAAGACGACCCCGATCTGGTAGATGTCAGTGCGGGTATCAGTCCTTCCAAATTCCCTGGGTGAGACCTGTTCGGGAGCGGCATAAGACAGCGAGAAGCCGGCAACACTGGATTTTTTCATCTCGGTTTCGATGACTTTGCTCATCCCCCAATCAGTAATCTTCGGGATTAAATTTTCAGTCACCAGGATATTGTGCGGCTTGATATCACGGTGGATAAAACCGTGGGCATGAGCATATTTCAGGCCATCAGTGACACCGGAGATCAGATGGACAGCCTTCCACACCGGCAGGGGTTTTTTAACCGCTTCAAGCGAACCGGAAACATACTCCATCTCCACATAGGGGACCGGTAGGATGTTGACACCGAGCACTTCAACAATGTTGGGGTGCCGCAGGGTTTCCCATGCATTGATCTCGTTTAAGAAACACTTGCCCGTCACTTCATCAAAACTGATGGGGATTTTTATTGCAACAAGTTTGTCATCATTTTTTCGTTTCGCGGCAAAAACGTGCGCTACACCGCCCCGCCCGATATACCGAATATCGGTATATTTGTTCTCGAGATCTTTGGGGAAATAATGGTTAAAGTCCGGGGAGGATACGTATACTTCGCCCCGAACGGGGAGCGTGGGATCCGCAATGGTCGTCGTTAAATCGGCAGAATCATCACCCTGTGACACAGGTTGACTATTGGGTTCATGAGGACCCCTATCTTTTCTCATAACGGGGAAGCGCCTTTTTCGCCCGTACAGCAGGACAGCCCCCATACAACCAGCCAGTACAAGGATCAGGATACCTGCAATAACCAAAGGAGAGAGTTTCACGAGGGGTTTAACAACCGCAGAATCGGCCGGGGTAAAGGATGCATGCTGTTCAAAAGTAACTGTTGAATTAGCTGACGCACTGGCAGTGGGCGTGATTTTCACGGGGAAAATGGATGCGGGTACCGGTGATGCCGATATGCCGGAAGAGTTGACAGGAGTGAGATTCCGGTAGTACTCCTTTGGGTCCATCAGCGGGAAGGGATCATACACATCCTGGTTGGCGGGAAGAACAGCATTCTTCTTCGCGCCAATGAAGATTGTATACGGAGTGTCGCCGATTCCATCACCATTCTGGTCTTTTCCGGTATAATCGCTCCAGTAATTGCCCATCAGGCTTTGTGTGGGTCTGCCGAGGTAGGTATATCTTATCGCTGACGGCGATATCCATACTGATGTGGTACTTTTGGAATTCACATTCAGGGAATTTGAAAACGTGTTGTACCAGATGTGGTTTCCTCCTGAAGGTTCATCAACCGAGATCCCGACCGTATTGTCAGCAACCCGGTTATTTTCGATCGTATTTCCTCCTGATGATTCCAGAGTGATCCCGGACCGGATACTTGCAGTGATCGTATTTCCCGTGAGGGTATTGTTATCTGCCAGGGCAAGGTAAATGCCCTGCGCATTATTTTTCAAAACATTATCTGATACCGTATTATCACGTGACATCACACGGATTCCACTCAACAGATCGCTGTTCTGGATTGTAAATCCTTTTACGGTACAGCCATTTGCAAGAATTTCAATGGCATTGCCTTTTTTCTTTGGATCGATGACCGGTGCTCCACCACCAGTGTCAATCCCGAGAAGAGAGATCTGTTTATTGATGCGAAGGCTCTCAGAATACAGGCCGCTTTCCACCTTGATGGTATCACCGGGTGATACCCATGCGATCGCTTCCTGTATACCAGTAAATTCTGCACCCGATGGCGCAACCGTATATTCCGCAGCCCATACACCAGGAACACTGATTATGAGCAGGCACAGCACCACACCGGCAAGTACACGGGAACAATTATGGGAACAGGGACGGTGTAAAGGGTTGATCATAGTTTATTTTGTTATTTCCACTGAAGGTGCCGGTATACAAGAGGGTGTTATTTCAAACCGCTTTTGGAAGGATCATGAGCAGCCGGGCACCGGAGACACCTTTTGCCAGTTCGATAAGATCTCCATCCTGCACCAAAACCGGAACGTTCTTTTCCAGCCTCTGGTTATTCAGCTGGGTACCGCCGGTGCTCCCAAAATCCTCGATATGCCATGCACCCTCTTTTTGCAAAAACATCGCGTGAGGTTTTGAGATCCGGGTCACTGCAGTATATGTGCGGGCGAGCATGACCTCCGTCTCCGCAGGGATATGCACCTTACGTTCGGTATCGATCCTGCCAATCCGGATACGGTCATGTTTTAAAAGAAAAATTTTCCCGTCGTCAGGACCCCCCAGCACAATAACCGCAGGCATGTTATTAAGCACTTCTTTTGAAAGCGTGCTTTTCACCGCATCAAGTCGTCGGGAAATTTCACCACCGACAATCTGAACTTTTGCATTTGAGAAGAGCCCGAGGTTACGGATGATCGCCTCAAACCCGCCCGGGACAACCGAGTACTGCCAGACCGGATGAATCCCTTTTGATGTCGGTGCGCCAAGACCCGCTTCTTTTTTTATTACCCCGATTGCCAGCAGTTTATCGAGATGCTTTTTGGTATTTTCATAGCTTGTTTCAATCTCGTTTGAGATCGCCCGCGCATCACGGGGTTTTTTTTCAAGGAGTTTTATAATCCGAAGACGGGCATTGCTCGAAAGCACATCCAGATACTCGGAGAGCTCATCAAGTGAATCGGTGTTTTCGTCAGAAATAATCGTGGGGGACCGGTCCGAAGCGTCCATATTCTTCCTGTCGGGTACGTTTTTATTTGTCTTCCTATAACCCTATGCCCCGATTCCATTAAACACATATCATCGGGTCTGCTGCCATGGATAGTGAAAAAAATCATTGGTTGAACCGGAAAGGTATAGGCTTCAACCCGGATCATTTGGGCAATTTAACTGTTGTCCCCCATATACTAGTGAGTTGGTGATACGCGGGCAGATCTTTCGTGTCACCCGTCTTAGAAAAAATGGACACGTATGAACGATTCGGAAACGATGAGAGGGGGAATCGAATTGGTTCTCATCATGGTCGGCCTCATTGTTCATCCCGCTGGTGCCCCGGAACCATTCTTGTTCATAGGGTTGGCTATGAATAGAATGACGGTGCACCAGGGCTCATATGAGGATACGCCGGAACGCTGTTCCGGGATCCATTGAGAAGATGAATGCTACGAGCAAAAAGCCTCACGCTCACTGCCATACTGACGGAAAAAAATTCACCAGAACATTGGTGAAGCCGGCCTCTGTTTCCCCATACAAGGGACGGGTTAACACCGGAGATAATTTACCATGCCTCCAGAATTCATACAGTTAAAGCCAAAAAAATTAAAAAAAAACTTTTTTAACTATGCACATTATTTGTGCTTTTTCATCCGCTGAATGATAACAGCACTCCCCAGAACCGCAAGGGCTGCACCGGGAATAAGCCCGGAGACGGGAGATTGCGTCGGTGTAGGAATGGATGTCAGGGGGATACGGGTTGTTTGTTGCGTGGTCGGGTGCAGGGAATACGTGGGAACAGTCGATGTCAGAACAGCGGCCGTTGTTTGCCCAGGTGTTACCGGCAAGGGCTGGGTGAGCAGGATACTGTCAATGTACCCGATAGCGTATTGAAACATGGGACTGTAATCGCCAATGGATCCGATATAGATACGGTTCATATTTTTCAGGGGGGTTAAGGTATTGAGATAATAACTCCAGATCGTCCGGCCGGTCAACTTGTCAGAAACCCGCTCGGTGACCGTATTTGATGCATCGTCATAGATCACGACGACATGATAAGTTTTGTTCAGCTCGTAATTGACCGTCGGGCCGTGATAAGAATCTGCTGCGCTGCTCACTTCAAGGAGATTTGCGTTCTGGGTAACTAACCGCAGCGACAGGAGATTGCCATATTTGGCATTAGTAAATTCCGTGATGACATTGGGCCCTTTTCCCCGGTCCATCTCAGTGCCCGAAAAACCAAGCCTGAACGTTGCACCCGGATCAACCTGCATCATGATGAGATCATATTGAAGAGTAAAGGACCCGCTGTCATAATTCACCGGAATGAAAGCGTAGTTACCGGTACTTGGTTCAATGCCGAAATGGTACGCACCTTTATTGGGGTCCCAGTAATCTGATGACGGGTTGTTCGTTTGCCAGTGGGGATCGCTGGAGAATGTTTCCTGGTAGATGACCTTCTGGTTTGCATCGGTGTCAGCAAGTACCGGTGAGATACAAAAAAATATACTGACGATAATAACGGCAATAAAAAGCAGGTTTAAAAACTTCATACTAAGTATACTCCCTGTAGGGTGCACGATACCTGGATGGGTAGTTGGCGAAGATCTGATCGTTTTCCCTTCAGGGATCGACACCGGTGATGTACTGGTACTATGCACCACCACGGTTTTTAAAAATTCCGACCCTGCACCATGAACAAACGGGATATATTTATCTTCGACATGGAGTAATATCATAACGCAGAAAAGACCTGTGCGATAGTAGTCTAGCGGTAGGACAGGAGCTTCCCAAGCTTCTAACCCGGGTTCGATCCCCGGCTGTCGCATGTTTTTGTATGGATATGGAACCTGATCGCTGTGCAATGCGTATAATCGCGGAGAACCGCAGGGGCGTTCTGCGGGATATCGCTACGGTGGTTGCCGACCACGGCGCAAATATCATTATGATCAACCAGGAAGTCTTCGATTCCGGGCCCTACACCGGCATGGGAGAACTCTATTTTGAATATGAACCAGGCCCAAATCCCGAACAGTTGCTGACGGATCTGTCCGCAATTGATTCGGTCAAAGACGTCAAGCCATTCCAGCCATTCGGGAATATCTTTGGCTCCCGTGTGATTATCATTGGAGGGGGAGCTCAGGTTGCCCAAGTGGCGATGGGTGCAGTCAATGAAGCAGACCGGCACAATATCCGTGGTGAGAGGATCTCGGTAGATACCATACCCCTTGTCGGGGAACGGACGCTTGCCCTTGCAGTGGACGCGGTGTCGCGTCTCCCGCGTGTGTCAATCCTTGTGCTTGCCGGGTCGATCATGGGAGGAGAAATCTCAAAGGCAGTCGATAAGGTGCGGGAGGCGGGGATCCCGGTTATCGCACTCAAGATGGCAGGAACGGTCCCTGCCCATGCAGACCTTGTGGTCACCGACCCTACGCAGGCGGGTGTATTTGCCGTCATGCATGTGAGCAGCAAGGCCGTCTTTGATATCAACCGGGTCCGGGGCCGGGAGTTTTAAGATGGATATCATTGAGCGGGCAGTCTCCACGCTCATGCATGACGGTCTTGTCATCTATCCCACCGAAACGGTCTATGGCATAGGTGCGGATGCTTTTTCAGAAGAGGCAATCGGGAAAGTCTACGAAGCCAAGAAGCGCGACATCGCAAAACCGATCTCGATCGCGGTCTCGGATTTTGAAATGCTGTGTGCGGTCGCCCGGCTGGATGCCTGCATGGAGGAATTTATCCAGACATTTCTTCCCGGTCCTGTCACCGTGGTCGTACCAGCCCGTAATATGATCCCCATTCTTTTGACCGGGGGTACCGGAATGATCGGCATCCGGATCCCATCACATGTGCTTGCCATTGAAATTATTGAGAAATTTGATGCCCCGATCACCGCAACAAGCGCCAACCTCTCGGGGGCAAAAGACCCGGTGACGCCGGATGAATGTACGGTTCCCCGCGATCTGCTCATTGATGGCGGCAGGCTGCCGGGCACCCCCAGCACCGTAGTTGATCTCTGTTCAGGAAAGATCATCCGGCGCGGGGCACAGGCAGAAAAAATTGAGTGCTACCTCGCCACCCATTAATGGATTTTTTATGTTGCCCATCCGCCTTCGTGATTTTATCGAGGATCCTGATGGCTGGATCTATGCGGTTTCAACCTATGACAACGATACCGCAGTCGGATGTGTGCTCCGGTATGTGCCAGATCCCTGTGGTGAACGCGTCAGCCCGACTGGTACGCGGTATAAAAAATTTGATTTTGAAGACGCATATGCACTGATAGCAGCACAGAAGCCTCAGTATGCAGCACTCGTCCAGCGTATCCCGCAAGGCGATATCAGGACCGTCCTTAAACCAGAGCAGGAAATATCCCGTATCGCCCTTACACACCCCCGTGTCAAAAAACTGCTCGATATTTTCCAGCTCCCTGAAGGCACCGTTGGATGTACCGGTTCCCTGCTCTGCCATCTGGAAAACGATGCTTCTGATATCGACATGGTGGTCTACGGGAAATACTGGTTTGCTGCACAGGCACTCGTGAAACAGGGTATCGCAGACGGAACAATTGAGGGTATGTCACCTGACATGTGGCGCAAGGTCTACGAGAAGCGCAAACCGGCAATTTCCTACGAAGCATTTGTGCGCCATGAAGAGCGGAAATGGAACCGGGGCCAGATCGATGGCACCTATTTTGATATCCTGTACACCCGATCATATGATAACTTAACGACCGCACCTGCCGGGAAAGGAACCGTACTTGGCCGTATGACCATTGACGCGGAGGTGACAGATGCATCACTTGCGTTTGACAACCCCGCCGTGTATGAAGTCAGGCACGATTCGGTGAGCAGGGTACTTTCCTTTACCCATACGTACAGCGGACAAGCGCTGGACGGCGAAACGATCGAAGCCTGCGGGATCTGCGAGCGGCATGGTAACGAGCGCTGGCTGATTGTCGGCACGACACGTGAGGCACCCAACGAATACATTATCTCAAAAACACTGCTGGAGCGCGGATAGGTACCTTCTTTATTTTTCTCCCCGCATTTTCTGTTTCCGGAATGCTCAAATCACGACAGGCAAACGATGATGTTGCCAGGATCGTCCACTGAAGACTACCCTGATCCCGCTTTTGCGGCCCGTAGGCGGGAGTTCCTGCACTTTTGACCGGCTCCCGGTTTGCACCAGACTTCAACCCGGTCCTCATACTGGTCCGGAAAATACTCACAGGAAGGGACAAACTGCAGCTTTCTGAGGATATGTTGCATAATCGGCCGGGGCATTACGACCCGTACATCGTACCCCTCACCCAGCCACTGGCGGAGCAGGGCCTGGGTATTTCCTTCATTGCGGTGCCGTGAGATGATGTAATGCAGGTAGAGCTGGTGCCCGGGGCGGAACTCAAGCCAGCCGGAGAAAAGATCTCCGGAAAACCCCAGTGCGTCACCTTCCGCTGTCCCTGTCTCAATTCGTTGTACCATCGGGTTTCTCCTTTATTGCCGGGTTTTGATGGTTGATGGCGGACAGATAAAAGAGCCCGGGTCTGCGCATGGCGAAAGTGAGAACTTGTTCACGAAAAGAGCGTAGCCGGATATGCGGTCAGTATGAAGCTAATTCAGGAAAGAGGTTGCTCATAAGGGAAAAAGGGAAAAAATACGGGCTTTGTAGAAAACCGCTTTCATAATATGCAGCCCCCCTCTTCGCGCCACCTGTTTCCCAAGGGAGACGGGGCGCAGTGTGATGAGGCCTAAATAGGAAATACTGTACTATCGCAACCGGGGGATGCCACAGCGGCGGGGGCGAAGGCAGGGATTGCCGTAGCCCCCAAGAGCGTTTTTGCAATTCAATTTGAGGATTTCTACAAAGCCGGAATACAGTTCTTTTTTACAATAATTCCGACAGCCGGTGCCCGCTGCTCTCGCACCGCTCCTTATGCCGGCACCGGTTGCAGGGAGCATTCAGCGGGTGGTGCGGGACATCCCCGGCATGGATAGAACGTATGGTGTGCAGGGTTGACAGGAGCTGCCGCCGGTCCCGGGGCTGCACCGTGTGGAAGCGTGATACCCCATCCGGGATGTATTCCACATTGCCACCCTTCACCTCGGAACCGGTCATCTCCTCGAGGCAGAGCGCAACGCAGGCGATACGCAACCGGTCTGAGGCATAGGTCCCAAAGGGCATCGCCCCTGAAGCCCGGATGATACTGAACGTGCCATCGGTACACATCCGGTCCACCAATCCCACAATTCCGTGCTTCTTTGAAACGACCATGACATCTGTTTGGACTGAGGGTTTCCATTCCGCGGCCTGGCATTTTGCGACACAGGTATCGAGGAACGTGCGCTGCTCACCGTCAATTGCCGGGTGGACTGCAAGCACCTCCTGCCAGATTGCTTCCGCATCAAGAGGCATACCAAGGTGATAGGAGACCTGCTTGCAGATTGTATACCGGTCTGATTCAGTGCGCGGCTCATTTTGCTCAAAATAGTATTTCATGGCACACGCATGGCAGTACACAATATCAGAAATCGCGATTGCTTCTTTATTGTCAGTCAGACAAATCCCCTGCAAAGAGAATGGGAAACCAACCCGGTTATACTTAACGAATGCGTTGCCACAGACATGCTCCGGAATATGATGCCAAAAAGAGCCCAATCTTTTCATACCATCACGGCACACGTTCTACTCATGACATCTCAGGAAATCTCCGTCAATATCCCGCCAACCCTTGATCCCGTGTACAGCAACATGATCCAGATCGCATTCAAAGATGACGAGTTCACGTTTATGTTTCTTCACCAGCTCCCGCAGGTGAACCAGGCGCGGGCAAAAGCGATTGTTTCCATCACGCCGAACCATGCAAAGAATTTGCTTGCGGTCCTCACGAAAACCGTGCAGGAATATGAGACCAAGTTCGGAACGATCAACAGCTCCCCGGACAAAAAACCCATCGATAATGTAACAACACTCAGCGGGTATTCTTAACCTTTTTTAAGGCGCTTTTTAAGGTAATACAACCATTGCCGGAATGGAAAATTCAAGACGTTACCTTTTTAATCCTCCTGCCCTCATCAGATGGTAAGGTGAACAGAATGAAGATTGGTGAAAAGAATGTTGGTATGATCGACCGTGTTGTCAGGATTATACTCGGGATTGTGCTTATCGCTGCATTTGCCCTTGGCTGGGTTGCCGCACCATGGTCATACCTTGTTGCGCTTATCGGCTTAATCGCTCTCGTCACCGGGGCTGTCGGGACATGCCCGTTATACTCCATCCTCGGCATGAGCACGCTGGTCAAAAAAGCATAAAAAACGAGTGAAGTCCGGCAGAGAATGCTTCTGCAAAAGAGGACACTTCAAACGGCATCGGTTCGGGCAGGGATCTTTGAGGAGTCCACTCTGCAAATCCATGAATTTTTCTTATATGGCTTTGTCTATAATTTCACTACTTTTTTGGCATTCATATACAATCTCGTACGGTCAATCAGAATGCAGACATTTTCCGTGACTTGTCGTTTCATTCAGAAAACCAATTTTTCTGTTTCTTCATTAGGTTTATAATTGCACAAGGCG
>Ga0364881_10288_pt2 | contig 11576 bp, 10 predicted proteins | sample ExccelJu500001D4_5_FD_206923 | JGI IMG/M metagenome (GOLD analysis project Ga0364881, IMG submission 206923) | Enriched cells from Trout Bog Lake Hypolimnion, Wisconsin, USA - BchlTB.July30.5000.01.D4 | ecosystem: Environmental > Aquatic > Freshwater > Lake > Hypolimnion/Profundal zone | place... | reverse complement strand
CGCTTTTTTTGCTGCCTTCTTCACATTTTTTGCTCATGATGCACCTCTGGTTTTTAATGTTAACTTCGCAATTTTTCGGCTTTCTAACTGTATTTCAATATAATACCCGCCCAAATAATATGCAAGATTAAAACTGAAAGAATTTCCGGTCACAAGCGCAAGATGCTTTAAATAAACTATTTATAGCATCATATAAAGTTGGTTTAATTATTTTTTAAAAAGTAGTTTTTGATATTTTTATTAATTTATTATTGCAAAACAAGGAGGGCTGTTGTATAATTTACTAAAGCAGTTTAGTAAAATAAAAATGACTGGCTTCAGTAAAGGAATTGAATATGATGGATATGAAAGAGACTATTGTCCGTTATGAACATGAATTGTTGGAATCGGTGGTGCCGTTTTGGGAAAAGAATTGCGTTGACCGGGAATTCGGTGGTTATTTTACGTTTCTTGACCGGGACGGCTCCGTTTATGACACGGAAAAATACATGTGGATGCAATGGCGGATCGTCTATATGTTCGCCACTCTTTATATGACTGAATACCGGAAAGAGAACTGGCTGGATATTGCCCGGCAGGGGTATGATTTTTTGACGAAGCACGGCAAGTCGGAAGACGGCAGCTATTATTTTGCGCTGAACCGCCGTGGAGAACCGTCAATGGCGCCGTACAGCATTTTCTCCGACTGTTTTGCCGCGATGGGGGCTGCCGCGATGTACAAGGCCACCGGAGAGGGAAAATACCGGCAGGAGGCGGATGCGGCAATGCATACCTATATCTCCAGGCTGTCCAACCCGAAAGGACGCTGGGAAAAAGGCCTGTCCGGCAAACCGAAGCGGTTGGCGCTGGCCAGTTACATGATTCTGGCAAATCTCGGTTGCGTGATGAAGGAATGCCTGGGGACTGACTCTTATGACAATGACACTCAACTGGCAGTGAATACCGTGCTGGAAAAATTCTGGAACGAACAATATCAGGTTATATTTGAAAATGTCAATCCTGACGGGACTTTCGACCTGAGCTCATGCGACGGCAGAATGATCAATCCCGGCCACGGCTTGGAGTCCATGTGGTTTGTTCTGCAATACGCCGAAAGCCGGAAAGACACGGTGATGATTGAAAAAGCCTGTAAAGCAATTTCAGGTTTATACAAATTCGGACTTGACCCGGTCAACGGGGGGATATATTATTTCATGGATGTTCTGGGCAAACCGCACATCGAGCTGCAATGGGATATGAAACTGTGGTGGCCGCACAATGAAGCGGCAATCGCGGCGCTCTTTGCCTATCGACTCAGCGGCAGTACGGAATATATGACGATGTTCGAGGAAATAGACCAATGGTCGTGGAACCATTTCCGGGATACGCAATACGGCGAGTGGTATGCCTATCTGAACCGGCGCGGCGAACCGACGCATCTGCTGAAAGGCGGAAAATGGAAGACGTTCTTTCATGTGCCCAGATCGTTGCTGATGTGCATCCGGCAAATGAAAAAAATACAGGAATGTGATGGAAAATAAAAAAAGACTGACCCTCAAAGACATTGCGGCAAAAGCCGGAGTATCATTGACTGCCGCCTCCATGTTTCTAAACGGCAAGGCCAAGAAATATAACCTGGCGGATGCCACCTGCGAACGGATTGAACAGGTCATGCGGGATAATAATTTTGTCCCGAATTTTCACGCCCGCGCAATCGCATCCAAGCAGACGATGCTGATCGGGGTGTTGATTTATGATAAAATTGAGACCTCGTTCTGGCTGAATATTCTTTCCGGCATTGAGGAGACTCTTGCCGCGAAGAACTATCATATGCTTTTTTCCGTTTCTCATTCCTCCCCTGAGCGCGAACTGGAATCAATCCGGTTCATGTGTACTAAAGGAGTTGACGGTCTGATTATTGCGCCGGTGAGCGGTGCGGTAAACAACTTCGAATATTTGCGCGAACTGAACAAAACGCTGCCGGTGGTGACGATGAATACCCGAATTGAAGGTTTGTCAGCCGCATATAATGATAATTATACCGGAGGTCGCCTGGCCGCTGAATTTCTGATCCGCCGCGGACACCGCAAAATAGCATTTATGGGCGGACTTGGTTTTAATCGGACTCGCGCCTTTTTTGACGTGATGCTCGAAAATCAGATTGAACCGGAAGTCTTCCCCGATGTTGCTGATTTCCTGCGGCAAAATGACAGATTTACCGCAGTATTCTGCTTCAGCGATTATCAGGCGCTGGAGCTCTATAATGAAGCTGCTTCCAGAAGAATAAAAATTCCGGAAAATATTTCTGTTATCGGCTACGATAACATGAATTTCACCAGCCTGCTTTCTCCGCGTCCGGCCACTGTTGAGCAATATAAAAAAGAATTGGGGACTGCCGCCGCCGAAATCATCCTGGAACGTATTGACGGCGACTTACAGGTCGCAGACCGCAAATTTACCCCGATACTGCATGAGGGTGAAAGCGTTAAGAATATTTCCAGACTTTAAAAATTATTTGCTTTTTTGAGACAAATGGTATATAGTTGTTAAAGAGGGGTGGAAATATTCTATTAACTTGAGGAGAAGAAAAATGCCTGCTGTAATAGACAAAGAATTGTGTGTCGGTTGTGAAGCCTGCATTGGCGAATGTCCGCTGGATGCCATTGAAATGTTTGCCGATAAGGCTTGCGTAAACGACAGTTGTATTGATTGTGGCGCTTGCGCTGAAATTTGTCCGGTGGATGCCATAACGATGCAATAATCTGCTAAAAAAACTGCCGGAAATAATATCCGGCAGTTTTTAAGCGCTGACCTGATTTATTCAACCCGTCCAGCTCAGCTCAAAGCGTGTATTATCAGAGCTTTGTCTGGCATTCAGAACAGTAGCCTTTAATCTGGTAAATATAATTCAGCGGTTCAAAATCGTGTTCGGTGCAAAGTTTTTTCTGAATATTGCCCAGTGAAACTGATTTTACTTTGACCAGCTTGCCGCAGCCGACGCAAAGCAGAAAATTATTATCGCCTTTCAGATTGCTTTCAAATACGGTTTTGCCGCCGCAAAGTTTGATTTCGTTAATAAATCCGGCATCAATAAATGCGAAAATATTACGATAAAGCGTTGATGCAGCATGAATGAAACCTTTGCTGCGGGCTTTCCGGAAAAGGTCCACTATCGAAAACTGTCCGTCCATTTCAGCGATGATTTCCAGCAGATGTTCCCGCTCAACAGAATAACGTTTATTGCTGGCTTTGAAATATCTTCTCAAATCCGCTAATCTCTGTTCATGTTTCATAATATGTAAAACCTCCTGCAATGTAAAGCGTTAGTAAATTAAATTTAATCGGCTTAATTTAATACTTTCAATAAAATTAACAAGTGTTTTTCGCAATAAAGATGCAATTAAATTGCATTAACGAATTCGATGAAAATAATTTCCGGACGGCATAGAATACGTAACGGCAGGCAGGACATTCCAATTCCGGAAGAAACCAACATGTGTGTTCCGGCTTTACTATGAATAAAATGGCCGTAGTCAAATTTGAGATGATATCTGGAAGAGGCTCTTAATGCGCCGATAACAGGCAGCCGGATTTGACCGGCATGGGTATGGCCGCATAAAATCAGGCTGATTTTCTTCAGGACATCGCCGCGCCCGGCATATATGGCCGTATCCGGGCTGTGGGCCAGCAGCACATTGTATTTTCCGCTGAAATCAGTATTAACTTCCGGATTGCCGGATTTTATGTCGTCAATTCCGTAAAAACAAAATGGCTCCGCATAATATGTTTCGTTTATCAGCAGATTATAGCCGCCTTCGGCATAATATTCTTTCCAGCGGGAATCCGTAATCCATTTTTTGTTTCGTTCCCAGTTGCCGGTGACGGCAATTCTGGTTTCAGCCGCCGACAGCGATTTCAGGGTGTCAATGGCGGATTGGATGCGCGATGCATAGGAAATCAGGTCGCCGCCTGAAATAATCACGTCCGGACGAAAACCGGCGATAAATGTCACCGCCTCGCTGAGGATTTTTTGTTCGCGGTTTGAACCGCCATTCCAATGCAGATCGGAGAAGAAAACGATTTTCTTTCCTGCCAGAGCGGCATCGGGCGCCGGCAGGGAATATTTTACGACTTCCAGATATTGGCCGTTATGCACAATATTCCGGGCGGAATATCCTGAGACTTTTTTCCAGGCCGAAACCCGGTGCGAAAATTTCTTTTTCGTTTTTTTCTCAGGGAAAAAAATCATAGATTACCCTTCGGCGAGGTATTTTGCGATATCTTCAGGCAAGGCTGAAATTTCTTTTATCACACAACTTGAGCCGTTCGGCAGCAGGACTTTTTCGCCCGCGGTTTTACCAATCAGCGCTTCGCCAAGTCTGGTTTTATATGAAATCCAGTTTTTCTCCGGATTGCCGTCCCAGGCGCCCACCAGATAAAATACTTCATCGCTGCCGGATTCGTTCTGGATTTTGACTGTCGAGCCGATAATCGCACTGCCGTCGAGCGAAACCGCCCTGAAATCCACCGGCTGAGTATTGAGAATATCCCGCTCGATCTCTGACCGGCGGCGACTCAGGAAATTACGCCGCTCTTTTGCCGCGTCAAATTCCGCATTTTCACGGAAGTCGCCATGGGCGCGGGCGGTCTTGAGCGATTCGCGATTCTCCGGCATATGGACATTGATGATGTCGTGGAGTTCCTTCAGCATCTGGCGGTGGGAGCGGATAGAGGTGATCGTCGGGCCGGAATACTGAACCGGCTGATGCGTTTCGCGTTTTTCCGCGGCAAGCAGTTGATGACCGGCGCCGTTTTCCAGGTGTTCTCTGATCTCTTTTGAATGGCGCGCCAGCTTCACCAGCAGGCTCTGCTGTTCGCCGGGCATAAAGAAACAGGCTTTTTGCAGCGCGGAGGTGATGACGCCGACGTCATTGCAGGCATTTTCAATCAGGATTTTCTGGAATTCCGGCTTATCGAGCAGATGCCGCCGCAGTTCGCGTTGTGAACTGGTCCAGTTCTTGGGCAGGTCTTCGACGCTCAAAGCCTGCACCGTATTCATAAAATTAACTTCCTGGTTCAGTTCGTCAGAATGGGTTTTGCGGTTTTTCCAGATCCAGAGAAGAATGTCGCAACTGCATATCCTGGTCCTTTTGACCGCTTCGGTGAGCAGGTGATCGTCGGTAATTGCGCAGAAAACATTCAGGCAGCGCAACGGCAGCCGGAGCGCATACTGCGCCAGATATTCCGCCGGGAAAAGCAATTTTGTCGCACGGCTGAGATTTTCCATATGCCTGACCGGAATTTCTCCCCACATATTGAGGGACTCAAGGCTCAGATTATTCAGCGTCAGCGGCCAGAACGGAGCCTTGCCCTTGAGCGGTTCAACAATCCGGCGGAGCTCGTCCTCGGAAACCCTCGGCACAATCACGGAAATTGATTCCGCCAGCATGACGCTTTCGCGTTGGGCGGCTTCAGCTTTCAGCTTGGTATAGAATGACGCAAATCCGACAATGTCGCTTTCTTCTAAAAGTTCAGTAGAGGAGTCTTCGGACAACAGAATGTGCATTTCCTGAATACTTCTGCCTCCGGACGCCCTCCGTTTGCCGCCGGTTGCGGCGGCGGCTACGCCGCGGCTCCACCACAACTCAAAATCATTGCCGGCCATAACCCCCGGAACCAGGGAATTATGCGCTATGATTTTAATTTCTTCGTCTTTGAGCGGATTCAGGGATTTCTTCGCGGCAAGGTCACGATAATCCGAGGCGGAAAAATTATTTCTGCGGTCAAAACCGGACAACTTTAAAGTATCGGCGCCGGCGGCAAACATTTTAACTTCTGACAGCACAATCGGCAACGGCATCGCGTAAGAGCCGCCCCCGGAAAGCGCGGTGATGGCGACCGACCCGGAAAAACCGTCAATATTGGTCACTGTGCCCCAGCGCGACGAGTTGGGCAGAAATACGATGATCCCGTTTTTCAGCTTGATCATATTCTGGTAACGGTGCGCGATGGCCTGCGGAGTGATGCTGTTTTCGCGGAGCCCCAGCGCCCGGACAAAGCCGGTTTTGTTGAGGAACGGCGGCAGCAGGTTTTTGATTGCGTCGCCGAGCGCTTTGCGGAATATCGGCGTATCGGCGTAGCCCATTTCGGCCAGCGCCAGACAACAAGCAGCCCTGGCTCCGGAGACGTCATCGCCCCAGCTTTCCAGCATAAATTGAATATTCCCGGAAATCTCTGCTTCGTTAATATTCTCTTTTTCCAGTTTCTTAACCAGCGTTTCAAGCAGCGTCGCGGAATTATCTTCAGCGACGGTCACAAACAGATCTTCAAGCTTAATTTCTTCCATATCCCAAAACCAGTGCTGTTTTATAGTTAATATATTCAGTTGCATAATATAATGAACTGATTAAGATATCACAAAAATACAGAATTAAAAGGAAAAATTGATAAATCAATGCGTAACCTGAGCCAAAATAAACCATTGATTTCTTTAGGAATATCTCGCTACGGCACCCGGAGCATGACCGTGTTTTCCAGGAGAAAACCGAAGAGGAGAAGCGCCAGCGCCATGCCGGTAAGCGTCGGGGCAAACTCTTTATATTCAATGTATTTGGGCTGTTCGATAACGGTTTTTTCCATGCGGTTGATTTCGTTCATAACGTTTTCCAGGCCTTCGGCGTCGTAAGCTTTGTAATATTTGCCGTCGGAATATTCGGCGATATCCTTGAGCAGTTTTTCGTCAAATTCATCCCTAAGCGGAACAAAATTCACCCCGCCGAAACCTTCCCGCAGGACATAAGCATTGCTGCTGCCGATGCCGACAGTATAGATCACGACGTCACTGCCCTTGGCCAGCTTCGCCGCCTGACGCGGCGTAATCCGGTCGTCAATATTATTGGCCCCGTCGGTGAAAAGCACCATAACCCGGCGTTTTGAGTCCGATTTTTCCAGTCGGCTGACGGAGCTGGCTATCGGCGAAGCGATATTGGTGCGGTCGCCGATCACCCCCGGCGCCAGGCGGGTCATGTTGGCGAGAAGCCAGGCATGGTCCAGCGTCGGCGGACAAATATTGTATGCCAGTTCGGCAAACCCCACCAGCCCGATGCGGTCATTGGGACGCTTTGCAATAAACTTGGCGATTTCCTGTTTGGCGGTTTCCAGGCGGCCTTTGATTTTTTCCGACTTGATCAGGTCATAAAGCTGCTTTTTAGTGGTGATACTAGGGGAGACGTCGTAAGATTCCATACTGCCGGAAAGGTCAATGGCCAGCATGATGTCGATGCCTTTCGCCTTGATTACCACCCGTTCGGAACCTTCCCGCGGACGGGCCAGCGCGCCAATCAGCAGCGCCAGCGCAATCGTAAACAGCATGAACGGCAGCCGGAACGATGACGGACGGCTGCCGCTGCTGACCGCGAGAAACGGTTTGGCCGTCGAAACGCGGATTGACGGCAGCGGTTTGCGCCAGGCGTAGATGACCAGCAGGATAAACGGAATATACAGCAGCAGCGCCCAGGGATATGCGAAGGCGGTCATTTGGAGCCTCCTTTCTTGTTGAGTTCCGGCGCCGGGCGGGTTTCGGAAACCAGCTCTTCGGCTTTGTCCAGCGCCACGCTGAGCGTATGTTCGTCCGGCGGCAGTTTGGCAAATTTGACCAGATCGGCCGCGGTCATGAATTCCCGCAGAAACGGCCGCTGATTTTCCGGCAGCGCGCCGTCCGGCTTGTTGAGTTCCGCCAGAAACTCATATGTCGTCTGTTGCGGCGCATTAATCCGGAAACGTTTTTCCAGATACTGCCGCACCACATCGGTCAGCTTGACAAAACAGGTTTCCATTTCGATTTTGCCCTGACGGAAACCGATGCGGAGTTCCGCCAGTTCCAGCAGCGCGGTTTCCCACGGGGTCAGCATCACCGGCCCCTCCTGCCGTTTTCTGAAAATGCAATATAATATCGCAGCCACCAGCAGCGCCAGCAGAATCGCGCCTGCGGTCCACAGCATCTTTTTCTGCGCAATGACGGGGTCGGGCAGACGGGACGCCACCAGCAGATTGCCGCCCTTGGCGTTTTCCAGCGGCAGCGCTTTAAATTCCGGTAGCCGGAAATCCATTCCCAGGTCAATGCTTTTTTCGTCATAACGGTTGAATTTGACGTCAAGCTTGCCGGGCGGAATCAGCCCGGTGCGGTATGGCCTCATTTCAACCGCTATTTTCCAGACGGAATAACCGATGCCCCATTGCTGACGGACGATTGACGGATCGGACAGCATGGTTGCGCCCTTGCCGATTTCCGCCGCCGCTTCAATCGGACGGCGATGCCACGGCATTTTCAGCAGGACTGACGCCGTTACCGTGTCGCCGAGCCGGTTGTCGCCGGACGGCGTCATGACGATGCCGGTCAGGTCCTGGACCGGGGCATTGACTTTAATCCCGTACCAGTAGATGACGACCGCCGTGCCGGGCAGCAGAATCACGGCGGAGATGGCCGTCACCAGCAGCGCGAATAATATTTTACGGACTGTTTTTCTCTTCGTCATTTGCGTAAACCCATCTATTTCCGGTATTTCCGGTTACTGAAGAAAGTAACCAGCGGTTTTACATAATCTTCGCCGCCGCGGATATCGATGACATCCACTTTGGCGCGGTCACAGCTCTTTTTGATGCCGTCATGCATGGCGGCGGCGAAATTACGGAACTTCTCCAGTCCGGCGTTTTTGCTGCCGTCAAAAGCCACATTGCGTCCGGTTTCGGCGTCTTCCACCATTACGCTGACGCTGCGCGGCCAGCGCAGTTCCAGCGGGTCGAGAATCCGCACCGCGACCAGATCGTGACGGCGGTTGACGATTTTCATGGACTTTTCGAAACCGTCGCCGTCAATCATGTCGCTGATCAGGAAGACGACGCTGCGTTTATGCAGTACCTGCATCGTGTTTTTCAACACGGCATTGAGGTCGGTGCCCCGGCGTTTGGGTTCGTAAGCCATCAGTTCGCGAATCAGGCGCAAACCGCGGGTGCGGCCGGAACGCGGCGGCAGATATAATTCGGTTTGGTCCGTGAACAGCATCAGCCCGACTTTATCGTTGTTGCGGATGGCGCTGAACGCCAGCAGCGCGGCGGTTTCAACGGCGCGTTCGCGCTTGGATTTATCGCCGCTGCCGAAAGCCCCGGAGGCGGACACATCCACCAGCAACATAACCGTCAGTTCGCGTTCTTCGACATACTTCTTGATGTACGGCGTTCCCATGCGGGCGGTGACGTTCCAGTCAATATCCCGGACGTCGTCTTCCGGCGTGTATTCCCGGACTTCGTCAAATTCGATTCCGCGGCCTTTGAATACGCTGTGATAAGCGCCGCCGATGATTTCATCAACCACCCGGCGGGTCCGGATTTCGATTTTTCTAACTTGTTTTATGAGTTCAGAGGGCAGCATGATTTTTTGCCTTTAAATTACAAATTCCTATAAAATTAAGGCGTTCTCAGTTCGTCAAGCACCATTTTAATGACGGCGTCGGTGTCCAGATTTTCAGCTTCCGCTTCATAAGTCAGGATGATGCGGTGACGGAGAATATCGGGGGCGACGTCTTTAACGTCCTGCGGCACCACATAAGCGCGGCCTTCCAGGAATGCCGCGGCTTTAGCGGCCAGCACCAGGCAGATGGCGGCGCGTGGCGAAGCCCCGTACTGGATGTAATTGACCAGGTCGCCAAGCTTCGCTTCCGTCTGGCGGCTGGACAGTTCAGCATGACGGGCCGGGCGGGTGGAGATGGTAAGGTCAAGGATATATTCGATGATCTTTTCGTCAATGTAAATTTTATCCACCCACTGCCTGGCGGTTTCAATGTCTTCCAGACGGCCGACGGCGATGGCGCTGAGATCAACGTCCGGATGCGCCATCCGCTCGATAATCATTCTTTCTTCATCGCGTTTCGGGTAATCTATTCTGATTTTGAACATAAAGCGGTCAACCTGGGCTTCCGGCAGCGGATAGGTGCCTTCCTGTTCAATCGGGTTCTGGGTGGCCATAACCAGGAACGGTTTGGGCATCAGCAGCCGTTCGCCGGCAATCGTCACCTGTTTTTCCTGCATACATTCGAGCAGGGCGCTCTGTACTTTGGCGGGGGCGCGGTTGATTTCGTCGGCCAGCACGATATTGGCGAATACCGGGCCGGGTTTGGTGCTGAAAGAGTGTTCATCCGCATTATAGATGCGGGTGCCGATCACGTCCGCCGGCAGCAGGTCCGGCGTAAACTGGATGCGCGAAAACGATCCGTGCAGCGATTGAGCCAGCGTCTTCACCGCCAGGGTTTTAGCCAGGCCGGGAACCCCTTCCAGCAGGACATGCCCGTTGGCGATCAAAGCCAGAAGCAGGCGGTTTACCAGATGTTCCTGGCCGACGATGATCCGGCCGATTTCTGTTTTGAGCGGCTGGAGAAACGCGGATACCTCGCGAATCTTTGACTGCAATTCCTGGATTTCGTTCTGCTGCATATTCATATCTCCTATGTGTAATTCCATAAAAATTTCACGCTTCTGTCGCTGTTAGACAAAGGTAATCCAAAAAAGTTCATTTTAAAACCCTGTTCGATAGATAAAAGCAAAAAAATTGAACGGAACGACTTGGACAGCCAGTAGTCAGTAGTCAGAATAATTCCGCACTTCCGCACTCCCCCAGCACCATTTTGGACAGTCCTTGAGCGTATTTTGGACACCAGTCCGCTATACCTGTCCAAGACGGACTAGTCGGACTTGTCGGACTTGTCGGACATGTCGGACCAGTCGGACGACTTGGCCATTCTGGACACCCCGCCTCATCTTGGACGCCGGCGCTTCCCGCCGCCGCGGGAGACACACCATTCTGGACAGTCCTTGAGCGTATTCTGGACACCCTCGCGCCTCATCTTGGACACCAGCCACGCATCCCGTAGTCGCGGGACACCTGCACATTTTGGACAGCCCCTGAGCGTATTTTGGACACCAGTCCGCTATACTTGTCCAAGACGGACTAGCCGGACTTGTCGGACCAGTCGGACGACCCGGCCATTCTGGACACCCTTCGCGCCTCATCTTGGACTCCGGTCACACTGCGGGACATCTACCCATTCTGGACACCCCCCGCGCCTCATTTTGGACACCAGTCTTCCGGTGTAGCGCCCTCTCTCTGAGAGGGTGGTTCCGCTCCCGCCGTCCGAGACGGCCGGCGCTACAACAAAACCATTTTGGACAGCCTTCACGCTCATTCTGGACCGCGACTACCCTCATTTTGGACACCCCTGCCTAATCCCAGTCTTCCTAGTCTTCCTATGCTTTGTTTTTTGGCAGCCGGTTTTATGGACACTTATGGACTTTATGGACACTATGGACTGTGCCAAACCGTGCAACCGCCAATTCCCATGTTTTGCTTTCCGGCCCATAAGACCCATAGGCCCCATTCTCTTCCGGCTCACGACGTCATGCAGAACTGTTTTACTGTTTTACTGTTTTACTGTTTTACTGTTTTCTGATTTATCCTAACTCCTAACTCCTAACTCCTAACTCCTAACTCCTAACTCCTAACTCCTAACTCCTAACTCCTAACTCCTAACTCCTAACTCCTAACTCCT
>Ga0364881_10857_pt1 | contig 11582 bp, 10 predicted proteins | sample ExccelJu500001D4_5_FD_206923 | JGI IMG/M metagenome (GOLD analysis project Ga0364881, IMG submission 206923) | Enriched cells from Trout Bog Lake Hypolimnion, Wisconsin, USA - BchlTB.July30.5000.01.D4 | ecosystem: Environmental > Aquatic > Freshwater > Lake > Hypolimnion/Profundal zone | place... | reverse complement strand
AATGGCAATACCGCGAAAATGCTACGCCATGTCATTGAAGGCGCAAAATCCGCGGGCGCTGAAACAGAATTTGTAAATCTTTTTGACCTTAACTTCAAAGACTGCATCAGCTGTTATGCCTGCAAACTGAAAAACAGTAAATCATACGCTCATTGTACAGTAAATGACGAACTTAAACCCCTTCTGGAACGCATTGAACAATCGGATATAATTGTTCTCGGTTCTCCTGTTTATTACGCGAATATATCCGGAGCGATGAGTTCATTTACAAATAGATTGATGTTCCAATATCTCGATTATGGCGCTAAAGGCAGCGGCCCCAAGCCCAAGTTCTTTAAAACAGCCCTGATAGCAACCATGAATGGTAATGATGAAAGCTATGTTGCAAGAGGGGTTAAGGATACTCTGGAACGTTTAAAAGAAATGCTTGCCCATACATTGGGGAGCTGTGAATTATTAACTTTAACCGATACCGTTCTATTCGACAATTATTCAAAGTACGTTTATCAGATGCCTGATATAGAAGAAAAATCCGGCCGCGTCGAAAAAATTTCATCTGAAAATCTGAAAAAAGCTTTTGATTTAGGAATCAGGCTTATCAATTCCTGATTATCTGCAGATGCAAAAAATATGAAAAAAACCTGAGCCGTGAACATTAGATATTTTTTATTTGTTAAAACGGCATGAAAGTACCTGTTATATGCAGTTTACCGGCAGATTAAAATATTTTTGCCCATGCCGGTTGCGGGCCTCTGAAATGATCCGCCGTTTGGAATTATCTTGTGCCGGGCCGTACACAGTGTCACATCCCAAATAATATTTTATGGCCCCTTGTAAAAATCCGGTTTGCCTGTTAAAATTGTAAAAAGGCAAAGGATTAACAGCGGAATTTAGAAATAAGGGAGGTTCGCTGAATGAAACCAAAGATAGTCATGACTGGCGCCACTCATGGTTTCGGATTTGAGGCCGCCCTGTGCCTTGCGGCTTCCGCCGGTACTCTCATCCTGATGGTAAGGACGCCTGAACGGGGATACAGCCTGGCAAATAGGCTCACCGGAGAGCATCCCGACCTCAAAGTCGATCTGATCCCGGGGGATCTTTCAAATCCCGGGTCAGTCCATACCTTTGTTGAAACGGTGAAGGAGAGATATCCCCGGGTGGACGCTTTAGTCAATAACGCAGGAGCAGTGTTCTCTTCAAATCAGGCAGATGCGGAAGGCCTGTCCCTGAACAGGAGAGTCAACTTCCTGGCACCGGCACAGATTTGTCTCAGGCTCCGTCCAGTCCTCCCGCCGGGAGCAGTTGTCGTGAATACGGGCTCGATAGGAGAGTATAAGGGAGAATTTGCCGCGGATGCCCTTGAGGCCGGCTCTCTTAACCATGCCGACTACCCTCAAGCCAAGAGGGCCTTTCTGATGTTCACCCTGGCAATGTCGCGCCGATGGGCTGCCGACGGCATCCGGGTCCGCGCTTTCCATCCGAAGATGGTCGTTCCCGCCAACAGGGCCCCCTCCTGGGTCCTGAAATTACTCAGGGGCACGGCATTTCAAAGCACACAGGCAGCGGGGGCTTCTCTTGCGGCCATAATCATGGATCCCGGCACGGCACCCTATCAGACAGTGGGCCGAAAATCAGCCATACCCTCCCGCGGGGCTCGTGTTGAAGCCGACCAGGACAGGGTCTTCGCCTATGTCGAAAGCCTGACCGCTTCAAAATTTCTTTCGACTTAATGCTGCCGGTATTTTATCATTTTATCATCAAGCGAAAAACAGGAAATAACAGCTTCGATAATTTTGAATTAACCGGAATAGCCGTGATAAAAATAAATGGGGGTAATAAAATGTCAATAGAAGATAACAAAAATATTGCCAGACGTTTTATCCAGGTATGGGGTAATGGTAATCTCGACATCATAGATGAACTTGCAGATCCTTCTATTTCTGTTCATTATCCGTCAATTCCAAAAATTATCAATAGCAGTAAAATTTTTAAACAAGTAATGGAAAGTTTCAGGTCGGCCTTCCCGGATTCGGTCATCCGGATTGATGAAGAAATTGCCGAAAACGATAATGTTGTCCTTCAGTGGAGTTTTTCAGGGACCCATAAGGGCAATATGTTAGGAATACCCCCTTCCGGTATGGCTGTAAGCTGGACAGGCATAACAATCTATCATATAGCCCATGGGAAAGTAGTACTGGAAAGGGGCGAGGAAGATTTTCGTGGATTTCTCCGGCAAATCGGTTTAGCGGCACAAGCATAATAAATCCGAATTTCAGGGGAGCACAACTTTTAATATACCGGTTCCCTGTTCGGATAATTATCGCCTTTTTACCGGGCGGCCTTGTTGTATCTTTTGATACTATTGTGCCGTTTGATGCATAAAATTATAATAGTTCTTAACATGACAGGGGCCGGATTGGCACATCTGAATTTCAGCATTATAGTGGAAATGCCTGATTGACACCAGAATCTAAAGGATCTGGCATAAAAATTGCTATAAAACAGGTAATTTATTTCTGAGGAGTATAAATATGGGCAAATATCTGATTTTTCTGAATGTAATTTTAGTTACTGCCTGTGTGACCTATTTCAGTTCATGTTCATCCTCTCCTTCTTCCGGAGGATCAAATCATTCCGGCGGAGGCCAGAACATCATAACCAGTTTCGCAGGAGTCAAAGGCTTAATTAAGGTAATGGGGGTAAGCGCCCTTTCAAATTTCAGCCTCAGTTCAAGTCCTCTCGGATCGTCCCGCCTGTCATCGCGTTACGGATCAATCAAGAATTCAGGACTTATCCAGCCAAATGCAACCAATAACACCCCTTCTTACGATTTTTCAGGCCCGGCGGATTATATTAAAATGACTCTCCTTCAGATCAATTTCCAGGGCATTTCAGGCAATTCATATGTCGGCTGGACGGGAAGCGAGCTCCTGACGGTCAGCGGCGACGGTTACGCAAACACAGGCGGAATTGCGCTTAATGTCCCTACTAACGACATTATCACGAACATGCAGCTTGTATTTTCAACATCAGGGGCCATCAAGGGAACATTAACCGGGCCTTTCGATGCTTTCAGCGGATATGCCGAGTCAAATATCAATGGCACTGACGCAGGCGACACCGACACCTTCTACACGAGCGGCTATTACACCAGCATTGATGTTTCACCTTCCAATACTACCACCGGCGGGGCGCCTGATTTCACATATTTTACCAGCGGTCCTTCGACGGAAGAATCGATGCTGTTCGACGGGCCATCGCATGATCCTGAAGGGAATGTAATGTTAAATTTCCCGGTCGCGACGAACCAGGGCAGCCAGTCGAACCTTACTATCATTATGGATATAGACAGGTGCCTGAGGTTCAATGACGGCATTCCAGGGCCAGGCCTGTCCATTACTAACCACGCTGGTTTTTACACCCTTCCGGTAAATTCATTTATAATGGCCTCTTTCGGTACTCCGGGACTTATCCAGGGCTACCAGACCGAATACCAGGGCACACTTGCAAACACATTCAACGGCGAGAGCGGGTGGCTCGAGCTTATATTCGACTCATACAACCATCTGCTATGCGGTTCGTCAATGGCGGACCAGGACGCGAATTACTGTGTTTGCGCCGGTGAAGTGACCAACCTGAACACCTCGGCATCTACATTAACTTACTGCATGGGTAATTCCATATGGACAGTCCGAAACTTTACGGTCCAGTCTACAATTGGATCTACCTTCCAATCAACCTGGACAAATCTTTCAGGGATGCAGCTTGAAAGCGGTCTTGCGGCTTTCACTCTTGATTTCCAGGCTCAATGATGTATAATACGGCCTTCACAGCAAATGTGAGGGCCGTTTTTTTTATTTGAGGCATATCGTTTCAGTGACAGGGAAAGCCCGATCCCTCGTTTACCGGGATTATTCTGTCTGCCTCTTGCCTGCAGCAAACTTTCAAGTAAAATATTTATTACGGATATTCCTTTGCACCGTCAGCAGCAGCGGCAAACAAAGCGCATGGGAAATCATACGGATAAAAAAACTTAATTTTGAAATTAAACTATTAATCAAATAAAATTAATTTATGCATGACAAGAATAATAAAACCATATTACTGGCAGAGGACGAAGTCATTATAGCAATGAAAGAGCAAATTGAGCTCGAGAAATACGGCTATAATATTGTTAAAGCTATTGATGGAGAAAGAGCGCTTCAAATATTTAATGATAATCATAATATTGATTTGGTTCTTATGGATATAGATCTTGGCAAGGGAATAGACGGTACAGATGCTGCGGCTTTGATATTAAAAGAACGTGATATCCCGGTTGTTTTCTTATCCAGCCATAGTGAACCGGAAATAGTGGATAAAACAGAAAAAATAACTTCTTATGGTTATATTTTAAAAAATTCAAGCATAACAGTTATTAACGCATCAATAAAAATGGCTTTTAAACTTTTCGAAGCAAACAGGATTATTAAAGAAAGTGAAAGAAAACTCAACTCAATGATTGCCAATATATCGGATGTGATAATGATTTTAAATACTGATTCTATTATTAAATATGTAAGCCCAAATATCGTTAATTTAATGGGCTGGTCCCAGAAGGAATTAATCGGGACTAGCGGATTTATAAGAATTTGTCCGGACGATATTGAATATATAAAAAAAGAAACAAGCAATTTAATAAATGAACCGAACTCTCCAAAAATGCTTGAATACAGGATTATTTCTAAGGATGGAAAATATAAACCGGTAATTTGCACTGTCACAAATCTTATAAATGACCCTAACATTAATGGCACCCTGGTGAATTATCATGTAGTCAGCGATAAAGAAATGGAACTGATCTTCAGAGAAAGAGATAGAAGTAAAAATATCGGAATTATTTAAAATAAAATACCTGTCCCTTATCAGGGAACAAAACCGTTTCAGTGCCTCACCGTGGCAAGGGAAACGCTAAAAACCAAAATATATTAACAACCTGTTAAGTATTTTTTTAAAGAATGTAAACATGTTTAAAAATATTTAATTACCGGTTTGGTCTTGCCGTTTTATTAATATACATAAAACGGCAATTCAACCCGATAAATGGAAATTTTCTGTCCATAACAATAAATCCTTTGATAATTTTATCAATTATTATTATAATAAAAATATAAAAATGTCCGGGAGGCTTAAATGAAAAGGTCCGGCACAAGCAGAATATTAGCTGTTATACCTGTAATGGTTTTATTCCTTGCCGCGGGCATAATATACGCAAGCACGGCAGCCGAGATAAATTCCGGCGTCAGGGAAGCGATGAAAAGGTTCCTTGTGAAAGTCAGAAGCGCCAGGTACTACCTCAAGGCTGCCAAGGGCGTGCTGGTCATACCTGACGTAAAGCAGGCCGGGCTTATAATCGGCGGTGAATACGGCGAAGGCAGCCTTATCGTTAATGGGAAAACAATATATTATTACAATCTTATTACCGGTTCTGTCGGCCTGCAGGCCGGCGTCCAGAAAAAAGATATAATCCTGATATTTTTGAGCGAACCGGCATTAAGGAAATTCGAATCAAGTGATAACTGGCAGGCCGAGGCCGATGGCTCTGTAACGATGATTACGAATTCAGCCGAAGAATCAATAGACACTACTAAATTAAACGAACCGATCATAGGGTTCGTATCCGGCCAGGAAGGCCTGATGGCCGGTGCAGTGATCGGAGGGACGAAATTCAGCAAAATAAAAAAGTGAAATTGCATAAGCGGGCGCTTCCATGCAAGCCGCCCCTCTTCCCGCCTTACCTTCAGGATCATCGGTTTTTCTTGTTAAAAGGACAGGCAGAAAATAATATTTAATTCTCGCAATTGCACAATTAAATTGATTATTAGGAAATATGACATTAAGATGTTCCTACAATTATAATATTATTAAAACAATTCAGGAGTTTCTATGAAGATAAAATCCGGGATACTTTATGCCTTTACACTGTTTAAAAATTTATCTTTTCTATTATTAATTATTACCATCCCGGCGATCTTGTCCTGCTGTTCCATATCCCCTACAATCAACAGTAGCGAAAGCACCGCTGTGCCTAGTAATCCCTCGGATGTTACAGGATCTTTCAGTTCCGGTTTCGAAGCCATATCATGGAAAGATGCAGCAGGCGCCACATCTTACAATATCTACTATTCGACTAACTACGGCGTCACCGTTGCATTGGCAAAGGCGGGAGGCTTGAACGGCTGGCCTGCCGGCTACCGGGTTTTAGACGCTTCAGGCAAATCAGCTTCAGCCCTTATTGGAGCGCTTATGGGGCCGAACACCTACACATATTATTTTATTATCACAGCCTCAAATTCAAGCGGAGAGTCGGCGTCTTCATCGCAGGCAAGCATCGCTGTACCGGTCCTCGCCGCCCCGGATAATGTTACTTCAAGCTATGATCCCGTAAATGGCAATATAACCGTCAATTTTACCGCGGTCCCCGGCGCGGTTTCTTACAATTTATACTATTCGTCAACTCCCGGTTTTGCAATTACAGCTGCTACGGAAGGGGGATTAAACGGCGTAGGAACTGGGTGGGACAGTAACATAACTACAACCAACTATACAACTCCCGATGGCAGCTTCCCACGCACTCCCAATATATTTTTCGTTATAACTTCCATGGGTGCCCTTGGCGAAACAACCGCGACATCGACCGAGGAAGAATTAAATGTCATCGATTAAAATCATGTACATCACCGGCAAGGATTTCCAGCATCAGTTTTGCAATAAAACCCGCAGGTATAAGAAATCATTACCGGGGATCATAACGGACTGCAAATTTAAAAAAAGGGGTAATGTTATTTTAAACATTACCCCTGCCCAATATAAACTTATATAAGGTTATTTTGCCACTAAATCCTTTAGACCTTTTCCTGCTTTGAAAGATACGGCGTTTCTGGCCGCGATTTTAATTTTCTCCCCTGTTTTCGGATTTCTTCCTTCCCTTGCCGGCTTGCTGAGAACTTTGAAAGTTCCGAAACCGATAAGTGTAACCTCTTTTGTTTTCTTGAGGCCATGCTCAATGCCTTCGATCACAGCTTCGATTGATCTGACCGCTTCAGCCTTGGTAATTTTGTTTTTTTCCGCCAGGTAATCCACAAGTTCGCCTTTGTTCATCTTAGACCCTCCATAAAATTTATTTCTTAATAGAACCAAATTTTAGCTCAAAATATAGAAAAAAGCCAATCTATGACAATATTGCTTATTATAAAGCAACATGCCTATCCCCGAATGCCCATACGGGCATAAAAACCGGGACAAACCCAATATTACAGTATATATTTCACAAAGTTAGCTATATGATATATAATGATTGGTTCTTGCTTAATGTCCGGTTTAAAAACATTATTAACATTACTCATGTTATTAATAATAAACATTTATGCCTATACAGACAGCCCCGAAAAAAAGTAGGGACAGCCTGAAGGCCACATAAAACTTAATTAATTAGGTCGGCAAAGTGTCTATAAATAAAGTGGCAGCGATGCTGAACTTTTATGGACTTTAGGCCAAATAATATTTTATTTAAACAATTATATTAATGTATACGGTTCCAACTGGCATTGCAGACATCCGGACGGAAATCCCGGTTAACCGGGGGCAGGCATTTAGATGCTTTATCTGATAAAATTTTACTAATTGTACGGTTTTGTCATAATCGTTCTCATATGGCAAAGGGAGAAATAATTTATGAAAAAGCGCTCTTCATTTAACCCAGTTATAATAATTGTCTTTACATTTTTATCATCTGTTCATCTCTTTATTAATTATGATTTGTTAATAGCCATGACTTCACCCGGATCAGTTATAAATAATGGTTCTCCAGGGCTGGTTTTTACACTCGTAAATGATGGCTATACAGTGACAGCAGGGACTGCGACAAACGGGAATGTCATCATCCCGGCATCACATTCCGGCTTACCGGTTACAGGCATAGGTAATTCAGCTTTCTATAACTGTAAAACCCTTACTAACATAACCCTTCCTTCAAGCATTACAATAATAGGGCAAAGCGCATTTAACAGCTGTACAGGCCTGAAAATTTTAACTATTCCTACCAGTGTTACCGACATTGGCCAATATGCTTTTTGGGGTTGCACAGGGCTTCCAAGTATAACCATTCCCGCCAGCGTTGCAAGAATTGAAGACGGAGCTTTTCAATATTGTTATAACCTGAGCAGTGTTATCGTCCAGGGCACTTCACCGCCTGTTATAAATTCCGCGGCGCAGGTATTCAGCAACTGCATTGCTGGTTTGCAGATTTTTGTTCCTGCAGGCAGCCTTGAAATTTACAGAAAATCAGCGGGGTGGATTGATTATTCAAATAATATCAGTCTTTATTCAGAATGGCATAGAGCAACCATTACAGAGAATGATAACGGCAGTACGCCGGACTTTTCGGCCATAGATGCGGAGGTTAAAGCAATGCCCCCGGCCGGCAGCATCACCGATGTAGTCGGCAGGATCCGCTCCCTGTCACATAATGACTGGGAACGCATAAGGGGAGCTTACGACTGGATAGCTTTCAATATTATTTATGATTTTGCGGCGCTGAAAGGAAAACCGACTAAAATCGATCCTGAAGGTGTTTTCGAAACAAGGAAGACTATTTGCGAGGGGTACTCCTTATTATTCCTGGCCATGATCACAGATCTCGGCCTCCAGGCGACAATGGTAACCGGCTATGTAAGGCCTACTACAACAGACAATCATGCCTGGGATGCCGTAAAAGTTAATGGGGAATGGCATTTGTTTGATCCATGCTGGGGCGCCGGAGGACTTGACTATAAATCGAATGTTGATAATTATCTCAATTTCTGGTTTGACACCGACCCCCGTCTTTTTGTATATAATCATTTTCCATATGACACTAACTGGCTGCTTCTCACAAATAATATTACATTCTCGGATTACAATAGTTTGCCGATGCCTAATTCTTTTGAACTGGAGAACCTTTTGAAATCAGGGCATTCAGTGGAGGAAGTCCTGAAAATTGCCGAACAGCCGCCTTTTTTTATCGAACTCAACGGGGGTTTCAACTGGTCATTCCTTGGTGCGCCATTGGGAGTTAATTCCGGCGGTGCGGCTTTCGGGGGGGGGATTTATTACGGCGACAACAAAGGCTACGCGATCGGACTTGATGCGGAATATCTTCCTGTTATCAGCGGGGATGGGACATTATCTTCCGGCAGCACTGCAATGCAAACAGTCTGCATCACTATTTTATCCGGTTCCGATTCCGGATGGTACTCTGATTTGGGATTTGGAATTGGTTTCTATTCAACCACCGGTAGCGTAGGCGGCTTTTCTTCCGGCACAACCTTTAATTCTTATCTTGCCAAATTGGGAGGAGGCTACAACATGAGTTTTAACAGGAATATAGGGGCAGGATTAGGTTACGACTACTATTATCCATTCAGCGGATTATCACAAAAGTACCTGGGAATGTCTTCATTCCCCAACGATCTTCTTCTGGATATTAAACTGAACCTGATATACCACTTTTAATAAGACTTCCGGAGAATCGCAAACGGATATAATGAAACTAATTATTTCAATATTTACTGCCATAATCATATCCCTCCTGTTATTGAATTGTAATAACACCGTTAACAACTCAAAAAAAATGGAGGAACTCAAAAATGAAGTGAAGGTTTTGCAAAATTACCTTGATAAATCCGGGACGGATTATTACAGTGAATTGAAAAGCCTTGACATGGAAAGAAATTATTCATATCAGGATATAGTTTACCTTATGGATCATATAGATTCGGCAACCCTCTCAGGCATAGACCCTTTTATTGAAGCCCTTAACTCAAAAATCGGGGATGATATAACCCTTTTTATCGATAATAAACCTGTAATGCCGGTTTATGTAAAATTCTCATTAAGTAAACCCCTAAATCACAGGCTTGATTATATTTACGCTGACGATACTCTCTTTTTCCGGGAGAACAGTCTTGATGCCCCGATCCCTGTGAGTACAAATTCAATATTTTTACTGAAAGAGCCCCGCAATATCGAAATTACCGATGGGATATATGCCGGTAATCCGGGTCAAATGCTTGATAACGGGTATAAAGTTATTATTAAATTAAAAAATAATAACGGTTTTTATCAGCTTCCGGGTAATATTATAACCGGCGAGGATTATATTATATTTGCCATCCTCAAGATTAGGAATTTTAATTTTTATATAAAATCAGTCTGGTACGTTAAAGCTCAATGATCCAAGGCCGCTAGCGAATATCCATTTTGCCTGAAATCCCCGGGGAAAATATTCCCCCGGCAAAGGCCCTTACCGGTCCAGGTAAAGCTCCAGATGTCCTTTCAGGCTTTTCATTGCGTCATCAACATTATCACAGTACTCGAATAAATCTAAATCTGATTTTGATATTACTCCGCATTCATACAGGAAGTCGAAATTTATCACCTTTTTCCAGAAATCAGGGCCGTAAAGAATGATCTTAAGCTTTTTCATGATCTTCTGGTTCTGGACCAGCGTCAGCATTTCAAAGAGTTCGTCCATGCTCCCGAACCCTCCCGGAAAGACCACAAGAGCTTTAGCCCTGTAGGAAAAATGAAATTTCCGGGTAAAAAAATAATGGAATTCAAAATTAAGCTCCGGCGAAATATAGACGTTAGGGGTTTGCTCAAAAGGGAGGGAAATGTTCAAACCTATACTCTTACCGCCGGCTTCGGCCGCGCCGCGGTTGCCTGCCTCCATTATAGAAGGCCCGCCTCCTGTACAGACAACAAAGGGCTGCGGCGCATCAGGGCGGCCTTTCTCAAGGCTCCATAAGGTTATACGGCGGGACAGCTCCTGTGCTTCATCATAGAAACGCGACATTTTCAGACTGTTTTCAGCGGTTTCTCTCTGACCTGCCGTCAGGCCTTTTTTTTCAAGGATCTTTGACGCTTCATCAGAACTGATAATCCTGGAGGAGCCAAAAAATACTACCGTATGATATAGGTTTTCCTTCTTCAGTTCAAGTTCGGTGTAAATAGATTCTGCAATAATCCTGGCCCATCTTCCCTCCTGGCTTGCCATAAAATCCTTGTCCAGGACGGTTACCGGCAATGGTTTTACCTCGGATCCAGCCTGGATCAGATGCCTAAGGTACTCCGGGTACAGGGAATCGGCGACCCTGCGGACAGGTTCCGCTTCAGGGCTCAGAAGAAAATTACTGTTCTGGTAAGCTTTGGTTACAACATTTTTTATCATATTAATATAAATTCTCCTTCAAAGGAGAAATTATAAAACCTGACAGTATATTTATCAAGTCAAGTGAATATTGAAAAGCCTGCGGAAATGTTTTCCATCTCTTTATTCAGGAAACAATCAGGTTATCCACTTTCCAAAGCATCGAGAGGGATTCAAAAGAAGAAACCGAAGACGGGATATCATATATTTCAACCTGGAACTCGCTGTGTTTCAATGGTATAACGTCAATAAGGCCCTTGCAGTTGTACTTCAGGGATGAAAAAAATATACCCAGGGACCCCACGTCTTTTTCCGTCTCGGCTTTTAATTTGTATACCTTTTTCCCGCTGTTAAC
>Ga0364881_10854_pt1 | contig 11654 bp, 6 predicted proteins | sample ExccelJu500001D4_5_FD_206923 | JGI IMG/M metagenome (GOLD analysis project Ga0364881, IMG submission 206923) | Enriched cells from Trout Bog Lake Hypolimnion, Wisconsin, USA - BchlTB.July30.5000.01.D4 | ecosystem: Environmental > Aquatic > Freshwater > Lake > Hypolimnion/Profundal zone | place... | reverse complement strand
CAGCAGGATGGCGCGCGGGTCGACCTGGCAGGCAAACTCGAGCATTTCCTCGCGGTCGGCGTGCGCGGTGAGGTCGAAGTTCTCGATATGGCAGCGGCGGGTGACCTCGCCGGCGCTGGGACTGAAGAGGAAGGTCTCGCCATGTTTGGCGGCGCGCAGCCGGCCGCCGGGAGTCTCGGGATCCGTATAGCCCACGAAGAAGATGTGCTGGTTTTCGTCGCCGATCATGCGCGCCGCGAGGTCATGGGCTCCGGTGTTTTCGCTCATCATGCCGGCGGTGATGACGAAGATGCGGCCTTTGGAGAGGCGCATAGTCTGGGCCTGCTTGGGTTCGAGCACGGTCAGCTCGAGGGCCTCATGCAACTGCAGGCTGGGGTATTGGCGGTGGGTGCGGTGGGCCTCGAGGTCGTAAATCTCGGTGAAGACGCGGCCCAAACCTCCGATGTAGATGGGTTGGGGTTTGAGCTCCCCCTCTTGGGTCATCAGGGCGAGCAGGGCCAGGACTTCCTGGGTCCGGCCCAGGGCGAAGGTGGGGATAAGGATGGCGCCCTTGTGCTGGAGGGCCTCGCGGATGGCGGCGCGGAGGCGGACGATCTCGGTCTCGCGGCTGGTGCCGGGTTTGACGCCGCGGTTTCCGCGCGTGGTTTCCATGATCAGCACGTCGGCCTGGACATCCTCGAAGCGGGCGCTTTTCAGGATGGTTTGATCCTGGAAACAGGCGTCGCCGGTGTAAAACAAAGTCTCGCGCCGTCCCCGCACCATGATCCCCGCCGAACCGATCGTGTGGCCGGCATCGTAGAACTCAAGGGTGGGCGAGAGGGACCCGGCGCGGGTCTTGTGGAAGGCGGCCCAATCGATTTCCCGGTTGTATTTGAACCCCTGGAAGCGCGGGGCCAGGTCGTCGAGTTCGTCATGGGTGAAGAGCGGGTATTCGCGGATGCCGAGCTCTTCGCGCTGGCGTTTCATGACGTTGACCGAGTTATGCAGGACGCGTTCGACCAGGAAATAGCTCAACTCGGTCATCAGCACGTAGGCCTGGGGAAAGTGCCGCATCGCGATGGGGAGCGAGCCGACATGGTCGTGGTGGCAGTGGGAAATGGCCACCGCGTCGACCTCCTGGCCCTTCACTTTGTCGTAGAGCGGCAGGCTGTCGAGACCCTCCCGCTTGGGGTGGATGCCGGCGTCCATCAAGAGACGGTGACCTTCGATTTCAACAAACCAGCCGGAGGCGCCGATGTCGTGGTCGGGATTGAGATTGGTAATCCTCATAGCGATCAGTCTACTCCCAATCCCGCCTAACGGCAACGCTCAATTCGATGGTACGGGCACGACCGACGGCTTGCGGATTGAAGTTGATTAACGACCGGGCGGCGTTTAGAAAGGTGGCGAAATGAGCCTTATGACGACGAAAGAAGCCGCTCAGATCCTGGGGGTAACACCAGTGCGGGTGAGGCAGTTGATAAAGGACAGGCGCCTGGTTGCGGAGAAGCGCGGGCGGGACCACCTGCTTGAGGATCGAGAAGTAGATCGGTTCAAACGGAATGGGCGCCTGAGCGGGCCAAAGGGCGGAAGGCCCCGGGGAAGTGGGACTTGAGAAAACGGTCTCGTATACGATAGTGTTGTGAGCAGTGTTGAGCATGAGACAGGCCGAACAGAGTTTGTGCGTAGCAGCGGCGTCGCCGCTGGCGCTGGCCGCACGCCTAGGTCTGGAAGCATGCGCCGGGTTGGAAGCCAAGTTCCGTAGTGGAATGGGCCAATTCCTGACGCCACCGGGTGTGGCGGGCCTGCTGGCGGGGATGTTTGAGGTGATTGAAGCGGATGTCAGGCTGCTGGACCTGGGTGCCGGCGTTGGGATGCTTACCGCCGCTTTCGCGGCGCGTGTCCTTGGGGAGGAGCGAAAGCCCCGATCGCTGCATCTGACCGTCTGGGAAGCGGAGGCGGCTTTCATCAGTCCACTGGAGCGAGTGCTAGAGGAGTGCGTTGAGGCGGGCCGATCGGCGGGAGTGCCGACGAGCTACGTGGTCAACCATGGCGATGCACTGAGGGGTGGGGTGGATTTGTTACAAGAGGAGGACCTCTTCACCCGCCCGCGCCAGGGGCGCGGCTTTACACATGCGATCATGAATCCACCCTACCGGAAGATCAATGCGGATTCGGAGGCGAGGTTGCTGCTGCGGCGGGCCGGGTTGGAAACCTCGAACCTGTACACGGGATTTCTTTGGCTGGCTGCGCGACTCCTTGAGCCGAGCGGCCAGATGGTGGCGATTACGCCGCGAAGCTTCTGTAATGGACCCTATTTCCTGCCGTTCCGAGAACGGTTCTTTCGGCTTATGGCGCTCGAGCGGTTGCACGTGTTTGACAAGCGAGATGCGCTCTTTTCCGGGGATGATGTGCTCCAGGAGAATGTGATCATGCATGCGCGGTGTGACACCAAGCGACGCGCCTTCGTGGTGCTGAGCAGCAGTAATGGGTGGCCTGCGGGAAATGGCCGGGTGCGGACTGTCCCTTACTCTCGGGTTTTCGACCCAGCGGACGCTGGGCGGGTGATCCATCTCGCGCTGGACGCGGCTGACGATGATGCGCGCCGTGCCGTCATGGGGTTGCCCGCGAAGCTGAGCGATTTGGGGGTAGGTGTTTCGACCGGACGGGTGGTGGAGTTCCGGGCTCGCAGGTTTTTGCGCCAGGATCCGGAAGCCGGCACGGTTCCGTTGATCTACCCGCTGCACTTTAATGGTGGTTGTGTCCACTGGCCGTGTCCGGGATCGCGCAAGGCGAATGCGTTGCAGGCCCTGCCAGAGACTCAGGAACTGGTGGTGCCTAACGGGATCTACGTGCTTGTGAAGCGGTTCACAGCCAAGGAGGAGCGAAGAAGGGTTGTGGCGACCGTGTTTCGGCCCGAGGGGAGCCTGGCCGGGTTTAAGTCGGTGGGGTTTGAGAATCACCTGAATTACTTTCACGATGGGGGAAAGGGGCTGGATGGGATGCTGGCCGATGGGTTAGCCGTGTATTTGAACTCGACGGTGGTGGATTCGTATTTCCGCCAGTTCAGCGGCCATACTCAAGTGAATGCCACTGACTTGCGCGGGCTACGGTACCCGTCGAGGGGGCAGCTTTGCAAGCTGGCGGAGAGCGGGGCCGTCGGAACGCGGGACCAGGGGGCTATTGATGCAGCCGTTGACGCGATGATTCGAACGTCTCGACCGTGAGTTGTTTGGCGCCGTCTTCTCGAATCCAGATCTGCGTACCGGCAGCTATATTCTTGTGTTTTCCCTGTCTGGCGGCGGCCTCCTTCCAGGTGGCGTAAGCGGTGGTGAAGCCAATGTTTTTCTTGCCGGAGCGCGCAGCCAACGCTGTGAGGCTCTGGACTTTGTGCAAGTCCACTTCACCGTCGCTGGTAACGGCCTCAACGACCCACAAGACGTCAGTCTCGGGGTTCCAGAGCAGGATGTCGGGCATCGAATCGCCGAGACCGATGACGATTCCGGCCTTCTTGAGAGCCCGCTCTTGCTCGATGGTGACTCGCTGGCCGTCCGTTGCGTCGATGTAGATTATTTCAAAGCCGGGGAGGAAGTTAGGCACATAAACTCGCCCCGCTGCGGTGATCAGATCTTGGTGGGGGCTACCGATCTTTGCCCGGGTGCCAGCGGCGAGTTCGGCTTGGACCTGCAGCCGGGCGCGGGCGGCGTCTTGGGTTGACCACGCTTCCAAGAGGGCTTTGCGCTCGGCGTCGGGGGCTTGGAGAATTCGCACGAACGCCGGAGCGATGCGATAGGCGGAGTTTGGGGACTTCGGCACTGGGTGGCCGGGTAGAAACTCGGCTGTTTCTGGGTCGAAGTAGAGTTTTTCGAGGGCGTCAATCTCCCAGAGAGGCTTGAGCCAATAGTCCCGCCCTTCGCGGTCGAGCTTCCCGGCGTTGCGCTGAAGCACGCCGATGTGGCAGGCAATGTGAGCGGTGGATGCGCCGGCGGAAAACTTAAGCCCCTTCTCGGCGGCCTCCAAGAAAAAGCTGAAGTTTATGTCGTCGAGGAGTGCGAAGACGGCGTCCACCTTGTCTCTGGAGGCGCGGTCGAGGGCCTGAAGGACCTCAGTTATCCGGTCTTTGCTAACGCCTTGCAGGGTGGCGGGCGGACGTTGGAGCTTGTGGGTTGCCACGTCGGAACGGAGTTTGTCTTCGAATTTCATCGGACGCAAAGCTGCATCATATCTTGGCCGGCGGTTGCTGGGGAAGCGGTTTAAACAGTGTCCCTTGCGATAGGGATATGCGCGGCTGCTTGTGGCTTACGATGTCGGCCTGGCTATCCAGTTTTAATTGCCGGCTGGAAGCGCAGGGAGCTCGATTTCGTTCGGGACGAATCGGTGTGGTTGTCCGTTCAATCTTGAGCCCGAGAGGGCGGGAACAAGGTGTTACCGCCAGGAGCAGAATGAGATTACAGTCGCGGGGTTAGCCGGGGGCTGGCTTCCCCTCGTCGGGTTTTTTCCAGATGTAGCGGAACATGAGCACGCGCAAGGCGGCGGTGAGGGGGATGGCGAGGATGCCGCCCAAGAGGCCGCCGAGCAGCGTGGTGCCCACCATGACGGCGACGATGATGGTCACGGGATGGAGGCCGACCCGGTTGCCCATGATGCGGGGGGAGATAAAGAGGGATTCGAGGACCTGGACGGCGCCGAAGACGGCCAGCACGAGCAAGGGATGCAGCCAATCGCCAAATTGCACCAGGGCAATGAGGAGCGCCGTGGTGGCCACCAGAATGGCGCCCACATAGGGGATGATGGTGACCACCATCGCGACCACGCCGATCAGCACCGCGTAGGGCAGGCCGATCAGCAGAAAACCCAGGCCGTAAAGGGTGCCGTCGCAAATCGCCACCAACAGTTGGCCGCGAAAAAAGGCGATCAGGCGAGTGTTGATGGCGTTCAGCACGAAGATCATCTCCTGCTTGAAGCTGGAATCCTTCACCGGCAGGTAATCGGTCCAACGGGCGGCAATGCCCTCTTTTTCGAGCAGGAAGTAGAAGGTGTAGACGGGGATGAGACCCAGGCCGGCGAGCACGCCAAACCACGAAGCCACCCGCTTGAGCTGATCGAGCAGCCAGGCGCCCACATCCGGCAAGGCCTTCGCCAGCCAGCCCGCGGCGGCCCGATATTGGTCCTGGCCGATCCCGTTGCCCGCCGGACCCGAGCCGGCCACCGTCCCGTTCACGCTGACGCCGAGGGTGTTGGTGCCGCTCGGGTTCTTGACCTCATTGGTTCCCGCCGGCTCTCCGTCCAGACGGCGCGCGCTCCGGCTATTGGCAAGCAGGTTGCGGACCTGGCCGACCAGCGCCGGCGGGTGCTTCATCCACTCGGTGACGCGGGCCTCCAAGCGGGTTGCATAGGCGGGGATGCGGATGGCGAGATCCTCGCCCTCCCGGAGCAACTGGGGGACGATGCTGGCGCCCAAACCCAGGACGACCACCAGCGCGAGGCCGAAGACCGCGACGATGGCCCGCGGACGGGACCGGGTCTTACGCTCGATAAAGTCCACCAACGGGTTGAGGAGGCAAGCGAGGATGGCGGCCACGGCCAGCGGCCAGATCACGGGCGAGAATAGCCCGATGACACGGCCGAGCGCCCAGACCAACCCCACGACCAAACCGACCAGCACCGCCAGCGCCAAGCCACCCAGGGCCAGCCAGATGAGGCGGGCCTGCCGCTCGGTTGGAGGAGGGAAACTCATGGATCTGTGGCCGCTTATGCTTGCCCCAATTTTCGGGACTTGTCCGCGGCGGCGCGCACGGCGCTCATCACGGTCCCGCGCAACCCACCAAGTTCCAGCTCATGGATGCCCTCGATGGTCGTCCCACCGGGACTGGTCACCATGTCCTTGAGCGCACCGGGGTGCAGACCGGTTTCGAGGACCATCCGGGCGCCACCGAGCAGGGTCTGGGCGGCCAGGCGCGTGGCGACCTCGCGCGGCAAACCCGCCGCCACGCCGCCATCGCTCAGCGCTTCGATAAAGAGATAGACATAGGCCGGCCCGCTGCCGCTCAGGCCGGTGACCGCGTCCAACAGCGATTCTTTGACCTGAATCGCCACCCCGACGGACGCAAAGAGTCGCTGGGCCAGGGCCGCATCGGCCGGCAGCGCGGATTTGCCCACCGCGAAGCCCGTGGCTGAGGCGCCCACCAGGGCGGGAGTGTTGGGCATCACGCGGATCACCCGGACCTCCAGGCCCAACCGGGCCTCGAGGCGGGACAGCGTCACTCCCGCGGCGATGGAGATTAGGAGATGCTCCCCGGTCAGAGATCCGCCGATTTCATCCAGCACGTGGTTGACCTGATCGGGCTTCACCGCGAGGATCAACACCGTCGCCGACCGTGCCACCTCGAGATTCTGCTCCAGGGTTCGTGCCCCGGTCTCTTTGGCAAACGCGGCTCGCGCCTCAGGGCTGGAATCCGCACCGATGACGTCCGCCGGCGCTACCAAACCGGCCCGAAGGAACCCCTTGGCCAGCGCTGTGGCCATCTTGCCCGCGCCGATGAATCCAATGGTTAGCTTTTCTGCCATGCCCTCTGTTTACCATGCCCAGACCGAGGCGGCAAATCTCATTTTGGATTCCGGGCCCCTGGGACTGGATTTGACAAACGGCAATTTTGGAGATAAAGTCCGGTAACTTGGGGCATGAGGCGCAGTTGATGTGGCGAGAGGTTGGCCAGGCTCAACGCTATTCGTGTGCCGGAAAAAAACCAGACAAGCGTGATAACAACGCGATCAGTAAGCAGGCTGGCTTTTGCAGCGAAAGCGGCGGCGTGGAGCCGGGCTTTTGGCTTGGCCGTCGGCTGGACTGTGCTTGCGCTTTACCTGGTGATCTATTCTTCGGCCGGTTTGGGACTAGCCGCGTTGATGGGGTCATTCGATGAGCATCACCAGATTCAAGTGCGTCCCGGGAAATCGGGCTTGGCACTGGTGTTGCATCACGGTCACAGTTGCGACGGTCATCGGCATGGGCTTATAGCGCACACGCTGACTTGGTTCGCGCAGCCCCCCAGTCCCAGCGATCCGGATCACGTGATTCAGTTCGGCGCGGCTGATACTTCCTCTTCGAATGCGAAACTCGCCTTGCCGTCGCCCCAAGGCACCGAGCGACCGGCCGCGGTGGTGACGGCTATTGACTGGTTTTCTTTTTCCCTCATCGCACAACGTCTTGCGAATTCGCATCCGCCGCCGGATCGCTGCGAGACAGTCCGCTCCCTGCGGTCAACTGTTCTTCTGATCTGACCTCTTCCGCCCGGCGGGTTCGCGGCCTTGCGCCGCCTTGCCGGGCCGCTGACACGCCTCCGACCGCGCTGAATCGCGCGGCAGCAGGGGGGGGGCGTGGCGATCCTCTGATCCTAATTTCACCAACAAACCAAAAGAAACACGTACATCTATGACGACACCAACCAAAGATCAAAGCCGCAGGAAGCTCCGCGGCAGCACGGTGCTCTTCGCGGCACTGGCCTCGCTGGCGTTGAGCATTGGCACTGCCCGCGCCGGCATTGCCTACGGGAGCATCAATAACTTCGACACCGTCAACGACAACGGCTCGCCGGCCCATGGGTTCGAGGTCGAACTGGACGACCTCGGCAGCGCCGACCTCAGCTACACCTATGATTACAACCATTACGGCACGCCAAAAATAACCGAACATGCCTTCCAGGACGGCCTCCTGGTCTGGCATACCAACGTGCTGGTGGATTACGAGGCCGTCTGGACAAACACCGGTTGGTCCGCCTACACGGCGGTGCCCACGACCAACATCCCGCCGACGCAAGGCCATGCCTTCACCAACCCCTCGCTCAATTTCGGTGGCGAGCACTTCGGCGTTGGATTCCGCCGCCAACCCAGCAAGGTCTATTATTATTGGCTGGTGGATAACGGCAGTCACGCGCTGACCCGCGGGGTGCAGGTCAATGTGTCCACCCCGGTATTTACCTACAACCCGCCCCAGCAAGCCGGGCCGCCGGCACAAGTCGTCGCCGTCATCCCTGCTCCCGTGCTGCCGTTGCCACCCTCGCCGCCGGGAGCGTCGTACGAGTTTAGCGATGCCACTTGGGTCAAAGTGATCACCACCACCTCGCATACCAACAACCCGGTGGCGTTGCGAGACCTGGTCACCCCGGATACCAACAACCCGACCGCCAAAGATTGGCGGAACGGCGAGCCCGATGAGGTGGAAACCGAGTGGCAGCTCTTGCAGACAGATTTCATGTCCTCGGATTACAATCCGACCAACGGCGTGGGGGGCGCGAATGGGAAACTGGCGGGCGTGGGCCAGAACTTGGGCCATAGCGATGACGTGGTGACCCGGCGCTATGAATATTACGCCTACGCAGGGCCCTACGCCGACCAGGACACGCATGAGGCGCTGGCACAAAGCGTTGCGGCGAATGGACTCAATGGCACGGGCACTTACTCAAGCACCGTCGTCGTTGGCAAGTTCCTCGGCGCGCAAATGTCCGCGATGGCGGCGGCGGCTCCCATCGGGCTCATCGATCACCTCCCCGATGGCCAACTCGGTGTGGCTTATCCCACGCGCAGCGTGGTCATCGCCGGGGACACGAATTTCGTCGCGACCAGTTCCGGGGGCTTGCCGGCCGGCATGGCTTTCGATCCCGCCTTCGGCCAGGTCTATGGCACACCTTACGAATCAGGCTTATTCACGATCACGGTGACGGTCACGGCCAGCAATAATCCGGTCCTGGTCAAACACTATCCCTTCATCGTCGCGGCGGGAGCGGTCCTACCACCACACAGTGTCGTGGATACGAGTGTTTCCCCCGCTAACGGCGGCACCACCTCCGGCGACGGGGTCTATACCAATGGCACCACGGCCACCGTACTGGCCACACCCTCCGCTGGGTTCAAGTTCCTGAACTGGATGGAAAACGGCACGGTCGTCAGCGCGTCGGCGAAGTTCACCTTTACCAACCTGATCAACCAATCGCTGGTGGCCAATTTCGTGTCGGCACCGACGCTGGTATCGTCGCCTCAGCCGAACGCGTTGCTGCTTTCTTGGCCGACCAACTTCGCCGGCTTCACCCTGCAACAGAGTCTGGACCTGAACCCGACCAACTGGTCCGCTGCGGCCGAGACGGTCAGCGTTCTGGACACCAATTATCAGGCCACGGCGCGAACGACCAATGGGTCGCGGTATTTCCGGCTGGTGCGTCCGTAAACCAGCCGAGGACGCCTCAGCATCATCCCATATGAAAGCCGAAATTCTCATCGCGGCAGCACTCGCCTTCTCGGTGTCACTGTTTGCGGCGAACAACCAACTGCTCGGTTGGAACAACTTGGGCATGCACTGCATGGACAGCGACTACTCCGTGTTCAGCGTCCTGCCGCCCTACAACACCATCGAGGCGCAACTGATTGTAAACGGCAAACTGGTGACGAACGGCACGGGCTACACCGTCACCTACCAGGCGGTCGCCGATCCCAGCGGCTCAATCAATTCGACCGCCATGGGAAAGGGGAATTATTTCACTTACGCTCAGGCGATCTATGGGGCGGCGCTCGGTGCGGACATGGGGCTTGCCGGTTGGAACATGCCCGGCACGAATAACACGGCCCAGACCATGCTGTTCGAAGCGACGAATCAGCCTGCTGCCGGAGTGCTAACCCCGGTCAACTGGTGGCGCGCGGAAGGAATTCCGCTGACGCCCTATGACGATGCACACCAAAAGAATCCCTACCCGATGATGCGGCTCATCGCCAAGCTCGGCGCAACTCCGATCGCCACGAACGACATCGTGTTGCCCGTATCCGATGAAATGGATTGTCGCGGCTGCCACGCCTCGGGCACGCAGGCGGCGGCGATGCCCGCCGCGGGCTGGGTCTGGGACGGCATTCAGGAACGCGATTTCCGGCTGAATATCCTGCGTTTGCACGATGAAAAGCAATTCGCGACTAATGCGGCGTTGTATGCGGCGGCGATGGCGGCGCGGGGCTTCAATCCCCAGGGCCTTTATCGCGGTGTGGTGGCGGACCACAAGCCGGTCTTGTGCGCCGCCTGTCACGCCTCGGAAGCACTCGGGGCGCCGAGCTACGGCACGATTCCCCCACTCACGGCCTCGATTCACGGTTTTCATGCCCACGTCATCGATCCCCTCTCCGGCCTTACGCTCGACACCTCAGCCAATCGTTCGGCGTGCTACCGCTGCCATCCCGGCTCCACCACCAAGTGCCTGCGGGGGGCCATGGGTGGCGCGATCGCGGCCGACGGCTCGATGGAAATGCAATGCCAGAGCTGCCACGGTAACATGAGCGCGGTCGGATCGATCAACCGCGTGGGCTGGTTCACGGAACCGAACTGTGCGAGCTGCCACACCGGCACGGCCACCAGCAACAACGGCCAGATCCGCTATGCCTCTGCTTTCACGGACACCAACGGCACGGTCCGTGTTCCGGTGAATCGCCTGTTCTCGACTCAGGTCGACATCCCGGCGGGCGGATTGTCGCTGTTCCGGTTTTCCGCCGGACACGGCGGGCTGCAATGTGAAGCCTGCCACGGCTCGACCCACGCCGAATTTCCCAGCACCCACGTCAACGACAATGTGCGGAACCTCAAACTGCAAGGGCACGCGGGCGTGATGGCAGAATGCGCCGCCTGCCATGTCTCCATGCCGGTGAGCAGCAGCACCGCCGCCAATGGTCCGCACGGAATGCACCCGATCGGACAGGGCTGGGTTTCCAGCCATCATGATTATATCAACGGCAACCTCGCGGCGTGCCAGGCCTGCCATGGCACCGACAATCGTGCCACGGTGCTTTCGCGGGTTCAGGGCGACCGCACGTTGACGGCGAGTTTTGACGGCGGCACGGTCACGTTGAACTTATTCCGCGGCGCGCTGATCGGCTGCTACACCTGCCACAACGGCCCCAGCAACGACAACCTCAACAACAGCTCGCCCCCCAGCGTGAACGTGGTCTCCGGCAGCACCCCCAACAACGCGCCGTTAGACTTGCCGGTCACGCTCACGCCCACGACCGCGACGCTTCGGATTATCTCGCAGCCAGCCAATGGGTCGCTGGGTCTGAGCAACAACGTGTTCACCTATTTCCCGAATGCGGGCTTCGCGGGCACTGAGACGTTCACCTACGCGGCTTGGGATGGCGCGAAGAACTCCACGCTGGCCACCGGCACCGTCAGTGTTGTGCAGGGGCCTTCTTCGCTGGGGGTCGTCTCGCGTGTGCCGACCGATTCGCCCGCGGGTTGGCCCGTGGCTTTTGCGGCGGTGCAGACGGTGACAAACAGCGCCGCCCCGGTGACCTTTAATTGGTCCTTCAGCGACGCTTCTCCCGCCAACACCAACCAGTTTGCACAGCACGTTTTCACCGCGCCGGGAACATTCGCGTGGAAAGTGGTGGCGACGGTGGGCGCCGCGAGTGCGACTAACGTGGGCGTCATTGTAGTCAGCGCACCGCCAAATGTGGCGGTGGTTGGGAACACCTATTCAGCGGTCAGTGTGCGGTGGCCCCTTGCGGCGGCCGATGCCATCGTCGAGCAGTCCGACTTTTTGGGGGCAGGGGCAAACTGGATCGCCCTCACCAACCCGCCCGTCATCGGCCCGGTTAATGTCAGCGTCAACCTCCCGGCGGCCAGCGGCAACCGCTTCTTCCGGCTTCGCCAG
>Ga0364881_10853_pt1 | contig 11659 bp, 9 predicted proteins | sample ExccelJu500001D4_5_FD_206923 | JGI IMG/M metagenome (GOLD analysis project Ga0364881, IMG submission 206923) | Enriched cells from Trout Bog Lake Hypolimnion, Wisconsin, USA - BchlTB.July30.5000.01.D4 | ecosystem: Environmental > Aquatic > Freshwater > Lake > Hypolimnion/Profundal zone | place... | reverse complement strand
GCCGCCGGAAAAGCTTGTCACCGGGCGTTCCAGCGTGTCGTTGGCAAAGCCCAACCCGTTAAGCAGTTGCGCGGCGCGCGCTTTGGCACCATAGCCGTCAATGGCTTCATAGCGGTGCTGTGCGTCGAACCAGGCCGTGTCGTGGTTTTCGCGTGCCAGTATTTGTTCCAGCAGGCGCAGTTCGGCATCACCGTCGAGCACAAACTCCAGCGCGGCCTGATCCGAGTTGGCAATCTCTTGTTCGACAAAAGCAATGGTCTTGCCCGACTGCATGGAAACTTCTCCGCTGTCCGGCTTGATCTCACCGCGTATCAGGCGGAACAGAGTGGATTTGCCGCAGCCGTTCTTGCCGACCAAACCGATGCGCTGGTTGGCAAACGCCTGTAGATTCACATTCTGGAGTAGCGGGATGCCGCCTTGCAGGTAAGACAGATTCTGAATATTTAACATAGACGCGATGATAGCAGACGCGGGCCATGCTGGTCTTCAAGGGTATAAGTACAAATCAATAATGCCGGGCAGCTACTGTGGGATAAAATACGTATCCAATATATATGGCTCGTACTGGCTGAAAAAATAGATATGAGTTTTGATAAAAATCTGGTGTTGAGCGTGCGCGAATTCAACGCGGCGGCGAAGCAAGTGATCGAGGCCGGTCTTCCTTTGTTGTGGGTGCGAGGCGAGGTTTCTAATTTCGTCAATGCAGCTTCGGGGCATTGGTATTTTTCTTTGAAAGATGCGCAGGCGCAGGTTCGCTGTGTGATGTTCCGCCACAAAAGCCAGTATCTGGATTTCAAACCGGCTAACGGCATGCAAGTAGAAGTACTGGCCTTGCCGACGCTGTATGAGGCACGCGGCGATTTTCAATTGACACTGGAGAAGATGCGCCCTGCGGGTTTGGGGGCACTTTATGAGGCTTTCGAAAAGCTCAAGAGCAAGTTGGAATTGGAAGGCCTATTTGATCCTGAGCGCAAACGCGCTTTGCCATTTTTACCAAGACAGATCGGCATTGTAACTTCTCCGCAAGCGGCCGCTTTGCGCGATGTGTTGCGTACTTTGGCGAATCGCATGCCCGGTATACCGGTGCTGCTGTATCCAACACCGGTACAGGGCAGCGATGCCGCGCAGAAAATTGCCGCTGCTATCCGCGAGGCGAACAAGCGAGGTGAATGCGATACGTTAATCGTGTGTCGGGGTGGCGGCAGTATTGAAGATTTGTGGGCATTTAACGAAGAGGTGGTGGCGCGCGCAATTGCCGCCAGCCAGATACCTGTAGTTAGCGGGGTAGGGCATGAGACCGATTTTACGATTGCCGATTTTGTCGCCGATCTGCGTGCTGCAACGCCGACCGCTGCCGCGCAAGCTGCTGTACCGGATGCGGAGGAATTAAAGCAACGTTTGCAAATAAGCGCACGCCATTTGGCGCGGGCGATTTCACGCAGTTTCGAGAAGCACATGCAGCAATTGGATTATTTGCAGCGGCGTTTGGTTCATCCGGCGCAGCGCATGCAACAGCAACGCCAGCATTTGATGCAATTGCAGCAGCGTTTGCAACTAGCGCATGCCTACGGTATGCAGCACCATCAATGGCGCTGGCAGGCTTTGCGGCAAAGGTTGCGCGCAACCCGCCCAGATGTGGAGACATTACAAACAAAGCAAAAAGGATACTTTCGTCGTTTGCAAGAAGTCATGGCGCGCAATTTGGATCGTCATCAGGTTAAACTTAATTCGTTGCAACAGCATTTGCAGCATCTCGATACCACCCAGGTATTGGCGCGAGGCTACAGTATGGTGCGTGATGCGAATGGCAAGATTGTAGTTGATAGCGCGCAAGTGGCTAAGGGCGCGATGCTGGACGTGACGTTTGCGCGCGGATGGGTTCGAGCTGAGGTAAAGGAAAAGGACGGCCGTTGAAAATGCCTTTTTGCGATAGAATTCGCACCGTCTTTCATTAAGGCAATATGATTGCCCTGAAGTAAATCTTAAAATCATGCCACAGAGAACACAGAGATCACCGAGAGTTTTGCACGTTGCCAACTCAACTATCAGGAAATTATTTTAAGTGAAGCTATTCCTTGCGTGCACAGATATTCTCTGTGATCTCTGTGTACTCTGTGGCAAATGTTTTTCAAAGTGCTTTCATGCTCGACTTATTTAAACGCTTTACCCCATTACAAGCCACCTTGCTGCTGATTGTGGCGAGTGCGCTTTTGCGTTTGGTAGCCGCGGGCAATGCAGGTTTGAGTGTGGATGAGGCGCACTATGCGCTTTATGGCTTTCACCTGGATTGGAGTTATTTCGATCATCCGCCGATGATCGGCTGGTTGCAGGCAATCGCTTTGCAGTTTTCCGAATCAGATTTGGCAATGCGTGCGTTGCCGATATTGTTGTTCGCGGCTACCAGTTGGGTAATGTATCGCGTGACACTTACTTTGTTTCCGAAAGAAACGCCTTGGTTGGGATTTATCAGTGTCGCCTTGATTCAGTCAGGTGTGATGTTCCAATTAATCGGTATGGCAATGTTGCCGGACACACCGTTATTGCTGCTTGGATTGCTGTTGCTATGGGTGCTGCACGGTATTGTGATTGAAGGTCGGGTTCGCGATTGGGTATGGCTGGGCGTGCTGTTGGGGTTGGCCGCACTATCGAAATATACCTCCATCACATTGCTTGTCACCGTAGTATTGGCGTTGACAGTAAGTAAACAGTGGCGGCAGTTGCTCACACCCTGGCCTTGGCTGTCCATTGTTGTCGGCAGCATTCTGATTATGCCGATTTTGTATTGGAATTATCGCCATGATTGGATATCTTTCCTTTACCAATTGCATCACGGCACAGGTAATTCTAGTTGGGACTGGCTGCGATTCCTTGCATCGGAAGGGGCGCAATTACTAACTTATGGGCCGGGACTCGTTGTATTCGGCTTGATCGCACTGGTGGCGGGGTTACGGCAGTGGCGCGAAAGTGGTGTGTGGCTGTGCCTATTATTTGCTGTGCCGGTGTTGCTGTTGTTTGGCATGGGAGCAGGTTATGAAATGACGTTGCCACACTGGACTTCGCTGGGCTGGGCAGGGCTGGCTCCTCTTACTGCATATTGGCTGCATCGCCATTGGCAAAATTTGTGGGTACGTATCGGTGTGCGTAGCGCTATCGTTTATTCGGTCGTGGTTATTGCGATCATTTTCAGCGAGCTTATCTTTCCGTGGATGCCTTTTAACGATAACGAAAATCCACTACGCGATTTATACGGCTGGTCACAAGCGTCACTTCGCGCCGAACAATTGCGTCAGCAGATGAGTACCGAACAGGGTGGAAGCACGCCGTTGTTATTCACTGATAACTGGACTTACGGTAGCCGCCTGGCATGGTATGCGCGTCCATCCAAGGTGCAAATCACTGATACTCGCTACGATCAATTCGATATTTGGTTTGGTTCGCCGCAAAATGATGCACGCGGAATTATGGTTCTTTGGCCTGATCAGGATGCGGCACCTGTCACCGGTGGTAAAGGTGAGTTTACCGAGTGTGTGCTGCGTGATAGGCTGCCTATCAGCGCTCACGGGCATTTGATTTCCATCTTCTCTTTTTACGCCTGTCATGGATTTAGAAGCTAACCCGCTCAGTTCAAATTCCAGCTCCGCGTCACCACCCGTTTCATTAGTCTGGATGTGGGGCGTGCCGTTGTTTGCAGCGTTTGCGCTCGCGGTCTTGTTGGCGTCAGGCGGCAACATTGCGCTCTTCAAATTTCTAAATCATCTTATGGCACAAGCGGGCGATGTCTTGTGGAGCCATCTCACTACACTGGGAGACACTTCGCTTGCGCTGATGTTTATTTTGCCTTTATTTGGGCGTAGACCTGCTTTGGTTTGGCAGTTTTTTCTGGCGGCGATATTTGCAACCCTATGGTCTCATGGGATGAAAAATTTATTCGCATCACTGCGGCCACCGGCAGTTTTACAAGAGGGGAGTTATCACCTTATCGGGCCGATGTTTGAACATAGTTCATTTCCTTCAGGTCATACCACGACCATCTTTGTGCTGGCAGGGTTGTTTTGTTTGCAGCGCTTGGATAACCGGCTTAGATTTGTGTTGTTGTTAACGGCAGTCCTTGTCGGACTTTCGCGAATTGCATGCGGGGTACATTGGCCGGTGGATGTTTTGGGTGGAATGTTTGGCGGTTGGCTCTCTGCCGTTGCTGCAATTTGGCTGAGCAAGCGCTGGGATGCGGGAATGAATATCTGGTTTCAACGCATGCTTGCACTGCTTGTTACTGTGTCGGCGCTGTGGTCGGTATTTTATTACGACAACGGTCTACCCGGTACTTGGCCGTTTCAGTTTGTCATTACTGCTGTTTGCCTGGGGGCTTCAATAAAAGGACAATATCGGTTATATAAAAACGTATAAATTGCTACTTACAATTACCCTCTTAATACCGACATTTTAAATATGCAACTTGCTCTAAAAATAGATGTGGAAACATATCGTGGAACACGAGACGGTGTTCCTAATCTTCTCGATGTTCTAAAACGTCACAGTGCTCAAGCTAGCTTCTTTTTTGCATTGGGGCCGGATCGTACCGGACGTGCAATCAATCGTTTTTTTAGACGAGGTTTTCCGGGTAATGGCTCACGTATTTCATTAATTGAGCATTACGGTTTCAACACGCTGCTGTATGGCACGCTATTTCCCTCGCCAGACATTGGGCGAAACTGTATCGATACCCTGCGAAGTGTGCGCGATCAAGGATTTGAAGTCGGGGTACACTGTTTTGAAAATAGTCGTTGGCAAGATCATGCCGCAGCTAAGGGTGCAAAGTGGACGCTGCATGAGATGCAGTTAGCGGTTGATCGTTTTACGGAAATATTCGGCGAAACACCTAAAGCGTTTGCGGCAGCGGGCTGGCAGTTGAATCGAGATGAGTTGCGCCTGACTCAGCGTTTCGGTTTCGATTATGCTTCAGACACACGCGGAACACATCCGTTTATTCCAACTTGGGACGCTGAGATCATTGCCTGTCCGCAATTACCGACCACTTTGCCCACCCTCGATGAAATGATCGGGCGTGATGGCATCACCATTGAAAATGTGGTTCCGCAACTGTTGAAACTGACTGAGAATCCACCATCTAGTGGACATGTGTTTACCCTGCGTGCAGAATTAGAGGGCGGCAAGTGGCTGCCGGTATTTGAGCAACTACTATCAGGATGGAAAGCTCAGGGTTACGATCTGGTTTCGTTGAGAGAGTATTTACAAAGTATAGTGGGTACTTTACCCCGCCATGCGGTTAGAATTGGCGAAGTAAGCGGTCGGTACGGGAGATTGGCAGTTCAGGACTGAACGTTGCTCAAGATTGTCGGGAGGGGCTATGGAACAAGAAAAAAAAGGATTAGATCAGTGGGTCGATTTTCTGAGCCGGACTGATTTGCCGGTGCTGAAACAAACTGCACGGGATTTGGCCGCTTTGCGTGAAGATCAGAACAAACTCAGCGCGCGCGGTGTTGCCCACGTAATTGCAGTTGATCCGGTGATGACAGTAAAACTGTTGCGCTATTTGCAAACGCACAAGCATCGCAGCCAATTAAACGAAGTTGTTCAAGTCGAACAGGCGCTCATGATGATGGGGGTAGAAGCTTTTTTCAATAAAGTTCCGGCGCAACCTCTGGTTCAAGAAATTATGCAAGGGCATACGGATGCGCTCATCCAGCTATTGCATGTGATTCACCGTGCCCACCGGGCTTCTGAGTATGCCTACGACTGGGCAGTCCGTTTAACAGATCTGCATTATGAAGAAATTCGTATCGCTGCATTGTTGCATGATCTCGCTGAAATGCTGATGTGGTGTTATGCACCGCAGGAGATGCTGAAAATTAGAGAGATGCAGTTGAATGATAAGACCTTGCGTACACGCGCAGTTCAAGAGCAGATATTCGGTTTTAATTTGCTAGATATGCAAAAACACCTTGTTAAGAATTGGCAGTTACCCGAACTGCTTTTGCATTTGATGGATGATGAATATAGTACTCATCAACGTGTACGAAATGTGATTCTTGCTGTTAACCTGGCAAGACACTCCGCCAATGGTTGGGACGATGCTGCACTACCCGACGATTACCGCGACATTGCCGAACTCCTGCGCATGAAGCCAGATCAGGTGATGGTGATGGTAGGGGTCGATGCAGGGATTATGTGCGATCCAACCATGCCCCATTCAACGGCTGATGGCGCCTGATAGGTGTGGCCATATTCCAGCTTGTTCGCAACGAACTCATGTGCTTTATCTAAAGTTTTGTAAAAAAATGCCGAGAACAGTTTGTATCGAGTATTCTATTCGTTAGTCAGCTTATTAGAATTGCTTAAAAGCAACGGTGGCTGGATTTTAGGAGCAGTTTATTGAGGGGAGTTTTCTCATCATTGCTCCAACTATAACAATAATAAAAACCAATGACTTAGTCATCAGGGGAGTATCAATTGAAAAAAAATCTGCCGGTAACTCAGGTTGAGAAGCCATTCCCCCATGGTTTGCTCATCGTATCCAAAACAGATCTTAAGGGAATTATTACTTATGTAAATGATGCCTTTGTTGAAATGAGCGGATTTACCCGAGATGAGCTACTTGGTAAAAACCACAATATGGTGCGTCATCCGGATATGCCCCCATCCGCCTTCAAATGGCTATGGGACACATTGCATGCCGGACTACCATGGCGTGGAATAGTTAAAAACCGCTGTAAAAATGGAGATCATTACTGGGTAAAAGCCCTGGCATCTCCAATCAAAGAAAAAGGTAAAGTGATTGGTTACCTGTCTGTAAGGGGTGCACCAACACGCAATGAAATTTCTTCTGCCGAGGCGCTCTATAAGCAACTGAATGAATCAGGTGCAGCAATTGAATCAAAGTTTGACCGTTATAAATTCAAAAATCTGTCGCTAAACTTCAAGCTCCAAATATTGATTCAACCGATACTGTTCATCTTGCTGGCCAGCGCCACCTTTTTTCTTTATGAACAGATGAAAACCACCATGCTTGAAAATGCGCGGCAGCGTGTTGAGGCAACTGCCATGCAGGTGATCGATACCGCAAATATGCTAATGGTTACCGGAATGATTTCGGATCCGGACAACCGCAAGCTGATGATCAAAAAAATAATTGAAGGGCAGCAATTAAAATCATTGCGGCTCATTCGTACCGATCAAGTCGTGCAACAATTCGGTCCGGGTTTACCTGAAGAGCATCTTGATGATCCTGTTGTCAAGAATGTGATTGAAAGCTCAGTAAAGGAGGGTAAGTCTGTCCCGTATTTTTCTCAATCAGAAGTTGATGGAAAAACATTCTTCAGGGCAATTACACCTTACATCGAATCTCACGCTTTCCATGGTACCGATTGTTTGAGTTGCCATAATGTAAAAGAAGGCAGTTCTAATGGTGCCTCCGATATAACTTTGGATCTGACTGCCGATGTTGATAGGCTGCAACATTTATTGAAAATGTTGATTGTTTCCCAAGTTCTGCTTCAGCTATTTATTTTCCTGATAATAAGGCTGAGCTTCAAAAAATTTGTAGAAAGACCGCTGATCGGAATGGAAAAACGTTTCGAAGAAGTTATCGAAGGTAACTTGAATGGTGACATAGGAATTGCAGGGCGGGATGAAATTGGAATTTTATTTTGCAAGTTACAAGTGATGCAGTCTCAGGTGCAAGTCATGCTTGATGAGATGGCGTTGGCCGCTGACATTATCATGGAGCGTAGCAATGAACTTGACGACAAAGTTAATCAGGTCACTGCTCATTCTACAAATCAGCGAAATGATATTCAGCAGATTTCAAGTACGATGGATCAATTCAGTAAATCAGTTTTGCAAGTATCCCAAGACGCCAATAGTTCTGCAGATGCTGCCATTACTTCACAGGGTTTAATCGAAGAAAGTAATCAGAAGATGGAACAAACCATTGTTTCAACCACGAGTGTAGTTGATGCAGTGCGAACCTCCAGCAATTCAATCAACGAACTCAATGTGGCGATTAACAAGATTGGTGATATCAGCAAAGCAATTAAGGAAATTGCTGATCAAACCAATTTGCTTGCACTAAATGCAGCTATTGAAGCCGCTCGAGCAGGTGAACAGGGAAGAGGGTTTGCGGTCGTGGCCGATGAGGTGCGTAAACTTGCGGAACGAACGGGAGCAAGCACAAGTGACATTGCCAATATGGTTAAAAATATTCATTCAGTGAGCCAAAGCGTTGTTGTGTCGATGAATCAAGCGATACGAGAAGTCGAGCAAGAAGCGGCTGTAGTCCAATCAAATGGAGAGATTCTGAAGAAAGTTATCGAAACAAGTCGTCATGTTACGGAAAATGCACAACGTATCGCCAATGTTTCGAAGGAACAATCAATCGCGAGCGAAGAGGTATCACATAGTCTTGAGAATGTGGCTACGCTTGTGAACAGCAATGCTCAAGTTGCCGAGGATGCAAAGCGTGCTTCACAAGAGCTTTCTAAATCAGCAAATGCTTTGCAATTAATGATCAGCCAATTAAATCGAAAAACTTAGCAGCGGCTTAGATTCGGGGTGGCAGAATTAGGTAAGATTCTAATCGAGCCTGTAGAGCCTGTAAAAAACTCTGTGTAACTGTCGCTCTTCAAGATGCCGTTGAAGACGAGCATCAAAATCTCCGATTTAAATGATGGAGTGAGCTAGGTTAAGTTACTTGACTGCTATCCCATCCAATAATTCTTTAATATCCAGGATCAACACAATGTCACCTTCGCTGGACATCGTTACACCGGCAACGCCCTTTGGACGGAATGTATCAAGCGGTTTAATGACTACATCATCGTGACCTGCAAATCCATCGGCTGATAATATAAAATTGTTATTGCCGAATTGCATTAACACGCCGACGTCCGCCTTTGCACTGGCCTCCCAGCCGATTAGATGGCTTAAGGACAAAACGGGCAATACTTCACCTCGAACCACCATGGTTGACCTGCCTGATATATTCTGTAATTGCTCAGGCGTTATGCTGATAATTTCTCGAACCATTGATAGTGGCACTGCGAATGACTGGTCACCCAATCTTAAAATCAAAACTGGCAATATTGCCAAAGTTAGGGGCAGGGAAAGGGTAAATCGAGTTCCGTTCCCTGGCTCGGTGTGAATGTCTATGCTTCCATTCAGTTTTTGAATGTTGGTTTTAACGACATCTAACCCAACTCCTCGACCGGATATACTGGAAACTTGATCTTTAGTTGAAAAACCTGGCAGAAAAATAAGCTCAAGACATTGTTCATCGTCTAGCTTGCCTGCTACCTCGCTGGTGATTAAACCTTTTTCAATCGCACGATTGCGAATCAGATCAGAGTGCATACCGCGACCGTCATCCGTGACTGTAATCAAAATGTGATCGCCCTCTTGGCGTGCTTCAAGTTGCACCACACTTTTGTCCGACTTCCCCGCAGTCTTTCGTTGTTCAACAGTCTCGACACCATGATCAACAGCATTGCGTACTAAATGCACTAACGGGTCATTCAGATCTTCCAACATGGTCTTATCTAGCTCAGCCGATTCCCCCACCAATAAAAACTCAACATTTTTGCCGAGTGAGCTTGCCAACTCACCGACCATTCGTGGATATTTTTTGAATAAACTTCCGATGGGTTGCATCCGCGTCTTCATTACCGCACTTTGAAGATTCATGACCAGCAGATCTAACTGGGTTGCAATATTATCAAGGGTTTTAAACGTTTCTGGTTCTATTCTTCCCTGTATTATTTGGGTTCGAATATGATTCAATCGATTTTTTGTCAGTCCAATTTCCCCGGACAAAGTCAGAACTTCATCCAGTCTGGCTGCATCAACTCGAATAGTTGTGTCTTTCCCTTCTCCTGCAACAAGAGCATCCCCATCGCGACGTCCAACAGTATCACCGGGTACATCGGTGGTACGCCGTCCGAAGATATCACGTGCGGAATCCTCTTCCGCTGCCGCAGCTGCAATCCTTTCCGGGTCGCGCTTAAGGCCAACCTGTGCTGAGATATCATCCCCGATCGATAGTTTTTCCTGAAATTGATTCCAAACGTGATTGACAACCTGTGCGGTCACCACAGGAGAAGCAGCAACATTTTCAGTAGATTGATTCAAAGTCGGTTCACTCATACTTCTCTCCGCATGTATTGTTGTGTCAATAAAGGACGTAGCGTTACAGATAATATCAAACCGTCAAATTTGGAGACAAAATCGTCCACGCCGACTCGCTTACACATCGTCCTGTTTACCAGAGAAGACAAAGACGAATGCATTACCACCGGAATATTATCAAAGCGCCTGTCAGCTTGGTGCGCTCATCCAATGCGTCGAGCATACCAATCCCTTGCTTCACATTTTGTATGTCTTCACTTACAGACATAGAAACTCCTATCGAGAAAGCAAACGTACAAGAATCTGGGCCAATTTTTGCGGCTCAAACTTGGGTACGTACTCATCAACTCCTATCGCTTTCCCTAACTGTTGATTAGAGCCACTGGATAGGGACGAGTGCATTAGTACAGGGATGTCGGCGAAACGCTTGTCTTGCTTGATCTTGCGTGTCAGCATATAGCCGTCCATCTCCGGCATCTCAACATCCGTTAATATAACCTGAATCATATCCTTGACTGGAATGTGAGATGCTTCGGCATAATCGGCGATCTTCTTTAATTCGGTCCAGGCGCGACTACCGTTTATAGCTGAAATATATTTCACCTGCATTGCATTCAGTGTTTTCTCGATCTGTTTGCGTGCCACCGACGAGTCGTCCGCAAAAAACACGGTACGATTTGATATATTCAGCGGCTGCACGCTCTTCGCGATTAGTTCATCATCGCCAAAGTTCCCAGTTTCTGACAGTACGCGCTCAACATCCAGCATCATCACCAGACGCGAATCTGGCAACTCTGTGACCGCAGTAACTAAACCACCTGTTTGGGCGTTGAGCATTTCGGGGGGAACGCGCATCGAAGACCAATCCAAGCGCAATATTGTATCCACCGCCTCCACCAAAAAACCTTGTGTGTGTCCGTTGTATTCAGTGACAATCATGATGGAGGGCTTGACATCGCACTGCACGCCGACAAACTTTGGAAGATCAATTACTGGCACTAGTGCCCCACGCAGACTTATCATACCCTCTACAGCATTCGGCATATCGGGTGATTGGGTAATCTCGGGCATACGCATGACTTCGCGCACCTTGAATACATTGATGCCGTAGGTTTCGCGACGTCCACTACGGTTATCCAAGCCAAGTGTAAACATCAAGATCTCAAGCTTGTTAGTGCCTGCAAGCTTGGTGCGCGCATCAATATTCTTTAATAAGTCAGACATCGTCTCAACCTTATGCTTAAGCCTTAAACTGGCTCATTAAGTTGGTAAATGGATAACTACTTTAGTGTACGAATACTACCTCATTCCACGAAAAATTAATCTCCTGCGATTACAAATTCAAATATCTGATCGATTCATTGTCCTAGTCAAAATTCATATTTCATCATTATCAATGAATTGGATTATTTTCAACGACTTTATCGCTACTTGATGCAGGCGACAACCGCATTGGCATAAAACAAAGGTTTTGACAAACAGATATGACAGGTATCGATCTGCAAATGTATCAAGCAAACGA
>Ga0364881_10850_pt1 | contig 11694 bp, 10 predicted proteins | sample ExccelJu500001D4_5_FD_206923 | JGI IMG/M metagenome (GOLD analysis project Ga0364881, IMG submission 206923) | Enriched cells from Trout Bog Lake Hypolimnion, Wisconsin, USA - BchlTB.July30.5000.01.D4 | ecosystem: Environmental > Aquatic > Freshwater > Lake > Hypolimnion/Profundal zone | place... | reverse complement strand
GACGACCCAAGAAGATATTATGCGCGAGTTTCTGACTACGAAGAGGTATTGGCTGTCTTAAATCAAGGGAAATCCGTGGTCAATCGGCAGATCGAGTTGCTTTTACCTGATGGATCGAGGGTTTGGACATTAGCCTCGTATATGCCGATGTTTTATCAAGGCGAAGATGCAGTTCTAGGTTGGTTTTACGATATTACCGAACGTAAAAAGGCCGAGGAATCTTTGCGTCTCACCGCCAGTGTGTTTGAAAACACTTTAGAAGCAATCGTAATCACTGATGCGAACAACGTGATTATCGATGTCAATTCAGCCTTTTCAAAAATTACTGGTTATACACGCGAGGAAGCTCTTGGGCAGAGCCCCAAGATACTAAGTTCAGGTCGTCAGGACAAATCGTTTTATGCGGCAATGTGGCAATCTCTGATTCAGGATAGGGCTTGGCGCGGCGAGATATGGAATAGACGCAAATCGGGAGAGATTTATGCCGAGATGCTATCAATCTCTGCCATATGCGATAACGACGGCAAGGCGATACGATATGTTGCCGTGTTTTCTGACATCAGCCACATCAAGGCACACGAAGCAGAGCTTAGCCGGGTCGCACATTACGACGCGCTGACCGGCATACCCAACCGTGTCCTGCTGGCAGATCGAATGAAACAGGCTATCGCACAAACATCACGCGAAAAGAACATGATGGCGGTCTGCTATCTTGATCTCGACGGTTTCAAGCCTATCAACGACACCATGGGACACGAGGCGGGTGACCTGGTATTAATTGAGATGGCTAATCGAATTGGCAGTACGGTTCGAGGCGGAGATACTGTTGCCAGACTGGGTGGGGATGAGTTTGTCGTTCTTCTATTGGGACTTGAAAAAGGGGAAGAGTGCGTTACGACACTTGAACGCCTGCTCGCGACGATAGCCCAGCCTGTTGTTGTTAAGGACAAACTACTTAATCTAAGTGCCAGTATTGGGGTCAGTATTTATCCTCTGGACGAAGAGGACCCGGATACCCTGTTGCGCCATGCCGATCAGGCTATGTATGTAGCCAAACAATCAGGCAAGAACCGATACCACATTTATGATCCTGCACTGGATCGACGCGCTCGTGACCAGCATCAATTCGTGCAAAGCATATGGCATGGACTTGAAAATAACCAATTTGAGCTTTTCTACCAGCCAAAGATCAACCTTCGCACCAAGGAATTGGTTGGTGTGGAAGCATTAATTCGCTGGCGACATCCGGAACGTGGTTTGCTTTCTCCCGGTGAATTTCTGCGCTACATCGAGAATACCGAACTCGATATTGAGATTGGAAAGTGGGTTACTGCCACCGCACTTGCACAGATGAATCTCTGGCAAATCACAGGGCATTTCATCGAAGTCAGCATCAACATTTCTGGCTATCACTTGGAATCTCCCGGTTTTGTGGAGAATCTGCGTCAGCAACTCGCCCTTTACCCGAATCTGTCGAATAAATTCCAGATTGAGGTACTGGAAACAGTAGCACTGAACGACATTGCCATTGTGAGGGGAGTCATCGAGTCATGCCGCAAGTTAGGTGTGGGATTTGCATTGGATGATTTCGGCACTGGCTATTCATCGCTGAGTTACTTGAGCGGCTTGCCGGTTGACACGCTCAAGATTGACCAGTCTTTCGTTCGGGATATGCTTCAAGATAAGGGAGATATGGCGATTGTTCAAGGTATCATTGCATTGGCGCGAGCATTTGATCGACAAACGGTGGCTGAAGGAATTGAGACAGAGGATCATTATCATGTGCTGCGCGACATGGGTTGCGATTTAGGGCAGGGTTACGGCATTGCACGTCCGATGCCAGCAGACAAAATCACTGATTGGAAGGGACAACAAACCTGAAATCAAGTTCAGGTTTGCCTGCCCATATGCCTTTAGTCAGGGTGCGATTGCGAGTTACAAGTGTCGTCCTGCTTGTTGTTCCCACCACAGCAGCTTCCCAATCCAGTCTTGAATTTCTCACGTTCTTCCGGTGTCATGTTTTCCAGACGGTTTTTATGCCAGCGACCATGACAGCCATGACCACGTAACCCGCCGAACAATATCTTGCTCAGTAGCAGCACCCCCAACGCTTGCACATAGCCAATTTCTCTGACTCCGGCAAACAGTGTCGGCAATAGCCAGTTCCACAACGCCATCACCACCCAGCCCAACCCGGCTATGCCGAGTATTGCGAATGGCACAATCTTCCAGCATTTCGGTTTACAGTTCATACCCATGTTGTTTCTCCTTTACAGTTTGAATTCGTCATATATAGTTTGTAGCCGTGTTCGCAGGTGCAACACCGCATAACGCTTACGAGCCAATAAGGTGTTTATACCTACACCTTTTTCAGCAGCCAGTTCCTTGAAACTGCGCCCTTCCAACTCGTGGGCAATGAATACAATGCGCTGCTCCTCTGGAAGTTCATCAAGGGCGGCATATATCTCTTCCATCAATACTTTTCGTGCATAAACGGCTTCTGCTCCAGCATCTGCTGACGGCAGGACATTCTCCAGCCAATGTTCCTCATCTTCCTCCGACACTTGCGGCAACGGTTCTTCTTTTTTCTTACGGAAGCGATCAATGATACGGTTACGTGCTACCCGATACAGCCATGCGCCAACCTGTTCGATGGGTTCTGGCAGACGATAGGCTTCCATGAACTCAAAGAATACGTCCTGCAAAATGTCCTCAGCTTCACCTTGGTCAGGAACACGCTGGCGGATAAAATTCTTGAGCCGCCCGCTCTCACGGGCTACAGTTTCGGTGATGCGTTTATCCTGTTCAGCCATTAGTGAAGTGTAGGTTAATGTGGTATCCATGCCTATGAAGACGATTCACAGATGGAAATATTGTAGTGGCGGTTACAAAATTATGGGAAAGGGATATTTTACAAGCAGTGACTGGATACCCCAGCCAAAGGCGAAACTAAATTGCAAAAGGAGAGCTAGTGTCATGTACGCGTCGAATGTCGGATATAAACGATTGAGCTTGACCCACGCATCCTCAGCCGTGAATTGCCTGTTCACTTTTGCGTAAATTTGGTCGCAGCGAACTTGCCAAGCGGTACCGCCGCAGGAAATGTGCTCTCTACGGTGCAGGCAGCCCGTAGTGCGAAGGACGCTGTTGGTTCGGTATTGCTTACTGCTGGCAAGCGTATTAAGGAACGATCTAAGTAATCTGCGATGCCAGATCAGAAGCTTTGGTCTCGTCTAGGGCTTCTTTGTTTGTGGGTGTATAATGCCGCTGTCCACCTGTCGCGGAAGTCGCAACGTCTTTGACGCCGATGCCGCGCTCAATCTCTGAGGAATCAGAGGCCCGCAGTGTGGACACCCTTCAACTGCCTGGGCGGATGTTATGTCAACGACGTACCCACTGTCGGAAGAAAAGATTCTGTTCCGTCCGGAAGATCGCGAGCAAGACGAGCCAAGCCCTGTTTATTCAATCCCGGATCGAGAAGTGCCCAAACCCCACAACTCTGAGGAGTGGATAGCAAAGGTACAGAAGGCGCAGACGGCGCAAGAGTTGATCGACCTGGCGATGCAGCTACCAAGTCCGCAACCCTCGACGAACAAGGAAAACCCAGACTTTACTTCCATGGCACAGGCGATGACTTCGACACCAGATTAACGATGGCCGTCCTCAAAGGCCAATACCACGGCAGGGCGAAACTCACGGATCACGAGGTTGAGCTACTCCGGCGGATGCGCGAGGAGGGGTGTTCATTCCGCGACCTTGCGAAGATATTCGAGATCAGCGTCGGCCAAGCGTTCAACATCGCCACGTATTTGCAACGGTAGTCAGTCCCGTACCCAAGCCGCTGGGAAACTGAAATTGTCCACGTATATCCTGAAATTGCCTACACCCGCGCCTACATGACTTTATAAATAAAAAAGGAATTAAGCGATTTCTCGTTTAACCCCTTGTATTTATTGGTGGGCTGTGTGTGATTCGAACACACGACCAACGGATTAAGAGGGGCACGTGCTAGTTTAGGTGCCATTGTAAAACAATGCCTTGCATCACTCGCACGATTCAAGGGAAGCTCTGCATAGTAGCAAATTGCAGGGCTTCATTTCGATATGGTTACGTTTTGGCTACGGTTGCTGGTCGCTGTCCTGTTGCTTGGCTGTGGGTCTGTTTGGCATGCCTACGGCCTCTACAGACAAGCGTCCGCCCCTCACGGGGCGAGACAAGAGGGGTGGGGTGAATCGTTGCGTACTATCATGCTTTCGCGCGCGCGGCTCGCGTGCGTATTGTGCTCTTCGCACTACGAAGTTTTGCATGCGAAATTAGCTGACTTAGCCTTGCTAAAATTTAGCTTGCATTGTTCTAAAAAGTTATGCTATCGTTTTACGCGAGACGTGACCAGCAGTTGCGAACACGTCTGCCTAGGTTGAAGTACGGGATAAGTCAGAGGTAGGCCAATTAGGGCCGATTACCCAGAGCGCCCCGCCATAGAACAACGAGCAACATCAATTTTGTCGATTAACTTCGGCGGTTTGATGAGTGCTCGTTTGTTATTTCCAGCACCTCCAAGCCGCTCTATTTGGCTATGGAGGCATCATGTTAGAACATCAAGAGAATCAACACGAGAAAGGCGCGCCACGTTTCGAGCACGGGACGCCCGCAGCGGATGCGAGGACGCACCGCGCGCAGATCGCGGCGATAACGCCCTCGTATAGTAATACGAGGGAAACAAATTGCGACAGCAACCCATTACGTGCCGTTCATGCCGTTGGGGTTGGTTTGGAGGTCAAGGCCGTTGACGGCACAGAGCGCGGCCTTATTACCACCAACGGCAAGCGCTCAACGCTTGTCTTAACGCCTGTACCCCTTGATACTGCATCGTCGAGGGTAGCGCTTATAGACTGGTTAGCGTTTAGCATTAAATCGTCTTCTGAGGAGCACGACCACATTCCGCCGTTGCTCTCGAAACTTAAATCCTTTTTCGGCTGTCCCGTTGCTGCTGTAGGCAAGGGCAAAGGCTGGAACGGATACACCACGCGTCTTGATTTATTCAACGGTCAAGATGTTCCACTCGGTCTGATTGCATTTGGTGGAGAGAGGCAGCGAGACACCATTCACGTTGAATTAAATGGCCATGCTTGCGCGCTTATTCAGGACTGGCATACCGTTGCAGCGTGGGGCGAATCAGTTGGAGTAATCACCCGCACTGATTATGCTTCTGATGATATGGAAGGCAAAATATTTACCATGGAAAAAGAAGCGGAAAAGTACAAGCGTGGGGAGTTTCATTGTGGTGGTCGGCAACCGTCACATTCGCTTAACGGGGACTGGTTAGATGATGGACGTGGTAGTCCAAATGGACGAACGCTCAATATTGGTAATCGTGCAAATGGAAAGATGTTGCGCATCTATGAGAAGGGCAAGCAGTTGGGAGACCCTGTCAGTCCTTGGGTGCGCATAGAGTTGGAGTTACGCGCAAAGAATCGCGTTATTCCTTGGGAGTCTCTAACCAAGCCCGGTAATTATCTTGCCGGCTCTTTTAACTGTCTAAATTTCCTGTCAGAGGTGCAAGACAAGATACGCACCATCGCCAAGGCCGCGACCATTTCCTATGCCCGCTCAGTGGAACTTGCACGCCTTATGGTGGGGAAACTTGTTAACGTGATGATGATGGTTGCTGGTGGCGATGCGTTCCAAGTCGTTTCAGAACTGAACCGGGACGGCTTCCCTGATCGGCTCATAGGTTACGTGCATTTACTGCCGCAGATTTACGCCGGGGGTGCTTCATGAAAACGCTGGTACTTGAAGAGGCCGCACAATTTTTGCATATGCATCCGATCACGCTACTGCGAAAAGCAAATAGCGGTGAGATACCCGGAGCCAAGATTGGTAAGCGGTGGATATTCTTGGAAGTTGACCTGGTGGACTATGTGCGCGCACAATACTCCTCGCGAGTGATGCAGGGCGCACATGAGGAGGTAACATGTCGCTCTACAAACGCAAAGATTCTTCTGTCTGGTGGGTCAAGCTACATCACTGCGGAAAAATCGTACAACGAAGCACTGGGACTGCCGATAAGGTAAAAGCTCAGGAGTATCACGATAGACTGAAAGCCTCAATGTGGGAACAGGAACGGCTTGGTGTTAAGCCGCGCTATTCTTGGAAACAGGCGGCGGGTAGGTGGATTGAAGAAACAAGCCACAAGGCCACACACAAGGACGATATAGCCAAGCTGAAATGGTTGCATTCGATCTTGGGTGGATTGATGCTCGATGAAATCACGCTAGACGTGATTGCACGCATCAAGGAAGCAAGGCTTAAGGAAGCTAGCAAGTCTACCGCTAACCGTTTTTTGGCGTTGGTTCGTTCTATTCTTAAAAGAGCGGTTGACGAGTGGGACTGGCTTGAAAAGGTGCCTAAGGTAAAGCTGTTTAAGGAAGCAGAAGGCCGCATCCGTTTCATTACATCGGAACAGGTGCAAGCCCTTTTGCGTGAGCTGCCAGCACACCAGCAGGATATGGTGCTGTTCGCTCTGCAAACAGGTTTGCGTCAGGCCAACGTGGTCAAGCTCGAATGGTCGCAAGTCAACCTTGAGCAAGCCCATATGTGGGTGAATGCGGCACAGTCGAAAAACCGTAAGCCTATTTCTGTTCCGCTGAACCGTGAAGCATTGGCGGTGCTACTTCGGCAATTCGGCAAACATTCGGCGCGGGTCTTTACCTTCGCCGGGAAACCGATAGTTAACGCCAATACCCGTGCATGGCGGAATGCTTTAAAGCGTGCTGGCATTGATGATTTTCGCTGGCATGATTTGCGGCATACATGGGCAAGTTGGCACAGAATGCAGGGTACGCCCACGCATGAATTGCAACAGCTTGGTGGCTGGAAAACAGGTGCGATGGTGGAACGGTATGCCCATCTTGCTTCTGACCATCTGGCTGCGGCTGCGGCTCGACTGGATACGGTGTTGGATGGCTACGATTTGGCTACGGTTGCCAAGAAATAAAAATGCCTGTATCGCTGCAAGCCTTGATATTATTGGTGGGCTGTGAGTGATTCGAACACTCGACCAACGGATTAAGAGTCTCACTTTTTGCGTAAATCAGAACACAGCAAAAACAATAAGAACAATTAAAACAGGATGATGCAGACATTATTTTTTCCTGATTGCTCTGGAATACGCCTGTTTTCTTTCAGCTAGTGTCCCGCCAGTGTCCCATTTTGAAAACAGTATTACCGTTTATATTAAGTTACACCACTCCACCACGAAATGAAGCACCACTGGGCTATACCTTGCCACCACTCCAGAAACTGCAATTGAGTGCGCTGCTAATGCCATTCTCACAGAACTGCGGGGTTAGCATCGAGTTTAGGTTCTGGCTTCGGCTCAGGCTTTCCAAAATTATCAGGAAGACGAGCAAAGATTTCACCTGTTAATCCTGAATAGAACACGAAGCCTAAAATGTTTCCAGTTAGATACTTTTCAGAATTTGTAAATTCAGTTGGGTCATCACGCGTTGGTGTTGAGTGCTTGAAGTTATAAACGACATAAGGGAGGGCATCTAATTTCATGACAACAAGAGCTTTCAATGAAGGCAATTCCTTAGCAGCTATGGCATTCTTCATATTCAATTGAACTGTGGGATTGTATGATAAAAATAATGGAATCTTATTAGCTGCTACACCTAGACTAGTTGAAATTGTTTCTTCTACACTGACCGAAGCACCATATGCGTTACTAGCTTGGTAAGTCCTAGTTGAATTTAATTTGAAATCCAATCGGAACTTATACAGACCTTCTTTCTCGTGAGTCGTGCCTTGATAATCTGGAGCGCCTATACCATTCAACGGCGAAGTATCACCAAATGCAAACAAGTTCAATTCACTGGTATCTGCATTGAATTCGTATAGCAGCAGGCCGCGGTCTGAAAGGTTACGCTTTGTGACAGGTACAACAAATGCGAAAGTGTCATCAACACTTGAATCACCCAAAATCTTTTTAGTAAGAGCTACTGCTTTACGTGCATTGAAGTCAGCCGTTGATTCAAACTCACCCTTTTTCAGATCAGTCAACTTTTCAATACCATTTATAACTTCTGCAATTGGTAGGCCAGCATATCGTAGATCAATGTGGTCTCCTTCAATCATGCTCATTGAAAATTTCGTAATGGATGATTTTTTCGACTTTTGCTTTACAGCGACTGACCCAATCTTTTTATTCGATTGCTTGCTCTGAGCTGCTAAAGTGGGCGAGTCAATCGGGGACTGTGTTGTTGTTTGCGCCAAGCACACACTAGGCAAAAATGTGGCTAAAACAAATGCGTACCATTTCTTCATTACTTATCCCATATCAATCAAGTTGTTTCAACATATGCAGAAACGCTGCTGTTTGGCATTCAGAGATATTCAAATTTAGTCAGCATTGGCTGGCTTCGTGAGTTTCGTACCATCAGAAAAAACAATCATGTCGGGCTTCCAGTTAAGTTTGTATTTATCTTCAGGGAGGTCGGCAAATTTTCTGTCATTGCTTGAGTTCATGCCGTATTTTATTGACCTGCTTCCAACCCAAGTCGCGGTCTCTCCGGGCTTGAGAGTCTTGTCATAAGACATATTGAAGCCGCTAAGTTGCTCCCCAAAAATATCGGCAGCATCAAGAGTACCTTTGATTCCTGCAATGTCTTTTGAGGAAGTATTCTTGAACGCAATGGCAACCTCCAACTTTTCGTCCATTGTGATACCAGACATCCTCTCAATATCAATTTTCTTGCTGATGAGTGTTACGAGTGCTGCTTTGCTCATTTCTTCCATTGCCTTTTGTTGCTCCGCCTTGACCTTTTCCTTGAGTACCTTTTCCTCAGCTTCCCTGATTTTGGCTTTGGCTGCGAAGTCACGTTGCTCATCTATAGCCTTGCCTATGGTCATTCCCTCTGGAACAGGTTCAGCCTTGACACCGAACATACCTCCCATGGCTGCCCCCATGGTATGGCGTACAAAGTAGGAGGCGAACAAATCACGCTCCTCTGGGGTTAGTTTTTCAATTTGAGGTTTGATGCTCTCCATCTTGTCGAGCGAAGTCGGCACAACAGTATCTTTTGGATTTGAACACGCACACAACAAAACAACGGCAGCAACCACAAACATTCTTTTCATTTGTATCTCCCTGAACATTAACTGTTATCTAATTATTTTAATTACTTTCTGTCCCATGTCACTGCTGCGTTTTGGCAACAGTATTGAAAGCCACAGAATAATGAAAATCGTAAGAGTGACCTATGGTTTGGTTCCTATCTGTCCCAGAAGACCTGTAAATCAGCCATTTGTTTTGCGAATTTGCTATCGAAAGGAAGGTTTAGTGAGTTCATCTCAGATTCAACCCGAGCACTTCTTGAGTCACTATCAGCAAGCGATGCAGCCTTTGCCATACCTGCCCACTGGTTCGTATAGTCTTGTCTATCGCTTGTCTCGACATTCACATAATAGGCCCCCTTATCAAATGTGAATGTAGAAATTTGTAGCTGTGAGTTACTTCCACCAGCGACCAAATTTACAATCGGAACAAATGTAGCACCAGACATTGAAACATCGATTTTGTAATAACGCCACTGAGAACCCCCACCTTCATTTTCAATAACGTCACAGGGTTGTCCAAACGAAATGAAGACATCTTTTTTGGTTGATTCGCCTTTTTTCAGTGAGGTATAGCGTCCAATATCTGATAGATGAATACTCCCTAGTTGGGTTGTCTGACAACCTATTAGAAATACTGTTACAGCAATACAAATAGTAACAAGTGAAATTTTTCTTAACATGATTTATCTTTATTTTGATGATTTCAAAGTTTGCCAGTATTGTTTCTGGTTTCCAGTTCAGCACTACTGGAAATGCACTTGATTGCAGTACAAATCAGGAATCTGAGCATTAAACCTAATGTTTGCGCTACAACAATTTATTGGAGTGCTTTGCTCTTGAGGTCGTCAATAATACTCTTACGTCTTTCGCCTTTGGTTGCTTTTCCTGAGTCCATGGCTATTACTTGTTTGCCAAACTTAGCACTTTGAAAGTAGATGACCATACCGCCACCAACTTCTGAACTGAAGTAAATTGAAAATACATCTTGTGTGGAGGTTGGTTGTATATTAGCTTCTGTTGAGTCAACATCCTGAACTACAACATCTTGGTATATATTTGCCTTCTTCAATGAGGAAGCAAGCGACTTCCAATTGGCAACTATCGAATCAACAGTGAAATCATCTTGTGCTCTGGCTGGCGTCCCGGGTGCCACATACGTCTTTCCTTGCTTAATAACTCTTGCTTCAACTGCTCTGGACAGCGCACTAGCAGTGGGTATTACAACCAATAATTTGCGCTCCACCAAAGGCATCGCCCCTGCTGATATAGCCGCATCAGCTTCTGCATCACCTCGCATAGATGCAGCCATTGCCTCGTCACGGCTCTTATAAGTCTGACCATCAGTTGTCTTATAGGTTGGTGGTGCTACGCAAGCTGACGCAGCAATTGTGATGAGTATCAAGATGATTTTAGACAACAGACGGTTTTTCATATTGCTCCTTATTTTCAAATTTGAAAGAAACCTTTTACTAACGATAAACAACCCCACCCGCATTTTTGCAAACGATTTCTTTTACCCTTATTGGGCTTGATTGCCCAATTTTGCATTGAACGAAGTCGTCTGATTCCACAACTTGTGTTCTCACAGTCTCAAGTTTGGTTGCAATAGGTATTTTGCTTCCAGATGGTTTTACTGGTTCAATAGTTGGCGATACATTATGTGAAGCTGTTTGAAGGAATGCGTATTTAGACAGGAATTGGTCATACGTCAGATTACAAGTATCAAAATCAATTGGGCGAATTGGGCTGACAGTCACACAAAGTCCAACAGTATGACGCAAAGCATCGCCCTTAATTTCTTCAACATACTCTACACTACCACTACCAGTTTTAATGGTATAGCGAGTCCTAAAACGTGCCACAGCAGGTCTGTCAGCCAATGAGCCAATCAATGCCCCAGCTACTTGAGCAGTTAAATTTCCTGTAGCAGAATAGTTCCAATTCTGGGGTGAGCCTTTGAATGCGTTGTCAACGTATGCTGCATTTCCGTAACGAGCACCTAATTGACTTCCCGCGTTTGTACCTGCTGTGGATTCATTAAGGCTCTGTGCATCAAGAATAGTTCCATAGCTTCTTCCATCAACTACATTAACCGAGAATCTCTCTCCAAGGATTGTGCGTTGGTCCACTGAAAGGCTGTCCCAGATATGCTGCGGAACATTTAGCATGTCTGCCGCGTAGGTCGCCGAAGCCAATATCAATGAAAAAATAAAACCACCTACCTGAACAAGGCGGTGGCTTGGAATCAATGAAGCTACATTAAACATAATAAAGTATCGTCTTCAATGTTTTATATTACCTCTTATATGCCGAGGTGTATATAGACCGAAATACCTATATATTCTCAAAATTGCCTATATCTTTTGGGTTGCCAGTATGACAAGCGGTTGGCTCTAACCTTTTGACTCCGCAATTGATTACAGTCACTTTTGATTGATAATTCCCTTGGCGTGAAGCTCGTCAAAAATTCTTTCCATCTCAGCATGGGCACCACGTATCCGGTCAACCACCTGCTTAGCCCAGTCGAAGTATTCATGCTTCCGCTTGGCACCCCATCCTACAGGTGGGCTGCTG
>Ga0364881_10774_pt2 | contig 11725 bp, 4 predicted proteins | sample ExccelJu500001D4_5_FD_206923 | JGI IMG/M metagenome (GOLD analysis project Ga0364881, IMG submission 206923) | Enriched cells from Trout Bog Lake Hypolimnion, Wisconsin, USA - BchlTB.July30.5000.01.D4 | ecosystem: Environmental > Aquatic > Freshwater > Lake > Hypolimnion/Profundal zone | place... | reverse complement strand
AATTCCGGCGTGGGAGAACATAGCAGGCCGCTGATGGAATCCGCGTTCGCCTGGGCGCGCGGCATGAAGCCCGCGCAACCGCTCACCGTTGGCGCGTGGACGGACTTCAGCGCCCCGCCGTCGCAACGGATGATGGAGTTGTCCGATGTCATCTCGTTTCACGGTTACGACGATAGGAATGGAATCGAAACGAAACTGAAAATCTGTGGCGGTTATGGACGGCCGGTGCTGTGCACGGAATGGCTGCTCAGGCAGGGAGGTAATAATTTCGAGTCGCTGTTACCGCTGTTTCGCGACCGCGGGATCGGCTGCTACAACTGGGGACTTGTCACAGGTCGCACACAAACCTGCTTCCACTGGGGATCAAAAAAAGGCGATCCCGAACCGGCGGTCTGGCAGCATGATCTATTTCACAAGGACGGCACCCCGTTCAATGTGAGTGAAGTGAATCTCATCAAAGTGAGCACCGGCAAGCTGCCCGCCAGCGGGCTCTCATCAAGTCCCCGAAATCCGCCGAAGTTGGAACCGTTGTTCGATTTCCCGGTGCGCGACACCTGTGTCTGCCTGGGACCAGACGGTACGTATTATCTGACCGGCACGACCGGTCACCCGACGTGGTGGAAAACCAACGAGGGCATCCGTGTCTGGAAGTCGAAGGATCTCAGGACGTGGGATCCGCTCGGCCTCGTCTGGAGTTTCGCCAAAGATGCGACCTGGCAGCAGCCCAAAGGCGGCCAACAAGCCATCTGGGCGCCGGAACTCCACTACTTCATGGGCACGTTCTGGATCGCCTACTGCGTCAACTACGGCGGCACCGGCATCCTGCGCAGCAAGTCCGGCAAAGCCGAAGGCCCCTACGAGGACATGAAACCTGACGGCCCGCTGACCGGCGAAATCGACGCGTCGTTGTTCGACGATGACGACGGCAAAGTATATTTCGTCTGGCAGAATGGCAGGATCGCGCGTCTCAAGGACGACATGACCGGCCTTGCGGAGGACCCGCACCTGCTGAAGCCGGCCAATGCGAAGGACGTCGGTTTTGAAGGCGCGTTCCTGACGAAAATCAACGGCCGCTACCATTTGATATGCGCCGCGTTCAACAAACACGAGAAGGACTCGACCTACGACTGCATGGCCGCCAGCGCCGGCTCGATCTATGGCCCGTATGGTGACGCCTATCTTGCAATCCCGCATGGCGGCCACAACACATTGTTCAAGGATGCGCAAGGCAACTGGTGGTCCACGTTCTTCGGCAACGACCCGGATGCGCCGTTCCGCGAGCGTCCGGCGATCCTGCCCATTCACATTGACTCCAAGGGCAGGATCCAACCAGTGGAGTAACAGATGATTCGCGCGATGAACCTCAAGCAAAACAAACCTATGAGACGTAAGCTGTTAGCCTTATTGATGATGTATGGATTGATCGCCGGCTTTGCGCCGGCGAAGGATGATCTGGCCGGGAATTTCGCGACACCGCCTGCTTCGGCGCGACCGTGGGTGTATTGGTTTCCGCTCAACGGCAATCTGACCAGGGAGGGCATCACCGCCGACCTCGAGGCGATGGCGCGTGTCGGCATCGGCGGCGTGCTCTACATGGAGGTGGATCAGGGCGCGCCCAAGGGCAAGGCCGATTTCGCCGGACCGCTGTGGCGCGAATTGTTGCGGCACGCCTGCAAGGAAGCGCAGCGGCTCGGCCTGGAAATCAACATGAACAACGATGCCGGTTGGTGCGGCAGTGGCGGTCCCTGGATCACGCCGGAGATGTCGATGCAGAAAGTGGTGTGGAGCGAAACCATGGTGGAAGGCGGGAAACCGTTCGCGGGTGATCTTCCCCAACCGCAATCCGCCAAGGGATTTTACCGCGACATCGCCGTGTTGGCTATGCCGGCACCGGATAACAAAATGTTCAGACTGAAGGGCATTGGGACAAAATCCGCACTGGAGCCAGGGTATTGGGAGCAATCGCCTGCCAACTTTCCGGATGCGCCGCCGGACGCGGTGATTCCCCGTGGGAAAATCATGGACGTGTCGGCGAGCATGGATGACACAGGAAAACTCACCTGGGACGCGCCGGATGGAACATGGTTGGTCATGCGCTTCGGTCACACGACGACCGGCAAGGAAAACCATCCGGCCCCGCAACCGGGCCTCGGCCTGGAGTGCGACAAGTTCAGCAAAGAGGCGGCGGCGGTGCAGTACAACGGATTGATGGGGAAAGTCATTGCCGACAGCAAACCGTTGACAGGTCAGGGCAAGGTGCTGGTTTCGACACATATTGACAGTTGGGAGGTCGGCTCGCAAAACTGGACGCCGAGGATGCGCGAGGAGTTCAAGACCAGGCGCGGTTACGATTTGACCCCATTCCTGCCGGCGTTCACCGGACGGGTGATTGACAGCACCGAGGTGACGGAGAGATTTTTGTGGGACCTGCGGCAGACGGTTTCCGATTTGATCGTTGATAACTATGCGGGCGAGTTCCGCCGGTTGGCAAACAAGGACGGCCTGCGGCTTTCCATCGAGGCGTACGACGGCGCGCCGGTCAATGAAATCACCTATGGCGGCCAAGCCGATGAGCCGATGGGGGAATTCTGGATGTGGGATAAGTTCGCTGCCGCGTACAGTTGCCAGGAAATGTCCTCGTCAGCGCACATCTACGGGAAAAGGATTCTCGGTGCCGAGGCGTTCACCTCGAACAACGCCGAAAAGTGGCAGAGCCATCCCGCCAGCATCAAGGATCTCGGTGACTGGGCGTTTTGCGAAGGCATCAACCGGTTCGTGTTTCATCGCTACGCCGCGCAGCCGTGGACAGATGCCGCGCCGGGCATGGCCATGGGACCGTGGGGCCTGCACTACGAGCGGACGCAAACCTGGTGGAATCAATCCAAGGCGTGGCACGAATACCTCGCGCGCTGCCAGTATTTGCTCCAGCAAGGGCTGTTTGTCGCCGACGTGCTCTATCTGGAGGCGGAAGGGGCGCCGCGGCGGCTGGCGCTGCCGGCAGGCGCGGAGATCGCGCCGCACATTCGCGGCGGTTACAACTACGATGGATGTGCGCCGGATGTTCTGTTCACCCGGTTGACCGTCAAGGATGGCCGGCTCATGTTGCCGGATGGAATGAGTTACCGCGTGTTGGTCTTGCCGGATGTCGCGACCATGACGCCGCGCTTGCTGCGCAAAATCAAGCAACTGGTCGAAGCCGGTGCCACGGTGATCGGCGGAGCCAAGCCGCCCGCAAAGTCACCGGGCCTCGCGGACATGGGCGCCGGCGACGAGGAGGTGAAACAACTCGCCGCCGAACTCTGGCCGAAACTTGTTACCGGCAAATCCGCCGCCGCGTTGCTTGCCGAACGCGGTGTGAAACCGGACTTCAGCTCGGCGCCGATATTGCGTTATGTCCATCGCACCATCGGCGATGCCGAAGTCTATTTCGTTGCCAACCCCGAGCCGTATGATGTCGAGGCGATCGCCTCGTTCCGTGTCACCGGCAAACAACCTGAAATCTGGTTTCCCGACACGGGCCGCACCACCACGGCGCTGGCATTCGAGGAAAAGGATGGAGTTACCACGATTCCGTTGCGCTTGGAGCCGAGCGGCTCGCTGTTTGTCGTCTTCCGCAGGAGCGCGGCCGGCATCGACCCGGTTGTGAGCGTGACGCGCGACGGCGCACCCGTCCTGCCGCCTGCGCGGTTCAGCGGGAAGATCGTCAAGGCGCGCTACGGCGTGCCCGATGATCCGAACCGGACGCGCGACGTGACGGCGAAAGTGCAAGCGCTCGCGGATGCCGGCACCACGGTTTTCCATGTGTCTGACATGGCCGCGGGCGATGACCCGGCCTTTGGAATTGTCAAGACCTTGGCAGTGGATTGCACTGTCGATGGCGAACCATATAGCGCTACAGGCAAGGATCCGCAAATGATCAACCTCAACGCGGGACATGCCAAATTCGACGTGGCGCGCGGTGAGATCTGGCGCAACGGCGAGTATGTTTTCAAAACAGCGGCCGGGAAGATCCGGCAAATGAACGTGGCATTGCCGGCGGCCCAGGTGATCGCCGGACCGTGGGATGTCGCGTTCGATCCGAAGTGGGGCGGGCCGGAAAAGGTGACTTTCGATCAGTTGGATGACTGGTCAAAGCGTGCCGAATCCGGGATCAAGTATTATTCCGGCACGGCAGTGTACCGGAAGTCGTTTCAAGCGGGGAAAGGCCCGGCCTGCCTCGATCTCGGCAAGGTCGCGATCATGGCCGAGGTGACACTCAACGGCAGGAATCTCGGCATTCTTTGGAAACCGCCGTATCGCGTCGATGTGACGAATGCGTTGCACGACGGCGAGAACCAGCTCGAAATCAAGGTGGTCAATTTGTGGATCAACCGGCAGATTGGCGACGAACAATTGCCGGAGGACAGCGAGCGCAATGGCGACGGCACGCTGAAATCATGGCCGGCCTGGCTGGCGGATGGCAAGCAGAGTCCGACCGGACGCTTCACCTTCAGCAGTTGGCGGCTGTGGCAGAAAGACGATCCGCTCGTCGAATCAGGCCTGCTGGGTCCGGTCACCATACAGCCCGTCAAACGCATGGAACAGCCATGAAATCAACCGCCTGTCTCCGAGTCGCGATAGCGGGCCAGCATGGCTTGAATGGCCGCTGTCGCCGCTCAAACCTCGAACACGAAACAATTCACAAACCATAAATCCATGATGAAACACATGCTGCTAATGCTGTTGGTCCTGCCAGTTGTGGGGCGCGCCGAGGTTGCCGATGATCTGGCGAAGGACTTCGCGGATTCGCCGCTGCGCTGGCATTCCCGGCCGCTGTGGTTCTGGAACGGCAAGCTGGAGGCGGACAAAACCAAGGCCATGGTGGATGCCTGCAAGGCTTCCGGATACTATGGCATGGGCATCCTGCCCTGCAAAGGGATCGGCTCCGATTTCATGAGCCCGGAGTTCCTCAAGCAATACAAGGCCGCGGTGGACGAAGCCGCCAAACAGGGCATGAAGATGTGTCTCTACGACGAGTTCTGGTTCCCCAGCGGCTCGGCCGGCGGCCTGCTCGCAAGCAAGCATCCCGAAGCGCTCGGCAAGCGCCTCGACATGCTCGCCACCGATGTGACCGGCCCGCAGGAATTCGCCAAGCCACTGCCACCAGGAACCCTGATGGGCATCGTCGCCATGGAAGCCTCGACAAAAAGGCGCCTCAACATCACCGCCGAAGTCAAGGACGCGTCCCTGCGCTGGAATGTTCCGGCCGGCGACTGGAAGATCATGATCTTCACCTGCGTGCGCGACGGCGGCGCGGGACTGGTGGATTACCTCGAACCGGAAGCCGTGCGGGCCTTTATCTCGCTGACCTATCAGGCCTACCACGATGCCATGCCAGAACACTTCGGCACCACCATTGACGGCGCATTCTACGATGAACCCGCCATGTATCACGTCCAGGGTGGGCGCGCCTGGACCGAACGGTTCAACGAGCGCTTCCGCGAAAAATACCCGACCATCGATCCGGTCGTTCTCTATCCGTCGCTGTGGTTTGACATCGGCCCCGACACCGCCGCGGCGCGCAACGCGCTTTTCGGGATGCGCGCGGAACTCTTCGCCACCGGCTTTGTCAAAACCATCAACGACTGGTGCGCCGCCCACCACATGAGCCTCACCGGCCACGCCGATCAGGAGGAACTCGCGAATCCGGTCATCGGCTCGGTCGGCGATTTGATCAAGGCCTTCAAATACCAGAGCATGCCCGGCATCGACCAGGTGTTTGCCTATGGCCGCGCCTCCCGCGCCTACAAGGTGGTCAGCTCCGCCGCCTGCAACTACGACCGGCCGCAGGTCATGGTGGAGTGTTACGGCGGCATGGATCTGCCGCTGCCAAACCTCTACAAGGAAGCGATGGACCAGTTCGCCAAGGGCATCAACACCATGGTGCCCCACGCGGTCTGGTACAACCCGGCCGCGATCATATTCAAACCCAACCTTTCACCGGGCGACCCGCAATACGGCCCCGAACTGCCGGCCTACAATCGATTCATCGGCCGCCTCCAGCGCCTGCTCCAGGGCGGACGGCACGTGGCCGATATCGCCGTGCTCTATCCGATCGCCACCCTCCAGGCCGGCTCGTGGTTCGGACCGGGCAATCCTTACGACGGCTGCGTCAACATTCCGGAAGCGGATTACATGCAGGTCGGCGAAGCCCTCGCACTGGGGGTGCGCCGCGATTTCACATTCATCCACCCCGAGGTGTTAGATGGAAACTGCACCGTCAAGGGAGCCGAACTCCTGCTCAACAATCGTGTCAACCGGGAGCGCTACCGCGTTTTCATCATACCGGGCTCGCGTGTCATCCATGCCGGGACCCTGCGCAGGATCAAGGAGTTTTATGATCAGGGCGGACAGGTGATCGCCACCACCCGCCTCCCTGAAGCCTCAGCCGAAGCCGGCTGCGACGACGAGGTGCGCGCCCTGGTTGCGGAGCTGTTCGGCGCCAACCCCGCCGCAGGCAAATCCAACAGGAATGGCGGTCGATCGCGCTTCCTGCTGGATCCCACAAACGCCGCACTCAAGGCCACGCTCGACGATCTCCTGCCGGTCGGTGACGTCATCATCGAGCAGGCCCCCGCCACCCGTAACGGCAATTTCTCATACATCCACAAGGTCCTCGATGGGAGGGATGTCTATTTCTTCGGCAATTCATCCGACAACCCGATCGACACCTTCGTCAGGCTCAGGGGGAAACACGTTCTGGAGGCGTGGAATCCGCACACCGGCGCCGTCACGCCCTTGGAATGCACGATCATCAATGAAAATGGCAAACCGACCGTCACACGAATCAGATTGACCCTCGAACCGGTGCATTCGATATTCGCGGTGGAAAAATAAGTAGAGCCAAACCATGAGAAATAACACAACATGCGCTGCGCTGGCGGCAATCGCGATTCTAGCAGTCCAATCCATGGCGGGTGCCGTCGAACCGTCAATTGACACCGTGGAAAAGCAATTCCGCGAATTGCCGATGGAGGCGCGGCGCCTGACCGGCCCGCTGTTCTGGATGCACGGCGACGAAACGCGCGCCCAGCTGGAAGGCGAGCTGCAAAACGTGCTGGATGGCCACAACGGCACCTTCACGACCGAACCGCGACCCCACAAGGACTGGCTCGGCGAGGGCTGGTATCGCGACCTCGGCATTTGCCTCGACTTCGCACGCAAGAACAACCTGACCACCTGGATCTATGATGACTGGTGGTGGCCCAGCCAGATGATGGGCGGCCGGGTTCCGCCGCAGTATGGCAGCAAACGCATCGAGGCGTCATCAGTCAGTGTGGAAGGACCGAAAACGATCAATGAGCCCGGTTATGGCGATGACCATCTGATCGCCGTGGTGGCGGGACGGGTCACCGAAGGTGGTGCGGTTGATGGTAACAGCCTCAGGAACCTGACCTCCTCTATCAAAAACGGCACGCTCGCCTGGGATGTGCCTGCCGGCAAATGGAGCGTCATGAAGTTCACCTGGAAATTCAATAAGCAGGGCGCGCAACAGAAATTCGTTTCCGTGGATGGTGCCGATCCGGAGTGTGTGGACTGGTTTCTCAAAACCGTCTATCAGCCGCATTACGACCGCTTCAAGGATGATTTCGGCAAGACCATCGTAGGTTACTTTTATGACGAGCCGGAAACCCAGGGCGACTGGGGCAGCGACGTCACCAAATTGATCGCCGAACGCAAACTCGACCTCAATAAGTTACTCGTCGCCTACAAATTCAAACTCGCCGGCGAGGATCAGACCGCCGCGTTTTTTTCCTATCTGGACTGTTTCGCCGAGTCCTGGGGCCGCACGATGTATGGCGGCATGAGCCGCTGGTGCCGCGACCACAAGGTGGTATCCCATGGCCACTTCATGGAGCACAACGACTGCATGTTCGACCGGAATCTGTCGGCCGGCAACATGATGCAGCTGCAGAAATACAGCGACATGGGCGGCATCGACCTGGTCTGCCATCAGGTCTATCCCGGCCAGCGCAACATGGGGCTTTACCAGATGCCCAAGATCGCCAGTTCGATCTCCCACACCTACGGCAAGACCGACGACCTCGCGTTCTGCGAGATTTTCGGCGGCTATGACCAAATCCTGACCTATCCGACGATGAAGTGGCTGGCCGACTGGCACCAGGTCCGCGGAGTCAACTTCCTCATCCCGCATTCGTTCAATCCGCGTGCGCCCTTCGATAGGGACTATCCACCGTATTTCAACAATGGCGGATTCGAACCGCGCTGGCCGCTCTACCGCGTCTGGGCTGACTACACCAACCGCCTGAGCACCATGCTCACCGGCGGCAAACACGTCTGCCCGATCGCCATGCTCCATGTCGGACAGAGCATGCATTCCGGCAAGGCGATCCGCCCGGAGGAACTGACCAGCACCATCCAGGACGCGCTCTACGATTGCGACTGGCTGAACTACGACGCCTTCGAGAACGATGCAACCTTGTCCGGCAGGGAAATCAAACTCCACAAGGAGAACTATCAGGTCCTCATCGTTCCGCCGGCCGAGGTGATTCCCCACACGGTGCTGGCAAAGGCCAGGGACTTCTTCAACTCCGGCGGCATCGTCATCGGTTATGGGTTTCTCCCGACCAAGTCGGCGACCGTCGGCAAAACATCCGCCGACATGACCGCCCTCTGCCACGCGATCTGGGGTGCGAACGCCAAGCCCGGCACCGCCGCCTGCAACAACAACGACAAGGGTGGCAGATCGTATCTGCTACCGGAGAAACCGTCGGTGGCGGAACTTTCCCAGGTTCTTGCCAAGGATGCGGGCCTGCCACCGGCGTTGGAGGTGATCGAAGGTGACACCGGCAACTGGCTGCACGTCCTCCACCGTGTGAAGAGCGGACAGGATGTTTTTCTTGTCTGCAACCAGAACACCGACAGCGCCGCCCGCCAATTCAGGTTCCGCACCGCCACCAAGGGAACGCCTGAAATATGGGACCCGATGCGCAATGAGATATCATCCGCTGTTACCAAACACGACGGTTCTAACACGGAGGTTGCCCTCACCCTCGAACCCATGGAGAGCGTGCTGCTGGTATTCCGGAACAAGGACCGCAAACTCCCGGCCCATATCGACAATGAAACAAAACCGTCCCGTATCATCCCGGTGGCCGACGCGCGACCTGAGACCGAAAAGACACCGCCGGCCAAACTCGCCGTGGTGACGGCCACCTATGGGGTTCCCGGCGATGCCCGGCGCACCCGCGACGTGCGCGAACGCCTGCAGAAGCTCATCGATGGCGGCGCCCGCCGTCTTGAGGTGGGACGCCTGGCGGATGGCGATGATCCGGCGTTTGGCGTGGTCAAGACCCTGGAAGCCGAATGTGTTGCAGGGGACAAGCGCATCACCCTGAAAGGCACGGATCCGCAAACCATCATCCTGAACGGCGCCACATCCGCGCTGGCCAAGGACCAGGAATTGAATCGCCTTGCGGCCGGCAGGCACTACACCGCCAGCCAGGTGGTGGCCGATCCGTTCACCGGCGCCTGCACCATTCCCGCCGACATCGATCTGGCCGCATCGCATATCTATCTGGAACTCGACGAACTCGCGCCGGAGGCCGCCGCCAGCATCACGGTCAACGGCCGGTATGCCGGCGGATTCATCGGCAAACCGTTCCGCCTCAATGTGACAAAATATCTGAAAACCGGCGCGAACCGCATCGAAATCACGCCGTTCGCACCGAAAACCGTACGGCTGAGATGCCAATGACCATGATCCTTCAGTTTGTTGCTCTGTTAGGTGTGGCGGCGGGTGCCTTCGCGCAAACCGTTCCATCCGTTCCCGCCCGACCGGCACCGGCCGCCGCCGGCGGTGGTTTGCCCGTTCCACGGCGTGGTTTTGTCAGCATCACTCCCGCGGAGACATGGGAGCAGGGGCTGATCTGCGGCAACGGCACGATCGGTGCCAACGTGTTCAGCCGGCCGCTCGATGAAACGATCATCTTCACCCACGCGCGGATGTTCCTGCCGGGCGGTGGCTCGACACCTCCGCCTGACACCTCGGACCGCCTTTTCGAATTGCGCCAACTGATTGAGCGCGGCTTGTCCGACCAGGCCGAGCAGTTCGGCTTCGAACTTTCCGGGTGGAAGGAGTACCGTTATTCCAATCAGTTTGTGCCGGCATTCGACCTGCGCGTCACCACCACGGCTGCGGGCGGGGTGCGCGATTTCATGCGCAGCTTGGATTTCCAGACCGGGGTGGCGACCGTCCACTGGGCGGATGACCGCGGGGTGTTTGAGCGGCGCTTGTTCGTTTCCCGCGCCGACAATGTGGCGGTCCTGCTGATCACCGGTCCCGGCAAGGGTGCGATCGACTGCACGCTGAAACTCGCTCCCCGCGAGCCCAGCCCCCGCCAGCGCTGCCCGGAAGCCGACGAAGTCCATGTGAAGGCACGGGTGAAACTCTCGGATGAGGTGTTCGCCTCACATGTCGCCGATGTGCGGGCGACGGCGGATGCCGGAAACCTGACGTTCTCTAGCAGGTTCACACGCGCCTATCCCGGCAGCATCCAGGCGATGAACGGTGCGGCAAGCATCGTCGCGCCGGGCGGGACCATCACCGCGGCGGGCGATACCATGACCATCCGCAACGCCGACCGCGTGCTGGCGCTGGTGCGCCTCGAGCCGGTTTACGAGGACGGGCAGTCGCATCTCGATGGAATCCGCCAGGCGCTGGGAGGAATCGCGCCCGATTATGACCGCCTGCTGGCGCGCCACGCGGCGATTCACGGCGCGATGTTCAATCGGGTGCGGCTGGATATCGGCGGTGGCGCGGATCATCAACTACCCACGGAGGTGTTGCTGGAGAAATCCACCTATGCGAACCTGTCGCGCGCGCTGACCGAGAAGGTGTTCGATGCCGGCCGTTACAACATCATATCCTGCACCGGGGAACTGCCGCCGAATCTGCAGGGCATCTGGGGCGGGATCTATTTCCCCAACTGGTACAGCGGATTCACGCACAACGGCAACGTGCCATCCGCCATCGCCGCGCAGTTGCGCGGCAACACCCCGGAGCTGATGCTCGCATACACCAGGTACCTCGAGTCCCTTGCGCCTTATCTGCGCGTCAACGCCCGGCGGCTCTTCGGCGCCCGCGGTTTGCTGCTGCCGATCAACACGTCAACGCACGGTTACAACCTGCTGTCGCTCGGCTGGGCCGACAGCATCTGGACGGCCGGCGCGGCATGGGCGGCCCATTTTTTCTACGACTATTACCTCTACACCGGCGACCGGAAGTTCCTTGCGGAACACGCCTTGCCGTTCATGGAGGAGGCGGCGCTGTTCTACGAGGATTTCCTATATGAGGGACCGGACGGCAAGTACGTTTTCAGTCCCTCCGTATCGCCGGAGAACATGCCGGCTAACAGGAAATGGTGCGCCAACCTCAATGCCACCATGGACATCGCCGCGGCCAAGGAACTGCTGGCCAACCTGATCGAGGCCTCGCGCGCGCTCGGCGTCAATCAAAACAAAATCCCGGTTTGGGAAACCATGCTAACCAAGATGCCCGACTACCTGCTCAACGACCAGGGCATGGTCAAGGAATGGCTCACGCCCGTGCTCGACGACCAGCTTGACCATCGGCACTCCTCGCACCTTTACCCGTTGCTCGACGGCCTGCCGAAGGAGATCGAGGGCAATCCCGCGCTGCGCGAGGGCTTCCGCAAGATCATCG
>Ga0364881_10847_pt1 | contig 11745 bp, 8 predicted proteins | sample ExccelJu500001D4_5_FD_206923 | JGI IMG/M metagenome (GOLD analysis project Ga0364881, IMG submission 206923) | Enriched cells from Trout Bog Lake Hypolimnion, Wisconsin, USA - BchlTB.July30.5000.01.D4 | ecosystem: Environmental > Aquatic > Freshwater > Lake > Hypolimnion/Profundal zone | place... | reverse complement strand
GGATCAGTGCAGTTTGAATTTGATCATTCAACCATGAGCGTATGTCTTCATTGGTCGCCAGTTGCTGTTCAAGTTCACCCACTAAATCAGAAATTTTTTGGGCAATCACTGAGTCTGAATGTGATAAATCAACTGTCACCCAATCCCGAAATTGCTTCCACAGAGATTCAATTCTAAGGCTGAATTCCGGGTGTTCAAGTAAAGCGTTTTTCTGGCGATCCACCCAGTTGCGTAATTCCGGATCCTGCTTGAGACGAGCGATATAGTCTTGTATTTGTCCGTCGAATTCGAGATAGAGTTCATTGGTCTTGTCTTCGGCAACCGCCCGGATTTTGTTCACCACAGCCAAACGAATGCTCGGGATAAAAGGGTCGATCATGCTTTGGACAAAAGCGTTGTCACTCCAGCTTTTGATGAAGGCTGAAATCTTGCCCAGATTATCCGGATTGTCCAAATAGTCGGCAAAGCGATTCAGCCCGCCATGCAGGATGTTGTGGTGACTGTTATTGATGGTGACCAGTTCAAAGCCATTCGCAATGAATCCTGAGAAATCAATTGATTGGATCTGTTTGCGTGCTTCCATGGCAAGAAATTCATGGATGCGCCGGTCATCCAGAATTTTCACGCCGTGACCCACCGCGAGGTTGAGATAATGGGTTACCTTGGAGCGATTCCCGGCATCCATCAGCCACTGGGAAAGATGCTTGGCAGCATCGTAGTTTTTCAGACGTTTCTCGATGGCTTCCTTACTCAGAAAATGTCCCACCATAAAATCAGCCAGACTGTTTCCGATACTCAGTTTGTTCCTCGGGATAATGGCTGTATGCGGAATGGGAAGCCCCAGCGGATGCCGAAAAAGGGCAACTACTGCAAACCAGTCGGCCAGCGCACCCACCATTGAAGCTTCGGCGAAAGCGACCAGATATCCCCAGGCTGGGTGCCGACTCTCGAATGTTTTTCCAATGATATAAAGGCAGGCAGCAAAACCAAGCAGGCTCGCTGCGATCCATTTCATTTGTGTCAGATCGCGTTGCCTGAGCGTATTTTCTGCTTGAATTGCCCGTTCTGTTGCGTCGATCATATAGAATTTTCCTGAATTTTCGCTTCATTGCTTGGTACGGTTTCATGATGCGACACAAGCAGGCGGTGGCAGACCCAGGCACCAATCCCGCAAACCCCCATAACCGTTGCCAAAGGACGCCCCGAGCCGTCGTGCATCAGTCCGACCATGGCACCGGCCAGGGTGGCGAAAAAAAACTGCAAGGCGCTGGCCAACGCTGCAGCTGTACCCGCCTGCTGACCATGGGTGGCGAGAGCGGATGCGGTGGCATTGGGGATAATACAGCCCAGGCTGGCGACAAAACAGAAAAAACAGATTACAAACCAGGGCAGCGAAATCAGTCCGGTGAAAGCAAGAAACAACAATAGAATACCGGTTATCGCCGGAATCCACAGCGCTCTGCGGAGCAGGAAGGTCGCAGGAAATCTTTTTAGCAAGTGGGCATTGATCTGGCTCGAGGCGATCAGCCCGAATGCGTTAACGCCGAAAAACCAGCCATAGTTTTGCGGCGAGACATTGTAAAGTTTGATCAGCACGAAAGGGGAGCCTGCGATGTAAGCGAACATGCCTGACATAGCCAATCCGCCTCCTAAAGCGTAACCCAGAAAGGCCTTATTCATCAGAAGGTGGCCATAGTTGAGTATTACTGCCTTCAACCGCAGAGGGGATTCATGCGTAGTGTCGTGGCTTTCTGTCAAACCCAGGCGGATAGCGATCAGGCAGGCACTGCCAAAGCTTGCCAAAACGCAAAAAATACCCCGCCAGCTCCATCCGATTAGTATCCAGCCACCCAGCAAGGGAGCAAGTATAGGCGCGAGCCCCATAACCAGCATCAAAAGCGAGAAGGCTCGGGCCGACTCTCGCGCCGAACAGCGATCACGGACAATCGCACTGGGGATGATGATTCCTGCACAGCCGCCCAATCCTTGCAGGAAGCGACCAAAAGTAAGCAGAGGGATGCTCGGTGCAAGGGCACAACTGATCGACGCAAGCGTATAGAGCGCCAATCCAAAGTAAAGCGGGGGTTTGCGTCCGAAGCGGTCACTTAACGGACCATAGAATAACTGCCCCAGGGTCAGGCCAATAAAAAAACTGGCCAAGGTGAATTCCACACTTCCGGGCCTGCCTCCCAGAGCCAATTCCACCATTGGAAAACTGGGTAGGTACATGTCGATCGACAAAGGGCCAATTGCGATCAGCACCCCCAGCAGCGCCAACCAGCCTGGGATGCCTTTGAGAGGAGTTTTTGATTCAGCAGAGGGCATTGATTAACGTATGGATTGCAAGAGGCGGGGAGTATACCCGTCAGTTCAGAAGAATGGCTTGGACTGTTAAGTATTAGTCAATCGAAATCGGTCGAATTCTGTGAGAGTATCCTGGTCGAAATAAGGGATGTGAATTACCATTGATACGAATGAATAGCCGAATGCAATTCCTTCAAAGCAGATTCGAGTTCATCGACTAAATCTTGACAGTCCTCTTTTCCGGCCAGCTTTTCAACACGTTCAGCAGCTTGCCTGCAACGTTCTGCAGAGAAAATGCTCACCAGGCCTTTGAGCGTATGTGCATTGCGTTGGCATGTTTCAAATTCTCCCTTTGCTAATTCACTTCGGATGCCTTGCATTAAGCCAGGTGAATCCTCCAGGAATAATCGAGTAACCTCATCAAATAATTCACGGTCATTGTCAATATCCTGCCGGGTTTTCTCAAAGTCGGCAACTGCGAGGGAATCCAACTGGGGTTTAGAAATTTCTGAAGGCATATTTATTCGCTCGGGAAAATATCAAGTCTTCTCCCGTCACTTATTGAATTGGGTTTCGTAATTTTATAATACCCGGTGATGGCTTGCATATCTTTGTTTGCATGCATTCTAATCTTAACGTGTTTTTGTTTTGTGCGAACAGGAGCAACTGGATTTTGTTGCGAATGACAAGGTGGCTGTATACTTTGTCACTATTCATTCGGAGCAGTTGTTATGGCTAAAGCAAAAAGTATTGGCATGGTATCACTGGGCTGTCCCAAGGCAACGGTGGATTCGGAGCATATTCTCACTCGTTTGCGTGCCGAGGGTTATCTTATTACAGGGAGTTACCACGATGCCGATTTGGTGATAGTCAACACCTGTGGATTTATTGACAGTGCGGTGGACGAGTCACTGGAAGCGATCGGTGAAGCGCTGGCGGAGAATGGAAAGGTGATTGTAACAGGCTGTCTCGGTGCAAAAGGGGACGTGGTTCGACTGACGCATCCCAAAGTACTGGCCGTCACAGGGCCCCATGCATCCGAAGAGGTGATGATTGCAGTGCACGAGCATTTACCAAAACCTCATGACCCCTACAGTGATCTTGTGCCACCGCAAGGTATTCGACTGACGCCGAAACACTTCGCCTATGTGAAAATTTCCGAAGGGTGTAACCATCGCTGTACTTTTTGCATTATTCCAAGTTTGCGCGGTGATTTAGTCAGCAGACCGGTGGGTGAGGTGATGGAGGAAGCCCAGAACCTGGTGAATGCGGGAGTTAAAGAATTGCTGGTGATTTCCCAGGATACCAGTGCCTATGGTGTGGACTTGAAATACCGTACCGGATTTTGGGGCGGCAAGCCGCTTAAAACGCGGATGACCGAATTGGCTCAGGCGATGGGTGAGCTCGGGGTATGGGTGCGATTGCATTATGTCTATCCCTATCCAAGTGTGGACGAGGTGATTCCGTTGATGGCTGAAGGGAAAATTTTGCCTTATCTCGATATCCCGTTCCAACATGCTAATGCTCGAATTCTCAAATTGATGAAGCGTCCGGCCAGTAGTGAAAATGTTCTGCAACGTATCACGAAGTGGCGCAGCATCTGTCCTGACATTACCCTGCGCAGCACTTTTATCGTCGGCTTTCCCGGTGAGACTGAGCAGGAGTTTCAGGAGTTACTCGACTTTCTCGAAGAGGCACAATTGAATCGTGTTGGGGCCTTTACCTACTCCCCGGTGGAGGGGGCGGTTGCCAATGAGCTTCCTGATCATGTGCCTCCCGAAGTGCAGGAAGAACGGTTGGAACGGTTGATGGAGTTGCAGGAGGGAATTAGCGAAGGGCTCTTGCTTCGCAAAGTCGGTAAAACCATACAAGTGCTGGTGGATACGGTGGATGAGGATGGGGCGGTCGCCCGCAGTTCAGCAGATGCACCGGAGATTGACGGTTTGGTCTATATCGAAAACGGCCAAAACTTGAATGCGGGGGATTTCGTTAACGTGACTATCACGGATTCCGATGCTCACGACCTGTGGGCTGAAGTTGCGGAATAATAGAATCGTTCTTTAAATTCCGCGGATTTCTATCACGCAGCTTGCAAGACGCCATCTACCAACCTTAACTGGCGTTGCATTTTTCCTGCTAATTCAAGGTCATGAGTGACGACGATGAAGCTGGTAGCGAGTTTTTCATTCAGCTCTTGAATCAGTTCAAACAGTGCATGGGCGCTGGCGCGATCGAGATTTCCGGTGGGTTCGTCCGCCAGTACGCAGGCGGGGCGGGTGACCAGAGCGCGTGCTACGGCGACACGCTGTCTTTCTCCCCCGGAAAGCTCGGAGGGATGGTGAAGAACTCGCTGCGCCAGTCCGACCTGTTCGAGCATGGCAGCGGCAATGGGTTCTGCCTCTGCGTTTTTCATCCCACGGATCAGGAGTGGCATGGCGACGTTTTCCAAAGCGGTAAATTCGGCCAGGAGATGATGGAACTGGTAGACGAAGCCCAGTGATCGGTTACGCAGATTACCTCGCGCCTGTTCATTCATCGCTTGCACATCCTGTCCGAGAATGGATACGCTACCACCGCTCGCATTATCCAATCCGCCCAGCAGGTGGAGCAAGGTGCTTTTCCCGGAACCGGAGGCACCAAGTATGGCGATGCGTTCGCCACGCGAGACCTCAAGATTGACTCCGTTCAAGACGTTTACGTTGAGTTTGCCTTGGGTAAAGGTTTTACGCAGATCGCGGCAGGAAATGACGTTTTCCAATTCCTGGTTACTCATATCGCAGCGCCTCCGCCGGTTGAGTTTGTGCTGCACGCCAACTGGGATAAAGCGTGGCAAACAGACTGATCAGGAATGACATGGAAGCGACAGTGATTACATCACTCGCTTGCAAATCCGAAGGTAACTCGCTGATGTAATAGAATTCTTTGGAGAGGAATTGCACCCCAAATAGATGCTCGATGACGGGTACGATGGTGCCAATATTGAGCGCGATCAGTACACCGCCTGCCACGCCCAGTCCCATTCCGACCAGACCGATCAGGACGCCCTGCACCATGAATATTTTCATGATGCTGGTGGGAGAAGCACCCAGTGTACGCAAGATGGCAATGTCGGCCTGTTTGTCGGTGACGGCCATCACCAGCGTGGAGACGATATTGAATGCGGCAACCAGCACGATGAGTGAAAGAATGATGAACATCATTTTCTTTTCCATCGCTACCACGCTGAAATAGTTTGCGTTCTGGCGTGTCCAGTCGGTCGCATAGGTATCCTGGGGCAAATCATTTTCCAGTTCCATTGCGATGCGGGGGGCCAAGTCAAGGTTTTTAAGGCGTGCGCTGATGCCGGATACCGATTCTCCCATACGAAATAATTTTTGTGCATCTACCAGATTGATCAGCGCGAGTGTGTTGTCATAAGGCGCCATGCCGATCTCGAAAATTCCCACAACATGGAATTGTTTTAAGCGAGGCAGCATCCCGGCCGGAGTGATTTGCCCCTGCGGTGTAATGAGCAGAATCGTCTCGCCCAAATGGGTTCCCAATGAACGGGCAAGATCACTGCCGAGCACAATGCCAAATTCGCCTGCACGAAGATCGTTCAGGTTGCCCGCTTTCATTTTGTCGCCGAGGCCGGTCAGTTTGTTTTCGCCTTCCGGCAGAATGCCGCGCACTAATACCCCTTGAACATTTTCATTTTGCGACAACATGCCTTGTCCATTGATATAGGGCGACGCGGCGCGGACTTCAGGATTACGGGTAACCTTATCGAGAACAGGTTGCCAATTTGAAAATTGCCCACCTTCGCTGATAATTTGCAGATGCGGTGTGATACCCAGAATCCGTGCCCGAATTTCTTTCTGAAACCCATTCATTACCGACAACACGATAATCAGTGCAGCCACCCCGAGTGCAATACCCAGCATCGAGATGAGTGAGATGAATGAGATGAAATGATTACGCCGCTTGGTGCGGGTGTAACGAAGTCCGATGAGAAGTTCGAATGGCTGCAAGATGTCTTGTTGATGTGATGGGTCGGGTATAAGTGTGCCATAAGCAGGCTGGCTATGACAGTATAAATGATGACCCATCAACTGAGTCAGAATTTCGTGAAGTAAAAATACAGCCCGATAAATAAATGGTTTGACCAGACAACAGGACGACGGCTAGCGGCCGGCCCAATAATTTTTTGGTGAGTTTATAAATTTTGTTAGAATGGCCGACTATGCAGCTTCATGAATGAATTAGGGTGAGACAGTATGGTCAAAAGTTTTAACAGAATTTCTAAAGCGGGCATGGTTTACAGCGCATGCGCACTGTTGTTTGTGTTTGTCATGCAATTCCCCTTGGCCGGGATGGCTCAACAAATAGGGAACGCCAGTTTGCAGTCAATCAATCCTGATATACAAAACACGGGATTAATGGGCGGGGCATCAACAGAACCGGGTAGTGTTGCTGATCTTTGTGCCAATGCGACAGACAAAGTTGCCTGCGCCAAAATGCTGACAGGCGATCAACAGAACCCGGTCCAAACTGCTCCGGGTATGAATTCACCTTTGCAGCGCCCTACTGTCAGAGCTCCTCGCTTGCCTCAATCCAATGAATTTCAGGATTTCATTGCTGCCTCGGTAGGAAAAAAACTCCCTCTGTATGCACATAATCTTTTTGAAACTGCACCGGATTCTTTTACTCCGTTGGATAATATTGCCGTTACTTCTGATTATCCAATTGGTCCCGGAGACGAAATTATTATCCATGCATGGGGACAGGTCGAAGTTAATTTTCATGCCTTGGTTAATCGAAATGGATCGATAGACATCCCCAAAGTCGGCAATGTGAATGTTGCCGGTGTTCGCTATCAGGAGTTGCAGGGCCATCTTAAGAATGCTTTCGGGCGGGTTTTCCGGAATTTTGAACTGAGTGTCACGCTTGGAAAGTTACGTTCAATTCAGGTTTATGTTGTGGGTCAAGCCGTTCAGCCGGGGGTTTATACCACCAGCTCGTTAAGCACTCTGGTTAATACTTTGTTTGCTTCAGGAGGGCCTTCGAATAATGGTTCGCTACGCCACATCCAAGTGAGACGCAATGGGAAAGTGGTTACAGAACTGGATTTATATGATTTTCTATTGAATGGGGACAAAACAAAAGACATCGCGCTGATTTCGGGAGATGTCATTTACATACCTCCGGTCAGGCAATTAGTGGCTGTTTACGGGAGCATTAATAATGCAGCCATTTTTGAGCCCAAGGATGACAAAACAACAATATCCGATGTGCTCGAAATGGCGGGAGGCTTAACCAGCACGGCTTCGGCAGGCAAGAAAGTATTGCTGGAGCGGATTCAGGACCGTAAAGTGCGCAAGGTTGAAGAGTTTTCGCTGGATAAAGAAGGGTTATCACACTTGGTCAAAGATGGGGATTTGATACAGGTGCATGATATTGAGCCAAAATTTGACAATGTGGTGACTCTGCGCGGGAATGTGTCCACCCCCGGACGCTACCCATGGAAAGAAGGAATGCGCGTCAAAGATTTGATTCCTAATATGGAGTCACTTCTTGTTCGTGAGTACTGGTTGAAGCAAAATGAATATTTTCTGAAACTGCAGAACAATCAGAACAATCAGAACAATCAGAACAATCAGAACAATCAGAACAATCAGAACAATCAGAACAATCAAAACGGCTTGGATAGCCAAGAACAATTACGCTATGACGTGAAACATGGCGTGGCCGAAATTAACTGGGACTATGCCGTTATTAATCGACTTAAAAAGGACGACTTAACGGTTACCTTGATTCCATTTAATTTAGGCAAAGCGATTAATGGAACCGATCCGGAACAAAATCTGCTTTTGCAGCCGGGCGATACCATCACCATTTTCTCCAAGGATGACATCGAGGTGCCATTGGCCAAGCACAACGTTTTCATCAGATTGGAAGGGGAGATCAATAGTGCCGGAGTTTATCAGGCGTTGCCCGGTGAAACTCTGCGTCAGATCGTTGCGCGTATAGGAGGGTTGACCCCGAACTCTTATTTGTTTGGCGCGGAATTTGATCGTGAATCTGTACGGGTAATGCAGCAAAAAAAGATGAAAGATATGATCGACCGGATGGAAGCCTCAATGATACGGAACTCTGCTGTCAAAGGACAAAATGCCTTGAGTGCAGATGACATTGCCAGCGCCAAGGCTGCAGAAGCGGCTCAAACCGCTATGATTGCCCGGCTGCGGAAAGCTCAGGCAACAGGACGTTTGGTTCTGGAAATTCGACCCGATGGTTCTCAAGTGCGAGATTTGCCGGACTTGACGCTGGAAGACGGCGACCGTTTTACCGTGCCGGCCAGACCCTCTGTGGTCAGTGTGATGGGAATGGTATATAACGAGAATGCTTTTATGTATCGTGATAACAAGACAGTTCATGACTATTTGGATCAGGCTGGCGGACCGACTCGTGAAGCAGATTCAGGTCGCATGTATATTTTACGCGCCGATGGTTCGGTTCAGAGTGCACAGAACTCGGGATCATTTTTTAACTCTTTCAATAGCGCAACGCTCATGCCCGGGGACACCATCATTGTTCCGGAAAATCTGGACCGGGTTGCCTGGACCAAAGAATTGCAAACCTGGTCGCAGATTGTCTACCAATTCGCTTTGGGTGCGGCAGGCTTGAAAGTGCTGGGACTCTGATCGATCAAAGTCAACTTGCGCAGAACTTATGAACGCATTGCTTACTCCTTCGGCAGTGCCACCTCTGCAAAATCGCCCTTTTTTTTTGTTGATTGCTTTTCGCATACAGATTGTTCTGGCCTATCAAATTGTGATGGTGGTGGTAGGCTGGCATATCTATGACTTGACTCATGATGCGCTGTCGCTTGGGTTGATTGGATTGGCCGAGGTGATTCCCTATTTTTGCTGCGCTCTGTTTGCCGGTTATGCGATTGACCATTATTCACGCCGACTCTTTGGTGTGCTGGCTAGTCTGGTAACGTGCGCGTATGCACTGGTATTGGCAGCTACCACAACGAATATATTGCATGACCATCAATCGGTGTGGATTTACGGTGCGATTGCATCCGGAGGCTTGGCACGGGCATTTGTCGGCCCGACTTACAATGCGCTATTTGCACTTATTTTGTCCCGCAATCAATATGCACGTGCTGCCGGTTTAGGGAGTTCTATCTTTCAGTCCGGTATGGTGTTGGGGCCTGCTTTGGGAGGAGCCTTGGTAGGATGGGCAAGTATGACTATCGCTTATACGGTTGCCGCATCGCTCGCTTTGAGTGCCGCAATTACACTATTGTTATTGCAGGTGACTGAACCACCGCTTGCCAAACCCTCCCCCGTCTTTTCCAGTATTGGAGAAGGCTTGCGCTTTGTTTTTAGCAACCAGATTATTCTGGGCGCACAAGCGCTGGATATGTTTGCAGTCCTGTTTGGCGGTGCAGTGGCCATGCTGCCTGCCTTTATACGGGATGTTTTTCATTACGGGCCTGAAGGGCTGGGGATCTTGCGTGCGGCACCCGCAGTGGGCGCTATTCTGGTTGGACTTGTGCTGGCAAAATATCCGCCGAACAAACATGCGGGTCATATACTGATGTCGGCTGTTGCCGGTTTTGGAATTTGCATGATTGCATTTGCACTTGCCACCACTTTCTGGATTGCGGCACTATTGTTGATCTTATCCGGAGTGTGCGATGGTTTTTCAGTGGTCATGCGCACGACCATCATGCAACTGGTTACTCCTGATGCGATACGGGGACGTGTTGCCGCGATCAATGGTATCTTCATCGGATCGTCCAATGAGTTGGGAGCTTTTGAATCCGGATTGGCTGCACGCCTGATGGGTTTGATACCTTCGGTGATTTTTGGAGGGCTGATGACCTTGGTTGTGGTGGCGTCAGCTGCAAGTTTAGCACCCAAGCTTCGTCAACTGGATCTGGAAAACTTGCATTAGATGAATGTTAATTTAAAATAACCGTGAAGAAAATATCACTAAACAGCCAGATCTTTTTAGGCGCTTCCGCAGGTATTGTGCTTGGACTTTGGATGGCAGGGCAGAAAGACACACCTGCCTCGCTGGCAGGAATTTATGTCGCCAGTCTGGTTGGCGGAGTCTTTATAGATTTACTCAAAATGGTTATGGTACCGCTGGTTTTTACCTCCATTGTGGTGGGCATCGCCAACTTGCGTGCACATCATCAAATTCATCGGGTATGGATCACAACCCTGATTTACTCCTTTACAACCATGTCAATATCGGTGGCTGTTGGGATAACTTCATCAAACCTGTTTGCGCCCGGCAAAGGCTTGAATCTTGAAATGTTTCATGACGCCATGCATGGTACGGATACGGTCCATATGACCCTCGCCGAATTTGTTGCCAAATTTATGGGGAATCTGTTTGTGAATCCCTTCGCCGCTCTGGCACAGGGCAATATTATGGCGATTGTGATGTTTTCCCTGTTCACCGGTATCGCTCTTGTGGTGGGAGGCGATCGTTATAAAAATTTGCTGGTATTGCTGCAAGAAATATTTGAGTTGAGCCTGCGTATTGTTGGCTGGATTATGGTTGTTGCGCCACTGGGTATTATGGCATTGCTGGCAAAGTTGATTGCAACGCAGAACACGGCACTGCTTGGAACGTTAATCAAATTTGTTGCGGTAATCATGGGAACAACCCTTTTTCACGGACTTGTTGTTTTGCCATTGATTTTGTTTGCTGTCACCCGTATGTCGCCAATGCGTTTTTTTGGTGGGGCTAAAGAGGCGCTCGTTACCGCTTTTGCAACCAGTTCGAGCTCGGCTACCATGCCGATCACACTGCGTTGTACGGAGCAGCATTTACACGTCAGTCCGGGCATTACAGGATTCGTTGTGCCACTCGGTGCACATCTGAACATGGATGGCTCAGCACTTTATGAAGCGGCCGCAGCACTTTTTGTTGCCAACCTTGCAGGAATAGAGCTTAATCTGCTGCAACAAGTGCTCGTGTGTTTCACTGCCATGATCGCGTCAGTTGGTGCGCCGGGTATACCCAGCGCCGGCATGTTGACTATGGTCATGGTATTGCAATCAGTCGGTTTGCCCATTGAAGCGATTGCCATATTGCTGCCTATTGACCGTCCTTTGGATACGTTGCGTACCGTCGTTAACGTGGAAGGGGATATGGTAGGCTGTCTGGTAGTACAAAAATTCTCAGGCATCAAGGATCGGGATAAAATGATGAACGAGTCAAGTACAAGCTGATGCAACTGGTTTATCAGCTTTGCGCGGAAAACCTCGTCTCTTCAGGGCGGGGATGAATAGCGCCAAAATATTAAATATAGGAAAATTTCATAACATCTTGTAATAAAACATTAAATAGTTGATTTGTGCTAACATTTTTTGTATAATTAACATGTTATGAAACGATTGCAAGCTTACAAATTTGAGCTCACACCAAACG
>Ga0364881_10838_pt1 | contig 11926 bp, 10 predicted proteins | sample ExccelJu500001D4_5_FD_206923 | JGI IMG/M metagenome (GOLD analysis project Ga0364881, IMG submission 206923) | Enriched cells from Trout Bog Lake Hypolimnion, Wisconsin, USA - BchlTB.July30.5000.01.D4 | ecosystem: Environmental > Aquatic > Freshwater > Lake > Hypolimnion/Profundal zone | place... | reverse complement strand
GCAATGCAGGTCTTTTTCATTTGGCCCCGAAGCTAAATCGTAGCCAATGACAATTGAATCGAGCCGTGATACGACAGTGAGAAACCAAGGGTAGGTATCCAGTCGCTCTGCCACTGTCGGATATGAGCGATGGCTTTGTAACGAGTAATTTTGAGGTACACTTAAGCATTCCAGACTTTAGCGAGGGAGACGTGGATACTATTGAAGTTTTCAAGGATAGTTCAAACAGTCAGCCCACGGCGAAATCCAACGTGGTTCACTATCCTGAAAATTGGTCGTCTCCGACGACACGCCTAGCTACGCCAAAACAGAGACAAGCTGCTTTGGCTTTAAGCATAGCGATCACCGTAATCACGGCGGTATTTTTACCCTTTGCAAAAGATCAATGGTCTCGTATTGCAGCATTCATTCCCTCTTATCAGACTGCATTAATTTTCGACTATCTAATTTGTGCCTATCTGATATTCGGTCATTATCGGGCAACTCACTCGCGTGCATTGCTACACCTCGGATGTGGTTGTCTCTATACCGCTCTAATATTGTTTGGACAATTTCTTTCTTTCCCAGGGATGTTTGCACAACAAGGTCTGTTATCTGGAGGGGCACAAACGACAATTTGGCTCTGGTTCTTCTGGCACGTTGGGCCGATCGCCAGCATAGCGTTTTATGTCTGGAGCGAATGGCGTACCCCAGCCTATATCGACCTTACCCCTGAAAAGACCACTTTGAAGGCCATTGTTATCTTAGTTCTGGCTGTCGGTTCCAGCATTGCTGCGGTAACTATCTTCCATGATTGGTTGCCGGTGCTTGATGTAAATGGGGATTTCAGCCGCATTAACAGTACAGGAATTGCACCTGCATTGCAGATAATGATGTTCCTAACGCTCCTACTGCTATGGTGGGGCAGTCGCTTTCGTACTGTACTGCAGGTGTGGGTCGGTGTGTCGCTTGTTGCATTATTTTGCGATAACTTTATTACCATGGCAGGAGGTACTCGCCTTTCAGCAGGCTGGTATATCGGTCGCTTAAACGCGCTTATTTCAGCTTCGATTCTATTGCTTGTATATCTACGTGAAATTAATCTTGTATATCTCAGAACTGTTGATCATGCGCGAGAGCTGGCTACTTCTAAAGCAAAGCTTGAAGCAGAAGTTGATCAAGCACGCCTTGATGCTCTTACACAGTTACCCGGTAGAGCTCTCTTCCTTGAATTGGCCGACGCATTAGTTGACCGCAGTGATGCCGAAGGTCGTACTGCCGCTGTGCTTTATATCGATCTTGATGGATTCAAGCAGGTCAACGATACGCAAGGTCATGATCGAGGTGACGAAGTACTTATTCAAACTGCTGTTGCGCTACGCAAGTCATTGCGTGACGCTGATATACCAGGTCGCCTAGGGGGAGATGAGTTCATTGCTATTATTTCTGCCACCCCAAATTCAATTGAATCGACTGCAAGAGGGGTAGCCAAACGAATCCTTGATTCCGTGAGTCAAATTGGCTCAGGAATAGGCTGCAGTATCGGTGTTGTAATTGGCATTCAGCAGGTGAACCAAGCACTGCAACAAGCAGACGAAGCAATGTATGAAGCTAAACGCAACGGCAAGAATGATTATCGAATTTATGGACAATCAAATATTGTCATTAACAAGATTGCAGCCTAATGGATTTGCTGCTGACTAAACTTAATTTAGCGCAAGGTAAACCAAGGAAGCTGTAATAATTAATGTTGCCGTAACTCCCCAAGTCCAATTTGCAAGTAAGCCTTTTCTGGTCTTTTTCATGGCGATGCTCCTTCCCTCGAAGATTCAATGCCTATCTGCCTGAATGACACAATCGAATTCATTTGCTATCGCGTCCAAAATAATCCAAGGACTGTTTGGCGAGTCAGTTCCCTTAAGAAAAAAAGCAACACTGTCTTCGTCATTTAAAATGACCGACAGGTGATTAAGCGATTCGTCGCAGAGCAATCGATGTCTTTTTGTAGAGTGAGTAGTGGTCAACTCTCGAATGCCATACTTATCCAGACGACCATTGAACAAATCGCTTGCTGGAATCCTTTTGGTTATCAAATACATGTCAAACATAACCATTGCCAACCGGTACACGATGGCGGTTAGACTACTCAGTTTGAAGCGAGTTCAAAAATGCTTGGTCATACATATGACAGTAGTAATGATTTGTCGTACTAGAAATTCACTAATAGTCGGCGCATAATTTGCACAGCTTGAAGAAAGCCAATACTACTAGTCAACATAGATCGCCGATTGCGTCATGACACTTGCTGAAATTAAAGAAATCTTGCTGTGGTGTACCTGTATCAACTACGCGATTCTGTTCGTTTGGTTTGGGGTATTCATACTGGCGCATGATTGGCTCTATAGATTACATACATGCTTTTTTTTGTTGTCTGACGAAGCATTCGATGCTGTTCATTATGGTGGCATGGCAGTTTATAAAATTGGTATTCTGCTATTCAATCTAGCCCCGTTAATTGCCGTTTATATGGCATTGGTTTCAGCAGCTTAAATTTTTGCCTTAGTATTCTCCAATCGGCCCAAGTAATACTCGTGAGTGCTTTTAGATAAAATCGAAGCGTAATCTTTTTGAAAATAGCGCTTACTTTGCGGTGTCAGGAATACATTTGATGGCTAAAAAATTCCCTATTCATCCAAAACATCCAGAGCGTATTTGCTGGGGGTGTGACAAATACTGTTCTGTTGCTTCAATGTTTTGCGGGAACGGTTCAGACCGCACGCAACATCCTGCTGAATTGTTTGGAAATGACTGGCTTGATTTTGGCATTGATGTAGTAATGCCAACAAGCAAGGAAATACAGAAAATCGAGCCAGAAAATACATAATTTCTAACTGACCGAACTCAGTGACGAGCTGCTTTTGAAACTGCTAAGAATTAATTACATGAAAGCTTGTCCATAGACTTATCAATCTTATTGGTTAACTCAACAACATCTTTTGTACCTGACTCCTTTGCCTTGGACATCATTTTTTCAACGGTATGATTTAATTCTGTATAGCGATTAACATCCGCACTCGTAATATTCTTCTTATCCATTTTACAAAATATTGCATGCATTTCATCAAATGGAGCTTCACTTTCCATAGTGGTTTTCTTGGCTGGATTACTTGATGTTTGTGTGGCTGATGCAGCGGAAGTTGGGGCAGACGCCGGCTTGGGTAAAGGGGTTGGTTTATTTGCAACCATTGCTCCAGTTGGCTCATCCATGACTATCAGATACCAATATGCTGCACCGCCCAGTATGGCGACAGCCAAACCAATCATTGCGTAAATTGAAACTTTAGATTTCGGTTTGGAAACTGCTTGTGTGGTTGTTTTTGGTTTTGACGTCAGCTTGAAATTAAACATTTTCGCTCCATTTCATAATAAATTTATACTGAGTGGCATGAAACTATTACAGGATGTCTATTTTTAAGCAAGTGACATTCTAAGTGATTCAGCAAATATTACATTAGTTGTTTTATTTAGACAGAATGTTTATGCATTCCATGCCGGAACTGCTTTGACAATCTGCCACATCATTTCATCAATGCCCTGATCAATTCCCTTGGTACGTGTATTTGTAAAGGCTGCCCAACATAATCCACTGGCGGTGCGTACAACTATGCTGGTGACACCGGGCAAACTGCCGATATGCCACCAATTCGGTACAGCGTTTACCGCCCAGCCGCAGGCATAGTTTGGATTGGCTGAACTTGGGGTGGTCATTGCCTTGATCGTTTCAGCATGGAGAATATTTGGCGTGGTCTTGAACCCGTCAACGTGCATAGCGAACTTAACCAGATTGGTAGGCGTGGTTAATAAGCCGCCATGTGAGTCCATCCGTCTGACATTCATTTGGTATGGATTTTCTCCGTTCTGCCCATAGTATTTAACCTCGTCTTTTACGCGATCAGTGAGCGTGTTTCCGGCAATCTGTAGGGCAGTTATTCCACATTTATCAACGATACTTTGCCGTACAAACTCTTCATAAGATTGCCCTGTTGTCTTTTCTATGATGCGACCAAGTAGGCAATAGCCGAAGTTTGAGTAACCGAAATGCGTACCGGGAGCGAATTTTAATGGCTGTGAACGGAGTGCCCATTCAATTAACTGGTTTTGGCTCATTTCCGGGTTCGCAAACATGGGATCGTTTGCATCGTTCTCCCATCCTCCGCATGTATGGGTGAGCAAGTGGCGAACGGTTATTTCCTGGACTTGTCCCGGTAAATTATTCCCATAATCTATTCCCAGCAACCCGTTCTTGCCAAACACAAAATCATTTAGCCCAAACTTGCCTTGCTCGATGAGCATAAAAATGGCTGTAGACGTGATGGGTTTTGTTGCACTGGCGATTCGAAAAAGGTGAGATGAAGTCAGTTGTTCTCGCTGAGTGGAATCGGCGTAGCCAAAACCTTCTTGATAGACTAACTGACCTCGACAGGCGATAGATACCGACAGTCCGGGTATGTTAAAGCGATTCATGAATTGCTTCGAGATTGCAGCCATGGTTGCAATCTCGGATTCCTTGGGAAAGTACGGTGCAGATTCAAACGCCAAGACTCGGCGAGGGTAAAGAAAGCTTTGCAGGGCTGTCGCGGCAATTACTGCTGATATTTGTTTCAAGCAGGTACGCCTGGAAATTGCCTTCATGGTTATCTAATTTTTACTTACCTAGCCACTATTGATTTTCAAATGACTTTATCTTTTCCACTGTTGAATCGATTACATCCCCGCTTAATCCAAAGGCTTTAGAAATTAAGTCACGATGCTCTTCAATAATGTCTAAGAAATTATCAATTGACTGGCACGCTTGAAATTCGGATTTGATTGCTAAAATTTTCGGCAAATCAAATAGCCCAGGTGTTTTATCTCCACTCGATAAAGCCGATTCAATAATGTTGATGATTTGTTCTTTGTCCATTTATCTTGGTTTCCTGTTTAAAAATTAAGCGTTAGCCGGTCGCCTTATTTTAAATTTAACTTTCCGCGAAGGCTAGTATTTCTATTGCTTAAGTATTTAGTCTTCTGTTGTCGATGAAGTCTGAACTTTTACCACTTACTTTTTACATGCAATCTTCAGCCAAGTCTGTTCTGTGCCATCTGGTGAGATGGGGCTCCACTTGCTGTTAGGTTCATTTACTTCTTTAACGTTTTTCCCTTTGCCCATATTCTCAGAATAATCAGCATAAAAGAGAATCCGTGATTGTTCTTCGACACAGTCGATTTCATGCTCGGTTTTAGAAGACATAAACGGAATATTTTGTAATGTTCTATAACCTGTAATCTTTTTGTCGCTCAAAATAAAAATGATTACTTTGTTGCCAGATTTGTGTTTTGTTGGTGTATCGATATAGGTTGTACTTCTATCATCTTCAGCAATTTTTACCCACTTGGCCAACGCGCTATTACTGGCCAGCACCAGCATTGCCATCATAATAAATCTAAGCATAGATGATCCTTTTTCAAACTTCATGCGTCTTTCATCGTGATTCAGTCGTTGTTTGAATCGGCAACTCAGAATCGTCAAGAGGACAACTAATGCTGATAGGTCCATCAGCAGCTTCATTATTTGTGGATACTTTTGAGAGAGACTTTTCGTTGTGAGCTATTGATTGTTCGACTGTGTTCCATAGCTTGCCTGCTTGTGCACAATCAGAAGCATAGTTAAATAATTGTCGTGACGTCAATTCATGAAATTCCAACGGTCCCTTAAACGGGTACTCTATGGGAATGACAGTGAGTTTGAGATTCATTCCGTAGCGTTTTGCAAATGCCGAGGTTAAGGCTATTTGAGTCTTCGCCATATGGTTAAGTACCGCAGAAAAGCTTCGGGAAAGTATTGATATTGTATCGGGTTCGGTTGTGTGAGGAATGCTGCCCAATTGACCATTTATGATGATGTATATATTGGCGCCCTTGAATACTTTTGAATCCAGCGGCAATACGTAGGCCAATGCGGGTGCGACAAAAAACGGCACAGTCGCGCTCGCATCTATGTGCATTTCATCATGTCTGACACCATCATTTTCCACAGGGATGATAATAGGCTCAAATACACCCGGTATGCTTGAAGAAGCCACTAATACATCGCGGAAGAGATCGTGCGCCACTTTACCACCGTGGGCAGCGATTTTCCCCATGTCCCAGATTACTGTTTCTTCTTTGTCCAGGTCGGTTGTTGCTATCAATAGCATGCGTCCGAGAGATGCCTGATCTGCCACTTGTTTTAGCATGTCGTCAGTCACAAAGTTATCCACAAATTTAATAAGCGGATCGCTCAGATAAATTCCGGGACGGGAAAGCATGCCCAATCCACGTGAAATTAGAAAATTATCGCTATGCTTGCCGGAAAAGTATTCGTCTAGCCGGGCATCCCAGTCCGCCCCCAAAAAAGCAAATGGTGCGATTAAAGCGCCCGCGCTAACACCTGTTACGATGTCGAACTGAGGGCGTTTGCCTTGTTTGCTTAAGCCATAAAGTGCACCCGCGCCGAATGAGCCTCCCGCACCCCCGCCTGACAGCGCGAGTATATTCAGATCTTTGTTATGTGAAGTAGTCCGTAGATGCCTCAAAACTTCTGAGAATCGGGATTTAATCGCATTCGGATCGGAACTGATATAGCGAATATCAGACTCAAATCCTACGGGGGTAGCGGCGTTGAGCAACAGTTCGGGAGCTTGCTCTCGACGAAATGTTGTGCAGCCTGTCAGTAACAATAGGCTTGCCAGGAAGAATACATATACCAGTTTCATATCAGTATCGCAGTATGACTGAAAGCGAAGCAGGTTCATTTTGAGAAATTATTTTTACATAGTACATGAGGTGCTGCATGTCCAGAAACTTTCCTTGGTAACTCTGGCAGATAAGTTATTAACATAATGTATAAGCTACTGCATAAAACACAATCTCTAACCAATACTCATCATACGTAGCAATATCTTAGCCTGTTTTTTTCAGACTCGCTTTACTGACAGCATTAAGATAAAGCGCAACGAGGCATGCGACCAACCAGAGGCTGATAATAGCCGCCATCCAGAAACCGCCTGCGCCTTGTGCATGCCCGAACGTGTTGGTTAAACCCAGCAAGAAACCGCCGCCGAGGCCTATTCCCCATAGGGTGGTAGTATAAATGACCATTGGCACAGCCGACTTTTTATATCCACGTAAAGCATTGACCGCGACAGCCTGAATTGCGTCGCCCAAATGATAAAAGCCTACAAGCAAGATCAACGGAATTGCCGCCTCTTGCACCTGCAGATCAGTGGTATAAAGCGCGGCAATTTGTGGTGCAGCAATCCAAAAAATCAGGCTGAGGACAATTGCAATTGTCATACCGAGACGAATTCCCACCCAGCAAATATGTCGGGCTCGTTCGGGCTGTCCTGCGCCAATAGCTTGACCAGCCAGCACCGCAGTCGAGGTGCCAAGCGAAAGCGGAAACATGAACGCTACGACGGCCAGATTTGATGCGATCTGGTGAGCACCTGAAACAATAGGTCCCAAGCGGGCAATGAAAAGAGCCATAAATGTAAATGCAGTCATGTCAGCAATAAACGTGAGTCCGATTGGAATTCCCAAGCGTAAAAATTCCCAGATAGCCTTGAAATCAGGGGCAGAAAATCGAACCATAATTTTGAATTCCTTGTAGTCAAGCTGGTTTAAGCACCAGAGCCAGGCAATGACAGCCAGCAACCATGCATCGACCGCCGTGGCAATTGCGCAACCCGGAGCCCCCATCGCAGGAACGCCAAGCAAGCCATACATGAAGAGTGCGTTAAGCGGAATCTTTAAACATAGCGCCATCAAGTTGAAAGTCATCACCGGAACCGGACGGCCAATTCCGGTAGATAATCCGAAGAATAATCGCAACGCGATGGTGGCCGGGATGCCCCAGGCCGATGCGTCGAGATATGCACGTACCTTCACTTCCATTGGTGGTTTCAACTCGGAAATCCATATGAACGGCTCTGGGAAATGGAGCAGCAATATTGCTACAAGCGCGAGTACTGCAGAAATCCAGATGCTTTGATGAATTTCCCTTCCGATTTTATCGCGTTGGCCAGCTCCGTATAATTGAGCAATGATGGGCGGAAGTGCCATCAGCACGCTGATGAGCGACATTAGAATGGTGCTCATGATTGTGGCTGCGATTCCGACAGCTGCCAGATCGACAGCAGATAGTCGACCCGCCATCGCGGTGTCGATAACGCTGTTTGCCATCAAGGCGAGCTGGGCGATTAGAACGGGCCAAGCGAAAAGCAATAGTGAACGAGTTGGTGAGGAGTGTTGTTCCATTTAAGTGCTATGAATAGTGCGTTGCGTCTTGATGTCGCGGTAGAATATTTTTGTCAGAGTTACTATACCACTGTGTCGGGTCGATAATTTGGAACTGAAGTTCACGTCAGCTACGACAACCCGCCACAACTATTCGCGCATATTGGTTTATCCATTTAATCGAATTTTACGATGGGAGATTTCGAGATGAATTACGATCCAGTGCGGTGGTTGTTTACCCGTTCGAAGTGCAGGTATTAAACGTACAAGGCGACAAAACAAATTGGCATCCCAAGTCAGGAATTCTTTACGCGAGCAACAGATGGACTGGATCAACTTGGATAATGCTGCGGAAACTTTAGTCGAAATGTCCCTAGTGCAGAATTTCACAACGCAAATACGCACTGTCTTGGCGCACCCGCCATACTTTGAGCGCGTTTCAAAAACTTGGTGCTTTATAACTGACTGAATTACCGAGTTTGTTTTATTGGTATCGATATTGCTTAGTTAGTGGTAGCAGGGAAACAAAATAAAAAAATATTTTAGGAGGAATTTCAAAGATGCGAAAGAGAAAAAAAACAGTTCCGGCGAACACCATAGCCCAGTTAGCCCACTTCATGAGTGGCTTGCAACCTGATCAGAAAAGTCTGACGGAGATACAAACTGTTTATGACAATTTGACGTTGCTAGGGCAGTTGCTGGGAGCGGGTACCGATATTAGTAGCATGCGGTCTGATTTTAATAATCTGGCTTCGGTGTTACTGGATCAACTGGCAGAAGAACATTACAAAAAAGCCAGCCTGAATCTGGGATCTTGCTCGAGGGTGGCCATTGACGTTTTGACCCGCAATTTATTTGAACGCACAGCGGACATCGGTTTTTTGGCTACGGACAGTGAAATTTGTGCTTTTGCTGAAGCCGTCGAACTGGATCCCAATGCGAAACTGGATCCCAAACGATTATCACAGTTGCATTCTCACTTTACAGAATATGTAAACAAATATTCCGTTTACCACAACATCATCTTACTTTCCCCCGAGGGTGAGGTATTGATTCAACTGGATGAACATAGTCCAGTGACGCATACTAAAGATGAACTGGTAAAACAAGCGCTCAAGACCCAAGCCGGCTATGTTGAAGTGTTTCGTCCTACTGACCTATTGCCTGGTGCAAGCAGCCCGTTGATTTATGCCTATCGCGTCATGGCCAAAGACAATAGTCGTGCAGTAGGGGTTTTATGTCTTTGCTTTAAGATTCAGGATGAGTGCCAGCGTATATTCGAAGGCCTTATCGCAGAAGACGACTGGACAGTCATTACGCTACTTGACTCAACCGGGCTCATCATCGCGAGTAGTGACCCCTGTCAATTTCCAATAGGGGTCAGAATAGAACCGGCACGCGATAACGATTGCAAAATAGTTCGGTTTGCCGGGCGTGAATATCTTGCTGCCACGCGCCCCTCAAATGGTTATCAGGGATATGCCGGTCCGGGATGGCTTGGGCATGCCATGGCACCGTTAAATCATGCGTTCGAATTATCGGGAGCGCTTGAATTACAAACTGTTCCCGATGATCTGGTCAATTGTGTTTTAGAGACGGCTACACTATTCAGTCAGGAATTACGGGATATTCCAGTCAAAGCAGCGAGCATTCAGCAAGAATTAAATCGGGCTGTATGGAACGGCAACATTTGGTTGACCTCAGATAATGTCGGACAAAATGCAGCCTTTGCCAAAGTCCTGCTCAGAGAAATTGGCAGCACCGGTGTACGTACACGCAACGTATTCAGCGAGTCTACGACCAATCTTTATAAAACTGTCGTCTCTTCAGTTCTCTTTGACTGCGGTACGCAAGCCGCGCTTGCTATAGATATTATGGACCGCAATTTATATGAACGCGCTAACGACTGCCGTTGGTGGGCATTAACCAGAAGTTTCAGTGAAGAACTGTCAAAAATAGATTTTGAAGATAAAGACCAAAGAAAACGTGTAACCGATGTTCTAAGGACAATTAATTCCCTGTACACGGTCTATAGCAATCTCATGCTTTTCGATTTGATGGGAAGGGTTGTTGCCGTATCAAACCCGGGATACAACGATTGGCTTGGAAAGACGCTTCCGGAAAACTGGGTTCGCCCGACGTTGGGTTTGAAAAACACCGAGAGTTATTTCGTCACCAGTTTTTCTGCCACGGATCTGTATGCGGGACTGCCCACTTACGTATTTTCAGCTGCGGTACGTGAAACCGAAGGAAATGATCCCATAGGCGGAGTTTCAATTGTATTTGACTCAACCCCTCAGTTCGAAGCGATGTTGCGTGATGCATTACCGAGACAGGCCGATGGTAGCCTTGTGCCCGGAGCTTTCGCCGTTTTCGCCGAGCGTGACGGGCGGATCATTTCAAGTACAGAGGCAAGCTTGATTCCCGGTTCCAGAATATCCATCGGAGCTGAATTTTTGCACTTGGAACGCGGAGAAAATTACAGCAATATCATTATTTACAATGATTGCTACTATGCGGTTGGATCATGCATGAGCGCTGGCTACAGAGAGTACAAGTCTGCTGGAGATTCGCATCAATCTGATGTTGTTGCCATGATATTTTCGCCTCTATCCGACCGGGTCATTGACGTTGAAAGTTTGCGTTCAAATAGGGAACTGGCAATTGATACGTACGCCGCGCACAAAACCATCGGGGGCGATTCAGTCGATATTGCCAGTTTTTATATTGGGCACAATTGGTATGGAATTCAAACCATTCATGTTGTGGAGGCAATCGATACGGACCGTCTGACTTCAATGCCTGGTTGAGCCAACGCGCCTAAAACTGACCCACCTCCCGCAGTAAATTGCATCCAAATTTGACCCACGTGTAGATACTGTCCCGCTCATAACTTGAGCGGGAGCAAACAGGAGTGATCAACGTGGCGATATTAAGCAGCATCAGACGCTGGCATTTTCGTGATCTTGTGCCGATACGAGAGATCGTGCGCAGGACAGGCATAGCTCGAAATACCATCAAGAAGTACTTGTTAAACAAAGTTGTTGAACCCAAGTACCCGACCCGCAAGACACCTAGCAAGCTCGACGATTACGCAGTCAAGTTGCGGCAATGGCTAAAGACTGAAGCGAATAAGGGGCGCAAACAGAAGCGCAGCCTTAAGCAATTGCACCGCGACTTGGTTCAGCTTGGCTACACCGGTTCCTATGACCGGGTTGCAGCCTTTGCGAAGCGATGGCGACAAGAACAGCAAGAGCTTGCCAGGACTGCCGGACGTGGCACATTCATCCCACTCACCTTTGCACCAGGAGAAGCATTTCAATTCGACTGGAGTGAAGACTGGGCAGTCATCGCCGGAGTGCGTACCAAGTTGCAGATTGCTCACTTCAAACTTAGTCACAGCCGAGCGTTCTACTTGCGTGCCTACCTGCTCCAGACGCACGAAATGCTATTTGATGCCCACAACCATGCCTTCGCCATCTTCGGCGGCGTGCCGAGCCGTGGCATTTACGACAACATGAAGACCGCCGTGGACAAGGTGAGACGCGGCAAGCAGCGTGACATCAACATTCGCTTCACCGCCATGGTGAGCCACTACCTGTTCGATGCCGAGTTCTGCAATCCTGCTTCC
>Ga0364881_10836_pt1 | contig 11940 bp, 9 predicted proteins | sample ExccelJu500001D4_5_FD_206923 | JGI IMG/M metagenome (GOLD analysis project Ga0364881, IMG submission 206923) | Enriched cells from Trout Bog Lake Hypolimnion, Wisconsin, USA - BchlTB.July30.5000.01.D4 | ecosystem: Environmental > Aquatic > Freshwater > Lake > Hypolimnion/Profundal zone | place... | reverse complement strand
TCAGTACCTGTAATTTAAAAATTTTCTATAAAAATAATGTGTACCTCTACCAGTATTTGTATGATTATTTATTTTTAACACTAATAGGCATAAAACATGCTGAGAAATCTATGATTATGGAAACAAATTTGAAAACGGCATTACTGGTTATGGATGTACAGGGTGCAACTGTAAAAATGTTAGGAAAGGCAGAAGAATATCTGGCAATTGTAGCAGATGCCATTGAAACTGCCCGCAATCGAAATATACCTGTAATTTATGTTGTGGTAGGGTTCAGAAAGGGGTTCCCGGAAGTAAGTCCCAATAATAAGTCTTTTTCCATGTTGAAAAACGGATCCATGAATCTGGACCAAGCAGATGCCATGCAGGTGCATGCATCAGTGGCACCCCTGGAACATGAAGTAGTAATCTGCAAAAAAAGGGTAAGCGCTTTTACAGGGAGTGACCTGGAAGTAGTATTAAGGGCATTTGGTATACAACATTTGGTGTTGACAGGTATTGCAACCAGTGGGGTGGTATTATCTACATTAAGGGAAGCTGCAGATAAAGATTATAAGATTACGGTACTTGAAGATGCTTGTGCAGACAGAGATGAGGAAGTACACAGGGTGCTAACTACTAAAATTTTCCCAAGACAGGCGGATGTGATACAGGTTAAGGATTGGAAATAATTCTAGTACCTACTTGCATAAGTTAGAGTAATTTAGATTTCAAAGGTTTAGCGTATACTTTCTCTTTGGTCCATTCAAAGGGATGCGGTGCTTCATTATAGACTTCCATATAGCTTTTAATGGCTGCAATTAATTCTTTAACGCTTTGGAAGCTTTTGCCCTTTAAGGCATACCTGCTTAACAGGCTGAACCAGATTTCTACCATATTCAGCCATGAAGCATGTGTAGGCGTATAATAAAAATGCACATTTTTATGACGCTGCAACCATTTATCATGTTTCGGTTTATGGGTTCGGAAATTGTCCAATATTACATGAATAGCCTGATCTGCTTCATAACCGGCCACCACTTCATTCATGAAATCTAAAAACTCCCTTCTACGCTTGCGTTTATATAATTTCCCTTTTATTTCCCCTGTAGCCACTTCCAGAGCGGCAAACAAGGTAATTGTCCCATTGCGGATATACTCATGGCTATATCCGCTTATAGCTCTGCCATCCGGTAGCCTTAACCACCCCTGTTCCCGGCTCAACGCTTGTATTGATGGTTTTTCATCTACACATATTACTACTGCCTGGGTTTCCGGATGAAGGTATAATCCCACTATATCTGCAGCTTTGCGTGAAAATTCAGGGTCTGTACTGATACACCAGCTATGGTTGCGTTGTAAGTGAATCTTATGTTTCTTCAGTACTTTCCATACCTGGTCTTTACTGATTCCACTTAGTTCCTGTGCCAATAAATTCCCGTTCCATTTTGCATACCCCCGGGGTACAGGTTTGTCCAGCTGCTTCAAAATCCTCTCTTCATCCTGTACACTGTATTTGGACGGCTTACCGCTCCTGGTCTGATCCTGCAGACCTGCAATGCCTTCCTGCTCATATCTTTTTCGCCACTTGCTTATACGGGCTTGCCTTGTGTTTAATTCCAAGGCTACTTCTTTATTACTTTTCCCTTTATGCAGTGATAGTATTATACTGGCTCGTTCACTATAGCGGTGCTCAGTCTTTCCTGACCGTAACCAGGTTTCCAGGATAGCCTGATCTGTCTGTGACAGTTCCAGAGATCGATGGATATTCATAGCGCATTTTATGGTTCATTAAAATTACGCTAATTATTTCAATTAAGTACTAGATTTCTTAACAAAATCAAGTTTAAGCAATGTCTATTTGATAAAAAGTTATATGAAATAGGGCAATTGCTTTACTGTGTATGTATGAATTTTTCGGGAAAAGGATCATTGATGAAGAAAAAGGAAAAAGAGATGGCCCTAACTAAAGCAATAGCCGGTAACCCTTTTCCGGAAGACTCTATTTCAGAAAAAGTGCAGCTTCAGACAAATCGAAGTATATTCTGAAAATTTGAACTGGGAAATACTATACTCCCATTTTTTCTTTTAGAAAACTGTTAAAGCGACAGAAAGTTGGGAGTGCATATCAGTTATATGGTTTCTGGCTAAAAACCTGTAGGAGCTATTTTGTAAAATTATTCTGTATAGATAAATGGGCTAAAGATTCAAAAAAATCTACAGACTGTACAAATCGTTTATTTTTTACAGTTTTAAATGAAATTTTCTGAATTTAAATTTAGTAATCAATGTATTGTTTTAGGGCTGATACAGGTGAATGGATTGGCCCACTAATTTCCATTCCCCGTTTATTTTTTCCAATAACCTGATTTCATGAGAATAGGTTTTATGATTGTCCTTGGATAGAGAAACTTCGTCATGGCTTACCCATGCAGTTTGACCGTGAATGCTAAACTGATAATTTAAATTATAAGAACTGCCGCCATCACCCAATTTACCAGAGGAGGGATTGATTATATTTTCAGGGGCAATATCAAAACATTTGCCCTCGGTGGTAGAAACAAGAATTTTACTATAGGGTTGAATATGCCAACAGGCAGCATGAGCCTTAATATCCCCAGATCGCCAGGTAGCTGATTCTGTCTCCAGTACTTTTTTAATTGCTGCTTCATCACGGTTTTGATAACCAAGAAATGGAATTATACATATGGAAAGAATATAAAAAAATGAAGTTTTCATGGATGATTTTTTTACTATAAACAGTTAATAAGTCTTAAAGTTAGGATATGCCAATCATCTAAACAACTCCTGCCAATGCTACCTGGGAAGAAATCAGTATAATTTTTAACTGGTTCAGAATTACTGATTAGACCGGAGGTCAGTGATTACAAATCAGGAAAGAAAAAAAATAGTATCATTTTTAAAAGGAACCCGTTAAAAGTAATTTTCATTTTGTTAATGCTGTTTTCGGTTAGGAACCCATAACATTTTAGCGCTTATATTGCAGGCAAAACCTGCAAATTGAAATATAAACAACTCTTAATCTGTGTTTTATTATTGGTTATTGTAGCAAATACATTAGCACAAAGAATGGATCTGACCGGAGGTACAATAGGCGTTTCTGCATCTGTTTTGCCTGCAAGATCATTAAAGGATACAACAGGCAATTATGGTTACAAAGTTGCTGCAGTTAACTTCAGCCTTCCTTTAATAGGAAACCGTGATAAAGTGTCACAGCATAAGGCGAAAGACGGATTTGCCCATTTTTATCAAACTTCGGTACATGCAGGTTTTGATGTGATGAATTCAAACATTGGATTCATTGCAAACCAACGTAATTTTTATAATGGTTCTGCAGGATTGGGTGGTATGTTTTTTAATGGAAAAAAAAACATCATAATTGCAGATGCCAATATCGGATTTGCCAGTGATGGGATTGTAATTCAAAACCATGCAATTGAATACCGGTTTACGGGCAATTTTATTGTAAATCATATTCAGAATCCAACCCTGACCTACCAATATGGTATTGTAATGACTTATGCCTATGGCAGGCCATTGCCTTTACCTATATTGGGGATCAGAAAGAAATTTTCAGACTCCTGGTCCTTATCAGCAATACTGCCGGTTAATTTACAGGTAACAGACAGGTTGAATAAAACGATGGGCATCAGCTTTTTAATCAGGCCCGCAGGAAACAGGTTTCAGTTTCAAAACCAGCAAAATTTTAATACAACCTCTGCAACTGTTTATATGCAACTCAGGCAATTTGAAGCTGGGGCATCTTATATTTACAGGATTTCAAAGAGTTTTAGTTTTGATGCAGAAGCCGGGTTTTTGGGTGGGGGAAATCTGAAATTCACAGAAATGAACAATTCTAAATCAGTATTATACCAGACAGGTGTGCAAAGTGGCCCTAAATTAAGGATATCATTCAGATATCATTTGCCTCATAAAAGAATGAAAGGAAATAATATAGATATGGATGGGGAATTGTTTCATGTAAATTAAATTACTGCTGCTAACTATTATTTTTCTGTAAACCTTTTGGCTACACAGTATTTTTATAAAGTGCTGATACTGGAAAAAATTCCCGTAATTGGAATAGATTTAAAAGTTTTGGTTGATAATCTATTGCTAATCAAATGTTTATTCTGTGGCATCATCTTCATATATCTATTAGTACATTAAATACTTAAAAATGAAGAATTTCAAGCCATTCACCGTATATATTTTGGATGATGACCAATGGTATGGTACTATGTTACATTATTTTCTTTCTCTGAATCCTGAATTTAAAGTAAAACGCTTTGATGACCCTGCAGTATTTCTGGAAGCAATGAAAGAAACGCCAGAAGCCGTAACACTGGATTATTCCATGCCGGGAATGAACGGAATTGAAGTGATGGAAAAAATTAAAACAAGGAATCCTGAGACTGAAGTGATTATGATTTCTTCTCAGGAAGATATCAATATCGCTATTCAGTCCATGAAAAAGGGTGCCTGGGATTATATTGTAAAGAACCAGAATGCCAATGATAATCTGAGAAACTCCTTAAAGTTAATACGGAATAAATGGCAAATTAAAGTTCAAAGTGATTATTTTTCTGACCCGTTATTGTCATAATTCCTTTTAATGATTTATTATTTTTCAGTATAGAGTTAAGAATTAGAGGTATTATCCGGTCATTAAATTTATAAATTCTTGCCTTAACTTGCGTGGATTATGAGCAAGAAAGTCATTATCATTACAGCACCCTCCGGTGCCGGAAAAACATCTATTACACACTATTTGTTACATAAATACCCATTGTTGGCCTTTTCAGTTTCAGCTGCCACCCGGAAAGCCCGGGAAATGGAAAGGGATGGCGTGGATTATTATTTTATCTCCGTGGAAGAATTTCAACAGAAAATTAAAGAAAACGCATTTGTTGAATGGGAAATGGTATATGAAAGTAAATATTATGGCACATTAAAAAGTGAAATTGAAAGGATATGGGCAGCCGGAAAAACACCGATGCTGGATATTGATATTAAAGGTGCCATTCATGTACAACAGCAGTTTCCAGGGAATTCACTATCCATTTTTATTGAACCACCCAGTGTGGAAGAATTGAAAAAAAGGCTGGAAAGCAGGGGTACAGAAACGCCTGAAACCATTGCCACGCGTGTTAATAAAGCTAATTATGAAATTTCGTTTAAGGATCATTTTGATATCCGAATTATAAATCATCAGTTACAAACAGCCTGTTATGAAACAGAAGCCGTAATTAGTAAATTTCTGGGTTGGGAAAATGGAGAATAACATAGCAGGAAAGAACAAATCAGTTTAGAATTTTTCCAGCTCATTTATAACTTATAACTTACAACTCATAACTTTTTTACTATGAGTTTTAAGAATAAAACTGTTTTAATCAGCGGGGCTACCCGGGGTATTGGAAAAGCAATAGCTTTAAAACTTGCCAAAGAAGGTGCCAATATTGTTATTGCTGCCAAAAGCACAGAAGAAAATCCAAAATTAGGTGGTACTATCTTTTCAGCAGCTGCTGAGATAGAAGCAGCAGGGGGGAAGGCTATTGCCGTACAAACAGATATACGTTTTGAAGATCAGATAATTCACGCGGTTGAAACCGCTGTAAGTGCATTTGGAGGTATTGATATAGTAATTAATAATGCATCTGCCATTCAGTTGACTGGAACCGAACAGACTGAATCTAAAAGGTTTGATTTAATGCATAGTATTAATGTTAGAGGTACTTTTTTATTTACAAAACATGCTATACCTTACCTTAAGAAATCACCCAATGCACATATTCTTACCTTATCACCACCCATCAATATGATACCCAGGTGGATGGGGCCTCATATTGCCTATACCATGAGTAAATTTAATATGAGCATGATGGCTTTAGGATGGGCAGAAGAGTTTAAAAATGATAAAATTGCGTCCAATGCATTATGGCCCAGAACTACCATTGATACTGCTGCTGTAAGAAATTTACTGGGAGGGGAAATGCTGGCTAATATGAGCAGAACTACAGATATACTGGCTGATGCTGCTTATTATATATTAAATAAGGAAAACCTGTATTATACCGGCAATACTTTTATTGATGAAGAAGTGCTGGCAAAAGAAGGAATTACCGATCTTTCAAAATATGCGGTTAAGCCCGGTGGCCAGTTGTATGTGGATTTATTTGTTTAGTTAAATACTACCAAAAATATATGAGAAAACTGTTTATGAGCAGCCTGTTTACATGGGTCCTTTTTACCAATGTAACTGCACAGAAAAAGAAAATTGTTATTAATTCAAATGATGCTTTAAAAACTGAGGCAATCAATGAGCTTCAATCAAAATATGCTGATTACAAAAAGATAGCCTTACAGATTTGGGATTACGCTGAAGTAGGTTATAAAGAAACAAAAAGCTCAGCCCTGCACCAAAAAACATTGCAGGATGCCGGATTTACTGTTCAGGCCGGTGTGGCTGATATACCTACTGCATTTGTTGCTACTTATGGATCTGGAAAACCGGTAATTGGTATACTGGCTGAATTTGACGCATTGCCAGGGTTGTCACAAACAAATGCCCCTGAAAAGCAAACTGCCGGAAAGAATGCCGGACATGGTTGCGGCCATCATTTATTTGGTACAGCCAGTGTTGCAGCAGGTATTGAGATAAAAAAATTAATGGAATCCCGAAAATTAAGTGGAACCATTAAAGTGTATGGTTGCCCTGCTGAAGAAGGGGGCAGCGGTAAAGTATATATGGTACGAGCTGGTTTATTTAATGATGTGGATGTGGTGATACACTGGCATCCGGGAGATGCAAATGGAGTAACTATTACCAGTGCATTAGCTAATAAATCTGCCAAATTCAGGTTTTATGGTATTGCTGCTCATGCAGCAGCATCTCCTGAAAGAGGCAGAAGTGCGTTGGATGCAGTTGAATCGATGGATTACATGGTGAATATGATGCGGGAACATGTGCCTCAGGAAACCCGGATTCATTATATTATTACCAATGGAGGTAAAGCTCCCAATGTAGTGCCAGACTTTGCTGAGTCTTATTATTATGTAAGGCATCCTAAAAAAGATGATGTGGTAGCTATTTTTGATAGGGTGGTAAAGGCAGCAGAGGGTGCTGCCCTTGGAACGGAAACAAGAATGGAATATGAAATAATTGGAGGTACACATGATTTACTGATTAACCATATATTGGCAGATGTAATGCAAAAAAATCTTGAAAAAGTAGGTGGCGTAATATATACACCTGAAGAAATTGAGTATGCCCATAAAATACAGTCAACTTTTACTTTCAAATATCCGGAGATAAGCACAGCAGCAACAATAAAGCCTGAAAAAGATGACAAAGATGCAGGCGGAGGAAGCACAGATGTTGGGGATGTAAGTTATACAGTTCCTACTGTTGGTATGAATGCTGCAACATGGGTTCCGGGTACCCCTGCGCATAGCTGGCAGGCAGTAGCATGCGGTGGCACGGATATTGGAATTAAAGGGATGATGGTAGCAGCTAAAACAATGTCAGTTACTGCAATTGATCTTTTTACAACTCCTGCTCTTATAGATAAAGCAAAGGAAGAATTTAAACAGGCAAAAGGAGATTATCAGTACAAGGCTTTATTGGGTGATAGAAAGCCTGCATTGAATTACAGGGATTAAACAAAAACTATTTCATAAAAAAAGGATGGTGCATTTGCACCATCCTTTTTTTATGAAATAAGTGAAAAATCTATTCATTTTTACTGCCGATATAATAGGCAAAAGCAGCAATGGCAATATCTTTTGCTAAAAAGATTACTGATATCTTTTGCTGGTCCTGTGAAGATGCATTAAAGACATCATTCAGGTGAACAGTTAAAGCAATAATTACAATCATTGCTGCCAAAAGGTAACCTGCCAGCTGGACTTTTTTATGTAATACAAAAGCAATGGCTGCCAATATCTGGGCAATACCTGTTAAATACACCCAGAATAATGGGATTGGGAAAAAATGAGGTACTTCTTTTAATACTACATCAGGGACAATCAAATGATTCAATCCGAAAAAGAAAATAACAATTGCAAAAATGATAGTTGCAATTCTTGGGTTGGTTGTATAACTCATAAGGCAAAATATTTTGTGCCATAAGTTAAACTTTTTTTTCAATTTAAGAAATAACAAAAATCATTTTGTACAAAAAAATCTATTCTGCAAACTTTTCCGGCCTCATTTGAGGGAATAATAAAACATCCTGAATGGAGACCTGGTTAAGCATCATCATACATAAACGGTCTATTCCGATTCCTATTCCGGAAGTTGGAGGCATTCCGTATTCCAGTGCCCTTAAAAAGTCATAATCAATAAACATAGCTTCATCATCCCCCCTTTCCATTAATTTAACCTGTTCTTCAAACCGTTCGCGCTGATCAATCGGGTCATTCAGTTCACTGTATGCATTGGCTATTTCTTTACCATTCACCATTAATTCAAAACGTTCCACCAGTCCGGCCTTGCTGCGATGCTTTTTGGTAAGAGGGCTCATTTCCACCGGATAATCAATAATAAAAGTAGGCTGCACATATTTAAATTCTGAAGTGGCTCCGAATATTTCATCAATCAGTTTCCCTTTACCAATATTTCCGGGTACATCAATATCCAGTTGTTTGCAAACTTCCCGAAGTCCGGCTTCATCCTTTTCAGAAATATCAATTCCTGTATTTTCTTTAATAGCATCTAAAATACTAATCCTTTTAAAAGGTGCTTTAAAGCTTACAGTAACATCACCAATTAAGACATCGGTAGTACCATGTAAAGCGATAGCCACTTTTTCAATTAATTGCTCGGTAGTTTCCATCATCCAGTAATAGTCTTTATAGGCAGTGTACCATTCCAGAATTGTAAATTCAGGATTATGTGTTCTGTCCATCCCTTCATTTCTGAAATTCCGGCTGAATTCATATACCCAGTCGAACCCACCCACAATCAATCGTTTTAAATACAATTCATTGGCAATTCTTAAATAGAAAGCTGTATCCAATGCATTATGATGGGTAACAAAAGGCCTTGCTGCGGCACCACCGGGAATAGATTGTAAAACCGGAGTATCCACTTCAAGTGCTCCTTTTTCATTTAAAAATTCACGAATAGTATTAACCAGTTTGGTTCTATTAATGAAAGTTTCTTTCACAGAAGGGTTAATGATTAAATCTGCATAGCGCTGGCGGTAACGGAATTCAGGATCTGTTACTTCGTCAAAAATATTCCCTTCTTCGTCCCGTTTTACAATAGGTAAAGGTTTTAAACTTTTAGTAAGTAATGTGATACTTTGGGTATGAACGGAAGTTTCTCCTGTTTTAGTAATAAATACAAAACCTGTAGCGCCGATAATATCACCCAGGTCAAGTCCATGTTTTATTAAAGTATCCCAGAAGCTTTTATCCTCACCGGGACAGATTTCATCTCTTTTTACATACAGCTGAATGATGCCTTTGCTGTCCTGAATTTTAATAAAAAATACCTTTCCCTTATCATTAATACTCATTATCCTACCGGCAACACAAACCTGATTGAATAAATCTTTTGTTGCTTCTGTATAAGAAGCTTTTATATCAGCAGAATAATGGCTCACAGGATATAAAGGAGCAGGAAAAGGATTAATTCCGGCTTCCTGAACCTTTGCTAATTTCTCACGACGTATAATTTCCTGTTCACTTAAATGTTGACTCATAAAACTTTTGTGATTTCTGGTTTGAAATTTTCAACTGAACGGCAAAGATAAGTTTTAGCAAACGATTCTCATGTATTGGCAAAATGAACACTTAAAATATCAAATGAAACCGATTTTGAATAAAAAAGCACTGCTCTTGCAGTGCTTTTTTATTCAAAATAATGAATTTACCGGTTTCTATGGCTACCACCACCACTGGATCTGCTTCCTCCACCACCACCAGAAGATCTTGGAGCAGGTGCACTGCGTTGCACCTGAAAGTTCTGAGATCTTACCTCACCTCTTTGCTGCATTTGCTGTTGTCTGTTCAAATTTTGTACCTGTTGATTTTGATTTACAGGTTGCCACTGGTGTTGCTGGTTTTGCTGCCATTGACCTTGTTGGGTTCTCTGGTATACATTTCCAGCTCTGTCAGTAGTTACATTGTTTCTGACTGCTCCATTTGCTGTATTTACAGAAGCTCCACCCTGCATTCTCTGAGAATTATTAACCCTGTTGAGGCCACTGTTATTAACTGTATTCATTCTGCCATTATTCACTGTTACCACATCCCTCCTTAAATTATAAACATTATTGGTAGCCCGGTAATTACGAATATTATTGTTTGCAAAAACATTTCTGTTATAAACATTGCGTCCATAATAACCATAACCAGCTCTTGCATAAGCATTATATCCATATGGAGGGCGATAAATAGATGGTCCCCACCATCCACCACCCCATCCGCCCCAAAGGCCGAAACCAAAACCCATATTAAACCATCCGAAACTGTAATCAAAGCCGAAGCCCCAGCCAGTCCATGGATTATACTGCATTCCAAAACCCCAGGTATAAGGTCGTGGGTAAAAATGACGGCCATACCATGGTCTGTAATAATATCCGGTTCCATAAACCACAGTTGGTCCGTAGATATAGGCATTCAGGTAACCAGGAGTATAACCTGTATATACCCAATCAGGATTTGAATCGTATATATATACATATTTCATGTTATACACTGGGTAACTTGGAGGGATAATATCCACTTCTTCAGGCCTGTTTACAGATACACTCCAGGGCCCGGTTGCAGTTGGTGCTTCAAACCATACGCCTTTATCTACTGTATAATACCTGTTACGGTACCTGATTACAGAATTCTGAGTATTTACTGCATATTGCATGGAAGTACCATTGATATTTTCAAATTGCGGATTGCCATCATAGGTAACATCAGTTGAAGCATTTTTACGGTCAACTTTGGCAGTCTGCGGAATTTGAGCATCCATAACAGCTTCCCTTGCTGCATCTGTACCTGCAACACTGGCCAGAACATTGTCCTTTTTGGAACCTTCCGGAATTTTAGCGAAATCTGCAGGCAAAGTATTAGATGGTATAAATTGCCAGTTGCTGCTGTTTAATTGAGGTGCAACATACCAACGGCCGGAGACCAACACATAATATTTCTGAGCATTGGTATCCATAAATATGTCATTGTCTGAATTGGTGACATATAAAAGACTAGTGCCATCAATTGGGTTAAAATTAGCTTCGCCTTTGGTTTGAATCAATTCAGCAGGTTGTGTGCTTACAATAATTTCCGGAATAACTCCATCTGAAAGTTGCCCTTTTGAGTCGGCATTAAAGCCTGGGTCTGCATTATTTGCATTATTTATGGAAGCTTCAATTTTGCTGAAATTATAAGGTATATTATTAGCAATCTGATAAGGACCTGTTACTGCACCAGAAGAAAACCATTTTTTTGCTCCATATAAGTAATAAAGATTGTTGGATTTAACAATGGTAAAAGGGCTGTTTACAACTACATCTACACCCCAATCCGTATTGTTTTGCAGTTTAGGCTCACCATCAATTAATACCAGCATTGCCGGATGGTTTGAAAAGATAATTTTTGGAGGGTCGTTGTTTAAATCTTTGGATACCTTTTTCTCTTCAATTCGCATTTCAAGCGATGAAGTTATCGGATCTAACTGTAGATTTGAAGAAATTGCTGGAATCTGGAACTCCAATAAAGATTTAATAAAGCTTAACTGATCGGCCTCTGAATCTGATGCAAATTTTACATTCGGGATTTTTACAGAAAGAATAGACAAAGTCCTGTTATCCCGGTCTGTTTCAACAGTAGCCAATGCCCAGAAAGTTCCAAAAACCGGATCAGTGCCATTATTTTGCTGAATGGAAACCGCCGAACGGTATTTTAACTGGTTACCTGAAAAAGATTCAGGTTGCATCT
>Ga0364881_10835_pt1 | contig 11945 bp, 14 predicted proteins | sample ExccelJu500001D4_5_FD_206923 | JGI IMG/M metagenome (GOLD analysis project Ga0364881, IMG submission 206923) | Enriched cells from Trout Bog Lake Hypolimnion, Wisconsin, USA - BchlTB.July30.5000.01.D4 | ecosystem: Environmental > Aquatic > Freshwater > Lake > Hypolimnion/Profundal zone | place... | reverse complement strand
CCGATTATTGGGTCCTACGGGCACCCTTCGCCAGGGATTCCAGGGGATAAAGCTTGGCGTCCTTAAAAGCGGCAAGTCCCTTGTCAAAGCCGGCAAGTTCCTCCTCGGCCCGAACGGCTGTGGCGGCCAGATAGGCATCGCCAAAGGAAATCTTGTTGGCGGTGATCCGCTGCAACGCATCGAGAACAACTCCCCCATCCTGGCAAACCACCAGACCGGAGGACACGAGGGTGTGCAAAATCTTGGCCACGGCGACGCGCGGTTGCCCGTAGGTGCTGGCGAGGACGTAAAACACCTCCAGGAGGGTCACGGGGGATGCGACCAGCTCCACCTCTCCCGCCTAAACGCCGAAGTCGAAGAGGTTGCGGAGAACACCGAGGGTGTGGTTAAAGACGGTCGGGGCCATTTTTGCGCGCGCCTTGTCCGCCCAGTTCGAGCAGTGCTTCTCGGTGACATGGCGGACTTCCAGTTCCTCGAAGCCAGGCCAGGATTCTTTCAACGCCTGAACCCGTTGTTCGTAATAGGCCAGCGCTGCGGGCTTGAGTGGCTTGACGTCTTTCTTGCTCCTGGGTTTGGCGGGACGGAAGCCCTTTTGCCGGTAGGCTTCAATGCACTCGCGGATCAGGACCTTGTCCGTTGCCTGGACGAACCCGGCTTCGCGCTTTCGGTGTTCTTCCCGCTCGACGTCAGCAAATCGGGCCTGGGCGATCGAGATCCGCTCGGTCTTCAGCGACCGCCAGACAAGCTTGCCTTTGACGCGCAAGCGGGCATAGTAGATCTGCGATGGAACATGTCGGACGATATTTGAATACTGCGTGGCCTGCCAGGTCTTGGCGCGGTCGTCGGCCCCTGGTTGGGGAAGATCGCGTTTCATGCGGGCAGTAGAGTACAGCAGAATATAATTCGTCAACCGGCGCGTTTTGTCCTATTCGCAAGTCATTTATTTGCAATTAGTTGCGCCCGTAGCTCAGTTGGATAGAGCATCTGCCTTCTAAACGGTTAACGGTTTTTGCCCCAATTGGCCTCGGCGCGGTATCACGTGGCCCCACAATAAGTTACGCCTTGTTTCGCGCAGCCGTTTGGGGACCCATTTAGCCCCCAAAAGGACCCAAAACCGGGCAAGTAGTATCAGATCGCAGTATCAGATTTCAGGCGACCAAACTCCTGTGACCGGCTGTCCCAGATTATTCCTCCGCCCGCGGTAGGTCCGGCGGACGTTGGCTCCAGATGCGGATGAATTCCGCGGGGCTGACCACAGCGCAACCGTGCCGCTTGTCCGCAGGATAATCGGCCATATTGCCCGTGACCAAATAGTCGGCGAGACCAGCCAGTGCCACCGCGAGGAACGGCTCATCATCGGCATCAAGCAGACCGAGGGGTTGGTCGCTCGCCGAAACCGAGGCTCCGTCCTGTTCGAGTTTGGCCAACACCTCGCGAACACGTTCCGGATTGAACTGGATACGCGGGCGTGCAAGAACCTCTGCGTACTCGGCAAGTATTAGCGGATCGTGACAAACCTTAATCGCGCCGGCGAGCGCCAGGGCAAGCACCTGGCCCGGGTTCCCCTCAGCGTGCAGCAGGCCCGACACGAGCACGTTGGTGTCGAGCACGATTCTCATTTACGGCGAGCCCGCCGCGCCGCCGCGATCTCCTCATCGATCTCCGCCATCGTTAGCTCGTGCGTCGAGTTGCGGCGAGCTGCTTCCTGCAAAGCCGCTTGCGCTTGCAGAGCACGGACGCTTCGCAGCGCGGACAGAGTGGGTTCAAGCGACTGGGCGTCAATCGGCAGAAAGACCGCCACCGGTTCACCCTGCTCCGTGACCACCAAGTCGCCGGTTTTGGCGACCTCGCGCCATTGCTTCGTCGGCTTCCGCTTCAACTCGCTCACCGTGATCGTGCTCATGGGTTCAATCTACCGCACTCGGGGCGTTGCCCGCAAGTTCGTCCTGGCGTGAAGGCGTAAAGGAGCCATCCTTCGCCCCCCCCCGGAAGTGGTGACCGAGTTGGTCGCCCGCACTATGGCCGCGCGGCATGGCGGAGTTGAAGCTCCGGTTGCCGCGGCGTGGAAGTCGGAGATCGTCCGCCGCATCGCGGAAATCGAAGCGGGGAAAGTCCAGGGCGTTCCACTCGAGGAATCGCTGGGCCGCGCGCACAGAATCGCCGGCTTGTAAAGTACTCGCTCCATCCCGAAGCGGATGAGGAATTCGCCGGGGCGGTTCGCTACTATTCTCAGATCCTCTATGAACCGGACTCATCCCTGATATGGGGGCGGATACGAGGCCTCGCCAGGGATTTGGCGGACTTGCCGGACATGCCGCGGTCAGGGAATTTGCCGCTGTCAAAACTCTTTAGAAATGTCCCCATTAGAACTCAGGTGATAATGTCCCCTTTCACCGGGCTGGTTGTTTGACTTTCCCCTTGTCCCTGGGGAACGTAGGGAGGCCGGAGCGTAGCGAAGGCCGACCGGAGTTCCCCAGGGACAAGCGCCGGCTTGCCGCCGCCCCAGCCTCCTTCTGCTTCCGCCAAAACTCCCGCCCTTGACCAATGCCCGCGGCAAAGCGCCGCCACGGATGCTTCCCCGCTGGCTTGGGGCTCTGCGCTGCCTGGACCGGTGGGACGCTCGGGACCTGGCGATGCGGACGCTCAGCCAACTCTCGGTAGCGTAATTTGGTGCCCCGGTAGACCAGTTGAATGGTTCCGCTGCGTAGCGTGCGCACAATGACCTTGCGCCGTACCAGGCTGAGGTTCTCGTGTTGGCGGTCCAACTGATACACGCGCTTGGCGCATGAGAGCGTCCAATCGCCCTGCACCACCCGCTCCTCTTCCCAGCTCAACACCTCGGCCAGACCCGGCGGCACAACCTGGTGCAGGTCCACCTCACTGGCCGACGGCACCTTAAAGCGCCGATTGAGCGCTGGCAAAAAGGCCTTGCGCAAATACTCATCGGCCGCTGCCATCTCCCCGATCCCTTCCAAGCGTAACGCTTTGACCAAACGATCCTGCAAGGTGCCGTTCATCCGCTCCACGCGGCCCTTGGCCTGCGGGCTGTTGGCGAGAATGAGTTCCACCCCCAACTGCTCCATGGCCCGCCCAAACTGCGTCTGGGGCTCCTTTCCGGCCAGTTGATCGGCAATGCTCCCCACCCCCTCACAGCGGTAGATGCTGTCCCGGTCGGCATACACGCTCCGGGGCAAACCCCAACGCCGCACCCAGCCCTCGAACAGATCGTAGCTGGCCCGCGTGGTCTCCTGCTCGAAGAACTGCGCCCACACGTGCCCGGTCGCATCATCGACCATCACCATCAGCACCGCGCGATCCCGCCGCCCCTCAAACCAGTCGTGGTCCGAACCGTCCAGTTGCACCATGGCGCCAAAGCAGGGCTTACGCTCCCGCCACTGCCGGTGCTGCTGCCGTCGCCGACGCACCTCGCGGCTGCCGGCAGCCAAGAGCCAGCGCCGCAGGGTCTCATGGTCGATCGGCAACCCTTCTTGCGTCAAATACTCGGCCGCCAACGTGGGACCGAAATCCGCATAACGCTCCTGGACCCGGGCCAGTATCCGGGCGCGCCGCTCCGGGGCCACGCGCCGCAAACTAGCGCGACCTCTGAGCCTATGTACCAGCCCGGCGTCACCCTGGTCTTGATACCGCCGCCAGACCCGCTTGACTTGCCGGTAGCTCACACCCATCAGGCCGCCGGCTTGCACCAGCGTCAGTTCTTCGCGTTTCACGCCCGCCATAATTGCCAATCGCTTCCGTTCTTTCCGACTCATGCTTAGTGTCTCCATCAATGCCGCTGCTCATACTCCAGTTGCCGCCAAAAGGGGACATTTTCATCGAGTTCAAAAGGGGACATTCTCACGGAGTCGCGACACAGGGAATTTGCCGCTTGACGCCCGTGCGCCGGATTGCGACTCTCGCCCCGGATCGAGCGAACTCGGAAGCGGCTTTCTCGTACCCGCGGGCCACGGGGACCGGTAGCACCGCAAGCAGTCAGATTGTTAGCTAGGGATTCCGGGTCTTTCCGGGTGAGCACGTCAAGCACGGCCGGCGACGGGCGGGGCGGGTTGAACCGCTATGGACGGAATGAGCGCAACGCGAAGGCGCAAGGTTGTCGGGCGCTGTTTTCGCGACCCTGGGACGGGCTGCGTCCGGGCCGTGGATGGAAGCGCCTACGCTGCCAACTGGCCGGAGCGGGCGCAGGGCGCCCTATGGCGGCGACTCCTCAAGTTTCTTCCTTCATTCACCAACCACTAAAAGTCATGAACGCAAAAACCAGTCCCGATTCGTATGTTGGGCGGCTCGCGCATCCCAGGCTGCCTCGCACTCTTGGGCCGTTGCGCGCCATCAACCTCTGGCTGCTGTGCCTGGCTTGCGCCTTGGGCGCGCGGGCGGCCACCCGCTACGTGAACCTGGACAATCCGAGCCCGGCTGCGCCTTACACGAATTGGACCACGGCGGCCACGGACATCCAGACGGCTGTGGATGCCGCGGCCAGCGGGGATCTGGTGCTGGTAAGCAACGGAGTCTATAATACCGGCGCGGTCGCGGTCTATGGGACGAGCAACCGGGTGGCGGTGACCAGGCCGGTGACGGTGCAGAGTCTCAATGGGCCGGGTCAGACGGTAATTGCGGGCTACCAGGTTCCGCTCTGGGTGGTCGGAGGGTCGGCCGTCCGGTGCGCCTATTTGACGAACGGGGCGGTGTTGATCGGGTTTACCCTGACCAATGGCGCGACCCAAATGTTTGCGGGTATTGGGAATAGCGACGAGCACTTGTCGGGTGGCGGTGTTTGGTGCGAGTCGGATAGCGCGGTGTTGTCCAACTGCGTGATCGTCGGCAACACGGCCGACATCCGCGGGGGCGGGGTTTACTACGGCACGCTCAACCACTGCACGCTCACCGGCAACGCCGCTGTTTTGGGCGGCGGGGCTTACGGGGCCGCGCTTTGCAACTGCACGCTCAGCGGCAACGCCGCTTCTGAAGGCGGCGGGGCTGAATCGAGCACCCTCACCAACTGCACAGTCAGCGGTAACTCGGGCGGCGGGGCTTGCGAGGGCGCGCTCGTCAACTGCACGGTCAGCGGCAACGCGGGTGGCAAAGGGGGCGGGGCTGAGTTCGCCGAGCTCTACAACTGCGCGCTCAGCGGCAACTCGGCTGATAACGGAGGCGGGGCCTACGGGTGCACGCTTTACAACTGCACGCTCAGCGGCAACACGGCTTCTGCCGGGGGCGGCGGGGCCTGCGGATCCACGCTCTACAACTGCATCGCCTATGGGAACCTGGCGACTGTCGGCAATAACTACGACCCTTCCAGCGTCCTCAACTACTGTTGCACGACGCCGCTGCCTCCCTCCGGGTCGGGCAACCTGAGCGTCGATCCCGAGTTGGCCAGCTCCTCGCACCTCAGCGCGGCTTCCCCCTGCCGGGGCGCGGGCAGCGCGGCCTATGCCCAGGGACTGGATATTGACGGTGACCCGTGGGCCAACCCGCCCTCGATCGGCTGCGACGAGTATCGGAGCGGGTCGGTGACCGGCGCGGTGAGCATAGCTATCACCGCGGACTACACGAACGTAGCGGCGGGTTTCCCTGTGGATTTGGCGGCCGTGATTGGCGGGCGTGTGAGCGCTTCACGCTGGGATTTCGACGACGGCACGGTTGTGAGCAACCGGCCTTACGCATCGCACGCGTGGGGGGCGCCGAGGGAATACGCGGTCGTTTTGACCGCTTGGAACGAGAGTTTCCCGAGTGGGGTGGGGGCGACGGCGACGGTGTGGGTGGTGAGCCAGCCGGTGCATTATGTGGCCCAGGGCAACGCCGGGGCGGTTGCACCGTACACGAGTTGGAGCACGGCGGCCGCCAATATTCAGGACGCGGTGGACGCGGCGGTGGTTCCTGGGGCGCTGGTGTTGGTGAGCAACGGGGTTTATGACACCGGCGTGGTCTCGATCTCTGGCGCGAGCAATCGGGTGGCGGTGACCAAGCCGGTGGTCGTGCAGAGTCTCAATGGTCCGGCTCAGACGATCATCGCGGGGCAGGGCGCCACGAACGGGGCGCCAGCGGTGCAGTGCGTCTATTTGACGAACCGTGCGGTGTTGGCCGGGTTTACTCTGACCAACGGTGTCGCGCAAGGAAACGGTGGTGGTGTTTGGTGCGCTTCGTTTACCGCGGTGGTGTCCAACTGCGTGATTGTCGGCAACACGGCCAGCTCTGGCGGCGGGGCCGCGTATGGCACGCTGAACAACTGCACGCTCAGCGGCAACAGCGCCTATTCCTGCGGCGGGGCTTACAGTGCCTTGCTCAACAACTGCGCGCTCTTAGGCAACACGGCCTACTCTGACGCCGGCGGGGCCTTAGCGAGCGCGCTCAACAACTGCACGCTTACCGGCAACACGGCCTACACCAACGGCGGCGGTGCCTGCTCGAGCGTGCTCAACAACTGCATCGCCTACGACAACTGGGCCCTGTTCGGCAGTAACTACGACTCGTACAGCACCCTCAACTACTGTTGCACGACGCCGCTGCCCTCGGGAGGTGCAGGCAACATTACCAACGCCCCGTCGTTTGTTGACTACCAGGGGGGCAACCTGCGGTTACAGTCCAATTCCCCCTGCATCAACGCCGGGCTAAATGCCTATGTCGTTGGCACCACGGACCTGGAAGGCCGCCCGCGCGTCGTGGGCGGCACGGTGGATATGGGCGCTTACGAGTACCAGGGAGCCGGAATGGGCGAGTTCATCGGCTGGCTCCAGCAATACGGGCTGCCGACGGACGGCTCCGCGGATTACGTGGACTCCGACGGGGACGGGATGAACAATTGGCAGGAATGGATAGCGGGCACCAACCCGACCAATGCCGCGTCGGTATTGCGAATGACATCCGCGGCCCCGGCCGCGTCGGGCATCACGGTGAGTTGGACCAGCGTGAGTGGACGCAGCTACACGCTGGAACGATCCAGCAACCTGGGCGTGGCGCCCGCTTTCTCGGCGGTGCAGAGCGGTCTTGCCGACCCCGGCGGAATTCTCACCTATACGGACACCAACGCCGTGGGTCCCGGCCCCTTCTTCTACCGTGTGCGCGTCGGGCAGTAAACGGCGCGGGGGACTTCGCTTGAGGATGGCGGTTGTCAGTTCTCCTATGCGGGTGCCCTCCGGCTGTCGTTGAGGGCCAAGTTGCACACCCGGCAGACCTCCCACATCCTCTTCTTGTCTCACCTTCGGGGATGCTATTCTTTTTCTCCAAGTCTCCCAGGCGCAGTTTGAGGACCGAGAGCACGGTCCTCTCGGTTCTCTCGGCCCTCTCCGAGCTGCGCCGAATCAGCTTGCCGTTCGCGCGAATTCGTGGGAAGCACGCTCCCGATGATTCGCATCGCAGCGTATCTGCACACTGCGTCTTTGCCCCGGTTTCTCCCGGCTTCTCGGCGATGCTGGACTTGTTTTCCGGGATGTAGTATCAGATCCCAGTATCAGATCCGCGGCGGAAGCGGCCGGGAATTGGTTTAAGTGCTTGAGTATCAGTGTGCGCCCGTAGCTCAGTTGGATAGAGCATCTGCCTTCTAAGCAGAGGGTCTTGGGTTCGAGTCCCAACGGGCGCACCATTTTCGAGTGCTAAAACACGCATTCCAGGCCAATTTTACAGGGGTGTTGTGCATGTTTCGGCTCATCACTCCCGTCTCGCCACCTGCGGCAACTTTCTGCGACTTTTGGCAACCAAAGCCAACAAAGTGGCCAACGGAACCAACGCCAGCCTAGCCAACGGCCCCCGCCTCCTTCGCGTTGGCGCTGCCGACCCGGTCCAAGATCCCCTGCGCAGCCATCTTGGCGGCCGGATTGTCGGCCACTTGGTCCACCAATTCCGAGACCGTAGCGAACACCCCGGCCTCCTTCTGGTGGTCCATAAGCCACTTAACGAACTGCGCGTCGGCAGCCTGGCCCTGCGGTGTCGTCGTCAGCACGGCCCGAGCGGTCTCCACGCCCTGGACCAGCGCCTCGTTCACCTTGCGGTTCCGGACCTGGCGGTAGCCGTGGTACAGCCCGCCCAGGGCCAGCGCCACGATGCTGCCGATGCCCGGCGCGAAAGTGTTCACCACTGACCCCGCCGCCTGGATTGCCGCCTCAGCCTCTGGCCGGGCGACCAGGTTGGTCACCGGCACCTGCACCACATTCGTGTAGAACACGGGTACGAAGTTCGTCACCATGGCCGCGACCAGGTTCGTCGCCACCGGCTCCCGCGCCACATATCCGGACACGGCCCCGCTCGTCGCGTTCGTCACGTAGACCGTATTGGTCCGCTCGGTCACGACCGGCACCAGGTTGGTGACCACCACGGTGTTGGTGAGCACCTGGACCACCGGTGCATTCGTCCAAGTCACCTGTTGCTTGTACGCCCGGTCCAGCGTCCCGCACCCCCCCGCGCCCGCGAGCATCAACGCCAACGCCGCCCCAATCGCCACGCCCAACACATGCCTGCCGCTTCGCATTTTCATCTCTTCGTTCCTCCATCCGAACGGCCTCGGGCCCACCCCGAAGCCACCCGGCAATCCGGTTTACTTCGCCACGGGCGCTGGCTTCCCTTCCTTGGTATGCTCCTCGAGCAGAATGCTCATGCGGTCCACGGTCCGCGCCAGCACCGCCTGATTCTCAGCCAACGTCGAGAGGCTTTTCTTCAGGTCGCGCCTCTCCTCGGCCGCGAACGTCTCGCGCAGCTCCACGGAAGTCAGCCGCTTGTCCATGCTCGTCCATAGCGCCACGAGCGCCACGATGAACGACCCGAGCTGCAGCAGGTTCCCGAGCGTAATCTCCCGGTTGAACCGGAACAGCCGACCGCCGTTGTTCTCGCTCTGTTCGCTCATACTCGGAAAAGCCGCACCGGCCCACCCCCGCCATCCGTCAGTGAGCCATATTTCACCAACATCGCTTGTGCCACCTGGCTGATGATTGGCCGAGTGTCCGCCTTGCTATATTTCGTGGTCGAGTTATCGCTGGCCCCCGTGCCCGTTCCTGCGGCATCCGTGTGCCCTGTGTGGACGGTGTCGATTCCCTGGCCGGGCGGCGCCGCTGTCCGGTCCTGCACCAGCAGTTCCCTGGCCATCTCGCAAGTCGCATCCCGCACCGCCTTCGGCACGGTGTTGTAATCCACGAACCCCATGCCCCGCGGCAGCAGCCGCAGCGGAATGAGCGCCAGGCCCCCATCCGGGTCCGGGCACTTCCAACGCGGCCACTGGAGCGCTTGCTGGTCACTCACCCGGTAGCCGTTGAACTGGCACTGCGAATCCACGAGCCGAGTCGCCATCACCAACGCCGCCTCCTTCCGGGCCGTCGTCGCGGAGGTCCACGTGGACGCGTAAAGGTGCCCGTCGTGATACGCGTCCCCATCCGCTGCGGTCGCGTAGCTGTTCGCGTCCGTCCGGGCCGTTCCATCCTCCTTGATTAACGTCAGCGCCATCTTGCTCCTCCTGCCTGCCTATGCGCCCACGCTCGTGGTCGCCACATTCGAGGGCGCCGAGTCGCCGTAGGTGTTCGAGGCCACCACGTAATAGTTGTAGGTCGTCATCGTAACCGTCGAATCCACGTAATGGATCACCGCGGGACCCACCGTCGCCACCAGGGCATAACTCCCACCCGCGGCCAACTTCCGGTAAATCTTCTGCCCCGTGATGGTCCCGGCTCCCAGCGTCCAATCCAGAATTGCCGCCGTCGTGCCATCCGACGCCACCAGGTTTTGCGGCGGACCCGGAACCGGGGTCGCGTCGTCGGGCCGGACGGCATTGCTCCGCAACGTGACTTCATTCCCGTCCACGTCAGTCCCCACGATGAACATATAATTCTGCCCTCCGTCAGGCGCATATTGTCGCCCCGTGCCCTGCACCCAATCGTCGAGCTTGTAGGTCATGCCTCCGTCCAGACTGTTGTGCGCCCACCACCGCGCCGGATTCGTGTAACCCCACGTCCAGGCCGCCATGCTCGGATAGAGCGGCAGCAACACCGGCGCCGGCATCAGTTTCGACGCCGCATCGTCGGGTTTAACCGCGTTGCTCCGCGCCGTGATCTCGTTCCCGTTGGCGTCGGCCCCCACGATGAACATATACCGCTGGCCCCCATCCGGCGCATACTGGCGCGCGCTCCCCACCTCCCACGCGTCCACCACGAAAGTCGCCCCGCCATCCAGGCTCTTGTAGGCATACCACCGCGGCGGGTCCGCGTAGTTCCAGGCCCACACCGCCAAGCTCGGAATCTGCGGCACCAGGACCGGAGCCGGCAGCAAGGGCGTCACTCGCCCCCGCCGCCGGCCCTCAAGCCACTTCGCCAGCCAGGCCCGCTGTATCCAACTACGCGGTCCCATCCGGATCCTTCCCTTTCCGCGCCTTCCCCGCGGGCGGCGCTAACGCCTTCTCTCCTCCAGGCGCGCTTACGGGAACCACGCCGGCCGCACTCGCCCGCGGCGGCTCATCGGCCACCAACGGCTGGCGCTTACGGCGGATGATGGGGTACAAACCCCGGTGAACCTGCCCCTCGCTCATATCGCGTTCACCCCGATGGCGATCTGTTTCCAGTTCGTCCCGTCGCTGATGGCCAGGCACGGCACCGAGCCCGTCCCGCCCGTGCTCAGGTACACGATGGCCCCCGGGTATTTCGCCGGGGTCATGCCCGCCGCCGTCAGCGACGCCAGGTTCGTGTAGCCGCGCATTTTCAGGTTCAACTGCTCGCCGCTCCGGATCTTCTCCAAACTCCGAGGTAGGTCTTTGCCCATACGATTGCTCCTTTCAAAGCCAGCCCCGCCTCCTCCCGTCGCCAGCAGGAGGCAGGGCCCGGCCTTAGTTGTTGTGCGTGACCGCCACGATCCGCACGTTCTTGTTTTCCCACACCCGGGTCCAGTTCGTGCCGGTCTCCAACTCCGCGTTCGTCGGCGAGTCGCCCGCCACCGAGGCGCTGGTGAACTTCACCCCGCGAGGGTGCAGGATGAACCGGCGCCGGTTGATGAGGATCGTGTCGCTGTCCAGCGGAACGCGCGCCATCTCCACACCCTGCGTCCCGAACCCGCCTTGCAGCGGCGCGGCATCCAATCGGGCCGAACCCTTCCCAAAGGCCCCATCGCCGAACAGGTACGTCGTGTAAACCGTGCCGTCGGTCGAGCCCGCCCGCGTCGGCAGGTTGTCATCCACCACCACCCGCCGCCCCTGGAACGTCCGCAGCATCGTCTTCCCCTCGCTGTCCGGGATGAAGTCAATCAGGTCCAGCTTCCGCAGCGCGGCCTCGGTCACCGAGTGCATCGCCACGGCCGTCAGCCGATCCGACCGGTCGCCCAGTTTCGCGCAGGCATCCACGAACGTGGCCCCGTTCAGCTTCGTCGCCGAGGTGGTCGCCGCAATGGACTCCGAATGGATGGCGAGCAGGTTGCCCGACATCGTCGCCGCGGCGAACATCCCCTTGAGGGACGACACGAGGAGGCTCTCATCCACGCGCGCCCAGTAGGCGCCCACCAGGTCCACGATCGCCTGCATCGGGTCATCCCCGGAAATCACGCTCGCCAGGTGGTTCACGCTCCACACCTGGGCGTCATTCTGGATGCGCGCGATGTCGGTGTCCGCGTAGATCTTGTTCACCGTCAGCGACGCCGCATCACTCAGCAGTTGCCGCGTCGGCGTGATGTCCTTCCAGAGCGGCATCCGCACCTCGCGCCCGCCCGCCTCCGCCGCGATGGTGTCGAACATCGGGGCATGCTCGATAATCCCGCAATCCGCGAACGCCGACAAAGCCGCCGTCCGCTCGATTGCATACTTCTCAAACTCTGTGGGGATGATGACATCCGCCACCATTGTCTTGGCCATATATCAGTCTCCGGTATCTCCCAGCCCCTTCAGAGCGGGAGGATTGACCCACTAAGCCGCCGCCTTGAGGCGCGCCGCCAACTGCGGGTCGGTTCTCTGCAGTTTCATTTGCTCGGTCAGA
>Ga0364881_10828_pt1 | contig 12021 bp, 7 predicted proteins | sample ExccelJu500001D4_5_FD_206923 | JGI IMG/M metagenome (GOLD analysis project Ga0364881, IMG submission 206923) | Enriched cells from Trout Bog Lake Hypolimnion, Wisconsin, USA - BchlTB.July30.5000.01.D4 | ecosystem: Environmental > Aquatic > Freshwater > Lake > Hypolimnion/Profundal zone | place... | reverse complement strand
CAAGGATCATGATCTTTCTCATCACATCAGTTCCACCCAAATCCAATCTTGGATCCGGCTCTGTGTAACCCTCATCCTGTGCCTGTTTCACCACTTGTGCAAATGGCATGCTGCCATCATAATTATTGAATACAAAATTGAGCGTGCCTGATAATACAGCTTGTATCTTATTTATTTTATCCCCGCTCTTGATCAGATCATTCAAAGTTCCAATTACCGGCAGACCGGCACCTACATTTGTTTCGAAGAGGTAAGGAGCATTGAATTCTTTTGCCAATGATTTAAGTTTTTTATAATTGGTAAATGCTGAAGATGCTGCGATCTTATTGCAGGCAACTACTGAAATACTTTTAGCCAATAGTTTATCATACACCGAAGCAACGTCTGCATTGGCAGTAACATCAACAAAAACACTGTTACGTAAATTCTTTTCAATAATAATATCTGTGAACCTTTCAAGGTCCATGGAATTGCTTTGCATCAATGATTCTTTCCAATTGTTCAGATCAATTTCATTCCCATTTTCAACAAACAACATTTTTTTACTTGTGGCAATACCGGTAATACGAACCTGCAAATTTAAATGCTGCAATAAATAATCCTGTTGTTGTTTTATCTGTGCCAATAATTTTCCGCCTACATTTCCGGCGCCAACAATAAACACGTTTAATTGTTTGTAAGTTGTTTCGAAGAAAGCTTCGTGCAAAACATTCACTGCTTTTTTAATATCGTTGTGTGCTACAACTGCAGAGATATTTCTTTCGGAAGAGCCTTGCGCAATTGCACGAATATTGATACCGTTTTTTCCCAATGAGTGAAACATTCTACCTGCAATGCCCGGATGGTGCCTCATCCTGTCGCCCACCAATGCAATAATGGATAGATTCTCTTCCACTCTTAATGGTTCGACTTTTTCTGTTTTTATTTCATAATCAAATGCAGTATCAACTATGATTTTTGCTTTTGCAGCATCAGAGGAATTTACTCCCACACAAATTGAATGTTCTGAAGAACTTTGTGTGATCAGGATCACATTCACTTTTTCATTCGCCAATGCTTCAAATAATCTTTTAGAAAACCCGGGAATGCCCACCATGCCACTGCCTTCCAGACTCAGTAAAGAGATATGATTGATACTGGAAATGTCCGTGATTATTTCTCCATCCTGTTTTAATGGAAGTGTTGCAAACTTTTATTCTGAAATGGAAAAACACGAAGCTCATTTCAAAACATTGTATGATGCAGCTGCAAAAGAAAATTGCAAATTGAAATTTGTTGCAAGCTTTGAAAATGGAAAAGCGACCGTTGGCTTACAGCATATCCCATCGAACTCTGATTTCTATCATTTGTATGGCAAAGACAATATTGTTTTATTTTACACCCAACGTTATCCCGAACAACCATTGGTAGTGAAAGGTGCCGGAGCAGGTGCAGATGTTACTGCAAGCGGTGTATTTGCTGATATTATAAGAGTAGCGGGATAAATCCCAAATCACTTGAAAGGGACCTAAAAACCATTCAGACAAATGAACGTATTTAAAAAATATTATGATGTTTCTGCTTTCTCCCCTTTAGGGGCCGGAGGTTCAATAAAAGTTTTAAGTCCAGCCACTGTTGCAAACGTAGTTTGCGGTTTTGATATTTTAGGTTTTGCATTGAACGAACCGAATGATGAGTTCACCATTTCATTCAGTGATGATAAGGGCGTTACCATTATTAATGAAGATGAGTATAATTTGCCGCTAGATCCTGAAAAAAATGTTTCAGGTGCCGCATTATTAGCACTACTCGATGAGACACCGGATATAAAAGGATTTCAGCTTATCAGTAAAAAGAATATCAAGCCCGGAAGCGGGATAGGCAGCAGTGCTGCAAGTGCTGCCGGTGCCGTTGTTGCTGCGAACCATCTATTAGGAAACAGGTTTACCAAAGAAGATATGGTTCGTTTTGCCATGTTTGGTGAAAAAGTAGCCAGCGGTGTGAAACATGCCGATAATATTGCGCCGGCCATTTATGGAGGCGTTACTTTAATTCGCTCTATTTTTCCTTTGGATATTGTAAGTATTGATGCGCCTGAATTACATGTAACTGTTGTACATCCTCAAATTGAAGTACGTACGTCGGATGCAAGGCAAATTTTAAAACAACGGGTATTGTTAAAGGATGCCATCAAACAGTGGGGAAATATTGCAGGATTGGTTGCCGGGTTCATCAAACACGATTATGATCTTATTGGAAGGAGTTTGGAAGACGTGATCATTGAACCGGTTCGCAGTATTCTAATTCCGGGTTTTGATGAAGTAAAAAAGAAATGTAAGGAAGCCGGAGCATTGGGTGGCGGCATTTCAGGGTCAGGACCTTCCATTTTTATGCTAAGCCGGAATGCAAATACAGCAAAGGCTGTAGAAGCGGTGATGAAAGAAGTGTATGAAAATATTGGTTTGGCCTACCATACGCACGTAACCACCATTAATCAAGAAGGAGTAAAACTGTTATAAAAAATTGTAAATATTGAATGTGCAATCATTTCAATATTTAATATTTAATTTGAACCATGAACTATTATAGTTTAAACCATAATTCAGCGAAAGTAAATTTTGCTGAAGCTGCATTACGCGGACAAGCACCTGATAAAGGTTTATATTTCCCGGCATTCATTCCACAGTTGTCGAAAGACTTTCTTTCTAATATTCGTAATTATACGAAAGAAGAAATTGGTTTTAAAGTAATGAAACCTTTTGTTGGCGAAACCATTCCTGATACTGACTTGCAGAAGATTGTCAACGAAACGATCCATTTCGATTTTCCGTTAGTGAGAATTTCAGAAAATATTTATTCTCTTGAATTATTTCACGGCCCTACACTTGCGTTCAAAGATGTGGGTGCAAGATTCATGAGCAGGTGCTTGGGTTATTTCAATCGTCATGCCTATCACAAAACAACGGTACTTGTTGCAACATCAGGTGATACCGGCGGTGCAGTTGCAAATGGATTTTTAGGTGTAGAAGGTGTTGATGTGATCATTTTGTATCCATCAGGCAAAGTGAGTAAGATCCAGGAATTACAATTAACTACGCTTGGGCAAAACATTACTGCATTAGAAGTAAACGGAACATTCGATGATTGTCAGGCAATCGTGAAGCAAGCATTCATGGATGAAGACCTGAATCAAAAGATCAATCTTACCTCTGCCAATTCCATCAATGTTGCCAGATGGTTACCGCAACAGTTATATTATTTCTTTGCCTACCAGCAATGGCAGGAAGAAGAAGCGCCGATCATCTCTGTGCCCAGTGGCAACTTCGGAAATATTTGTGCAGGAATATTGGCACATGTTTCCGGTTTACCTGTAAAACATTTTATTGCAGCCTGCAATGCAAATGATGTTGTTCCTCAATATTTACAAACCGAGGAATACAAACCAAAACCTGCTATTGCAACCATTTCCAATGCAATGGATGTTGGAAATCCGAGTAATTTCATCCGCATTCTGGAATTATTCAAACAACAATTCAGTTCTCTAAAAAATAAAATGAGCAGCATAAGTGTTGAGGATATTACTACAACCGAAACCATAAAAGAAGTTTTTCAACAATATCATTATATATTAGACCCCCATGGAGCTGTTGCCTATTATGCCTTAGAGAATTGTCTTCAAAATTCAGCTTCCGGAGCTGTTGGATGTAAAGGTTATATTTTAGAAACCGCACACCCTGTCAAGTTTCCTGATACGGTTGAGGATGCAATCGGTAGATCTATTGAGTTTCCGGAACAAGTGCAGCATTTATTATCAGCTGAAAAGAAAAGTATCATCATGCATGCTGATTTTAATAATTTCAAGGAATGGCTGTTGCATAGATAATATAAATGCTGTAATGAATGAAATCAAAAAATCATTGGGCTGTATTTTTATCAAACGATGCCGATATCCATTTATTTGCAGAAGATCTTATCAACGGCAAAGCAGTTGAGCCATTTGCCGTATTTAATGGTTTAAAAGGCATTTTGTTCTCTCCTATATTATTGAATGAATTAATTGAAGAAGAATCCCGTCGCGATTATTCAGATGTAACAATAAATATCAAACGAGAACTCAGATCTTTATCCAGTGGGGAGCAGAAAAAAGCCTTACTGTCTTATGTTCTTTTGCAAGAACCTGATTTCATTATCTTAGATAACCCTTTCGACAATCTTGATAAGGCATCCCAACAATCCTTGAGAAAAATGCTTGCTGAAATTGCAGAACATACTACTCTAATACAATTGATTAACAGAAAAAAAGACCTGCTTCCCTTTATCAGTAATGCCATTGTGCTAGATGCGAATAATAAAATCACTATTACAGATGATATTGCATTTCTTCTCAATAATCATGATAATGCTATAACAAGCATATATTCAAAAAAAGTGCCTGAGCCCATTCATCATAACGATATTGACACAACAACACTCATTCAATTCAACAATGTGACAGTTCAATATGGCAATAAAATAATTTTACAAAATATCAACTGGATCATCAATGCAGGTGAGTTCTGGCATTTAGTTGGCCCAAACGGTTCAGGTAAAACAACTTTACTTACAATGATCACCGGCGATAATGTAAAAGGTTATGGCAAAGACTTTTTATTATTCGGCAGAAAAAAAGGAAGCGGTGAAGCTGTTTGGGAAATAAAAAAGAAGATCGGCTATGTTACACCATCAATGACAGATCTTTTCAATACTCGTCATACTTTAGAAGAAATGATTGTGTCGGGTTTTTATGACAGCATCGGTCTATATATCATTCCCACAGAAATGGAATTGAGGCTAGCTGATGAATGGTTGCAGTTGATGGAAATGGAACACCTCAAAAACAAAGCATTTTGTGAACTTTCTTTGGGTTTACGACGAAAGGCATTAATTGCCAGATCGATGGTAAAACATCCTCCGCTTTTGATCCTGGACGAACCTGCATTTGGCTTGGATGACCATAATACTGCCATGGTAACAGCCCTCATCAATAAAATTGCAGTAGAAAGCAGAACAGCTATATTGTATGTTTCGCACCGAACAGAAGATGGTATTAATCCTCAATTCATTTTTGAATTGATCCCAACTGAAAGCGGATCGATGGGTGTGGTAAAATAATTTTTGTTACAATCTTTAGGAAGATGGCAACAGTTCTTGCGTCGCACACTTGTACTTCATAGCCTTACTGAACAGACAGAATTTTTAAACATACCGGTTTATCCACCTGAATTTGATTGGGCATTGCCACCAGCATTCCCGTGCTTTTCATGATATTGAAAATAGCAATATTGTTTGTGTCTCGATTTGCAACTAATAAAAATTTGCCTGTAGGATCGATTGCAAAATTTCTCGGATGAATTCCTAAACAGGATTGGTGTCCCAATTCCGTGAGCAGCCCTGTTGAACCTACTCTAAAAATACTGATGTCATTGGCTTTGGCACGGTTAGTTGTATATAAATACTGACCGTTGGGTGTTATATGTATATCTGCACTGCCCCTGTCTTCTTTTCCAGCAGTATTGTCTGAAACTATGGTTTGTATCTCTGTTAATTTGCCGTCGTTGTATTGATATGCGATTATTTTTCCGCTCAACTCATTGATCAAATAAGCATATTTTTTATTGGGATGGAAAGTAATATGCCTTGGACCTGAACCATCGGGAACATCGGTAGTTACGACTTCTTCATTCAATGGTTGCTGATCATTATTTGGATCGAATTTATATTGATACACTTTATCTGTTCCCAGGTCATTGGCAAAAACATATTTTCCATCAGGTGAAAAAGTTGCGCAATGAACGTGCGGTTTTGACTGTCGTTCGAAATTTGTACTGTATCCCTGGTGATCAATTGTTTGGGCCAGTGGCTGCAAACTTCCGTCGGCATTGGTTTTCAGGGCACTTAAATTTCCTCCGTTATAATTGGCAACAACGATCCATTTGCCTGTTGAATCTACGTCAACATAACAGGGATCATCGCCGCCTGTCTCGGTCTTATTCAAAAATGTCAAAGCCCCTTTTTTCTTATCAAACGAAAATGCGCTCACTTCACCGGGTTTCTCTTTATGGTTTTCATTTGTTACATACACAAACTTTTCATTTTTCGTGATGGCGATATATTCAGGATTGGTTGTTCCGCTGATCTTACTTACAAAAGTTGTAGCACCGGTTATAGAGTTGAATTTGTACACATGAATATCTGTGGTATAAGTTCCAATCAATAAGTAATAGTCTTTGTTTTGAGAATTGACTGTTGACATAGTCAACATTAATAGGCAAGCAATAATAATCCGCATAATCAATTTTTTAAGAAGATAATGAATCAAAAATAAGCTATTTAATTCCTCAGCTTTGTTTCAATAAAAATGTAATAGGACAGCTTCTATCAAATTAATCCAGGGCTTTTCTCAGTTTTTTGACTACAATAATATCACAATATAAACTATAAGAAAGCCCACATTTTATATAGCAATTTGTAGTGCCTTAAAAAAGGTTTATTTAATATCCTTAATACTAATTAAATCCAAATTGCAGATTAAATTTCCACAAATTGGAATTATTCTTAAATATGTATTATCATAATTGATTGATTATAATTTACTTAGATAAAAATGATTGGATGGCATGAATATAGATTAATGATTGAAAATTAAAAAACACAACCTTAATTATGAAACTGCTTCAAACTTTATTAGTCATTGTTTCTTCCGCAGTAATGCTCAGCTCATGTAGCAAAAAAGATATGAACAGCACAACTGCCCCTGTTGCAACACCTGCAACAACAATCAACAAGATCGCACCTGATGGATTCAACTATAGTACAGTAAAAAAAGTGACTGTAAATGTTACAGCTTTAACTAACGACAACAAGCCAATGTCGGGTGTGCCCATGAGCATTTATACTTTAAATGCAGGCGGAGGTTTAGATAAAATGATATTCAAAGGATTTACAGATAATTCTGGGGCTTTCAATACTACACTTTCTGTCCCTGCTTATTGCGACACATTAGTGATCGATCCTGCATACATTGGATTAGTGCGTTTGGCTAAAGCAGGCATCAATGGTTCTACTATCAATTGCAGCATTGGCGGTTCAAAAGGTTTTGGTGGCGATATTGCTTCTACCATGAATGTGGGGAGCAATTTATCTGCTTATCATTCTCAAGCTTTAAGTGTTTTCAACTCTGCAACAGCTTTTGGTTATACAAACACTAATACAACAAAGTTTGCTTACATGGGCAAATATGATGCAATGGGAAGACCCTTGTATCTTGAACCTGGCGAAGATGTGATTAGTGCAGATATGCTAAAAGCCATTAATACTTCTTTACCTGAGGGTATAAATGTTGCAAAAACTCATCCTCAATATATTTCATCAGGTGCTGCTTCAGATATTGTTATAACAGAATTGGCAGATGTTTATCTCACATTTACGTATGAAGGCGCAGGTTATAAAAATTCTTTAGGCTGGTATAAATACCCTACAAACAATCCTCCAAAAACGATGAATGATATTGATTCCATACACTTTGTTTTTGAAAATTGTAGTTTAGTAGGCAGTGGCGGAAATATGCAGTCTGGGGATAAAGTGAAAATCGGCACTTTTGATAAAGGCACAACCATCGGATTAGTCCTATTTGCTGATGCATGGACTGGCTCTGCAGTTAATTATTATTCAGGTGGCGTTTATTTTACTGACAGTTATTTAAATCCAGAAGTGAGTGCAGACATGAAAAAACATACTGTATTACTCCAATATCAAAATACTTACCTTATTGGTTTTGAAGATCAAAACAGAGAATCTATTTATTGCGACCATGATTTTAATGATGTTGTTGTATATGCAACCTCAAATCCTGTAGAAGCTATTTCAACCAACAATGTACAAATTGCAGATACACCTGTTGATACAGATGGCGATGGGGTTACAGATGCTTTTGACGCTTTCCCTAAAGATCCAGCCAGAGCATATATTAATTATTTTCCAGCCCAAAACACATGGGGTACATTGGCATATGAAGATCAATGGCCAGGTGCTGGAGATTATGATATGAATGACCTTGTTGTAAATTATCAATACAAGATCATCAGTAATGCAAAGAATAATGTAGTAGAAATGTTTGGAAGTTTTGTACCAGTTGCATCAGGAGCTATTTATAACAATGGTTTTGGAGTTCAATTTCCATTCTCATCTGATCTGATACAAACAGTAACAGGACAAAATTTAAAGAGTGGTTATATCAAAACAAATGCAAATGGAACAGAAGCAGGCCAGAAGAATGCAGTTATCATTCCTTTCGATAATGCGCATTCAATGATCAGATATGCAGATGGAGGATTATTTATCAATACAAAATCTGATTTATCAAAAGTGTCAGGTGATACTTCAGTAGTATATGTTGGATTTAATAGCCCCATCCCTACATCTACATTAGGAACTGCTCCATTTAATCCTTTTCTTATCAGTAATATGCGCAGAGGATATGAAGTACATCTTCCTAACAATGCACCAACAAATTTGATCGATAATACTTTATTCAATACACTTGAAGATGCAAGTAATGCAAACGCCGGGATCTATTATGTTACCAAAGACAATCATCCATGGGCATTAAGCTTTACTGAAACTTTCAATTACCCAATTGAAACGATTTCGATCGATCAGGCATATTTACACTTCTTTGATTGGGCTAAATCAGGCGGAACACAATATACAGACTGGTATAAAAACACAGGAGGCGGTTATCAGAATACGAATAACATTTACAACAAATAGTATAGATACATTTTCATAGAAGGGCAATTTGGATAAAAGAGAGCCGGTAGTTTTACTGGCTTTTCTATTTGCATGATGAAAGAAAAAAACTGTTGACGACTTTCATCTCAATGTCAGTAATTAAGTTTTAGTATTCACCAGGAGAACCTGATTATTTTAATATTTTTGAGAAAAAAAGTAAATGAATATCATCAACTTCGAATTCAAAGCCAGAGTAACCAATATAAAAGAAGCAGAAAAAAAGTTGCAGCAACAGCATCCCATCTTTAAAGGCGAAGATCATCAAACAGATACTTATTTCAATGTAGAAAAAGGAAGATTAAAGCTACGTGAGGGAAATATTGAAAATGCATTGATCTGGTACGACAGGCAAAATACTGCCGATGCAAAACAATCCAATATTATCTTATACAAGCATCAGCCATCCATCTCTCTAAAAAATATTTTGACCAAAGTACACGGAATAAAAGTTATTGTTGACAAAACCAGAAAGATCTATTTTATCGATAATGTAAAATTCCATTTCGATCTCGTAGAAGGCCTGGGAACATTCATTGAAGTAGAAGCCATTGACAGTAAGGGTTCTATAGGGATAGAAAAATTAAAAGAACAATGCAAATATTATTTTGATTTTTTTGAACTGCAGCATACTGATTATGTAAACAATTCATACAGCGATCTGCTTCTTGATAAGAATTAAATATTAGGATTGAATATTGATCCGGAAATACTGATCCATACCGTTAAAGTTATTTCTGTACTTAAATTTCCAGAATAGGTTCCTTAGAATGCATACATTGAAGCATTGCATGGATTCATTACTTCTATGAAGGTATACATTAGAACTTTGTATTGATACATTGTTTCTCTGAATACATACATTGCTGCTTTGTATGGATACATTGCTTCTCTGAATACATACATTGAAGCTTTGTATGGATACATTGCTTCTCTGAATACATACATTGAAGCTTTGTATGGATACATTGCTTCTCTGTAACCATGCAACAGAGCATTTTCTGGGGGAAATAGTTCAGATTTTGCTAGAAATTCTCAGTGATAAACTGGAAGTTTAAAAAACTTATATTATGTCAAACAAAAAAGCCATCCCAAATTAATGAGATGGCTTTAATTTTATTTGAATTGGATCTTTATTCGAATTTAAGATCCAAACCTAAACCTCTTAATTCATGCACCAATACATTGAATGATTCAGGTACACCTGCTTTCGGAATATTATCACCTTTTACGATCGCTTCATAGGTCTTTGCACGGCCGATAATATCATCAGATTTCAATGTCAGTAATTCCTGTAAGATGTTGGCTGCACCATAAGCTTCCAATGCCCAAACTTCCATCTCACCAAAACGCTGTCCACCGAATTGTGCTTTACCACCCAACGGTTGTTGCGTAATTAAACTGTATGGCCCGATAGAACGTGCATGCATCTTATCATCCACCATATGGTGTAATTTGATGATGTAGATAACACCCACAGTTGCTTTCTGGTGGAAGCGTTCTCCTGTTTCACCATCATACAGATAAGTATGACCGTTCATTGGGATATCCGCTTTCTTACAATATTCTTCGATCTCAGTTGTTGATGCACCATCAAAAATAGGCGTTGCAAAACGAACACCCAATTTTGTTCCGGCCCATCCTAATATTGTTTCATAGATCTGTCCCAAGTTCATACGTGAAGGCACACCTAATGGGTTCAACACGATATCAACCGGCGTTCCATCTTCCATGAAAGGCATATCTTCTGCACGAACGATCTTGGCAACGATACCTTTGTTACCGTGACGGCCCGCCATTTTATCACCCACTTTCAGTTTACGTTTAACAGCGAGATAAACTTTAGCAAGTTTCAATACACCAGCCGGTAATTCATCACCAATGGAAATATTGAATTTCTCTCTCTTGTATCTGCCTAACTCTTCGTTATACTTAATACTGTAGTTGTGTAATAAGGTGTTGATCTGATCATCGGTATGTTTATCACCAGTCCAACCCAATGGATTGATGTTCTGATAATCGATTACTGCTAAATTCTTAGCATTGAACTTGGCACCCTTTCCGATCAATGATTCACCGAAATTGTTGCTTACACCTGCTGATGCTTTATCTTTTAAAAGAATTTGTAGTTTACCTAACAATTGTTCTTTTACATCTTCTACATTTTGCTGATGTACTTTTTCAACTTTTTCCAATTGTGCCTTTTCACGGATTTTACCATTCTTATCTTTCTTGGCACGCTGGAATAATTTCTTATCGATCACCACACCTTCAGTTCCGTTTGGAGCTTTCAGAGAAGCATCTTTTGCATCACCTGCTTTATCACCGAAGATAGCACGCAACAATTTTTCTTCCGGTGTTGGATCTGATTCACCTTTTGGAGTGATCTTACCAATTAAAATATCGCCTTCTTTAATGGTTGCGCCAATTCGAATGATACCGTTCTCATCCAGGTCTTTTGTAGCTTCTTCAGAAACGTTGGGTATGTCCGGTGTTAATTCTTCTTCACCCAATTTAGTATCGCGAACTTCTAATTCATATTCATCAATGTGAACTGAAGTAAACAGATCTTCACGAACCACTTTCTCATTGATCACGATCGCATCTTCAAAGTTGTAACCCTTCCAAGGCATGAACGCAACCTGTAAATTTCTACCGAGTGCTAATTCACCATCAATGGTTGCATAACCTTCCGTTAAGAAATCTCCCTTCTTTACTTTCTGTCCTTTCTTCACAGCAGGATTCAAGTTGATACAGGTAGCCTGATTGGTCTTAATGAACTTTGTTAGTTTATAAACCTGCAGATCATCATCAAAACTGATCAAACGATCTGTATCATTTCTATCGTAACGAACATGGATCTCATTTGCATCCACAAACTCAACGATACCATTACCTGTTGCGTGGATCTGGATCCTTGCATCACGTGCAGCTCTTCCTTCCAATCCAGTTCCTACTACAGGAACCTGCGGACGGATCAATGGAACTGCCTGACGTTGCATGTTTGATCCCATCAATGCACGGTTGGCATCATCATGTTCTAAGAATGGAATCAATGAAGCACTCAAACCAACAATCTGGTTAGGAGCCACATCCATAAATTCTACTTCTTCTTTATCAAGGATCGGGAAATCACCTGTTTGACGAGAAACAACTTTGTCTTCAGCAAATTCGCCCTTCTCATTCAAAGGAGAATTACTTTGAGCGATCTTAGCA
>Ga0364881_10504_pt2 | contig 12119 bp, 10 predicted proteins | sample ExccelJu500001D4_5_FD_206923 | JGI IMG/M metagenome (GOLD analysis project Ga0364881, IMG submission 206923) | Enriched cells from Trout Bog Lake Hypolimnion, Wisconsin, USA - BchlTB.July30.5000.01.D4 | ecosystem: Environmental > Aquatic > Freshwater > Lake > Hypolimnion/Profundal zone | place... | reverse complement strand
GGATTTGCGACAAATACGGCATCCTGCTGATCTGTGATGAAGTGATCTGCGGTTTCGGGCGTCTCGGCAGCTGGTTTGGTTCCGAATTGATGGGCGCAAAACCTGATCTGATGACGTTTGCCAAAGGCGTGACTTCCGGATACATACCGCTTGGCGGTGTAGTGGTTGGCAAGCGTGTGGCCGAAGTCCTAATTGAAAAAGGCGGGGAATTCAACCACGGTTACACCTACTCGGGTCATCCTGTGTCGTGTGCGGTGGCACTGGCCAATCTGGATATTATCGAACGTGAAGGGCTGGTTGATCGGGTGAGGGAAGAAACGGGGCCTCATCTGGCAAAGCACTTTGCCGCGCTGTCCGATCACCCTCTGGTTGCGGGAGCCGAAGCATTCGGCATGGTCGCAGGCCTGGTATTAATGAAAGACAAATCCAGACACCTTGCGTTTGATGAAGCACTGGAAGTAGGCATGGTTTGCCGTGATCATTGCTTTGCCAATGGGCTGATCATGCGTGCTGTAGGTGACCGCATGATCATAGCGCCACCGCTGGTCTGTACCAAGCCACAGATTGATGAAATGATGGAGCGTGTTCGCATTTGTCTCGATGCAACTTTGAAAGACGTACAGTCGCGAGGCTGGCTGGATGTAAACTAATTAGGAGAATTTATGTCTATCCAGTTGAGTCACCCTGCACTTCTCAAACAATCTCTGGCCTGGTTGGGAGGAAATTGGGTTGGTGCCGATTCAGGCAAAACATTCGAAATCAGGAATCCGGCAAACGGAGAAATTCTGGCTCAAGTACCGCTCATGGGTCGCGCAGAAACCGAACGTGCCATTGCTGCCGCAACCGTGGCACAAAAACAGTGGCGGACAGTTCCTGCCAAGGAACGCTCGGCCAAGCTGAAAAAATGGTTTACCCTGATCATGCAGCATCAGGAGGATCTGGCGCGCATTCTGACTACTGAACAGGGCAAGCCACTGGCTGAAGCGCGCGGTGAAATCGCCTATGGAGCCAGCTTTGTCGAATGGTTTGCCGAGGAAGCCAAGCGGGTGTATGGCGAGACCATTCCGTCCCCGACGAATGACCGGCGTTTACTGGTGCTGAAGCAACCGATTGGTGTCACCGCAGCGATCACGCCGTGGAACTTTCCCAACGCCATGATTACCCGCAAGGCAGCGCCTGCCTTGGCAGCAGGCTGCGCGATGATCGTCAAACCAGCCGAGCAGACCCCACTGTCGGCCTTTGCCCTGGCAATGCTGGCCGAAGAAGCAGGCATACCGGGCGGCGTGTTTCAGGTAATTACCGGCGATGCGCCGCTAATTGGAGCGGCCATGTGCGAAAGTCCGGTAGTGACCAAATTGTCGTTTACCGGCTCTACCGAAGTGGGCCGTATCCTCATGCGTCAGTGTGCAGATACCATCAAAAAACTGTCACTCGAACTGGGAGGCAATGCTCCTTTCATCGTGTTCGATGATGCCGATCTCGATGCCGCCGTTGAAGGCGCCATGGGAAGCAAATACCGCAACGCCGGTCAGACCTGCGTGTGCGCCAACCGTTTATTCGTTCAGGACGGGGTGTTTGATGCTTTCACCAGAAAACTGGTTGAACGGGTAGCACAGTTGAAGGTGGGAGATGGTTTCGCAGAAGGCGTAACGCAGGGTCCGCTGATTGATGAAGCAGCGCTGGCCAAGGTTGAAAGTCATGTGGCGGATGCCCTTTCCAGAGGTGCCAAACTGGTTGCCGGTGGCAAGCGCCATACCTTGGGCGGCACTTTTTATGAACCCACCGTGCTGGCTGACGTCAATCCTGATGCCTTGGCTTTCAGGGAAGAAACTTTTGGTCCGGTCGCTCCCTTGTTTCGTTTCAAAACGGATGAGGAAGTCATCGAACTGGCCAACCGGACCGAATTCGGTCTTGCCTCTTATTTCTACAGTCGTGAAATCGGCCGCATCTGGCGTGTCGCAGAAGCGCTCGACTATGGCATGGTCGGCGTCAATTCCGGTCTCATCTCCAATGAGGTAGCTCCGTTTGGTGGCGTCAAACAATCTGGCCTGGGGCGTGAGGGTTCGCACCATGGCATCGACGAATATCTCGAAATCAAATATGTCGCCATGGCCGGGCTTTGAGCTTGGTCAATGTGTTGAGCATTAAATGTAAAGGATATCCAGAATGAATAAAACCGACTGGCATGCCCGTGCAGCAGCATTAACCATTGATGGCAGGGCCTTGATCAACGGGCAGCGCGTAAATGCCGCTGATAGTAGTACGTTTGAATGCATGTCGCCGATTGATGGCCGCAAATTGGCTGATGTGGCACGTTGTCAGGCCGCTGATATTGACAGTGCGGTAGCGTCTGCCCGTACAGCATTTGAAGACCGCCGCTGGGCGGGCATGTCGCCCGGTGAGCGCAAGCGTACACTGATTCGATTTGCTGATTTGTTGATGTCAAACCGGGAAGAACTGGCTTTGCTGGAAACGCTTGATATGGGCAAACCGATCACTGCCAGCATGAATACCGACGTGCCCGCAGCGGCCAATACGCTGCGCTGGTTTGGTGAAGCAATCGATAAAGTATATGACGAAATTGCGCCGACCAATGCCAAGACCCTGGCACTAATTACGCGCGAACCGATTGGTGTGGTAGCCGCCATCGTGCCGTGGAATTATCCATTACTGATGGCCTCGTGGAAAATCGCACCTGCGCTGGTAACCGGCAATAGCGTAATTCTCAAGCCCTCAGAAAAGTCACCGCTGACAGCTCTTCGTTTGGGTGATCTTGCCTTGGAAGCAGGCATCCCACCCGGAGTACTTAACGTCGTGCCAGGCTTTGGCCCGGAAGCGGGTTCGCCGCTGGCCTTGCACATGAATGTTGACTGCATAGCATTCACCGGTTCGACCGGCGTTGGCAAGAAAATTCAGGTCATGGCAGGCCAAAGCAACCTCAAACGCGCCTGGTGTGAATTGGGTGGTAAATCTCCCAATATCGTGTTTGCCGATTGTCCTGATCTTGATCGTGCGGTTGAAGCGGCAGGTGGCTCTATTTTCTACAACCAGGGCGAAAGTTGCAATGCGCCTTCACGCCTTCTGGTCGAACGTTCCATTCGCGATGAGTTCGTGGAGAAGCTTAAAAAATATGCTCCCCGGCACAATCCCGGCGATCCGCTCGATCCTGACACGAAAATGGGTGCGCTGGTCGATCAGGGACAAATGGACAACGTGCTCAAATACATCGAAAGTGGCAAGCTCCAAGGAGCCCGTTTGTGCTGCGGGGGTGAACGCGTGCGCACCGAGTCGGGTGGTTACTTTGTCGCACCGACCATTTTTGACGGAGTGACAAATGATATGACCATTGCCAGCGAAGAGATTTTTGGGCCGGTGCTGTCAATTATTACTTTCGACACGCAGGAAGAAGCTATCCGCATTGCCAACGATACCAGCTATGGCTTGGCCGCAGCAGTGTGGACTCGCGATATTTCGCGGGCGCATCTGGTCTCCCGCGCGCTTCGCGCTGGTACCGTGCACGTGAATAGTTACGATGAAGACGATATCACTGTGCCCTTCGGCGGCTTCAAACAATCCGGCAACGGGCGTGACAAATCGCTGCATGCGCTGGAAAAATACACTGAACTCAAAACAACCTGGATTAGCCTCGCCTGATTCGGCGAAAAGGAAAAATATTATGGAAGCAAAAACAACCCCTCAAATCAGTAACGCAGACTTGCATCAACGTCGGCTCGCCGCCACACCGCGCGGCATTGGAGTGATGGCGAACTTTTTTATTGATCGCGCGCTGAATGCCGAAGTTTGGGATGTGGAAGGAAAACGTTATATCGACTTTGCCGGCGGCATCGCCGTGCTGAATACCGGCCATCGCAATCCGGTCATGGTAAAAGCGATTGAAGAACAACTCAAACGCTTTACCCATACCTGCTATCAGGTGCTGCCCTACGAAAGCTATGTCACTTTGGCTGAAAGAATAAACGCATTGACACCCGGATCTCACCCCAAGAAAACCGCGTTCTTTTCCACCGGAGCAGAAGCAGTGGAGAATGCCATCAAGATTGCACGCTCCAGTACCGGTCGCTCAGGCATTATCGCTTTCTCGGGCGGCTTTCATGGGCGCACCATGATGTGCTGCGCCTTGACCGGAAAAGTAGTGCCTTACAAAGTTGGATTCGGCCCCTTCCCCGCCGAAATTTATCACGTTCCTTTCCCGATGGAGCTGCACGGTGTCAGTGTCGAGGAATCACTTCATGCATTGCAGACCTTGTTCAAGGCGGATGTGGACCCAAAGCGGGTAGCTGCAATCATTATTGAACTGGTGCAAGGCGAAGGCGGGTTCTATATTGCTCCGCCGGAACTGTTGCGCGCCTTGCGTAAAGTATGCGACGAGCACGGCATCCTGCTGATTTTCGATGAAATCCAGACCGGATTTGCCCGTACCGGCAAACTGTTTGCAACCGAGCATTATGACGTTCTGCCCGATATCATGACGATTGCAAAGAGCATGGCGGGTGGTATGACCCTGTCTGCGGTATGCGGCAAATCCGAAGTGATGGATGGACCGGCGCCTGGCGGACTGGGAGGAACCTACACCGGAAATCCGCTGGCGATTGCAGCCTCGCATGCAGTGATTGACGTTATCGAACAAGAAAATCTTGTCGAACGTTCAAATGTGCTCGGAAAAAAATTGACTGCACGTCTGTTGGCAATGCAAGCCAAAGTGCCTGCGCTCAAAGAAGTACGGGGTTTGGGATCGATGATAGCTGCGGAGTTTTTCGACCCTGCTACCGGCGAACCTTCCCCCGAGGCTGTAAAACGTGTGCAACAGGCCGCATTGGAAGAAGGTCTGATTCTGCTTACTTGCGGCATTTACCTGAACGTGATGCGGTTCCTCTATCCGCTGACAACTGAAGATGCGGTTTTTGACGAAGCGCTGGATATACTTGATCGCGCCTTGATGAAGGCTGGCGGGTGAATATCCCTGCTGAACATTCGCAAGCATTGGCTGCGAAAGTAGTTGATGCACGGCAACGCATGCTGGAAGCGGGCGTGCATACGGTCATCGCTCAATTCGTGGATATTCATGGATCGGCGAAGGGAAAGTACATTCCACTTTCTCATCTGGCAGATATAGTGGATGCAGGTGTCGGCTTTGCCGGCCCTTCCATCTGGGGCTTGGGTTTGCCGCGTAACGGGCCAAATTCCGAGTTTTATGGACGCGGGGATCTGAATACGCTTCAGGTGTTACCCTGGATGCCAGGCTATGCCCGTATAGTGTGCAGCGGTGTCGTTGCTGGAAAAGATTTTGGACGTTGTTCGCGTCGCTTGCTGAAGCATCAGATCGCACGTTTGAACGATCGTGGCTGGACCCTCAATGTTGGCATCGAGCCTGAGTTTTTCCTGCTGCATCAAGATGGAGCGCGTCGCCCCATACTTCCCGATGCGGCAGACGACCTTGATAAACCCTCATATGACCTCAAGGCCATGGCGCGAGTACGCGACGTGCTGCGCCGTATGGAGCAAGGATTAAACACCTGCGGGTTTGACGTGTTTCAAATCGACCACGAGGATGCCGGTGGCCAGTATGAGCTTAACTATCATTACAGCGACGCGCTGACCGCCGCAGATCGCTTCATCCTGTTCAAGATGGCTGCGCACCAGATTGCCGAGGAAGACGGGCTGGTATTTTCGTTGATGCCCAAACCATTTGCCGATCGCCCCGGTAGCGGGCTTCACTTGCATCTGTCGATCAGTGACCGCGAGGGACGACCTGTGATGGCGAATGAGGCAGATTCACATGGATTGTCCGAAACCGGGCGGCAGTGTATTGCGGGCCTGTTAGCTCACAGCCCGGCTTTGGCAGCTTTTCATGCCCCCAGTGTGAATTCCTATAAAAGGTTGGTGATAGGCCGCTCGCTATCCGGTACGACTTGGGCGCCTGCCCACATTGTCTGGGGCGACAACAACCGCACCGCAGTAGCTCGGGTTACTGCAGGACGCATAGAATTCCGTCTCACCGATGGCAGTTGTAATATTTATGTCGCACTTGCTTCTGCTATAGCGGCAATGCTCGATGGAGTTGAGCAGAGCCTGCAACCTCCGGTGCCGATTGATGAAGATATTTATGAATGGCCGGAGGCTCGCTTTATTGAACGTGGTGTGCTGACTTTGCCTCAAACTCTCGGTCAGGCACTGGATGCGCTGGAAACGGATAAGGTATTGGCTGCGGCTGTCGGGGTTGATTTTGTCGCTGAGTTTCTCAGTATCAAGCGCACGGAATGGGTCGATTTCTGCCGCTCGGTCAGCGATTGGGAATATCAGCGCTATCTGACTTGGCCCTGATTGAAGCCGGGTTTGGCAGTAATTTCATTTTGACTTCAATTAAGGTACTAAAGGTTAATGTATTTATTGCCTGTGTTTCAGAACATGTCACGCATGCGATACCACAGTTTGCCGGCAGCCTCGATGGGTGCCGCAAACAATTTCCCACCTGGAAACGGCGGATTGGAAAGCTTCATGAAGCTGCGCAAATGTTTGTCTTCACCCAACAGTGCTTCTGCTAGCACACGCCCTGCCACACAGGTCGGCAGCACGCCATGGCCGGAAAACCCCTGCGCCCAAAGCACATTACCGCGCCGCCCGAAATCAGGTGTGCGGTGTACCGTGCAGTCGATCATTCCGCCCCAGCCAAACTCAATGCCGACCCCTTTTAGCTGAGGAAATACGCGCTCAAGCGCAGGTCGCATCGCAGCCGGAATATCTCGCGGCGTGCCACCCAGATAGGTACAGCCTCCGCCGAACAACAGGCGTTCGTCCGGGGTCACTCGGAAATAATCGAGAATGAACTGGTTATCGGTCACACATACGCCGGAGGGGATCAACGCCTTTGCCCGCTCACCCAGCGGCTCGGTCGCCACCATGAAAGTACCGACCGGAATAATTCGGCGGCTCAGATTTTTGTCGAGATCGCCAAGATAAACATTGGCGGCCAGCACCAGAGCACCCGCAGTCACTTTGCCTTTCTCACTTTCAATCGTGACACGGTTGCCCTCCTCCTGATAACGAACGACAGCGGTTTGTTCGTAAATTTTCACCCCGGCGCTTTCGGCGGCAGTAGCCAGACCAAAAACATATTTCAGTGGGTGCAGATGTCCGGCGCCAGGGTCAAATAGACCGGCGCAATAGTGATCGGTACCCAGCCAGTCCGGCAGCTCGTTTTTTGGAATAAATTGCAGTGCGTCATAGCCCCATTTTTCTGCCGCGTCATGCTGCCATTCACGTAAACTGCTTTCGCGGCGCGGCAGGATGGATGTCCACAGATGTCCATCGCACCAGTCGCAATCAATGCTATGTTGCGCAATGCGCTGGCGGATTTCGGTGGCGGATGCGCGCATCAGATTCCAGATTTCGCGCGTCCTCGTAGCCCAGTTGCGCTTCCAAGGGCGGCATATCGCACGAGAAACCGAGAATCGCCTGGCCGCCATTGCGACCCGAGGCACCCCAGCCCACCCGGGCGGATTCGAGCATGACCACGCGTTTGCCGGCTTCAGCCAAACGCAAGGCAGTGTAAAGACCCGTGAAGCCCGCGCCCACGATGCAGACATCCGTCTCAGTGGCATCGGTGAGCGCGGGACGTAACACCATACGGTCTGCTGCGCTGGCGGCGTAATAGCTGCGCGGATAGGTATTTATGGCAGGAATGTCGCTGGGCATTATTCCACCGATAATTTGTCGATCACCTCGTTGTGCTGACCCAGCGTGGGCGGAGCATCTTCATAGCGAATTGGTGTTTGCGAGAAGTGAATGGGATTCGCTACCATCTTTATGCTTCCTTGCGGATGGGGAATATCGACCACCATGCCGCGTGCAACGGCCTGAGGCTCGGCGAGTGCTTCTGCAATCGTATTGATCGGGCCGCCGGGAATGCCCAGCCGCTCCATGCCCTCAATCCAGAACTGCCGGGGCTGATTTTTCACTTCTGCCTGAATCTGCGGGATCAAAATTTCACGATTGATGACGCGCCCCTTGTTGGTGGCAAAACGTTCATCCCGCGCCCATTCGGTATGACCGCACAATTCGGCAAAGCGGGTGAACTGAGCATCATTGCCGACCGCGACAAGTACGTGGCCATCTGACGTTTCAAAAGCCTGATAGGGAACGATGTTGGCATGTGCATTGCCAAAGCGGGGAGGTTGTACGTTGCCGACCAGATAGTTCGAGGCCACATTAGCCAGCATCGCCAACTGGCAATCAAACAAGGCCAGATCGATATGCTGGCCGACGCCGGTGCGGTCACGATGCGCGAGTGCCGCGAGAATCGCCACGGTGGCATACAGGCCGGTAAATAGATCGGCCACGGCCACGCCCACTTTCATCGGCTCGCCAGCCGTTTCGCCGGTGATGGACATCAAACCGCCCAGACCCTGAATCATGAAATCGTAACCGCCCTGATCCGCGCGCGGCCCGTTCTGACCAAAACCGGTAATCGAGCAATATACAAGATCCGGTTTGATGGCACTCAGCGTGGGGTAATCCAGGCCATATTTCGCCAGACCTCCCACTTTAAAATTCTCCACTACCACATCGCAGCTTTTCACCAGTTCGCGCAGAATCTCCTGCCCTTGGGGAGTAGCCATATCCACACAAACCGATTTCTTGCCGCGATTGGTGCACAAATAATAAGCCGCCTCACGCGTGGGGTTGCCCTTGCTATCCTTGAGGAAGGGTGGGCCCCAGCCACGGGTATCGTCACCGCCATCGGGTTTTTCGATCTTGATAACTTCGGCCCCCATGTCGGCAAGTTGCTGTGTGGCCCAGGGACCTGCAAGCACGCGGGATAAATCGAGCACACGAAGATGGGACAGTGCGGACATGTTGATGCCTTAATGAAACAGCGAAGCCATCACAATGTCGTCGCCGGTGAGTTTAGGGAACCTCTATTTATCCGATCAGGCAGAGAAGGCTTGCAGTCCCGTTTGGGCGCGGCCCAGAATCAGCCCATGCACATCATGCGTGCCTTCATAGGTGTTCACGGCTTCCAGGTTCATCACATGACGGATGACATGGAATTCGTCGCTGATACCGTTGCCGCCATGCATATCTCGGCTGATACGGGCAATATCCAGCGCCTTGCCACAATTGTTGCGTTTGATCAGGCTGATCATTTCCGGTGCAGCGCGACCTTCATCCATCAGACGCCCCACACGCAGGGCAGCCTGCAGGCCAAGAGAAATCTCGGTCTGGAAATTGGCCAGTTTCAGCTGGATCAATTGGGTGGCAGCCAGCGGACGGCCAAATTGAATGCGATCGAGCGTGTACTGGCGGGCAGCGTGCCAGCAGAACTCAGCGGCACCCAATACTCCCCAGGCGATACCGTAACGCGCCTTGTTCAGACAGCCAAACGGGCCCTTGAGGCCGCGAATATCGGGGAAGGCATTTTCTTCCGGTACGAATACTTCATCCATGACAATTTCTCCGGTGATCGAAGCGCGCAGAGAAAATTTCCCTTCGATCTTGGGGGCAGAGAGGCCTTTCATTTCCTTTTCCAGGATGAAACCGCGAATCTCGCCTTCATCATCCTTGGCCCACACCACAAATACATCTGCGATGGGCGAATTGGTGATCCACATCTTGGCTCCCGAAAGGGTAAATCCACCGTCTACTTTGCGGGCGCGGGTAATCATCGAACCCGGATCAGAACCATGATTGGGCTCAGTGAGACCGAAACAGCCTATCAATTCGCCGGTAGCCAACTTAGGCAGATACTTTTGCCGTTGCGCCTCCGTGCCGTAGGCGTGAATCGGATACATCACCAAGGAACTTTGCACACTCATCGCCGAACGATAACCGGAATCTACGCGCTCAACTTCACGCGCCACCAGCCCATAAGCCACATGATTCACACCGGCGCAACCATAACCATCGATGGTCGAGCCGAGAAATCCCAGTTCACCCATCTCGTTCATGATTTCACGGTCAAACTTTTCGTGCCGGTTCGCCAGCAGTACACGGGGCTGTAGTTTGCCCTGACAATAGTCATATGCCGCCTCGCGGATCATCCGCTCTTCGTCAGTCAGTTGTTCGTTGAGCAGCAATGCGTCATCCCACTGAAAATTTGGCCGTGCCATGGTGATATCCTTGAATTGATTCCGCAAAGCGAAACATGTTTTACTCAACAGGGCATGGTACTTTGCCCTGCGATTTATGTAAAGTTACCCAGGGTATGCCTGTTCGTGATGGCCTTGGAGTTATTCCCAAGCGAGTCATATAACAATTGAGTTACAAATGTTCTGGCGACATGGTTAGGGGTAATTAAATATTTATCTATTTCATGGTAGGCATTACAAACTCTGCAGCAACCCGAATACCAGCAGGCCAGCGAGTAGTCGTGGTTTTGAGGCGGGTATAGAAGCGAACACCTTCCTCGCCATATACGTGATGATCACCGAATAGCGAACGCTTCCAGCCGCCAAAACTATGGTACGCAATCGGCACTGGAATGGGTACGTTCACGCCTATCATGCCAACCTGCACTCTTCTTCCGAATTCGCGGGCAGCAGCGCCATCGCGGGTGAAAATCGACACCCCATTACCGAATTCATGGTCGTTCACCAGCTTCAGCGCTTCCTCAAAATTATTGACATGCATGACGCTTAGCACTGGGCCGAATATCTCTTCCTTGTAAATTCTCATGTTCGCTGTGACTTGGTCAAACAGGCAGGGGCCCATAAAAAAGCCCTCTTCGTGGCCTGGCAATATGAAGTCACGACCATCAACCACAAGTTTCGCTCCTTCCTGAACACCGAGATCGACATAGGATTTTACTTTGTCATAATGCTGGCGCGTAACCAGAGGCCCCATGTCGGCCTGTTCATCAAGCCCCTGGTTGATTCGTACCATGCCGGTTTTTTCAGTCAGCTTGGCTACCAGTGCATGGCCTATGTTGCCGACAGCCACGGCAACAGAAATGGCCATGCAACGTTCGCCCGCAGAGCCAAAGCCGGCACCAATCAGTGCGTCGGCGACCTGGTCCAGATCAGCATCGGGCATCACCACCAGATGGTTTTTTGCACCGCCTAATGCCTGCACCCGCTTGCCGCGCGCAGTGCCGGTTGAGTAAATGTATTGCGCGATCGGCGTTGAACCGACAAAGCTTACCGCTTGCACACGATCATCCTCCAGTAGCGTATCAACGGCAACCTTGTCGCCCTGAACTACATTGAAAACGCCTGCAGGAAGACCGGCCTCAGCAAGCAGATCAGCCAGTATCAGACTCGCTCCGGGATCGCGCTCCGAAGGTTTGAGCACGAAGGTATTGCCGGTAGCGAGCGCCATCGGGATCATCCACAGGGGCACCATGACCGGAAAGTTGAACGGGGTAATACCGGCGACCACGCCAAGCGGCTGACGCTGACTATGGGTGTCGATACCGCCGCCAACCTGTTCGCTAAATTCACCCTTGAGCAAATGAGGAATGCCACAAGCAAATTCGACCACTTCGATGCCGCGTGTGACTTCACCACGGGCATCGCTGATCGTCTTGCCATGCTCCAGCGTAATGGCACGAGCCAATTCATCCATGTGTTGATCAAGCAGTTCCTTGAACTTGAACATGATGCGCGCTCTTCTCAGCGGCGGAGTGGATGACCAGGCCGGAAAAGCTTGTGCGGCAGCGTCGATGGCGAGTTTGACTTCATCCTGGGTGGCATAAGCAACCATGGCCTGGACTTTTCCGGTAGCCGGGTTGTATACCTCACCCATACGATCGCCTTTTCCTGTTACTTTCTTTCCACCAATAAAATGTCCGATTGTTTTTTGTTGAGAATGGGTCATGCTGCTTGCTCCAAAGTGGCTTGTTGTTGATGACTTTCCTGCTGGTGGGCAGCCCATTGCTGCTCGTTCTTGAGATAACGGGTCGGGTCAAGTCCCTGCTCCCCCTCGGCAGCCAATGACGTGAGTGCCTCGGCAATGCAACTGAAGATGCGGTCAATTTCATGCTTCTCGATGGTGAGCGGCGGTGAGATGGCGATGATTTCTCCGGTATGGCGAACGAGCACCCCCATTTCGTAACATTTGAGATAGGTGGCAAAGGCACGGGCACCCAGTTTTCCTGGAAACGA
>Ga0364881_10816_pt1 | contig 12159 bp, 11 predicted proteins | sample ExccelJu500001D4_5_FD_206923 | JGI IMG/M metagenome (GOLD analysis project Ga0364881, IMG submission 206923) | Enriched cells from Trout Bog Lake Hypolimnion, Wisconsin, USA - BchlTB.July30.5000.01.D4 | ecosystem: Environmental > Aquatic > Freshwater > Lake > Hypolimnion/Profundal zone | place... | reverse complement strand
CTCTCAATCTCTCATTTCTCCCTCTCTTCCTCTCTCATCTCTCCCTCTCTCAATCTCTCATTTCTCCCTCTCTTCCTCTCTCATCTCTCCCTCTCTTCATCTCACCCTCTCTCATCACTCCCTCTCTCAATCTCTCCCTCTCTTCATCTCACCCTCTCTCAATCTCTCCCTCTCTTCATCTCACCCTCTCTCCCGTCACTCCCGTCACTCCCTCTCTCCCGTCCGTTTAAATTCCGGTAAAATCGGCTCTCCCTTTTGAAGCCGGGGAAAGATATAGGCAAATCCCATCAGGTACAGACCCAGGAGCAGGTAAACGATACTTCGTGAGACCGTGCTCAATCTTTCAAAGTCGATTACAAACAATTTAACGAGCATCCCGAGAAAAAGGACGATCCCTAAATTCCGCATAAAATGGTTCCGCTGAATCATGGCCCGGATAAACACCACCGTGGCGACAATCCAAAGGATCATCGAATAAGGGAGGTACCTGTTCTGAAGCAGCGGGTCACCACTCATCAGCTGACCGCCCGGACTACTTTGCATCCCCAGGAAGATCGCCGAGAGGTTATCGTATTCCATCCAAAAGAGAAAAATAAGGAAGGAGACCGTAATCAGATCCACCATGTGCAATAAGTTGACCTCTTTAATATGATGGCGGCGCATTCGTTTGATGGTCATTCTTCCCAGGATAAGAACCAAAACTACGGCTAGGTAGTGCAAAAACACAACAATGAAGTTCAGGTCATTTTTCAAAAGCAGGCTGTTCCGGTAAAGGACCATATTCCACTGGACCATGAAAGGGTATATTAAAATAAACAGGGCTGATAAATAGAGCACCGGTTTTTTCAGGGAGGATTGTTTGCCGGAATAATAGCGGATTACCCCGATAAACAAGAGGCAGCCTGCAATAAACCAGGGTAAAGGGGTATAGTTCAGTGAGCCGGTAAGATGACTCACCAGCGAGAACCCAAGCCATCCCAGCGTGACAAAGGTCGAAAACAGGAGCATAATCCGGACTAACCGGTCGTATTTCTGTTTGCTGAAATACTTGTGCGAAAGCGAAAGCTCCAACGACTGAATCTGCCAGGTGGTGAAACCCAAAGACCCGATGGCCAATCCGCCGATCAGCAATCCATAGCCGATCAAATCGGGTTCAGGAACGATCAGTACAAAAAAATGGGCAGGGAGGCAGAACCGGATCCATGAATAGAGGAAAAGACCCACTGTGGCCCCCAGGGAGACCAGGGAGATCCAAAATGCGGGAAGATCTTTCGTTTTATGGGCATACCCCAGCATCAAAACAGCTAAAACGGAGGTGAAGAGCAGTAACCTGGCCTCCTGGAAACAGAACGGGAGTACCAGTGCAGCGAGGAACATCACCGCATAATGATACGGAAGTTCCCAGACCAAAAGCTTAAACTTTTTATGGAGATACAGCCCTAAAAGATTAAATAGCAGGAGTGTCCCTATAAAGAGCGGCTGATAGGCCGGTGCATAAAAACGGTGCAACACCCAGAGGGTGGTGCCAAGAAAAATAAGCAAATTCGAGCCGGTTAAAGTGAACTGGATCCATCTTGCAATCGGATTCTCTTTCTTTTCGGAAGTTACAACAATTAGGATATAAAAAAGGAGGTAAAAAAGGAGGCCAAAGATGAAAAACAGCGGGAGAAATTCAGGTCTTGGAATGACCACAAATTTTCGGAGCCAGAATAGTCCAAAATATCCCCAGGCAAAAATAAAATTAATTAAATGATTGATGGGCTTTTTCATTTGCTGACTTACCCAGGTTATCAATAAGCTAAAGAATAATATGAAACCAAAGAAAAATTCAATGTGGGTAAAAAAATTCATGTAAAGCAATTCTGCTGAAATATAAAAAAAGATAATATTTAGAGTCAGTAATAGTGACTTACGATGAATTAAGCCATTGGCCAATAATAATAAGGTGGCAAGCCACAGAAATAGAATAGCTGTATAAAAGCCGGGGTAGAAGCAACCTCCAAATATGGTATTAAAGTAAGAAACTTTTATCTGAATGACAATAAGATAAATTGCAGTCAATCTGGAGATTGTAGAAGTTATTTTCGGATAATTTTTTGCAAAAATTAAGGATCCAATCAGCAGAATTAGTGCGGGAAGAAAATAGAGGATTAGTTCAGTCAGTCCGGTTCCGGCAATCTCGGGACCGATAGGAACATCTGCACCAGGGGCAAAAAAACTCCTAATCAGATTAACCAATCCGTTTGAACCTGACGAAGAAGATAAAGAAGAGTATACCCCAACCAGCACGAAAATAGCCCCCAGAGCGATAAATGTTTTGGCGTTTAACAGGCGTTCAAAGCCCTTTACCGGTTTAATTGTCTTTGGTCTGCGGGAATGGTGGCTGCGGTGGATTGGTTTTTGTTCCATTTAAATAATGTTCAATTAATAGTGTCCGCGTCAGCTAACGCAATAATAACTTTCTGAACGGATTAGCTGCAATTATAAAAGACGAAAATTACGAAATTATATCTTTATAAAGAAATAGGTTTGCTAATAACATGAGATTGCTTCGTCGTTCCCGTTGGAACAGTCATTGCGAGGAGCGGTGCAAATCAACGTGTTCGACAGAACCAGATAATGGTTGTGCGACGAAGCAATCTTGAAATTGGGGAGCCCTATAAAGGGATGATTGCTCACAAACATGAGATTGCTTCGTCGTGCCTCCTCGCAATGACACTCGGGAGGGAACGATTGCTTCGTCGTTCCCGTTGGAACTGTCATTGCGAGGAGCAAAGAAAATCAACGTGTTCGACAGAACCAGATAATGGTTGTGCGACGAAGCAATCTTGAAATTGGGGAGCCCTTTAAAGGGATGATTGCTCACAAACATGAGATTGCTTCGTCACTCCTTGCGTCGTTCCTCCTCGCAATGACACTCGGGAGGGAACGATTGCTTCGTCACTCCTTGGGTCGCTCCTCGCAATGACAGTCCTGTTTTAGTTCCTCCTCGCTAGGACAACATTAATCCAGGTCTGTAAACAAGTCACGCCATTCAGGATTAAAGTTGTTGATCAGATCAATTTTTTTCTGACGTGAACCACCTTTGAGTTGTTTCTCCCTGGCGATTGCCTCACCAATATCAAAAAAGGCTTCGTAATAAACCAATTCACCAACGTTATATCTTGCTGTAAAAGAAGCGGGGTGCATTTTATTCTTATGTTCCCAAATACGCCTACGTAATGCAGAAGTCACACCAGTATAAATAACGGTATGATTTTTATTGGTGACAAGATAGATATGATAAGTTTTGTATTCCAAGAAAACCTATTTTTTGTTTTTCCTTAAATCTGGATTCTCATTCTGAGCTGTCATTACGAGGAGCAAAGAAAATCAACGTGTTCGGCAGAACCGAAAGAACTATCTGCGACGAAGCAATTGTCATTGCGAGGAGCGGTGCAAAACAAAGTGTTCCAACGGAACCGGTGAAATATGGTGCGACGAAGCAATCCTGAAATTGGGGGGCATTGCAAATAACATGAGATTGCTTCGTCGTGCCTCCTCGCAATGACACTCGGGAGGGAACGATTGCTCTTGGAACTGTCATTGCGAGGAGCGGTGCAAATCAAGGTGTTCCAACGGAACCGGTGAAATATGGTGCGACGAAGCAATCTTGAAATTGGGAGGCATTGCAAATAACATGAGATTGCTTCGTCGTGCCTCCTCGCAATGACAGTCATGGAGGGAACGATTGCTTTTGGAACAGTCATTGCGAGGAGCAAAGAAAATCAACGTGTTCGACAGAACCGAAAGAACTATCTGCGACGAAGCAATCTTGAAATTGGGGAGCCTTGCTAATGACATGAGATTGCTTCGTCACTCCTTGCGTCGCTCCTCGCAATGACAGCTTGGTATAATATTACCTCCTGATCTTCAACTGTATTCCGTTTTTGATCGGATGGTCTGCAACAAGTACCAGGTAACCTCCGCCACCTGCGCCGGAGATCTTCCAACCCAGCGATTCAGAAGCATAATAGTCAATCTGTTCCTCAATATACGGATTAACCATATGGGGAAACATAGCTACCTGTGCCTCAAACGATCTTCTGATCCCTTTCCCAAAGGCTTTCAGGTCCTTAACTTCGATTGCCTGCCAGACCTCAACGGCCGCTTCAGCCAACTCCCTGGCACCCGTTTCGTCAATTTTCGTATCCGACAATACATTGTATCCCCCTTCACGCGGGGAGAGATTGATCAGATAGAGGTGCGACTCAATCCAGTTTAAGGTCCCGTGATCAGTCACCGAATTGATCCTTTCAGGCCAGTAGTTCCCTGCCGGGTATTGGATATGATTGACACCCGGATAAACAATTCCGATTGAGTCCTGTGAACCACTGATGTAATTGGTCCCCGGGGGATTCTCTACACAGAAAAGAGTTTTGGCGAGTTTCTCCCGATCTCCTTCCGGAATATCGGTCTGCCAAAGGTCAATTGCCTTTTTACGGGTACTGCTTGCCATCCCCGAACGGTCATTAAACTCGATCTCGGGTTCCAGCGAGATGGTAATCACTGGTCCCGGGTAATATTTGGAGACGAAGGGCTGATCGAGCCATCCTCCTGCCAGGTCAAGCCGAAAAGGGATCAGACATTCCTGTCTCAGGGCGGTAGTTGAGCGCGTAGGGAGACCCTCATGCGGAATGCGCCGGCTCACAACCAGGTCAACCCCAAGACGGGCACAGAGCTCAAGTTTGTCTGGGGTGTAACCATCCTCATTGACGAAAAAGATATCGGGTCGTAACCGTTCCACCTCTTGTTCGAAGTCCATGAGTCCGGAACCGCTGTTGATCCAGGCTTCTTTGACCATTTTCAGTGCCTGGACCATATAGAGCCGTTCATGGTCGGTGTTGATCGTCTTGCGACCTTTGAGCTGGCTGATGGTTTTGTCAGACCCCAGTCCAACATACAGATCGCCATGCGAGGCGGCCTCAGTGAAAAATGCCACATGCCCCGAATGAAGCATGTCATAGCAACCGGAAACGAAGACTTTTTTTGTCATGGGAATGAATACGAATTTACGCGAATTGGTGCGAATTGATGCGAATTAAAAAGGATTACGAAGATTAGATCGATGGGGCGAATTGACGATGGGGCGAATTGGCGATAAGGCGATAAGGCGAATTGGCGAATTGGCGATGGGGCGAATTGGCGAATTGGCGATTGGGCGATAAAATTTAGTATCTTTAAGTAAAAAAGTTATGAACCTAATCAGAACTCATAAAGAACTCGAAGTTTATAAATTAGCTTTTGGTGCAGCCTTAGAAATTTATCGCATTTCCAAATCGTTTCCAACTGAAGAGAAGTTTTCATTAACAGATCAAGTCAGACGAAGTTCAAGATCAGTATGTGCAAATATTGCTGAAGCGTTCAGAAAAAGGAGGTATCCATAGTCTTTTATTTCCAAACTTTCTGATTCAGAAGGCGAAGCTGCTGAAACGCAAGGTTGGCTAGAATTCGCCATGGAATTTGAATACATTGACAAAGAAAGATACGATTCCTTGTATGACAAATATGATCACATTTTATCTCAGCTAGTAATTATGATCAATTCATCCGGGAAATGGGGACTTTGATTGAATAATTCTTGATAATCAAATTTATACCCACTCGCCATTTAATTCATAATTCTGATTTTACTTTATCTGTAAATCTATTTCAGGACTATACACCTCGTCTCCCCTTCGCCTCTTCTCCCCTTCGCCTCGCCACCCCTTCGCCTCGCCACCCCTTCGCCTCGTCGTTTTAATTCGTACCAATTCGTGTTAATTATCCAGGTACCATTCATACAGCCTCCCCACCCCTTCCTCAATCTCTATTTGATGCTGCCACCCCAATTGATTTAGCTTGGAAACGTCTGTGAGCTTACGCATGGTGCCATCGGGTTTGGAGGTGTTGAAGACGAGCTCTCCCTTAAATCCTATGATCTTTTTGATCAGAAAGGCCAGGTCGCGGATAGAGATCTCTTTGCCTGTGCCTATATTGATATGTGAATTACGAATTTCACGAAGTAACGACGAATTGGGCAGATTTGATGAGGATGATAAGGTGAGAAGGTGAGAGCGTGAGACCAGATCCCCGAAATCTATGTTCTCCATTAAGTACACACAGGCGTCAGCCATCTCCTCACTCCACAGGAATTCGCGCATAGGTGTGCCCGAGCCCCAGATCTCGACGGACACAGATTGTGAAGGGTGAGGGTGAGAAGGGGAGAGGGTGAGAGGGTGAGATGAGGAGAGAGTAATACCATATTTAGTTAGTATTTCAATAATTTTATTCTCATTTTCTCCATTTCCTATCTTCGCATCTTCCCCTATTTCTATTCTCGCCTCTTCTCCCATTCGCCCATTCTCTCCTTCTCCCATTCCTTCCGTCATTGTGAGCGAAGCGAAGCAACCCTCTTCTCCCATTCCTTCCGTCATTGCGAGCGAAGCGAAGCAACCCCCTTCGCCTTCTACTGGCCTTTTCCCAAGATCTGCCCGAATCGCGTCCCAATCCCCCTCTTCGAGACATTTTCCCAAATGAATCTTCCTTAATAACCCGGGAAGAACATGAGACTTCTCCAAATCGAAGTTATCATTGGGTCCATAGAGATTGGTCGGCATCACGGAGATATAATTGGTGCCATACTGGAGGTTATAGCTCTCACACATTTTGATTCCTGCAATTTTCGCAATGGCATAAGGTTCGTTGGTATATTCCAAAGGTCCCGTAAGCAAAGAATCTTCCGGCATGGGTTGTGGAGCGTCGCGCGGATAGATGCAGGTGCTTCCCAGAAACAGTAATTTCGTTACTCCGCTCAGATAAGCCGCATGAATCACATTATTCTGGATCGTCAGGTTCTCGTAAATAAATTCTCCGCGATAGGTGTTGTTGGCTACAATACCCCCCACCTTGGCTGCTGCAAGAATCACATAGTCGGGCTTTTCGGTTTCGAAGAAATCGTTAACAGCGAGTTGATCCAATAAGTCCAATTGCTGATGGGTACGAAATACCAGGTTGGTATAACCTTTCGCGGTCAGATTTTTAACAATTGCCGAGCCGACAAGGCCGTGATGACCAGCGACAAATATTTTGCTATTCAGATTCATACGTTTTTTTCCACAAATTGGCACTAATAAAAACACAAATTCACGCAAATAATTGGCAGGAATTGACACAAATTAAAACAAAAATGCAATCAACTGACTAAAGAATAACACGTTTATATTCGAGTTTAGTCGTTCCAAAATTGATTAATAATCCAATTTTTTTTCCTGTTGCTTTCAGATAATTCAGTACTTGAGCGAAATGGACAGGATGAAGTGCATCAATGGCTTTAAGTTCAACGATGACCTCTCCGAAACAGACAAAATCTGCAACATATTTCTTTTCAAGCAAATGATTATTATAATAAACATCCAAAACTTTCTCTTTTTGAAATGAAATATTTAGTTCGGAGAATTCTATAGCAAGCGCCTCCTGATAAACCTGTTCCAGAAAGCCGCATCCTAATCCGTTATGAACGTTAATGCACGCACCAATTATCTGATAACACTCCTCCTTGAATGGATATTCATTTGTGTCCATTGATTTTCCATTTGAGTTCATTTGTGGATAATCCTTCACTCAAAATAATTCAATGTCCGATACCCCCCTTCCCGGAGCCAGGCATCTTTTTTCATCAGTTTGATATCCGATTGCATCATATCTTCCACGAGATCCTTAAGATCATATTCCCGTTTCCAACCCAACTGGTTCATCGCCTTGGAGGGATCACCAATGAGTAAGTCCACCTCTGTGGGACGGAAGTAAGCGGGATCGACGCCGACTAGTTGCGAAGGGGCGATGGGGCGATGAGGCGAAGGGGCGAGGCGGGACTTGATACCGGCGAGGTATTGTTCGCCTACGGTTTCGGCAAATTTTGTTTCATTGATAGCTGTGAGGAATCCTTTCTCTTCTATCCCTGTCCCATCGAAAGTGATCTCAAGACCGATTTCCGCAGCCGACATTTTAATGAAATCGCGAATGGTGGTCGTCACACCGGTGGCAATCACATAATCATCGGGTTTTTCCTGCTGGAGCATCAGGTGCATCGCCTTGATGTAGTCCTTGGCATGACCCCAGTCCCGTTTGGAGGAGAGATTGCCCAGGAAGAGCTGATGCTGCATCCCCAACGCAATTTTGCTGATCGCACGCGTAATCTTCCGGGTGACAAACGTTTCCCCCCGGATCGGACTCTCATGATTAAACAGGATTCCATTGCTCGCATGCAAGCCATAGGCTTCACGGTAGTTTACGGTGATCCAGTAAGCGTACATTTTAGCGACCGCATAAGGTGAGCGCGGATAAAATGGTGTTTTTTCGGTCTGGGGTACCTGCTGAACCATTCCGTAAAGTTCAGAGGTTGAGGCTTGATAAATCCGCGTTTTTTCGGTCAAGCCGAGAAGACGCACGGCTTCGAGAAGCCGAAGAGTTCCTATACCATCCGCATTGGCCGTATATTCCGGGGTGTCGAAGGAGACCTTGACATGGCTCATCGCCGCCAGGTTATAGATTTCATCGGGCTGGACCTCCTGGACAATGCGGGTGATATTCATCGAGTCGGTCATATCGCCATAGTGAAGCATAAAATTCCGGTGTTCAACATGCGGATCCTGGTAGATATGATCAATCCGGTCGGTATTAAACATCGAAGAGCGGCGTTTAATACCATGAACCAGATACCCTTTTTTAAGCAGGTATTCACTCAGGTAAGCGCCATCCTGGCCGGTGACGCCGGTTATTAATGCAGTTTTATGTGGCATTGGTTTTATAGATTAGGTAGGCTAAAATGAAATTAAGCAAATATAATATAAAGATATAGGTTCTAAAGTTTAAAGGCTTATGAATCAATGTGAGTTTCTAAATTTAGTGGATTGCTTAAATTTTGCAAGTAAAACATCCCAAATAAAAACCGGGGTAGAAATCAAGGTTCTACGCCAGAGACGTTTAGGTTCTCTTATTAATCTTGGAAACCATTCCATACCTAATGAAATCCAGAATTTTCCGGGACGTTTAACAGTTCCAGCATAAAAATCAAATACTGCACCAATCGATGCTATAATTGATGCATCTATTTCCTCTTTATGTTGAAATACCCATTTTTCCTGTTTTGGCGCGGTCATCCCAACAAATAACACATCTGGGTGAAAATCCTCAATAGCCTTTAGGATTGCATAATTATCTTCATTTGAAAAAATTGCTTTAAAAGGTGGAGAATATCCTCCGATGATTATATTAGAATACTCGATTCTAACTCTAGCCTGTATCTTATTCAGTGTTTCAAATGAAGATCCCAAATAAAATACTTTGCCTCCTTTCTGCTGCAACTGTTGCAATAAATCAATATGGAGATCTGATCCCGATATACGTTTAATCTTTTGGCCATTCAAAGTTTTTATTGCCCATATTATCCCAACTCCATCTGGTAAAAGTATATCGGATTGATGTAATGCTTGAGAATAAAAACGATCTCTTTTTGCTATAATATAACAATGAGGATTTATTGTGTTGATTACAGCTCTTTTTTTTGCTAAATTGCTCGAATCGATACTTTTAGCATAAACTGGATATCCTAAGATTTTAATAGTGCTCAAAATTTTATTAAATTTAATTATGTAATGTTTAAGCATATATTGAATTTAGGAAAGAATTGTTAACATCTTAAGATGCAACCTCCCCATGAATAACCCACACCAAAACCTGCAATTAATATGTTTGAATTTGTAGATAATTCATTGTTGATTTTTAGGCGTGCGAGTGCAATAGGAATTGTAGATGAAACAGTATTCCCTATATCTTCCATATTAATATAGAATGATTCTTTACTAATTGAACATAGATTACGAAGAGTATTTAGCATAAATTTATTAGCTTGATGAAATACAAACAAACCTATATCCGATGTTTTTAATCCATTTTTAATTAACGTATTATTTACCAATTTCGGTATTGACTCCAATGTGAAATTAAAAATTGCAGAACCATTCATATATAGGTAATCAGGTGAAAACAGATATCCCTCATCATCAGAGCCTAGAATGTTTGACTTTTCTAACTGCCTTGAACATCCTGTTGCAACTATTAGATTATTGGCTCCTGTGCCATCTGTACCTAAAACAAAGTCCCCAATTTCGGCAAAACCTTCTATTGATATGAGAGTGGCTGTTGCTCCATCACCAAAAATAGATCGGTTACCTTTGTCTTGCGAATGGATATATTTAGTATAGGTTTCGGAAGTAAGGAAAAGTATATTTTTTGCTATGCCTGCATAAATTAACCCTTTTGCCAATGAAAGACCATAAACATAACCTGAACATCCCAGATTAAAATCCAAAGCTCCTGCGCTAGTTGGAATACCTAATTTAGTTTGGATCAAACAGGCTGTTGTAGGTAAAAAATAGTCTGGGCTTTGAGTACAAAACAAAATAAAATCAATTGATTCACAATCGATCGAATATTCATTGAAGAGTTTTTCTGCTGCATGGATAGCCATATCTCCTGCAGTTTCATCATTTGCAGAAACATGCCGTTGGGAAATTCCTATTTTATCAGCAACTTTTTCAACACTCCATTCAGGAAATTCTTTAATTAATTCTTCATTTGTCAATATTTTCTCAGGCAAATAATAGGATATCCCTTTTATATATGCTTTCATTTTATTTATTTTAAAGTTAATCCTCCGTCTAGTAACAAATTAGTGCCCGTAACCCATTTTGAAGCTTCCGATAATAAGTAGATTATCGCATAAGCAACATCTTCAGGATTTCCATAACCCAAAGGATACCTCTTTTCATCTTCTATAAACTGCGCCTTATCTATTGAAGTTTTATTTAGAAGTGGGGTTCTTACCATTCCCGGAGATACACAGTTAACTCTAATCTTTCTTAGCACTAATTCAAGAGCCAGTACTTTGGCAAAAGAGCTTAATGCCCCTTTTGAAGCACTATAAATTGCATTCCCATATTCTGCTACTAAACCTGAAGCTGTAGAAGAAACAAATACAATCGAAGCCCCTTTATTTATTTTCTTTTTTTGTAAAAGGAGAGTATTAAGGTTAATTGTTGAAAAAAAATTGGTTTCAAAGATTGAGTCAAGATCTTCACGTACGATGCTCTTCGCTGGACAAGTTTTTTGTATTCCGGCGCAATGTACGATTCCGTCTAATCTTGTACTGTCTATAACAAATTTATAAACGTCTTCCGCTTTATTTAAATCCAATACATATAAGAAATGTCCATCGCCAACAAGTTCGGACATTGTTTCTTCCAATCGATGTTTATTTCTCCCTGTTATTATTAATCGGGCACCCAATTTTGAACACTCGATAGATGTAGTTTTTCCGATACCTGATGATGCCCCTGTTATGAGTATGATCTTGCCGTTTAACGAATAAGGATTGTACGAAACAGTCATTTTGTTTCTATCAGGTTAAACAAATCAAATATGGTGCCACAGCTGCGTATCTCTAAGCCAGTAATATTTTTATCATATTTTGTTTTTACAAAAGCAATGATAACCAATGCCGTTAAAGAACTCCATTCTTCAAGTTCACGAAATTTTGTTGACGCTGTAATTTCAGAAGCTTCAATATCATCTAACTGAGATGCGAATCCATTAATAAAATCCGATAAATCCATATAATTTATTTTTAATGTAAATATGATTTAATTTCTTTTATTCTTGATATAAAATATTTGTCATAATTATTTTGCAAATAATGGAGGTTAAGTTTTTCATTATCAGTATATAGACTCTGCTCATGCTTGATAATCTCCTCCGGTGAAAATTTAAACCCTACAATCTTTGCAGGATTTCCTAATACAATTGCATAAGGAGGGATGGAGTTTCGACAAACTGATCCACTCCCAATTATTGCTCCACGACCGACCGTAACTCCTGATAGAAGAGTCACGTTGGCTGCTAACCAAACATCTTCTTCGATAATGACATCTTTTGCTTCTTGTACATCTTCAGCTGCTTTCTCAATAAATAATTCGCCAACCAATGATGGATGGCTTCCTGATACTACAGTTAGTCCTTCTGCAGTTGCCGAATTTTTCTTCATTATAAATTTCGCCTTTGTCGTAATCAATATGGAGTGTC
>Ga0364881_10812_pt1 | contig 12204 bp, 7 predicted proteins | sample ExccelJu500001D4_5_FD_206923 | JGI IMG/M metagenome (GOLD analysis project Ga0364881, IMG submission 206923) | Enriched cells from Trout Bog Lake Hypolimnion, Wisconsin, USA - BchlTB.July30.5000.01.D4 | ecosystem: Environmental > Aquatic > Freshwater > Lake > Hypolimnion/Profundal zone | place... | reverse complement strand
ATCGCTGGTTTTTGCCGAAAGGAAGATCATACAAATAGGTCACGAGGAACCGATGGCGACGGTCGTAGATCACGTTGCCGTAGTCCAGCCGCGGATGAAAGCGATCCGTCAGGAAGCTGCCGCCGGCCACCGCAAACGCGTTTGGCGTAGCGCCTCCTGCGTTCGAAAGATCGCGAGTGTAGGTATAGCTCGCGTCAAATGTAATTCCCTTGCCACTGTGTCGCGAAATCTCTACCGCGCCGCTGGAGTAGTTGCTCTCTGCGAGATTAGACACGCTCTGGATCACACTCCAGCAGGGGTACGGACGATGATCGTCGACGTACGTGCCACCGTCCGTCACGCAAGCTGAATTGGAGGGAGCGTCCGGCTCAGCATTGAAGTAGCCGTAAGGATTCGCCGCCACCTGGTTCAAATCGATCATCGCCTCAAGATTCTGCCCATGGCTTGCAACGTAGGAGAACCGAGCGCCGATCGAGTGGCCGATATCCTGCTCCAGGGTCAGATTCCACTGCTGCACATTGGGATCGTGATAGTGAATCGGAAACGCATAGTAGAACCCAGCCGTCCCCGTCGAGCTTCCCGCCGCAGTGTTGAACGGGTTGGCAAACGTCAGCAGCGGCGTCACCCCATCGGCCGCGTAACCCTGGTTGTATGTGCCCACATAGCTCGAATGCACCGCCCATCCCGAAACCAGCGCAAACCCCAGCGGCGACTCAATGTAGCGTCCCCAGCCGCCCCGCAGCACCGTCTTGCCGCTGCCGTATGGCTGCCATGCAAAGCCCAGCCGTGGGCCCCAATCCGTCTTGTCCGTATAACGCAGCCCGGCGGGTGCTCCCACCTGCGAAGCTGTAAGAATCGGCGTAGGCGATATTGCCGCTATCAGCGCAGACGAGGCCTGCCCCTCCGCCTGTGCGTTCGAAACGATTACGGCGCCGCTTTCCGGCTGCCCGGCCGACGTTGTCGAGTAATCCGGATCAAACGTCGCTGTGTTGTAATGCTGTTCCTTGAGCGGGGGGTGCAATTCATAGCGCAAGCCCAAATTCAAGGTGAGATGCGGCGTCAACTTCCAGTCGTCCTGGCCAAACATCGCGTAGGCATAGCCAAGCCCATTCATCGTCGGGTCATTGGTGGAACTGACCTCAGTGTAGTCAGGCGTTCCGAGCAGAAAGCCGGCATAGGGTTCGCCAACGTTGGTTGCCAGGCCCGTGCTCGGATCGATCACTCCCGATGTTCCATTCACGATATCCGAGGATCCGTCGAACACATACCACCCCGAGCGATAGTTGCCGAAGACATTATCGTCATGGTCGGTGATGCGTTTGAAGTCCCCGCCGAACTTGAATGCATGGTTCCCATGCGACCACGTCAGATTATCCAGCGCCTGAATAATCTGTCCGCGCTGCACTCCCGGATTGCCCGCGCCCGTCGACATGAATCCGTTGATGAGCACTTGCGGCGACTCGGACCACTGGGTGTCCGGCTGCGGTACCGTAAGCCCGGTCTGGCTCAAAATCGATGACGACGAATAGGCCTGCGTCTCCGACGTGTGTTGTGCGTTATACCCCCCGCGAAACTCGTTCAGGAGGTGGGAAGTGAAAATGAAGTTGTGCGCAAAAGTCATGCCCTCGTCGATCTCCGGCGTATTGTAGGCGCCCTGCAACGGACTGCCAGCTTCAGCACAATAAGTGAAAGTACATGCTGCCGAAGGCGCAGTCGTTACCTGCCGGTTCTTGTAGCTGAACCGCGCAAAAATGGTTTGCCGTGACGAGAAAGTGTGATCCAGACGTACATCGCCCTGATTCGACGAGATAGGCGCAGGGAAATTGATCTGGTAGTTGTTCGCGAAAGACCCCGCAGCGCCCAGATTCGGTGTCGGCATCAATACATTCAGCAACTGTGTTGAGATGTTGCTCGGCGTCACCGGGTTGTTGGTGAGCGAGTTGGTTAGCACGCTCCCGTCGGGGTTATAGACGGTATAGCCGCTGGGGCACAGGGTTGCCGGGTCCGGTTCGCAATAAGTCTGCGTCAGGTAATACCCAATGTTCCCTTTGCGCATATCCATTGAAGGAACCGACAGCACAATCGGCGTTTCGCGCGGCAGCCGCAATCCCTCGTAGCTGATAAAGAAGAACGTATTCTCACCGCCGTTGATCAGATGCGGAATCTTGACCGGCCCACCCAGCGTCCCGCCGAAGTCGTTCATGATGATCTTCGGCTTCGACAGAGCGAAAATGTCATTGGAGTTGTAAGCAGTGTTTTCGTTGTTTTCGAAAACGCCGCCGTGATAGTGAATCGTGCCTGCCTTGGACACCGTAGTAATGTCCGCCACGCCGCCAAACTCAGCTCCATTGTTTGACTCCGACACGCGAATCTCTTCAATCGAATTGAACGACGGAAACATCTCGTTCACCGGCCCCGAGTACTCCACTCCCACCGACGAGATGCCGTCAATCGTAACGCTCAACAGCGCGGCCGTAGTACCATCCACCGCCAGTTGTCCGCTGTCGTCCGTCTGCACGCCCGCCTCGGTGGTGAGCGTTGAAATAGGACTCGTCGACCCTGTTGAGCGCGAGTAAATGGCTACCGGCAGTTCCACCAGTTCATCGCCTACCTTGGTCTCGGCAAGGTTTGAGACGTCCGTCGTGATCACCGGCATCGGATTGTCTTCCACCACCACCGTCTGCGTCTCCGCGCCCGCCTTGAGCGTCGCGTCCATGCGGCGGGTTTCGCGCGCCGTGAGCGCGATCGCGGGCAAAGACTCCTTCTGGAATCCCGGCGCCGACAGCGTCAGCGCATACCTCCCCACATCGATGTTCTTGAATGCGTAATTTCCGTTCTCATCCGTCACGGAAGTCCGGGCAGCGGTCGTGTCGGTGTTCAGCAGCGTCACCTGAACGCCCTGCACCACCGCGCCGCTGGAATCGTGCACCGTGCCAAGAATCTCGCCAAATGTCGATTGCGCCTGAGCGCTAGCCACCGCGAACACAAGCAGGCAACAACCGATCAACAGCCTCTGGATCGCACGAGGACAGAAACTCACTGGGAATGAAAATCCAAGCATTAAGGAGCCTTTCAAGGGAAATTGGCGGAAGACGAACTGTGCGTGCCGTTAAGTGTTGTTGCAATTCAAATTTAACGCTTGTGGACGTCTATATCGAGTGGTTTTTTAACCGAATGTTCACGCCTGCTGATTCAGTGCCTGGGAGCACGCGGCAATCGGAGACCCGCGTTTGACCACCCACGCTCTAGCGCCGTGGTAATCTTCCGATGTGCGAAACAAAAATGGCGCAGCAGCGGCGCTTCCGTCGGTCAACGAAGTCCTTTCCCTGCTGGTCGGCGGGGGCGGCCATGCCTATTTCGGCGAGCCCGTAACAGTGCTTGAACACTCACTTCAAGCCGCATGGTTCGTCCGACAGAACGGCGGTGAATCCTCCCTGATTGCCGCAGCCCTACTGCACGATATCGGCCACCTGATGCACTCTGAAGGCGAAGACGCCGCTAAAAGGGGACTGGATACCCAGCACGAGGAGCTTGGCTTCGCCTTGCTGGAAGACCACTTTCCCCCGTCCGTTCTCGATCCCATTCGCCTCCATGTCGCCGCAAAACGATTCCTCTGCCTTTCCGATTCCGATTACCTATCCGCCCTGTCCTATGCCTCCGTCGAAAGCCTGGAGTTACAGGGTGGCCCAATGAATGATGCGGAAGCCGAGGCATTTCTCGCCCTCCCGCATGCCCGCGAAGCCGTTGCCCTGCGTCGTGCCGATGACGCGGCAAAAGTCCAGGGACTTGCCGTGCCACAACTTGACGTCTATCGCGCAATCCTCGAGTCTCTCTGGCGCTGAAAAACTCTCTGGCATTTCCCTGCATGCTTCCCAGATTTGCCCCCTTGAACCTTGCCATTTGCCAAATACGCTGCGAAATGTTTCAATCTGACTATTGAAACAGGGGTGCTCCACGCAGTGGGGCTGAGAAAATACCCTAGAACCCGATCCGGATAATGCCGGCGTGGGAAGTTTCCCTGGCCCTTTCGGGGCCTCCTCGAAACTCAACCTAAGTTCCCTTGTTTCACGCTGTAGGAAACAGGGGAAAACTATGTCTGACGTTGCGCCGCGCACCTCATTTCAATCTTCAAAACTATTAATGGCCGCTTTTGCGTGTGTCCTCGGCGGTTCAGCCTGCGCCCCGGGGCAGACGGTTCAACCTGCCCCGGCGCCGAAGCCAGCCGCCCAACAGCCCAGTGTAAGTACAACAGTCGTAGTGCATGGCACAACAAAAGATGACTACCTCCCCGACGCCGTCTCCGTGGGCACGCTCGACGGCGCATCCCTAAAAGAGGCGCCCGTCTCCGCGACAATCGTCACCCGCGACCTGCTCAACGACCAGAGCGCGCGCCTGCTCAGTGATGTGGTGAAGAACGACGCATCTATCGACGACGATTATGTGCCCGTCGGCTATTACGGCGTCTATGAGATTCGCGGCTTTCCTATCGACCTGGCCTCAGGGTTAGAGGTCAACGGGATGACCATCGCCGGCGAGCAGGACGTGCCTCTGGAGAACAAGGAGCGCGTCGAACTCCTCAAGGGCGTCGCCGGCGTCGAGAGCGGCGTGGCCAATGCCGGCGGACTCATCAACTTCGTCACCAAGCGTCCTGCGGTGGTGCAGGCGATGGATCTGGGTACCGATCATCGCGGATCGGCTTACGGTGCGGCCGATCTCGGCCGCCTGTTTGGCGCGCAAAAGCAGGTCGGGACCCGCTTCAACCTGGCCGGCGAACGAATCGCAAGCTACATGAACGACACCAACGGATGGCGTGCAATGGCATCGGGCGCTGCCGACTGGAAGCTTGGCAAGACAGCGATCCTGAAGAGCGACTTCGAGTTTCAGCACAAGGTCGAGCGCGATGGAAGCGGCTTTCAGTTGCTGGGTGGCACATCGTTGCCGGATATCAATCTCTTATACCCATCCACCATGCTGGGTGACCAGCCGTGGGGCCCGCCCGACACATACAACACATTCAATACCGGTGCGCGGCTTGACTATAATTTGCCGCATAATTGGCTGTTCTTCGCCGCGGCAAGTTACAGCCATTCGCTCATTGAAGACAACGTAATCTATGCTTACGGCTCGTCCTTCGATGCCAACGGCAATGTCAACTGTCCCGGCGCTCCAAACGCGCCCGAGTATTTCTTTTGCCCTGACGGGACTTATGGTATCTACGACTATCGCGACCCAGGTGAGTTGCGCATTGACGCTGTAAGCGAAGCATTGATAACCGGCCACATCAAGACCGGCAAAATCGTGCAGGATTTAGCGGCCGGCGGTAGCCTGTTCTTGCGAAGCGTCCAGCAACCCGGAGAGCCGCCAGCCACCGCACCTTCGAATGTGGCGGATGGCGCTGTGTACTCCTATGTCGGCTCCGAAAATATCTATCAGCCCATCGCACCGGTACCAATTGAGAGCCCATTAGAGTCCGCCGGTCCCCGTACTTTATGGGAAGACGATCACCAGTCGTCCGCGATTGTGCAGGATAGAATTCACCTTCCGGGTCGCATTCAACTGCTCGCCAGTGGCAGGGAAGACTCGCTCCGCGACAATAACTACTCGTTGACCGCAACCGACTCAACCGTACCTCCCACAATTGAACACAAGGAGCTCTGGCTTCCGGAATATGCCATCACATTCAACCCCACAACTACCCTTATGGTTTACGGAAACTATGGAGTGTTGCTGTCGCTTGGTCCGCAAGGCCCCTGGTGGGCGGACAATGCGAGCGCGTTTCTAGCGCCATTCCTTACGCGCCAGGCCGAGGTGGGCGCAAAGTATGTGCCAGCACAGCGTATTCTGCTCACAACCGCCTTCTATCGCATGCGTTCGCCGTTCTTCTATCCGCAGAGCGATGGAGCGGGTGGGTTCCTCTTTGTCTCCCAGGGCCGCGAGACACACGATGGGATCGAGTTGAACGCTGAGGGCAAGGCAGCAAGCTGGCTGCGCCTGACAGCGTCGGCATCGGCCATTCGAGCCATCTCCGACGACACAGGTACGCCGGCATTCGATAACAAGCAAGTGCTCAATGTGCCACACCTCCACACGACTGTCTTTGGCGATTTGTCCGTCCCGCGACTGCATGGACTGCACCTGATGCCAGGGTGGAGCTATTCCGGACGCAAGGAAGCTACGCGAGACGATGCGGTGAGCGTGCCGAGCGTGAATGTCTTCAATCTGGGCGCGCGCTATACTCCCGGTGGCGAGCAAGGCCACGTGACCTTCAGAGTCTACGCCAACAACATCACCGACAAACGCTACTGGAGCGATACAGGTGCGAGCTACGGAGATAGCTTTCTCTGGCTGGGCGCGCCCACCACGGTACGGCTCTCAGCACATTACACGTTTTGAATTGAAAGCGGTTCCGCGATGAGCACCACATTGAAGGCGCATGGACTGGATGGCTCTCTAGTCGAACCCGATTGGGCTCCGCTGGCGATGCCTGAAGTCCGCGCACTGCTGAAGCATTTTCCTCAATGCGGCAACCCGCTCGAAGTCCTCAGCACAAGCCCAAGGCCCTTTTCCGCAGCCAGTATTGTGGCCACACAAGCCGGACCGATATTCATCAAACGCCATCATCAATCTGTTCGTGACCGCGAAGGCCTGCTTGAAGAGCATCGTTTCCTCAAACACCTCCGCGCTAACGGAGCGCCCGTTCCACGCGTTCTCGAGAGTCGTTCCGCTCAGACCGCCATAGCAATCGGCGAGTGGATCTTTGAAGTGCATGATGTCTCCATTGGCATCGACCTATACAAAAACGCGCCCTCCTGGACGCCCTTCAAAGCCGCGGCCCATGCGCACTCCGCAGGCCAGGTACTCGCCCGCCTGCATCAATCTTCGGCCGGCTTCGATGCCCCATCCCGCAAGCCTCGCCCGTTGGTTGCCAGCTTCTCCATCTTTGCCACGCAGATTCCCGCCACTGAGTTACAGCGCTACCTATCCGCGCGCCCTGTCCTCGCTCAAAGCCCCGAAGTCCGCTCCGATGCAGCGCAAGCCCTCGACCTGCTCGCACCTTTTCACGCCGAGTTGCTTCCCTTCCTGCCCGCGCTCACCCCGCTCTGGACCCACAACGACCTGCATGCGTCCAACCTGCTCTGGACCAATACAGCAGATAGCGCGGATGCAGCGGCAATCATCGACTTTGGTCTCGCCGACCGCACAAATGCCATGCACGACCTGGCCCACACCATTGAGCGCAACATCGTCGAGTGGCTCACCCTCATCGACGATCCCGCTCGCCCTGACAACGTCCCCGTTCACTTTGAACACCTGCGTGCCCTGCTCGACGGCTACGAGTCAATCCGTCCGCTCAGCAACGAAGAAGCCTTGGCGCTTGCACCATTGACAGCCCTATGTCATGCCGAGTTCGCTCTTTCTGAAACAGACTATTTCCTCGGTGTGCTCCACTCTCCACAGAAGGCCGTCATGGCCCACAACGGCTGGCTCGTCGGCCATGCCCGCTGGTTCCATAGCTCTGCCGGCGCGCGACTCCTCAATTTCCTGCGGCAATGGGCGCAGTCGCCCCGAAAGCAGAGAGCAGAAAACGTATGAACTGGATCGCTTTCCAAAATTACTTCACCGCGCACTGGATCGAACTGGCCGGATTTCTCACCACAGCGGTCGGCATCTGGCTCACCACCAAGCGCCTGCTTATCTGCTGGCCCGTCATTCTCGCCGCGGACATCTTTTATCTCATCGTCTTCTATCAAGCACGCCTTTTCTCCGACGCGCTCTTACAGGTCTTCTTTATAGTTTTCACTCTTTATGGTTGGTGGCACTGGTGGCGTGGCGTACGCCAGGACGGCGAAGTGCGCGTCGTTCCGCTCAGCCTGCGCGGATGGATCATCGGCCTGCTCGCCGGCGTCGTCGGTTCCTTCGCGCTCGGCGGACTCATGGTCTACCTTGGCGCATCGCTGCCCTATCTTGACGCCGCGCTCACCAGCTTCAGCCTGGTTGCAAGCTGGTGGGAGGCGCGCAAGCACACTGCCAACTGGTGGCTGTGGATCGCCATTGACGGCATCTATATCGGCGAGTACGCCTACAAAGCGCTCTGGCTCACAGCCGTTCTGTCCGCCGTACTCGTAGTTCTCGCGGTCATCGGCCTGCGCGACTGGCAACGTGCCGCGAAAGCCGCCTAAACCGCCAGCTGCACCACATTATGCAACGGCTCGCCGGCAATGTAGCGCCGCAGTTCTTCCGCCGCAGTCTGCACGGCGCGCGGCGCAAACTGCGGAGTTGACCCCGCAACGTGTGGCGTCAACAGCAGGTTCGGACACTTCCATAACGCATGCCCGTCCGGCAGGGGCTCCGGGTCGGTCACATCGACTGCCGCACGAATCCGTCCTGAGTTCAGTGCTTCCACCAGTGCATCCGTATCCACAATCGGCCCGCGTGCCGCATTCACCAGCAACGCCCCTTGCGGCAACAGCGCAAGCTGTCTTGCACCAATCAGTTTGATCGATTCCGGAGTCGCGGGCAGAATCAAAATAACCACCTGCGCCCGCGGCAAGAGGCTGTCCAGTTCGCTGACCGCATGAACCTCAGGCAATGCACGCGGACTCCGCGTCACACGGATCAGATCCACCCTGAATGGCTCCAGCATCCGCTCAATCTCCTGACCAATGGCGCCGTATCCCACCATCAGCACCCTCTTGCCCGTCAGTTCTTCCAGCATCACCGGCGGGTAGAGCGGGCGATTGTCCCCATTGATTGCCGCGTACTTCGCGCTCGCTTCGAATCGCTTCTTCCACTCGCCCGAACGCTGCACTTCCAGATAAAACGGAAAGTACTTCAGCATCGCCAGAATCGAAGAAACAGTCCACTCCGCCGTCGAGACATTATGTGCGCCACGCGCGTTGCAAATCGTCACATGCGGCCCGACCGTCCGCGGAATCCACTCCGTGCCCGCCATCAATGACAGCACAAGCTTCACCCCGCGCAGCCGCGGCCACACCTTCATTGCCTTCGTCGGATATGGGTCAGGCAACCACACGTCAATATCCAACTCGGGCCCAGGTCCATCGCCCAACGGAACCAGTTCGACGTCCGCCGGAAAATCATGAAAAAGGTCGGTACTTAGAATTGCAGGATATCCAACTCGTAGCATTCTCACGCTCTGTCCGCTGGTTGCGAACGCTTCCTATACTGATGCTAAATGGGCTCATAAGTCTTGGGTGTGTCCTGCCTCACTCAATGCTGGTGAGACAAGTCACTCACATATCCAGCACACAGTGCGATCATTAACCTCAGGAGTCGTCGAGGTCAGCTTGGCCCAATGCGCTTGAAGACCAACAAAACGTTGTCCCAGCAGCAACTGGCCCTCAAGCTTCGCGTGGAAGAGTCCGGCCTGCTCTCCTGGGAACACCAGCGTTTGCTCATCCTTGCGGCAAAAACCGCGCTCGCCGCAACGCTCTGTTGGTGGATCGCAACCTGGTTCGGCCTGCACGACGGCTACTGGGGCTCCATCAGCGCCATCATCGTCCTTCAATCAAACGTCGGCTCTACCGTCACTGCATCGCGCGACCGGATCCTCGGAACCCTAATCGGCGCGGCCCTCGGCTTTTCCTTCTCACTTTTTGGAACACTGCCCTGGAATTACATCCTCGCCATTCTCGCCGCCATACTCATCTGCGGCCTGCTCGGCCTGCGCAGCAGCTCTCGGCTCGCCGGGGTCACCATCACTATCATCATGCTGGTTCAGAAAACCGGCCCCCGATGGACTCTCGCGCTCGATCGCGTCAGCCAGGTCATGCTCGGCATCGTTGTCGCCCTTGCTGTCAGCACCCTGGTCCTCCCTGACCGCGCCCGCCTGCGTCTACGCGATGGCCTGGCGCAGGAGTTCCTCGTGCTCGGCTCATTCTTTGAAGCCATCCTCCAGGGCTTTCGTGGCGCACCAGCCGAAAACCTCGCAACCCTTCATGAAGATGCGCTCGCCTATCTGCGTAGCAACAATCAACTTCTGCTGGCCGCTCGCAACGAGCCTTCCGGAGGCCCGGGATGGCGTGAAGGCCTCAACATGCTCTCCCAGTTTGGCCGCTCGCTCTTTGACGCGCTCGTGGCCCTCGAATTCTCAGTCAAAGACAGCCATCACGATGCCTACGCGCAGCGCCTTGAGCCGGAACTCGGTAAACTAGCCGTCGACATTCGCAACGGCTTTCACCACGTCGCCGGCCGCATTCATGCCTGGCGCTTCAACATCCCGCCACCGCACATGAATCTCGAAGAAGACATTGCCCACCTTGAAACTCGCATGGATCAGGTGCGCCACACAGGCCTCAAATTCTCCCAGGCAGAGATTCTGCGCGCCTACGCCGTACAACTGCATCTCAAGCAGATCGCACTGCTACTCCGCGCCTCGCGCGTTGAAACCAGCCGCGCGATCGGTGAATCGCAAGATTAAACGGGACCGCTACTTGAGGAACTTCCGCAAGGCCTCCACGCAATCCTCAATCTCTTTGAGAGTGATGGCGTAACCGAAGCGCAAATGCCCCTCGCCCTGCGCGCCAAACACCGACCCCGGAATGGTTGCGATATGCGCCTGATCCAGCAGAATCTGTGCCGCCGTCCGGCTGTTTTTGTGGATCTTCTCGACATTCGGAAACGCATAGAACGCTCCCGCCGGGGATGCACACTCCAGGCCCACATCGTTAAGTCCCGCTACCAGCAAGTCGCGGCGTTTGCGATATTCCTCACGGATGGCCGCAATCTCCGACTCGGGCGTCTTGAGCGCCTCAATCATGGCGTACTGCACCGGCGTCGCGACACCGTTCGTCGAGTAAAGAACAATCTTCCGCAATGCCGTCATAAACGGCTCCTGGGCCACCGCATATCCGGCGCGCCATCCCGTCATCGCATAGGTCTTTGAGAAGGTGAAGCAAGTGATGGTCCGCTCCGCCATGCCCGGCAGCGACGCAATCGACACATGCTCCCCCTCGTAAACCAGGTCTTCGTAAGCTTCGTCCGCAATCACAATCAGGTCCCGCTCAATCGCAAATGCTGCAACCTCCTCCGCTTCCGCGCGCGTAAACACCAGGCCGCTCGGATTCTGCGGCGTGTTGTAGTAGATGGCCCGCGTCTGCGGCGTGGCGAACTGCTCCAGCGTATGGAAAATCCCGTCGCGCCGCGCCATGCTCGTCGGCACACGCAGTGGCCGCGACTGCGCGCCCGTGATCAAATCGGCAATCGGTGTCCAATACGGCGAGAACACCAGCGCATCGTCACCCGGATCGAGCACAGCTTGAAACGCCCCGTACAAGGCCTGCGAGCCGCCCACAGTGGCGATCACCTCATCGGTCGACACATGCAGCCCGTTCTTGGCCACAAGCTTTTCTACCAGCGCCTTGCGCAGTGGCAACACGCCAGAAGATGCCGCATAGTGCGTCTGATTCTCAACCAGCGCCTGAATCGCCGCATACTTGATCCCGTGCGGCGTCTCGAAAAACGGCTCTCCTCCATGCAGAGAATGCACCGCAACACCCTGCCCGCGCAGTTCCATCACCTTGTTGCGGATTTGCACGATGTCGGAAAATCCAACCTCGTCCAGCCGCCTCGCCAGCCTGATTCCACTCTGCTTCGTCGTCATGATTGCGTATCCTTTCGAATAAAGGGCGGGGAAGATTCTGCTTCCAGCATAGCCGATTGGGCTTTTTGCCCCAGGCTAATCCACGATCTCCATCTCAGATTGATCCGCTCCGTATCAAACTGCGAGCAACTCCGTGTAGATAGCCATACCCACCACCGCGTCGGCACCTACGGCATCCAGCGCATCCACCTCCTGCTGGCTGCGGATGCCGCCCGCCACAATCAGTTGCCGCGACGTCAACCGGCGAAGCCGCGCCGCCGTCGCCAGAGGAAACCCCTGAAGCATTCCCTCGCCATCCACATGCGTGTAAAGAAACGCCGCGACGTGCGGCTCAAGCGCAGGAATCGCCTCGTCCGGCGTCAGTTCCACTTGCCCCTTCCAACCCTTAACCGCTATGCGTCCGTTCTTGGTATCGATCCCCGCAACCACGCGCTCCGCGCCAACACTCGTCGCCAGATCCGAAGCGAACTCCGTGTTCACCGTGCCCTCCGCGGAGAAAAGTGCAGACCCGATTATTACGCGCTTCGCCCCCGCATCCAGGACCTGCCTCGCTCGCTCAATCGAGTGAATCCCGCCGCCTA
>Ga0364881_10810_pt1 | contig 12225 bp, 6 predicted proteins | sample ExccelJu500001D4_5_FD_206923 | JGI IMG/M metagenome (GOLD analysis project Ga0364881, IMG submission 206923) | Enriched cells from Trout Bog Lake Hypolimnion, Wisconsin, USA - BchlTB.July30.5000.01.D4 | ecosystem: Environmental > Aquatic > Freshwater > Lake > Hypolimnion/Profundal zone | place... | reverse complement strand
AATTTTGAATCCACGGGGGGGCGCGCATGAGGTGGAGGCGGCGGACCTGTACACGGGTTTTCTCCGGGACTTAAAGACGCTGGCGGCGCAATTGAACCGGGTGGGCGGGGCGATGGAGCACGCGGAAAACCAAGTGCGGGCGGCAGAGGCGAAGGTGAAATTGGAATCCATCAATTTCAATTCGCGGTTGTTCAGCTTGTCCAACCAGTATTTGTTCTCGCTGCGGGCGGGCGCGGTGGTGGACAAGGCGGTTTCGGAATTGCACGCGGGGCGAAAGCCGTTCATCCACGTCCACAACACGTTGGAAGGGCCGATGCAGGATTTGACGGCGCGCGGGTTGCCGTTGTCCTTTGGCGGCATGTTGCGGCGCGAGATGGAGAAGATGCTGGTGCTGACGGTGCGTGACCCGATGGAGCCGAGTGGCCGGAAGCAAGTGGAAGTGAAGCCGGAAGATTTGCCGGATGGGGGCGCGTTCTACCACACGATGGAGGACGAAATTAACGCGTCGGATTGGAGTAAATTCCCGATCAGCCCCATTGATCACATCAAGCGGGGGATTGCGGCGGCGGTGGACGGCCAGGGCAAGCATTACTCTTGCGGGGAGATCACGGCGCGGGATGGCGAGGTGGACGACTCCGGCGCGGTGGTGGTGGTGACCAAGCGGCAGAAGCAGGAACGCCGCAAGATCCTAAAATCCTACAACGATGGCCAATTGGATGTCCTGCTGATTAATGGCAGCGGGGGCACGGGTCTAAGCGCGCACTCGGACCCCAGTTTCAAGGATCAACGCCAGCGCAGCTACATCGAGGCGCAGCCGGCCCCGGACATCAACGACGAAATGCAGGCGATGGGGCGCACGATGCGCAGCGGGCAGACGAGTAAGCCACTGTTTACTTTCCTGACGACGAAGCTGGCAGCGGAACGCCGCTTTGCCACGATGCTGCGAGGCAAGATGAAGAGCCTCAACGCCAACACGACGGCGGAGGGCGAGAGCGGGCTGACGCAGCAGGCGGGCTTTGCCGATGATATTTTCAACTCGGTGGGCGATGACGTGGTGTACCGCGTGATGGAAGCCAACGAGGACTTTGCCCGGCAATTGGAAATCAACGTGGCGGAAGGTTTCCCCGATGATGACTTTGCGCGGAAGGCCACGGGCAAGTTTCCGTTGCTGCCCAATGAGGACGCCGACCGGCTTTGGAATGAGATCATCGAGGAGTATCAGGCGGAGATTGCCCGGCTGGATGAGGCGGGCGAAAATCCGTTGAAGGCGACGGCGGAGGATTTGAAGGCGCACACGCTGAACACGACGGAATTGGAAGCGGGCGCGGGCAACACGGCGTTTGACGGGCCGGTGAATCTGGAGCGGTGCTCGGTGAATCCCCCGAAGCATCCACCGACGCACGCGGAGGCGTTGCAGCGGGCCAAGGATAATCTGCCCATCATCCGGGCGCAGGTGAAGGAGTGGCTGGACAATAGCCGGGCGGCGGAAGCGGAGCGGCTGGCAGTGGCCACGAAAAAGGATGCCTCAGACGAGCAACTGGACCGGATTCGGGCGACGTTCCAACACGTCCGGGTTGCCGTGACGGACGCGGCGCGCATGATTGGCGACACGTTTGGAGTCAATGCCCTGGGCGATGGCAGCAGCGCTTACTATGTGGTGGCGGGCGAGTTGAAGCTGGCGGGCACGACCATTAGCCACTTTGCGAGCGCGAGCCGCCAGCAGTTGATTCTGACGACGAACCGCTTTCGGAGTCGGCAAGCGCTGCCCTTGTCCAAGCTGTACGCGCAGACGGTGAGCAACGACTACTTGCAGCCGATGGACGATGACGAAGGCGCGGAGCAGTTTGACAAGACGGCGGAGACGAGCACGGAGCGGCACATCATCATGGGCAATTTGCTGCGGGGGTGGGACATGGGCGACACGGCGACGCAGGGGCAGGACGTGGGCAAGCCGCGCGTGGCGATCTACACGAAGAGCGATGGCACGCTGAACACGGGCATTCTGATGCCGAGCGCGTGGACCCCTGGCGAAGCCGGTGCCGCCTCGAAGGTGCTGACCACCGGGGGCGAGTTGGTGGCGGCCTTGCATAATGGTTCTATCGTGCGCTCGCTGCCGACGAGCAGTGTGCATCCGGTGGTGATTCAGCTTGGCGGCATGGTGTCGGTGCCGTCCACGGGACAGGGGCGGCTGTTGTGGGCGGACTCCGCTTACAAAGATTTCTTTGACTCCCCGCCGCAGCAGCGCGAGGGCAATTTCGTTGGCAAGTTGCGCGGGGCGTCGCCACGGGGCGGCAATGACAACGTGGTGCAGTTCTTCGACTGGCTGCAATCCAAGGGTGTGCGGTTGGTGGAGCAGCAACCGGGCGGCGCGAGTGCGGCGGGCAAGTCGGTGGGTGGCGGCGGCGGAGTGAGCGCAGCGCGGGGAGCGTTCATCTCGGGCGTGCCGCATACGCCGGGCGGAGTACCGCTTACCGTGACGTATGGCGGGATGTCGTTCGTGCATCCGTTGCATCTGCCAGAATTGGTGCGGCTGACGCGTGACCTGACCGGGGGCGTGCCTTCGGTGCGCCCGCTGCCGCAGCGCGGGAACATCAACACCTGGGGCAAGTTCACCGACGGCATGATTACGCTGGACCCGCTGGTATTCAAAGATCCGGTGCAGGCGGCGCAAATGCTGGGCCATGAGTTGGGCCATCTGGTGGACTACCTGCCGCATGAAACGCTCAAACGCGGCAATTTGCTGGGGCACCTGCTGGCGCTCAAAAGCTGGCTGAAACAGAATTTCGGGCCACTCAATAACGCGGCGCTGAAAAAGGAGTTGATGGCCGTTACCCTGTGGTGGCGTCCGTACAACCCGGCAACCGACCCCAAGAGTTATGTGGCCTATCGGGCGACGCCGGCGGAACTGTACGCGGACGCGTTGAGCGTGATGTTCAACGCCCCGGCGGAGTTGGAAAAGCGGGCACCACAATTCTACAAGGCGTTCTGGGACAAGCTGGGGAGCCGCCCGGAAGTGAGCAACGCGCTTTTCAACATTCAGGAATATCTCAACAAGGGCATGATGCCTACGGCGCAGGAGCGGGAGAATGCGCTGATGGAGGGCTTCAAGCAGGGCGAAGCCATTTGGAAACAAGCGGTGGCTGACCGGGAAGCGGTGGCGAAGTCGTTCGATAATTGGTGGGAGAGTCTGGCGCAGGAGTTATATTGGGAGCATTACCCGATGGAGAAGCGGGCGAAGATCGTGGAGGAGCGCGGCGTGAAGCTGGCACCGGCCAAAGACCCCCGCCACTTTCTGGACGATTACGGCTACCGTAATACCACGGTCATGCGCTGGGGCAGGCATATCTTTGAACGCGTGCTGCAACCGCTGGAAGCGGCGGGGCTAACGATTGATGACGCGGGCAAATACCTGTTTTACATGCGCATCATGGAAGGGGACCGGGCGCAACTGGCCAACAGCGGGGGCATTGACCCGACGGCGGCACGCCTGGGCTTGCTCAAAATGCGGTTGGATTTGGGTCTGCCCAAGATGACGTTGCTGGCGCATCACATGCAGATTTTCCACGATGACGTGTTCAAGCTGACCGAGCAGGCGGTAGCGTGCGGCGCGTACAACCAGGAAACGTTTGATAACGTCATCAAGCCGAACCGGGACACCTACGCGACGTTCGCAGTACTGGAATATCTGGACGACTATTTGCCGCCGGGCATCATGCAACAGATGGGCACGCTCAAAGCCACCGCGAATTCTTTCCCGGCGACGATCTTGAAGAGCATCGGGCTAATCAACCTGATTGCCTTCCAGCAGGCGAAGAACAAGACGGTGGACTTTCTGCAACAGTATTTCCCGGAGGACATCACCAAGGCGGGCGACACGCATCCAACCGACCGGAAGGGCAAGGGCGTTTTCAAGCGGCTGGAAAATGGACGCCCCCGGTATTACTACGTTGACCCGTACCTCGCCAAAGCGTTTGAGCAGACGCCCGCGCATTTGCTTTGGGGCATCGTCAAGCCGATGGACTGGGCTTTCCGCAAGCTGGTGTACCCGCTGATCATCACCTACAACCCGGCTTTCCTGTACATCATGCAGCCGGGGCGCGATCTCCAGCGCACGGCGCGCAACCTGCCGGGCGTGCGGCTGGGGGTGGGACTGCAACCGCTGAATTATCTGCGGAACATCCCGAACATGACGGGCCGTTTCGCGGGCGATCCGTCGGCCATCATCCGCGAGATGGAGGACAACCTGGGCATTGCCCCGCCCTTCGACATGCTGACCAAGGGGCACCGGGATGATTTCATGGGCGACTTGATGCGGCGCATGAACGTGGCCCCGCAGGATCGGACGAAGGGGATCTTCGCCAACGCGATCTTCAAGCCGATTCGCGGGCTGTTGGACCGGATGGAATTTGGGGGCAACGTGCTGATTGATCTTTCGCGCGTGGCGGCCTACACGAAGTTGCGGAAGGAGGGCAAGACGCCCGACGAAGCGGCTTACTGGGTGCGCAACTTTTCGGGCATCCCCAATCTGAACAAGCGGGGGTTGCTCATCAAGCAAGTGCGCTCGCTGGTGCCCTTCTGGAATGTGTTTATGCAGGGGTGGCGGGCTGACTTCCACCTCGCCACGGACCCGACGACCCGCAGCGGGTGGTGGATGCGGTACATGATGGGCAACGGGCTAGTGAGGCTGCTGCTGGCTGGCGCCGCGGCGGGTGCCCTGGGTGCGGCAATCAAAGAGTTGTTCGATGGCATTGGCGCGCACGACAAGGCGAATTACCTGTGCATCCCGGTGGGCCAGACCAGCGGCGGGGACTTTGGCAAGCGCACGGTGTACATTCGCATCCCGGAAGATTTCACGGCGCGCATGATTGGCGGCATGATCACTAAGGGGGTGGCGAACCTGACGGGCAAAGACCCCAATTGGGACCAGATGCTAGATTTCGGCATGGGCCAGTTTCCCGACCTGAACCCGGCGCTGACGGTGCCGCAGAAATGGGAGGAGTATGCGCGCGGGCGCAACCCGACGGACGACTTTCGCGGGCAGCAGATCATCCCTGACCGGGTGTTTAAGGCGGGCGATTACCACGGGGCCGAAGTCATGGGCATGTGGACGCTGAACCAGATGGGCGTGCTAAATCTGGCCAGCTTCAACGCGCAGGCGCAAAGCGGGACGGAACTGGGCCTGAGTGCCATCCCCGGCATCAACAAGTTTGTGAAGGTGTCGGACCAAGGCTATCGGGAAGATCAACGGGCGGAGCAGGCGCAGATTGACGCGCAGCGGGACATGCAGTTTCTCAAACTGTCGGACCAAGTGCAAAGTTTGGAACTGGAGTATTGGCGGCTGACGCGCATCAACAAGGACGAACGGACGATTGAGCAGGACGACCGGCTGCACGATTTGAAGGCGTGGTATCAGAACGTGTACCGCCCCGCTTGGGGGGACATCGCCGACGCGACGGCAGACAAGCGGCCGGCCGACGCGGCGGCGGCACGAAAGACCCTAGACGCGGACAGCGAGGAGTATTACCGTCAAAACAAATGAACCTTGCGTGGCGGACGATGGCCGGGGACGCGTCGAATAGCTGGGAACCAGGGGTGGAAAACGCGAAATAGGGGCAAATTCGCAAAATTGCTACTAAGGTTGCTACTTTGAAACCGCGAGTGTTATAAGTGGCTGATCAGTAGGCCTTAACGATTGCTTGGACTTGTTTCTCAGAAACAAGCCACGAGACGAAAGGTGGAAATTTGGAACGCAGAATCCAGAAATCGGACGAAAGTCGATGCTGGGCAGCAGCCCGAATTTCGGCCACTTTACGACGCGCTGCTGCGTTTAGGGCTTTATAATTTCAACCCGGATGTCATCCGCGAACTGCAGTCACCCGACCCCGGCGAAGTGCTGACTTCTGATGGCCGGAATCTCGCTTCGGTCTTGAAGCGCATGGCGGAGCAGCAGCGTGACCGCATGGCCCGGGTCGTGGAGCTGCTGGGTAAAGTTGTTCCGGGCACCACCGACATCACCCATCGGCCCGTCGGGAAGAAGGAAACGCTGGAATTCCGACAGCTCGTGGCGGGCAGCAAAGACGCCTGGCGTTTTGATGCCGAGAATATGTCGGACGGAACCCTGCGCTCGTTGGGCGTGCTGGTGGCGCTTTTCCAACCGCCCGCCTCCGACGGACGGACCGTGCGGCTCGTCGGGATCGAGGAGCCGGAAACTGCCTTGCATCCCGGGGCGGCCAAGGTTTTGCGAGCGGCTTTGTTTGAAGCCTTAAGGCACACGCAAGTGATTGTCACCAGCCACAGCCCCGACCTGCTGGACGACAAACAGATTTCCGCCGACGCCATCATCTCTGTCACCAGCCGGGCCGGGGAAACCATTCTCGGCCCGGTGGACGAGGCCAGCAAGAATTCGATCCGCGACCATTTATTCACGGCGGGAGAATTGCTGCGGTTGAATCAAATTGCCACGGATGAGTCGGTGCAGCAGCAACTCAACGCGTCTCACCGCGATCTTTTTGAGTGACCATGAGCCCGCTGCGTATCGCCGCGATTGTGGAGGGGGATGGCGAAGTCGAGGCCGTGGCCGTACTGCTGCGGCGTCGTGCCGAAGTGGCTGGCTGGGCGGGCCGGGTTTCCGTCCCGACGGTGATTCGCCAGCCAGCTTCCAAGCTCCTCCAGCGAGGCGAACTGGAGCGGACGGTCGAGCTGGCTGCCCGTAAGCTCGGTGGTCCAGGAGGTATCTTGGTGCTGCTCGACTCCGATGATGCCTGCCCCGCCATCCAGGGCCCGGAGCTGCTGGCCCGCGTGCGGCTGGCGCGCCCCGATTTGCCAACCACGCTGGTGCTGGCGCATCGCGAATACGAAGCGTGGTTCTTGGGGGCAGCCGCTTCCCTAGCTGGAAAGAGAAACTTGCCGATTGGCCTGCAACCACCCTCCGCTCCGGAAACCATCCGGGGATGCAAGGAATGGCTTTCGGACCAGATGCCGCGAGGCGCGGCTTACGATGAGAGCGATGATCAGTCAGCACTCACGGCGATTTTCGACCTGAACGCGGCCAAGTCAGCGTGTCCGTCCTTCGACAAATGCCATCGAGAAGTGATGACGCTTTTGAAACGGGTCGCCGCCATCACCCCGGGATTTCTGCCGCAATTTCCCTGACGCACAAAAGGAAATTGTCATTCCCCACTTGGATCCAGCCGCTTATCAGGCACCAAATACTTGCGCACGTAATCATGCACCGCATTTTCCAGCGAGGTCACGGGAGCAGCGTAACCGGTGCCGCGCAAGCGGAGCAGGTTTGCTTGGGTGAAATATTGGTATTTTTCGCGGATGATCTCCGGCATCTCAATAAACTTGATGACGGATTTCTTTTTCAGCGCCGCGAACACCGCGTTGGACAGGTCAATCCACGTGCGGGCCTGGCCGGAGCCGATGTTGAACAGGCCGTTGGCCCGGGGGGTTGCTGCCAGATGCAGCGTCATGGCCACGCAGTCCTTGACATACAGAAAATCCCGCTTCTGCTCGCCGTCCCGGTATTCTTCACGATAGCTTTTAAACAACTGAATGACCCCTTTTTCCTGCACTTGGGCGAAACTCTTGTGGACTAGCGAGCGCATGTCCCCCTTGTGATCCTCGTTGGGACCGAAGACGTTAAAGAATTTCAGTCCGACCATTTTGTTGAGAAAACCCGCGCGCTTGGCATGCAGATCGAACAGGTGTTTGGAGTACCCATACATGTTCAGTGGGCGCAGCGAGTCGAGCTTGGACTCGTCGTCCTCCATGCCGGCGGAACCGTCGCCGTAGGTGGCAGCGGACGACGCATAAGCAAAGCGCACTTTGTTCGCCAGGGCCCACTGGGCCAGGTCCTTGGTGAACTCGAAATTGTTCTTGATGAGATACGTCGCGTCCTTTTCGGTCGTGGCCGAGCACGCGCCCATGTGCAGCACCAAGTCAAATTTGCCCAAACTGCCGTTCTGCAACCGGGGCAGCAAGTCCGCCGCCTCCACGTAGTCGGCAAAACGCAACGGCGTGAGGTTGCGCCATTTTTCGGCTGTCCCCAGGATGTCGCAAACCACCACGTTGTCGCACCCGCGCCGGTTGAGCCCCCACACCAGCGCGCTGCCGATGAAGCCCGCGCCGCCGGTCACGAGCACCCGGGCTCCGGAAAAATCGTTAGGTTTCATGTCGCGCTGGTTACCACCCCAAGACATGCGCAAAGACGAGCGGCGCGACAATCGTGGCATCGGATTCGATGATGTATTTGGGGGTTTTGACCCCGAGTTTGCCCCAAGTGATTTTTTCATTGGGCACCGCGCCGCTGTAGCTGCCGTAGCTGGTGGTCGAGTCGCTGATCTGGCAGAAATAACCCCACAGCGGCACACCGGTGCGCTGCAAATCCTGATGCAGCATCGGCACCACACAAATGGGGAAATCGCCGGCGATGCCCCCCCCAATTTGGAACATGCCCAGCGGGCTCTTGGGGGTCGTACGCGTGTAAAACTCCGCCAGCCAAGTCATGTATTCGATGCCCGTGCGGACGGTGTGGACATTCTTTACGTCACCGCGGATGACGGCGGCGGCATACATGTTGCCCAGCGTGGCATCCTCCCAACCGGGCACCACAATGGGCAGATTTTTTTGCGCGGCCGCCAGCATCCAGGAATCCTGCGGGTCAATCTGGTAGTGCTTTTCGTATTTGCCGCTCAACAGCACTTGATAAAAGAACTCGTGCGGAAAGAACCGTTCACCCCGCTGGTCGGCGTCGGTCCAGACCTCGAGCATGGCTTTTTCCATGCGGCGCATGGCCTCGGCTTCGGGGATGCAGGTATCCGTCACCCGGTTCATGTGGCGGTCGAGCAAGGCCTGTTCATCCGCTTCATTAAGCTGTCGATACTGTGGCACCCGCTCGTAATAATCATGCGCCACCAGGTTGAAAACGTCCTCCTCCAGATTCGCCCCGGTGCAGGTGATGAGGTGAACTTTGTCGCGGCGGATCATTTCCGCCAGGGACAGGCCGATTTCTGCCGTGCTCATCGCCCCGGCTAGCGTGATCATCATACGTCCGCCTCGCTCGAGGTGGGTGACATAGCCTTCGGCCGCGTCCACCAGCGCCGCGGCGTTGAAATGGCGGTAGTGATGCTGGATGAACCGGGAAACCGGTCCACCTGAAGTTGACCCGCCGGAACGCGTGGATGTTTTCTTCTTGGGCATGATGTTCAGAATGTTGCCGTTGACCACGATACGCAACTCCGGCGGAAAGCCAACCTCAATTTGCCGCTGCTGGGGGCGCTGCGCCCGCCCGCGCAGCGTTTTAGCGCCTGCGAACTCGTAGCTCCGGTGCCTCCGCCTGTGAGTTCGGGAGGCATCTCGAGACACGGATCTGGCCCCAAGACAGGAACTCGCAGCGAGACGCTGCGAGAACCCGCAGCCGGGACGGCTGCGGCGCCCGAACAGCGGAACAGCGGCGCGGCTCGAGAATGCTGTTGACAGGTGAGTGCGAATGGCACAATGCTTTTTTGCGCCTGTTTAATCCGGTTGCCGCTTGAATCCTGTTCGCGTCGTGTTGCACCCATGAACCGGACGGTGATTTTCCGTCCGCGATGCGTGTCCTGAATGCCAAGTCATTTGCGCGGCCTGGCGATCAACGCCGGGCGGCAAGCCATAAAGCTTATGAAAACTCCTGTCGCTCCCCATTCGCTGCCTCGTTCGCGAGCCTTCACGTTGATTGAGTTGCTGGTGGTCATTGCGATCATCGCCATTCTGGCCGCCATGCTGTTGCCGGCCCTCGCGACAGCGAAGCAGCGGTCCCAATCCCTCAAGTGCTTGAGCAACTTGAAGCAAATGAACCTGGCCTATTTTATGTATGTGCAGGACACCGGCCAGATGGTCGAGTATGTTTCCACCGAGGCGTTGTTGATGCAGACGCTGATTTCCTATCAATCCCAAGTGGCGGCCATTCGGCTATGCCCCATTGCGGCCAACACCAACAAACTGGCCAATGCCCAGGGCACCGCGGCTTTGCCTTGGTATTGGGGTTCCGCTCCCAGTGCCAACTTGAACACCGGCAGTTATGCGATCAACGGCTGGCTTTACGAATGGAATGCCAAGGGGGACATTGCCACGTGGGTGCCATCGACCGAGGCCCACTTGTTTTTTCAGAAAGAAACCGGTCTCACCCATCCCGTGGATACACCCTCTTTTTATGACGCCATCTGGCCCGATGCCTGGCCGCTCATCACGGACCAGTTGGCTTCCGACCTGACGGTTGGGGATGTCAATGGTCCACTGGGTCGGTGCAGTCTCTCGCGGCATCCGCTGAAGCCCGCAAAGGCTGTCCCCAACCAGTTGGTGCCGGGAGCCATCAATATGTCGTTTGCCGACGGGCATGTGGCAAGTTGGAAGCTGCAAAATATCAAGAACGTGATTTGGCACGTGGGTTTCACCCCCAACGCCAACCCTTGGGCCACCTCGCCCTGAGGCTGCGGGGCGGGGCCTGGCGCCCTCGCCGCCTCCGGATAGCCGCGACGATTCAGTTCAACCAAAGATGGACGCAGATCGGCGGGAATAAGAACAGGGCAGAATCTGTGCCAACAGAGTTTGGAGCGGTTTCGAATGGTGCAAATTCCGGATGCCGGTTCGAGGATTTGATGCGCGGATTCTCTTGTCTTGATTTCCTCCATGAAGCCTAATCAGTCCCGCTAAAAAGAATGGTCGGAGCGACAGGATTCGAACCTGCGACGTCTTGCTCCCAAAGCAAGTGCTCTACCAGGCTGAGCTACGCTCCGAACCAAAAACCATCTGCCCAATCAGGTGCTGCTGGGATCGCGGTTACGCAAACCTGGTGGTTGCGCCTAAGACCGCTTCTGCAGGAGCATTGTGCGGGAATTACCCGGAAGGGCAAGCCCTATTGCGGCAAATCACGCGTCAAATTTCGCGGGCGAATGGGAGTGCCGGCGGGTCGTAGGATTTCAGCCGCAGCTTTTCCGGGAGCAAGGGATGACTGGGACACAAACTACTGACCACAGGTCCCGGCACGCGGAACGAGGTTCGATGCCCCTTTGGCTCCATCACAGATCAAAAATTGGGTGTAACCTCTCGCCAGTTTTGCTTAAGTAGTCAGTGACGTGAGCGCAAAATCGATCCGATGCCAGCCCGAGGCCGGGTCTTGGCATCGGGGTCATGAAAGTAAACACATCAAGAATTGTTGAAAGGTAATACACCCATGAAAAAAATGCTCATTCTGTTTCCGCTGGGCGCCGTTGCGGCCGGCATGTTGCTGGTGGGCTGTTCAAAGTCCAAAACTGCTGGGGGGCCACCCGGAGTAACGACCAACGGCAGCGCCACCGCCGAAAATGCCCGCAGTCCGGGTGATTTGATGATCAAATGGGCCCCGGGGAAAACCTATGCCATGCGGATGGAGTTCAACCAAGGCACGGAAATGAAAGTGCCCAACCAGCCGGATCCGGTGAAGCAGGATGTGAAGCTGACGCAGGAATTCAACGTGTCGCCCGTCAAGAAGTTGGATAATGGCGGCTGGCAATTAGACCTGAAATTTGAGCATGAAACCATGGACGTCACGGCGGCTGGCAGCACGGTGTTGAGCTTTGATTCCACGGAGGACCCGGCGCAGGAATCCAACAACCCCGTGGCGCCATTCTTGCGCGCCATGATCGGCGCCCGCCTCCAATATTTCACCGATGCGGCCGGAAAGGTCGAAAGGATGGAGGGCATGGACGACTTGACGAAGCGCATTGATGCCGCCGGAAAACCGCAGGGGCGCGCGTCATTCCAACAGATGTTCAGCGAGGACACTTTAAAACGCTACGGATCATTTGCGGAAGCCTTGCCCAACCGCAGCGTCAATATCGGCGAAAGCTGGTCGGTGAAGGACGACATTGCCTCTCCTATTGGCACGCTCGGGCTGGATCTGAAATACACGTTCAAGAATTGGGAACAACACAACGATCACCGGTGCGCACACGTCGCAACGGCTGGCGACATTTCGTCCAAAAGCTCCTCGGCGGCCATGGTGGGCGCCGTGGTCGAAATCCAAAGCGGGAAGATTGCGGGTGACTACTGGTTTGACCCGGAAGCTGGCATGATCGTGGATGCGCACGACAAGCAGGACATGACGCTGAAAATCACGACTCGTTCCCAGTCGATGAAGCAGCAGTTGAACCAGCAAGTCCGGGTTTCGTTGGTGGACGTGCAATAAGAAAAGAATTTCGTGTC
>Ga0364881_10808_pt1 | contig 12267 bp, 9 predicted proteins | sample ExccelJu500001D4_5_FD_206923 | JGI IMG/M metagenome (GOLD analysis project Ga0364881, IMG submission 206923) | Enriched cells from Trout Bog Lake Hypolimnion, Wisconsin, USA - BchlTB.July30.5000.01.D4 | ecosystem: Environmental > Aquatic > Freshwater > Lake > Hypolimnion/Profundal zone | place... | reverse complement strand
AGCGACTGGAGGAGAGGGACGACCTGGGGACCGCCAAAGACCTGGTCCGGGTGATCTTCGAGACCGAGGAATACGTGGATTACACGCTGGATCGGCGGCTGGGCTGTCTGCAATTCGGGATGCATCTGCCCACTCGAGTCAACATGCGGCGCGTGACGGAAGCCTACTGCGGCAGCCGCGAGGAGTTCGCGGGACATCATTTCCCGGTCATGTATTTCGAGCGCGATTATTTTGCGGGGGTTGCGACCAATAAGCTGCCCGAGCGAAAACTGGCCGAGCCGCGTTACGCCTTGGCCCTGGCCCGGCTGCTGGGGAAGGCGGCCGCCCCCAATATCGTGGTGGGCCGCTGCCGCGACGCTGTTTCCGTGGATGCCTCGGGAGAAACCGTGTTCGATGACGGAGACGAGATCATCGTGGAGGCTCCGGATGGACTGCCGCGCGACCTGGTGCTGGTGGACCATAGCGGCGCGTTCGCCGATTGGCGCACCACCGCGTTGCTAGCATTCGCCAAGAGCTACGCCGCGCCGGTAAACCGCCGGGTGGAAAAGGTCCCGGACCCCAAGGCCTTCGCCGAGGCCTATCTCAGCGCGTTTCGGGATGAATTCGCCCGCTTGCAGAGCGATTATCAACGGCGGCGCGGCGCCTTCGATGGCCTGTTCAAGCATCTGCCCTACGACGAACGCGGCAGTTTTGCCTGCCGGTGGGCGCATGTGTTGCGACGCCTGGGCAACGCCGATCTGGAGGCGCTCATCCGGGAGATTCGCAAGCATATCACCGTACTGAGCCAGTCGGGCCTTGAATAGGTGGGTGGTTGCTCGCGCCACCGTTTGTGCCGCGCCGCTGCGCCGGAGAACGCACACAGCCGAACGCACAGTTGACAGCGGCGCCAATCGGAAGTAAGTCAAGCGCGCACCACAACCGAACTGTATGCGGACCTTATATTCACGATTGACTCGGGCTCCCGGCGGGACCCGGGGCTATCGGCGCTGCCCCGTGCCGGGTTTCACCCTCATCGAGCTATTGGTAGTCATCGCGATTATCGCGATCCTGGCCGCCATGCTGTTGCCCGCCTTGAGCAGCGCCAAGGTCAGGGCGCAGCAGATTGGGTGTCTGAGCAACCTCCGGCAGTTGATGACCGGCTGGCAGCTTTACAGCGGCGATTTCAGCGACCGCGTGGCCAACAACTATGGGGTCGCCGAGACGGAGGCCTCGATTACCAGCGGAAAATTCGACAACTGGGTCAACAACGTGATGAGTTGGACCGCCAACGGGTCGGTGGCTGATCTGAGCGTCACCAACGTGACCTGGGTCAAGAACGGAGTGCTGGGGCCCTACACCGCCGGGGCGGTTGGAATTTACAGGTGTCCAGCCGACAACTACCTCAGCCCGGCGCAACGGCCACTGGGATGGAAGCAGCGCAACCGCAGTCTCTCCATGAACTCGATGTTCGGGTTGTTCAGCGATGGGGAGAGCGGCGACAGCACCGGCCAGGGCATCCATTGGGGAGAGACCGCTTACATGCAGTTCCTCAAGCAGAGCCAAGTGCCCAAACCGTCAAAGACCTGGCTGTTTCTCGATGAGCACCCGGACTCCATCAACGACGGCTTCTTCATCAACTCCTCGAGCGCCGGCAATTGGCAGGATATACCCGGATCCATGCACGGGGGCGGATGCGGTTTTTCCTTCGCCGATGGCCATTCCGAAATCAAGAAATGGCAAAGCGCGACCAGCCGGTATCCCGTGCAATACGCCTACCCCACCGTGGTCGGTTTCGATGCCGCCGGGGTGCGCGACTTCAATTGGTACAAAGAGCGCACGGGTTACATCCTGATCAGCACCGGCCAGGCTCAGTTCAATTATTGAGCCGTGGATCGCTCCGCCAGCCGGCGGCCTCGATCCTCGACACGTTTACTCGAACCGCAGGACGGTAAAGGAGCGTGGCGCGAACCCACGCTGGGCGGTGCCTTGCTGGATCTCGTGCTTCCACTCGCTCGCCGTTGGAGTGATGGAAGAAGGCCGGTCGGCGGTATTCACGGCGCCCAAGGCCCCTGATAATTCCAGCACTTTTGCCGCCGGGTTCGCCGCCACAAACCCGCCCAGGTGAAGTCGGGCGGATATGGCCGCATCCGCCGGATTCACCACGTACAAAACGAGGGTCTTGCCATCCTCGCTGCGAGCGGCGGTGGCGTCCAAATTGCCTTCCGCGCCGCTAACCTGGCACTGGACCCGTTGCGGCTGGTAATTGCGGGCGAACATCTGCGTCACGTAGCCGGGCGGTTGGAGCCACACTTGCGAGGGGTTCAGGAAGAGCAGGCCCTGGTCCCAGCCGTTGTCATTCTGGCGGTCGGGTTGCAGGCAGTTGGCCGAGGTGGCAATGGGGATGCGACCGTCGCGCCGGACGGCGTTGATGGCCAGGGCGTTGGCCAGGGCGCGTCGGTGGGCATGGTTGCCGGCGTTGAACTCGAAAATAACCACCTGGTAGCGCGCCCCAGGGCTCAGGCCGGCAAGTTGATCGATGAAGCTGCGCGGTCCCGCCAGGTCGCCTGGCGCCGGGGGCGCTTCTGTGTCGACGTGAACGTCGAACCACACCTCGCGGTCCCGGGCCCTGGCCAGGTTGAGGATCTGCTGGTGCGCCGCCAAGGTGTTGACCGCCCCACCCTCGAAATGGAACGGATCGGCAATCGGCTGGTGATAGAAGAAATCGCCCACCACCAGGATGATGGCCGGGTCTTTGGCCCAGATCGCTTCGGCGAGCAATTTGAACCTGGCGAAGTAGTTGTCATCCACCCGTTCCTCGTTGCCGAGTTCGAGGTAATGGAGTCGATAGGGTTCCCGATGACCGTCGGCAACCCGCCGGCGGCCCCACTCGCTCTCGGCGGAGCCCTTGGCGTACTCGATAAAATCGGCCATATCCTGCGGAGTCTCGTCCTGGTTGAAGTCAGGCACGTATTCAAAGCCGGCGGCTTCGCAGAAAGCCATGAAGTCGGGGATGCCCCAACCGTTCGAGGAGTGGGGATACCACGTCCCGGCCGAGGGCGGACGGCGGTCGCGCGGACCGATCATGTGCTTCCACCGGTAGGCGGCGTGGTTGACCATGGAACCGCCATAGCGCAGGACGGTAACGCCTTGCGCGATCAACGCCTCGGCGACGTCGCGCCGCACGGGCAAACCCCGGAACCGGCCCCACTCACCCGGTTGGAGTGAGGCGTACCCCAGGACGACCGAGCCCGGTTGCTTGAGCTTGAGGGAGAATCGCCCGGCGGCGTTCACCGTGTCCGGGGTGAGGGTGAAGTCCAGCCGCTGCCAATCGTTGCTGATGACCTCCAACCTGGCCTCGGCGTAGACTTTGGAACCATCCCGGCTCTCCAGGCAGGCCGTGACCGACACGGGTGTTTCGGCCCGCGCCCAGACCCGCGCCTCGTACGGCTTGCCGGCGACGAAACTCAGGCCCCAGCGGTTGAGCCCTTGGTTTTCCAAACCCCACTCACCCACACCAGAAACAAAGCTCACTTGCTGGGACTGGGCGCCGACGAACGGCCGGTTGGGAAGGAGAGCAAACCGTCCGGCCGTATTCCCGCGGCGGACGGCCCGCCACATCCCGCTGACCTCAACCAGTTCTCCCGCTGGCGCGAAGGCCAACGGCTCCCTGGCTTCGCCGGCCTTCACCCAGAGGTTGCGAAAGCGCGCCTCGCGCTGCCACACGCGCAACCCAACCGATCCGGCCGCCAGTGACCTTGCGCCGTCGTCGTGACGCAAAACCAGCTTGCCGTCCACCTGGACCTCGATCACCGAACCGGTGAGTTTGACTTCCAGCGAAACCCACCGGCCTGCCGCAACCTCGCACGGCACGTCCTGGATCGGTTCGTAATTCCTGCGGTGTCGGGCCAACCGTAACACCTGACGCGCCGGGTCCAACGAGATCTCGTAGCCAAAGAAATTATCCGCACCCAGACTCGACCGGACGGCGCGCAGGATCAAGCCCGCGTTCTCGCCGGTGCGGTCCGCGAAAAAGAGCTCGACCCCGGCTGAACCGTCGGCGAACGGAGTGTGGTCGCTGACCAGTTTCGGCCCATCCAGTCCGTTGATTTGGATTTCGCCATCGCGAGCGATCCACCGCCCGCCCTGGGCCTTGAACCCGCGGATGACGGGCGAGGGCGGTGGTTCCTGAAAAGCCTCCCCGAAGATCATCTGGCTATAAAGGCCGCCGTAAATCTCGTGGTTGACGTCCTCAATACAGGCCCCCGTCAGGTAAGGCGAGACCCGTCCCAGGACTTGATCGGCCTGGACGGAGATCGTCGCCAGGGGGTGGAACGGGTCTGGTTCCGACGCCAGGGCCATCGAGTTCGTCCAGATCAGGGCCAGGGTGATTACGACGATGGTCTTCGAAGTTCTTCGCTGAGGGGTCATGGCCGAATCAGTCATCATAGTTGTATCGGGCTAGGCCGATTCCAGGAGTTGTATCGCCCTGGCGGTGCCAATCCGCCCGTTGACCCGGGGCAGAACCTCGGATCACGTCGACGCATGGACCGGTTCACTGTCCCAAAATGGGCGTCAGAGGCAAGCACCAAAAATCCTGTACCCCCTGCTCCCCACGTGCAGGGAAGCCCGCGAACCGATGCTCGATGTGGGCCCTGCCTTGCCCCGGCAGGATGAGTCGACTAAGGTGAGGCGATGGATTTCGCGGGTGACTGTTAACGCATGAGTATTACGACCAAGACAGGTGATAACGGGATGACCGGGTTGATGTACAATCGGCGGGTGCCGAAGAACCACCCCCGGGTGGAGGCCTGCGGGGCCGTGGACGAATTGAACGGGGCACTGGGGTTGGCCCGGGCCACGGCTCGCTCGGAGGCAGCCCGGGACCGCCTGCTGGGTATTCAAAAGGAGTTGGTCGGCATGATGGGCGAACTGGCGACTTTGGTGGAGGATCGCCCCCGCTACCAAAAGGACGGGCTGGCGGTCGTGAGCCCGGCGGCGACGGCCCGCCTCGGTCGGGAGATTGACGCGATCGAGGCCGCCGGCCTTGGCTTCAGTGGATGGGTCATGCCGGGCGGCAACCTCGAGTCCGCCACGCTCGATGCCGCCCGGACAGTCTGTCGGCGAGCGGAACGGCGCGTCTGCGCCTTGCAGGAGACCGAATCGAGCCCGCACCCGGAGATTATCGTTTATCTCAATCGGCTCTCCGATCTGCTGTGGCTATTGGCGCGCGAGGCCGACCGGACTTAGCGGTGGCGCAGGTTTTCCAAGCACCGTATCCCGCCACTTCCGATCGGCGGGGGTCCCCGCAGACAGGTGCCGAACCGATGGTTGCGGCGAGCGCGGTGGGAGGCTCATAATGCCATCGATGCGAAAGCGTGTTACGATGCAGAAAACTTCATTTTTCCCATTGACCGCCCAACGGCTGGTATGGTACATCACAGTTCATACAATTAGCTGTGGGTTAATTCAAATATGCGATGCCCGAAATGCGGGTGCCAGGACGACAAGGTGATCGACTCGCGTGCCTCTCGCGAGGGAGCCACGATTCGTCGCCGGCGAGAGTGTGTTGCTTGCACCTATCGCTTCACGACTTATGAAGAAGTGGAGTATGAAGGTCTGGTGGTGCTCAAGCGGGATGGCCGGCGAGAGGAATTCTCGAAGGACAAACTGCTGTCGGGCATTCGTCGAGCCTGCCAGAAACGGCCCATTAGCCAGAAGGTCATCGAAGACCTCGCGGAGAAGATCGTCAACGAGGTGGCCGACCAGTACGACCGGGAGTTGCCCTCGGCCATTCTGGGGGAGCAGGTCATGGAAGGCTTGAGGCAATTGGACCAGGTCGCTTACGTGCGCTTCGCCAGCGTCTATCGCCGGTTTCAGGAGGCTACGGACTTCGTCCACGAGGTCAAGAGTCTGGAGGCTAAACCATGATCGCCCTGGCCTCGGATTGCCTCTTGTTGCGCGTGGCCGGCGGTGAGTGCATTCCGTTCTCGGCGGACATGATCTCCATCGAGTTGATGGGGCCCGCGGCGCGGACGTTCGAGCCGGAAGTGATCTACAACGCCGCCAAAGCCGTGTTCTACTACTTCCAGAACGAGTTGGGCCGCAACACGGTTACCGCGGATGAGTTTAGCAGCGCCCTCGAAAAGGCACTGTCCGGGCTCAAACCGGCATCGTCTTCGGCCGCCCCCCATCCCGCACTCCCCGTGCTCGAATCCGACCTGATCCGTCTCGCCACCGAGGCGGAAGGAGGTTGCGAATTGTTCTTCTTTCCCCGCTTGCGTGAGGAGTTCCGCGTCCAACTCCAGCAGGAGCCGAGCGTGTTGCGCTTCAAAGGCCTCCGTGGATGCGCGATGACGCTGGCCGGGGCGCGGCGCTGGACGGCGCGCTGCCAGAGTCTGAGCGAGCAAATCGTGGTGTTCCTCCGCGAATGCGCCAACGTCGAGGCCAGCCGGCAGGAGTTCTCGCTGGTCATCGAATAGCGCCGCCCCCGCCAGCCGCATGTCTTCCCCGATTCCCACCGTCGCTCCCGATCCAACGAAGTTTGTCCGTGGGCTCGGGCTCCTGGACTCGACCATGCTGGTCGCCGGTTCGATGATCGGCTCGGGTGTGTTCATCGTCTCGGCCGACATCGGCAGGCAGGTGGGATCGCCCGGGGGATTGCTGGCTGCGTGGTTGTTCACGGGCCTGTTGACGATTGGCGCGGCGCTGAGCTACGGAGAATTGGCGGCCATGATGCCGCGCGCAGGCGGGCAATATGTTTACCTCCGCGAGGCCTACGGTCCGCTCTGGGGTTTCTTATACGGCTGGACACTGTTTCTGGTCATTCAAACCGGCACCATCGCCGCGGTCGCGGTCGCCTTTTCCCGGTATCTCGGCGTTCTGCTGCCTGCCATCTCGCCCACCGCCTGGATCATCCCGCCTATTAACCTGTCCACCAATTATGCGGTCAGCCTGTCCACCCAACAATTGGCGGGTATTGCCGTGATCGGGGTGCTGACAGTCATCAACACGCGGGGACTCCGGCTCGGCAAGATCATCCAAAATGTTTTTACCTCCGCGAAGGTCCTGTCGTTGCTGGCGCTGATCGGGGTCGGGCTGATCCTGGGCCGCAATGGCGAGGCCATCCGGGCCAACTTCAGCGATTGGTGGACCGTGCGCGGCGCCTCGCCCGTGAAGCCGGATTTCTCCTTCGCTCCCACAGTTGCCGCCGCCAGTGGGCTCCTGGGTTTCTTGGTCGCCTTTGGTGTCGCCCAGGTTGGATCCCTCTTCTCCTCGGACGCTTGGAACAACATCACGTTCATCGCCGGCGAAGTCAAAGAGCCGCGGCGGAACCTGCCGCTTTCGCTGGCAGCGGGTACTGGGCTGGTGACCGTCCTCTATATCCTGGCGAACGTGGCGTATCTCTGTCTGCTCCCGTTGGACCGGATCCAACATGCCCCGGACGACCGCGTCGCCACCGCCGCCGTCGAGGTGGTCTTTAGCGGCGCGGGTGCCATCATCATGGCGGTGGCCATCATGATCTCGACCTTCGGTTGCAACAATGGGCTCATCCTGGCGGGGGCGCGCGTCTACTTCGCCATGGCCCGTGACGGGTTGTTCTTCAAGGCGGCAGCCAATCTCAACCGGCGCAGCGTGCCAGCGGTGGGCCTGGCGCTCCAATGCGTCTGGGCGGTGCTGCTGGTGCTGCCACGCACCCGCTTGCGCGACGCGGTGACAGGTGCGCCGCTGCGGGATGCCGCCGGGCTTGAGCAATACGGCAACCTGTATAGCAACCTACTGGACTACGTCATCTTCGCAGTTCTTATATTCTATGTGCTGACCATCGCCGGGATCTTTGTCCTGCGCCGCAAACAACCCGACGCCGATCGTCCTTACCGGGCCTTCGGTTATCCCATGGTGCCGGCGCTCTACCTCTTCGCCGCCTGCGCCATCATGGTGGTACTAATCCTCTACAAAACCGAGACCACCTGGCCCGGTTTGCTCATCGTATTAACCGGCGTTCCGGTCTATTTCCTGTGGCGGAAACCGGGGGTGACGCCGAGCGGTAATTGACCCTGACCTCGGCGGCTAAGTGAAGAGGCCAGGTTGTTCGGGCTTTTTCTTGACTTCCGCCCTTGGCTGAACCATTAACCGGGGCGGTAATCGAACCTAGTCAACACGCTGAACCGATGAATTTATTCAGAAGAAGACGGATCGCGGACCTCCAACGGGAGGTGCTGGCGGACCATAGCCTCAAGCGGGCCCTGGGGCCGTTGAACCTCACCACTCTTGGCATTGGCGCCGTCATCGGCGCCGGCATTTTCGTGCTCACCGGCCAGGCGGCGGCGAAATACGCCGGGCCCGCCATTGTCTTCTCGTTCATCCTGGCGGGATTGGCCTCCGCGTTTGCGGGCCTCTGCTACGCCGAATTCGCCGCCATGATTCCCGTTTCGGGGTCGGCCTACACTTACGGCTATGCCACCCTCGGCGAGTTTGTGGCCTGGATTATCGGGTGGGACCTGATCCTCGAATACATGTTCGCCGCCTCCACCGTCGCGGTCGGTTGGTCGGGTTATGTCGTCTCATTCTTGAAGGATCTCGGAATCGTGATTCCCGCCGCGTTCACCGCCGCGCCCTATAATCATACGGCAGTGCCGGATGCCGGTTGGAATGTCTGGCGGCTTTTCACCGAGGGTTGGACCAGCACGGGCGCGGTCCTCAATGTGCCCGCCATGGTCATTGTCGGGATCATCACCGTGTTGCTCGTGCTGGGGATCAAAGAGTCCGCCACTTTCAACAACATCATTGTCGGCATCAAGTTGGTGGTGATTCTCGCGTTTCTCGCGGTTGGCGTGGCCTACATCAACCGGGCCAACTGGCAGCCGTTTGTGCCGCCCGTCATGGACGGCCAGTACGGGTGGCCAGGCGTGCTCCGTGCCGCCGGGGTGATCTTCTTCGCCTATATCGGTTTCGACGCGGTTTCCACGGCCTCGCAGGAGGCGAGGAATCCGCAGCGCGACATGCCGATCGGCATCCTCGGCTCGCTGGCTATCTGCACGGTTCTTTACATTGCGGTCGCGTTGGTGCTGACGGGGATTGTCAAATACACCCATCTGAACGTGCCGGACCCGATTGCCGTGGCGATTGACTCACTGGGCCACTCGGTCGCTTGGCTGCGGCCTATCGTCAAGATCGGCGCCATCGCCGGTCTCTCCTCCGTCATCCTGGTCATGATGCTCGGCCAGCCGCGTATTTTTTACACCATGTCCAAGGACGGTTTGCTGCCGCCGATTTTCAGCCAGGTCCATCCCCGGTTTCAGACTCCCTGGCTGGCGACTATCCTGACCGGATCGGTGGCGATGCTGGTGGCGGGGTTATTCCCCATCGGCCTGCTCGGCGAACTGGTTTCCATCGGCACCCTCCTGGCGTTCGCGATTGTCTGCGTCGGCGTGTTCGTGCTCCGGTTTACCGACCCAGGGATTTCGCGCCCCTTCCGCACCCCGGCTTTTTGGCTAGTCTGTCCCCTGGGCGCCTTCTTCTGCGTCTGGCTCATGTCCGGACTGCCTCCCGATACCTGGGCGCGGCTCATCCTTTGGATGGCTATCGGTATCGTGATCTACGGATACTATGGTGTTCGGCACTCGAAGTTGAACTCGCCTGCCTCCGCCAATAAGTGACCGGTTGGAGGTTCACAGGTATATCTCGAACGGAGATCCTGGTCTCCGTTTGACCAGAGCTTCGCGGGGTCGTGTCTGTCCGAGTGGGTCGGCTCGTCCGGGGTCTCTGACCCGCTGGGGTTCTGGGTGATGGGCGGCCTGTACTGCCCCTCTCGCGGCCTGCCATAGCTTGAACAAACCGGCTCGGTTGCGCGTCCAAAAGGAGTTAGGAAATATGAAGAAATTGAATTTGAATTGGCCGATTTTTGCTGTGGCAGGCATGTTAACGCTGAGCGGTTGCGTTACGAAGAAGTACTATGTGCAGGCTCCTCCGCCGGGCAGCCCGCCACCCGTGGTCCAGGTACCCGAGGGGCAAACCCCGCCCCCGCCGCCCAAGGAAGTCGTGGTGGTTGCGCCGGGGCCGGATTACGTTTGGACGCCTGGGTATTACACCTGGAACGGTGGCTGGGTTTGGGTTGGCGGTGGCTGGGTACGGCCTCCTCGACCCCATGCTATCTGGGTCTCCGGCCGCTGGGCCTACCGCGGTCACCACCACGTCTGGGTGGGTGGGTATTGGCGCTAAAGGATTTTCCAAAAAAGGGGCTTGCGTTCTCCCCAAAACTCCGTAATCTTTGCGCACTTGTTTGGAAGCGAGCGTAGCTCAGCCTGGTAGAGCATCACGTTGCCAACGTGAGTGTCGAGGGTTCGAATCCCTTCGCTCGCTCCAATTTCCCCACCGCGTCAGCTTGCGCCACGTTTTGACCCGCCGGGCCTGAAATCTGTGCGCGTATTTGTGTATACCCTGGAAGCCGGGGAAGTCCCTTGATTGCCTCGTAAATCGGCAGTTGCGTTTCATCCGTGTAAACCTTGGCGGTCAGCTTCATATCGCTATGCCGCATCAGTTTCATGGCGACCCGCTGAGCAACTCCGTTCCGTTGCAGGAAGGTGGCCCAGGTATAGCGCAAGGCGTGGAAATCCGCATAGCACCCCGACTCATCCTGATAGGCGATGCCGTTGCGCTTCGCGTCCACTTTCAACCGCGACGCGCGAGGGATGCCTTTCGGAAATACCAAAGCACCAGGTTCAACGCCCGCTGGACGATGACACGTCAGGGCCTCGACAATCTCAAGCACCAGGCAAACCCGCTCCTCTTTCTTGTTCTTAGCGCTGGCTTCCCGCACGACCACAAAAGGCGGGTCCGCATCGAGGCTCACATCCGCCCAGGTCAACCTAAAAACGGCAGTTGGGTACAGGACTTCACGTAAGGCGGGGCAAGAATCTCGATCCACCCTCTCTCGAAACCCCCTTTGATAGGTCTGCTGGACTGACTTCACCCCGCCGGTCCTGGAAGAGCACCCGCCACGGCTCGGAACGGCGTCAGAATTCGCTCCCAAATCCGCCGCCATCGTTGGTCGGCGTTCAACTGCTCCGCACTATTCATCAACCCACTCAAAAACACGCTCACTCCGGTTAGCAATTGCTGGGCGCGGACGGCCTCGCCGTGCAGACTGGTCAAACGGAGCACGGTTTGGTTGGCGTGCTGGACCATCCGTCCCACTGAGCACAAGAGCAAGGGACGACTGGTGATCGCCTCCCGCGCTCGGGCCGGTTCGGCGCACCGCACGAACAGGTTCCACCAGTTATAGACTTGCGCTACCAACCGGGCCATAACTTGGCAGCGCAGTTGGTCCCGCGTCATAAACCCGCCCCACCCCCATTGGTTCTTGAGCTCATCAAAGGCGTTCTCCGCGTCCGCACGCTGCCGGTATAAATCTCCCAGCGTCAGCGGCCCAAACGCCGTGTTGGTCACCAGCACAATATACTCGTGCGTCGGGTCGCTTTCGCTGAGCCATTCCAGCGCCAATTCGCCCGCCCGCGCCGCCAAGCGCGGCGGCTGGGGATCGGTGGCCACCCGCCGGCGTAACACCACCACCCGCCGCTCGGCACTCCATCCGCTCAAACGCAATTTGCCTTCGCGTGCCGCCCACTCCCCGCCTGCCGGTTCCCAGCCTCCTTGCCGCTCCAGCAGCGTGATGAGCGCCTTGACCTTGGGCGTTTGTCGCAACCGAAACAAATAGGCCTGCCGGCGCGCTTCGCACTCGACCAGGAGCTTCTCCTGGCCATAGGAGCAGTCCCCGCGCAACAGCGTCGGCCGCTGGGCCGGTTGGAGTTCGCTCCACAATGCCCACAACCCGGCCAACCCCTGTCCGGCCGCGTGCTCCTTACCGGCGTGGACTTCCACATCCAACACCACCCGCAGCCGGGCGATAAAATAGGTGTGATACGCGTGGCTGGGCCGCCCCGGTTTGGCGGGATTATAGCCCAAAGTGGCCCCTTCCTGGTGGCCGTAAACCGGTTTGATCGTCGTATCAATATCCAAAACCCACGGCTGGTCCAGCGCCGGTTCCCAGCAGCTTTTGAGATGGCGATGCTGCCAGGCCGCGACCGCCGCGGCGTCGGCCTCGGTAAACGCTCGGCGCGCACTATCCTCGCTGCACACTTTACTCATCCCCAGGCTGGTGGGGTTCACTCGGTCAGCCCGCAGGGCCGTCAGATGCGCATAGCGCCACTGTCCGGCCAAAGTCCCCAGGACCAGGGTGCCCAGTACATCCACCACCTTCGGCGCATTGGGACTGGTGTAATGCAGGGGACA
>Ga0364881_10685_pt2 | contig 12390 bp, 8 predicted proteins | sample ExccelJu500001D4_5_FD_206923 | JGI IMG/M metagenome (GOLD analysis project Ga0364881, IMG submission 206923) | Enriched cells from Trout Bog Lake Hypolimnion, Wisconsin, USA - BchlTB.July30.5000.01.D4 | ecosystem: Environmental > Aquatic > Freshwater > Lake > Hypolimnion/Profundal zone | place... | reverse complement strand
ACTCCTGCCAGCCGTGGATGTAGGCGCGGAGGAAGGCCCGGAGTTCGGCGGGATGCTCGCGGGCGAATTTCCGGCCCGTGATGAGCACGGAGTAGGCGCGGAAGCCGGCGTCCCAGGTCGAGAGGAAGCGGGGCATCTGTCCGCCGGCCTTCACGATGTGATAGGGCTCCGCAATGAAGTAGCCCTGCTGGATGGCCTCCTTGTTGCCGAGGAAGGCGGTGACGGAGAAATTCTGCGGTACGACCGAAAAGGTGAGATGGTATTTATTCTGCAGAAACTTGAGGAACGCCCACTCGGGCCGGGCGATGATGGTCTTGCCCTGCAGGTCCGCGAACGTGTGCACGGAGCTGGACGCATGGATCATCAGGCCGGAGGGATCATCCTGAAACACGGCGGCGATCTGCAGGATGGGCAGGCCCTCGGCCTGCTGCAGAAGGGCATTGGTACTGTCGGCCAGGCCGATTTCCGTCTGGCCAGTGGCGACCATGGGCGTGACGAAGGCATTGGGTCCGCCCTGGACGACAGTGACGTCGAGTCCCTCGGCGCGGAAGTAGCCGCGGGCGAGCGCCTGGTAGATGCCGCCATGCTCGGGCTCCGCGACCCAGTCGAGCTGGACAGTGAGCCTGGGCAGGGGTTTTTCAACGGCGCGGACGGCGACGGCCGGAAGCAGGCCGAGGAGGAGGCAGGAGAGGATGCTTTTGCTCATGGGTCGGAAGGAGGGGTTCAGGTGTCGGAGCGCTCGTACGAATCGTGCCAGTGGTGGAGGGCGAGCCAGCTGAGGCTGACCACGACGCCGACAAAGACAAACCCGAGCAGGCAGGTGACGGCGGCGGTGGCGAAGAGCGCGGGGTACTTGGCCTGGCTGGAGTAGATGATGGCCTGGAACCCAAGCCCGCCGCCATCACCGGCGGAACTGCCGGCGGTGTAGTCCCCGACAAGGGCGCCGATGGGGGCGAGCACGGCGGCAATGCGGAGCCCGGTGAAGAAGTAGGGCAGGGCGGCCGGAGCGCGCAGCAGGAAAATTTCCTGCAGGCGGTTCGCCCGGTACATGCGGAAGAGCTCGACGCTGTTCCGGTCGGTCGAGATGAGGCCCTGCGTGGTGTTCACGACGAGCGGGAAGAAGCAGATGAGAAAGGTGATCACGACCACGCTCTTGAGACCCGGGCCGACCCAGAGGATAAGGATGGGGGCGAAGATGATGACGGGGATCATCTGCAGCAGCATCAGGTAGGGATAGAGGCTGATCCGGATGAGCGACGAAAGGGAAAGCAGAAGGGCCAGCCCGGCGCTCACCACGATGGCGCCGCCGAAGCCGAGGAGCGCACCCTCGGTGGTGTTGAGCGCGGCGCGGGCGAGGGAATCGCCGTTCTCGCGGAAGGACGCGAGGATCTCGCCGGGCGTGGGCAGCAGGAACTGCATTTCCTCGTTCATCGAGAAACGGAGGGCATACCAGGCGAGGATGAAGATCACGCCCGCGGCCGCGGGGAGGAGGAAATGGAGGAGGCGCTTGGACATCGGGTTCAGGCGTCGGTGGATTCGACGGAGCGGAGGATGCGCGAGACCTCGGCGACGAGATCGTGGTACTCGCGGGAGAGGCGGGTGGCGGCCGTGCGGGGATAGGCGAAGGGCACGGCAACCTCGGTATGGACGCGTCCGGGCGAGGGGGCCATAACGACGATCCGGTTGGAGAGAAACACGGCCTCGGCCACGGAATGCGTGACGAAGAAGGCGGTCCAGGCCTGCTGCTGGCGGATGGCGAGGAGCTCCTCGTTGAGGTGCTCGCGGGTCATCTCGTCGAGGGCGCCGAACGGCTCGTCGAGCAGCAGGATTTTCGGCGAGAGCGAGAGGGCCCGGGCGATCGAGACCCGCATTTTCTGTCCACCGGAAAGCTGCCGCGGATAAGCGGCGGAGCGGTCGCCGAGGCGGACGAGTTCCAGGACGCGGCGGCTGGTGGCGGCGCGGCCGGCCGGGGGCAGACCGCGCAACTGCTGGGGCAGGGCGACGTTGCCGGCGACCGTGAGCCACGGGAGGAGAGTGGGCTCCTGGAAGACGAAAGCCAGCTCGGCGGCGGCCTGCTCAGGCGTGCGGCCGTCGAGCTGGAGCGTGCCACCGGAGGCGGGGCTCAGGCCGGCGATGAGCCGGAGCAGGGTGGATTTGCCGCATCCGCTCGGGCCGATGAGGCTGATGAAATCGCCGGGGGAGGCGGCGAGGCTGACGCGGTCGAGCACGAGGGGACCGGCGCCGTAGCGCTTGGTGACGTCGTGAAGTTCAACGAGGGGCGTTGCAGCCATTTGCGGGGCGAAGTTAGGCGCCGATGGGGCGGGCGCAACCGCAACCGTTCATTTTTCCAAGGGATGAGCCCAATTCGACGATTCCACTCCTCAGTCATTCTGAGCGGAGCGAAGAATCCATTAGGATCGGATCAAAGCCTCCAGCGTAATCGCACTGGATTCCTCGCTCCGCTCAGAATGACAAGCCGGACTGGCAGGCATTCTCCGGTTACACGGGTGCAACTTCCTACTTCAGCCTGGCCAGCGAGTCCTTCGCCTGGGCGAACCCTGGGTCGATTTTCAGCGCGGCCTCGTAGGCGGCGCGGGCGGCGGCCGGGTTGCCGCGCTTTTCGGCGAGATTGCCGAGGCGCCACTGGACGGCGGCGTGGCCGGGATCGCCCTTGCCGGGCGGGAGCTCGAGGCAGCGGCGCAGGGCCTGCTCGCCGCGCTCCGGATGCAGGCCGGTCTGGGCCGCGGCCCGGCCGATGGAGTAGAGCGCAATGTAGGCGTCGGGCCTGGTCTTCAGTACCTCCTCGAAGGTCGCAAAGGCTTCCTCGTATTTTTTGTCCGCGAGGTAGAGCTGGCCGAGGACGCTCGCGCCCATCAGCGGGTCGCGCCGCCGGATTTCCTCGGCCTCGGCATAGGCCTTGCCCAGGCCGCCGCCGACGAAGCTGGGCGCGGAGCGGTAGTAGGTGACGAGGCCGTTGCGGGCGACGAGGTTGTCGGGGTCGAGGGCGACGGCGTGCTCGAGTGCGGCCTGGCATTTTTCGGCGAGACCCATCTTGGCGAAGAGGCCGGCATGGCCGGCGGCACTGCCGTAGGCGGCGCCGAGGTCCATGAAATAGTCTGATTTTTGGGGGTCGAGCGCGGTGGCCTGCTCCAGCTGGCGGATGGCCTCGTCGTCATCGCTGCGCCGCTGGGCGAGGAGGCCGAGGTAGTAATGGGCCGGGGCGTTTCGGGGATCACGGGCGGCGATCTGCTCAAAGGCAGCGCGGGCCTCGGGGTAGCGCTTGGCCTTGTACAGGGCCAGGGCGGACTCGCCGGCGGGTTCGGCCCGCAGGAACCCGGCGCAGCAGACGAACAGGGCTAACAGGAGACGGCGGCTCATGGCAGAGGATGAAACACAGTCGGGGCGAAGGGTTGCGCCGGTCGACAGAAAAATACCGCCGACCCATCTCGATCCCCAAACTCCAGGATTTCACACCAAGATCGCCAAGGGCGCGAAGGATTGCCCGCCTTGGGTCAAGGTAGCGTCCTTGGCGCTCGTGGTGTGAGGCTCCGGGAGTCAGCTCACTCGTAGCGCAGGGCGTCGATGGGATCGAGCATGGAGGCCTTGCGCGCCGGGTAATAGCCGAAGATCATGCCGACCGCGGCGCTGAAGAGGAAGGCGACCGCGCGGCAGAAAATCCAGCTTTTCAAGAACGGGCCTGACCAGCGCTCGCTTCGCTTCGGCCTGCTCGAAAAAGTGCGCATTTGCGATTTTACCGGCACCCGCGAGCCGATCATATTCGCCAGGCTTTGCACCGTAAACTCGACGGAATCCGTGCCGGGTAATTTGAAAACTGCTTCTGCGCTCCGCATATAGGATCACATTTGACGCAGTGCTTGGCTCGTTTTTGCCTTCCGCAATTAGCAGGTCATCCAAGGCAATTATGGCCTCCTCCAACACATCCCGAACAACCCGCATGCGATGTACTGTAGCGTTTACCTTTCATGGTCTGGGTCCTTTATGTTGGCCCAGACCGACTCTTCAAGCGGCTCGAATCGGCGGAATCACGTCACTATCGGCTTTCAATATCTGCTGGCCGGCGTTATTGCAGTTATGCCATCTCGCGGCCGCCAGAATTTCTTAAGATACGCCCGACCCATAATATATGAAATTTCGCAACCATCCTGGGTTCGGCATCTCTATCTTCCTCGCCGTTCTGGGAATCACTGCATGTGTGTCGCCGGTCGAAGAGGCGACCAAACTCGCTCAGAGCGGCAATGCCGACGCGGCCTACCAGCATATCTCCAAGGCACTCGCCGCGTCGCCCGAGGACGCAAAACTCAAGGAGCAACAAGTGGCCTTTGGGGATCTGGCGGTGGCCGATGTGCTACGCCGCGCCGATAAGTTACCAACCAACAATCTTTCAGGACAAGAAGAGGTCGTCCGGCGCGCGCGCCAGTATCGTTCCTCGCATCTCGCGGACGTAGAAAATCGTCTAGGCGCCCTCGCCGCCAAGAAGAGAGAAGTCATCGAATTGCTCGCAGCTCAAAAAAACAAACCTACCCTGTCCGAGTGCTTAGCGGGATTAGGCTCGAGCGCAGTCTTCTTCAAGGAAGACCCAGAACTAAACGCCGCCTTGACGCACGCAGTCGGGCCGCAGATTGGGACAGAAGCCACGCGTCTGGCGGCAAGCGGCGATTTTAGGAACCTCCTGCAGTTGCGCGAAGATATCGTGCGGTTTGGCCTAGGCGGTTCCTATCAGACCGAATTCAACATCGCGGTAGATGCTGGTTTCCGGACGCTGCTCGAGCGCAGGGTCTCCGAAGTGGTCCCACTCGATAACCGCGGGGAAGTCGCGCTGTGGGCCGCCTTGCTAGGCCATTCGGATAGAAGGCTGAAGCTCGCGATCTCCATCCAGGGCACCGTCAGCCAGGATTTCATCGAACCCCTGCGCAATCAGATCGGAGCGCTGCTGGGCGGCTCATTCAAGATCTCCTTTCTCAGCAAACCCTCGGATTGGAAGAAAGACACCGACCTCTTGGCCGCGATCGAATTGACGGACTCTGGCCTGAAATCCGAAGAGCAATCAGCCAAAAAGTATTCAAAATACTATGCGGGATCCCGCCAGGACCCGAACCCGGCCTACACCCAAGCGCAAAACGCCTATACTGCAGCCAAGGCCAACGAGGATCGAGCCTGGCAAGTCTACCAGTCGGCTCAACAGCAGTATCAGGCGGCGCTCGCCCAAGCGAATGCCTCGCATACGCCCGCCTTTCTCTCGCCTCCCGTCGAGCCTAACAGCTTCGCCAGTCAGTTCGCGCTGGGTCGGCTGCAATCCACCGCTCCGACCATCGATACGCCCGTCTACCAAGACTACGAATATGTCGAGAAGACCACCATCGCGAATCACTTCGCGGAACTTGCGATCCACTTAACCTTACGCGCAGACGAGTTCATCTCCACCGATACGTCCTATGCGGACAAGCTGCGTTCCCCTTGGTATGAAAATCTCGGCGTGCATCCTCGGGATAATAGTATCGGTCACGGCAATTACAGCCCAGAAGCGGTCCAAAGGGAGGCGGCCACCTTCATGGGAACTTTCGCCAAAGGTGCCGCAGACAAGATGACGGTTGCGCTGAAAGACCTAGCCCTCCTCACCATGGGTTCCGCCGCAGACCAGCACCTTGGGCAGCGCTTTGCGCTCGGGGCCGCCATTGCGTGCGCGACGACGAAACCACTCGACGCTGAAGAAGCCTATCCCCTAGCTCAGGCATTCCAGCCGCAGTCTCCGTTGAAGTGGCGCGCAGAAGTAATCTTGGCCGCCCTAAAACGGGCTCACGTCACTCCCGAAAAGATTCCGCAAGACTTGGCGGCCGACCTTTCCGCCCGATTCGCGCTCACAACAGCGGCAAACCCTCGCACTGAGCCCGGTTCTAAGCCGGCCGACACCAGCGTCCCACGATCGGCGTCCGCGGCCACCCCGGCGTTGGAGCATCTCCTTAGCGCGGTCGTTACCGTCCTAACAAACGACGGCAGCGGAACCGGATTCTTTGTTTCCGCCAAAGGTAAGCTCCTCACCAACTACCACGTGATCGAAGGGGCCAAGGAGATCTACGTTCGCCTTCGCACCGGCGAGCGACTGCCCGCGATTGTCATCGACAAGAACGTGAACCGAGACTTGGCCATCCTCCAGGTTAGCGACGGCAACTACCCCGTTGCCTCATTGGGCGATCCTGAGACGATTTCCGTCGGCACCGAAGTCTACGCCGTAGGATCACCGGGTGGAGTTACGGGAATTCTCGATTACTCGGTCACCCGCGGGATCATCAGTGCCCATCGCCGCTTCACCAGCGAAACCAACACGGCCGTGGAACTAGAACTCTTGCAGACGGATGCCGCGATCAATCCCGGCAATAGTGGCGGGCCGCTCTCAACGCTGGATGGTCACGTGGTAGGGATCAATACCTGGAAGGTCATTGGCAAGGCCGTGCAGGGACTAAACTTTGCCGTCTCGATCAATGAGGCTCGAAAGTATTTTTACCGCCACATGGACTAAACCCTGAAACGGCCGAAGCCGGGAGCCACCGGCTTTGCGCACCCAGCTGCGGTGGTTTCCAGTTCTGATCTTATCCGAGTATCGCTCTATGAATCGCTACATTTTGATTACAATCACCTTTGGACTTACGAAGAACGCGTTCGTCGCCGATATTAGTGATCAGAAAATTCGCGAGGATTGGCTATGCGGCACGGAGTCAATTGTTCGGCGCCATCTGCCACGCTATAGGGTGGTTCAAGAGGTCCTCGATGATCCAGAGTTTGGGCCCCCGGCCATCGCCGCAGAACTCGCAACTTTGCGGATGTCTGCCGTTGAATCGTTGCCGGGCCATGATTTCGATCCCAAATTCCTATTCTCACTAAGCAAGGATTTTGCTCCGTCTCGTCAACCGGACGAGCACATCGGTTGTTTTCCGATTTGGCATCTTTGATTCCCGATCGATCCTCGCCTAGCACCTGCATCGACTCCGCGCGCCGCTGAGATTTCACTCCTGCGCCACAAGACATGGGACGCACCCTCACAGACGAAGATAGCTTAGTATGGGACGATTAGCGGCGGGCCCTATTCGTCTGGCTGCGCTCTCGTCTCAGTTTTTGGTAGGAGATTTCCGCCATCTTGATTTCGTGCTCAAGGTGTGGTTGGAAGCGCTCGCCAACATACTTCACAAAACCGGCGCAAACACGATCAGACCCTGACTTTTTTCTCTCTGGCACCTGCCGCTCGAAGAATGCTTGTTTACTACCCCGATCATAGACCTCGAACGGATAGGGGTTATTCGGCTCTTTGGGCAAGTGTTCGAGAAGGGATTCCGCCCACTTCCTACCATCTAAGCGGTTTTTTCGACCAAGGAGGTCCACGCGCACACTGTCAGGGATTGGCGGAATGCGCGCGCTAAACCAATAGGCGCAGTCTCGTGTTCATCGCGGAGTGAGCTGAGTGGAAGCAACAGTGTTCATATCGCGATTAGTGTTTTCTTCCGCTCCCTCGCCCTCCGGCGCATCACGAACGCCAGGCGCTCGATGCTGGTGCGGCCCTCAAGCGCCAGCACGCGCGAGGCGATGGAAACGATTTTGTCTTTCACTCATGGGGTTCCTTTTTCGCGACGGCGGCCGTCGTTGAGTCGTTAGCTGAATTTTTTCGGTTTTTCATAAATTCGCGCGTTTTTTCATTTTTGGTTTAGGTCATGGTTGGGGGGCGCGGCTGCGCGGACCCTGTGGGCTCGCGGGAAAATTAGAGTATCCTTACTTTCGGTACGGCAGGGGGTTATCCGAAGTTCCGCCGTCTCTGCGCTGGTTGATTGAGTTGAGTTACTTCCGGCGAACCGACACACGTAGCGCCTATACATATAGGCGCTGACGGTGTGACGGTAACGCCGTCATGTCGGTTGGTTTGACGGTGCGTTGTCGGTTGTCGGTGAATAGAGCCCAAAGCCTTCTTTACGAATTACCTTAAGCTTGAGCATGGCATCTAGCTTCCGCTCGGCGGTGCGCTTGGTGCAGTCGCGTGCCTTTACGATGCCAGCCGTCATGTCGGTAAACTTGAGCCTATCGCGACCCTCGAACACCTCGGCAGCCAGTTCGCGCAGTTCGGCGCGCTTGGCGTCGTCACGTTCCTCGCCGGCAGACTCGATGCTGACGTGCATTCCGGCTTGGTCTGACCAAGCGAACCGTGGGCCGTCTTTCTCGAATATCGGTGCACGCCGCATTTTCTCCGAAAAGACCACGGTTGCGCCATCGACCTTCTTGAGGCGTAGATTGGATTCGGCTTTGCGCTCAAGCTGACTGCCCAAATGACCACGCGCCTTGCCTGAGTCTGCACCGGGATTTTCGTGCACCACCACCAGGACAGGACAGTCAAAGCGGATCGCGAGGTTGTGCAGCTCGGTGACAAGCCCGTTGCATTCGCGGGCGTCGTTCACGTCCAGGACCATGTCGGCAACGCCGTCGATGATGACGGCAAACAGGCCGCGCCGGTCGCTGTACCACTCCAGCAGCGCCGCCAATTTGCGCCGCAATACAGCCGGCTCGAAACCGGCCAGTGAGTAGGATTTGAGCCACCGAGGGCATTTCGCAACGCCGGCACGTTTAAGCGCGCGGCGCACAAGCTGGTCGGCGTCGTAACGCGACTGCTCGGTGTCGAGATGGATCAGCGCCCGGCCATTCGGTGCATCGGCGGTGAACCCCAGTGTGTCCACGCCGTCGATTTGATTTTCCGCGCAGATGATCGCAGTCATCGCAGCACCGATGAGCGCAGATTTGCCGACCTTGGCCTGCGCGGTGATCGTGGCGATATTGCCAGGCGTGGCGGCAGAGACGCTGGCAACGAGTAGCCGAGGGACAGGCTCAACCGGCGGGTTGGCGTCGTCGAATGCGCGGTTCTCTAGCGGCGCTAGTTCGGCCCGCTTACGGTCAATCGACGAAAAGCTGCGCGACGCGAGCGAGGCGCGGATCGAGTGGGCCTCATTTGAGCGCACCAGGCGTTCATGCTCCTCTTCGAAACGCAGCGCCGTGTATAGCGGCTCGGCAAATTCCATGAATGACTCGTCCGGTTTGGCGCTCTGCCCGTAACGCTCCAGGTAGGCTTCCCAAACCAGTCGGTCTAATTCCTTGTGGGGGTCGTCGGTGTGCATGGGATTGGCTCATGCTGTCACCTCACCTTCAGCGAATTTTCGCAGCGCCCGGATGGAAAATAACCTTTTCCTCAGACCAGGGAGCGGGACGATTTTCCCGGTTTGTTGGAGTCGCCACAAACTCGTGTGCGAAATTCCTCCCAACATTTGACGCGCCTCGCGCGCCGTAACGACTAACTTTTCAACTTTGCTATCGGATTCACAAACATCAGGCGTGTTCAATCATCAGGTTCCTTTGTTTTTGGTTGGTTGAGCCGTTTCTACGGATGTAGCCGGCGAGAATCGGACAGATATGTTTCGATTCGTTTAAAGCAAGTGTATTTACGCCGCGAAGCTCACCTTGGCCGCCTGTGCCTCGCTGTGCTCTTTCCGCAGATGGCCATAAGTCAGCATAGCCAGCGCGCCGCCGTCGCTGTGGCCAAGCCAACGCGAGACGGTCGGCACATCCACCCCGCTCTCGATGCAGCGCGTTGCGAACAAATGCCGCAGTGTGTGGTGGGTCCAGCGTTGGACGCCGGCGAGCTTGCATGCCGTGGTCAGCGCCTCCGTGCATTGCGTCACCGTAAATGCGCGGCCAGTAACCTTACGGCCCTCAGCAAGGCGTCGCTCCTTCATGCGCTTTAGCAGGGCGACCATCGCCGGGATTTTTGGCACCTCCCGGTTTTTTGAAGATTCGGTTTTCGTGCCCCGGATGAAAATCGAATTGTCGCGCTCGTCCTCCCATACCCACGAAGCCGCTTCCTCGACGCGTGCACCGCTGTAGGCCATGAACTCGGCAAAGTCGCCCGACTCGTTCGCTCGGCGCTGGAGGTAAACCAAAAGCTCGGGTTGATCGGTCGGCGCTTTTCCCACAGTACGCATATGGGCAAAAACCTCTTGGATTTTCTTTTGCGTCGGAAAATCGAATTTCTTTTTCGGCTCCGGTTTCAACAGAGATTTTTTGCCAAGATCGCCTTTAAGCTGAAAAGGCACCTCGGTAACAAACCCGCGCGCCTTGGCGAAAGTCATCACGCGGAAAAGCAGTTCGAGCGTGACGTTGGCCGTGGCCGGGCCGTAGCCCTTGCGGATCTTCCGCGTATTATGCCGCCGCCACACGGCTTGAGTGCTCAGGTAATTTGAGAATTTTTCCACCAGCGCCGCTGTGACCTTCGACGGCCTGGTTGTGGCAAGGGCTGATCCAAAACAGACGCCCCAATGCTTTTCGAGCCGGCGTGCGCTTGCGCGAAAACAGACTTTGCTCTTCTCGCTGTGCTCGGTGTTCTGCTCATAGACTTCGATGGCCTCGCGCAAGATGTCTCCCATCGTCCCCTTTCCTGCCCCGGCGCGCACGCCGCTCTGCCGTGTCCGCTCGTTTTGAGCCAGCTTGTCGAGGTGACGTAACTTGGCGACGCTGGCGTTATCGGTTTCGAGGGACTTCATGGTGCGCTTTCCGTGCACCTGGAACCGGCTGTAGAAGTTTCCGGTCGGAACGTGCCTCACGAGGCCGTTGGCGAGATATTCCCAAACCTGCTTTTTCGCGGGTGGCATAACGGGGTGGATAATGGAGTCCATTTCCCTCTAGTGCCACTGTTTTCCATGAAGTAAATCCGCATGTCTTGGTTAACCTACACCAGGCTCATCGGGTCAACATCGAGCACCTGCGTGATATCGTCCGGCCAGCTGAACGCCGCGCGCAGCCGGACCAGCTCGGGCACGACCTTCGTCACCGCGTTCGTGAAATACCAGACCTGCCAGCGGTACTCGTCCTTGATCTTCTCGATCGGTGACGCCGACGGACCCCGCAGCTCCACGCGGCCGCCCAGTTCCTTTTCCACCAGTTTCGCCCATTGCTCGGAAAAGAACTTCAGCTTTTCCGGATTCGGTCCGCGAAACAGGTGGTGAATCAGGTGCCGGTACGGCGGATAGTGAAAATCCTTCCGCATCTTCAGCTCCGCCGCGGCAAACCCCGCATAGTCCGCCTGGCGCGAGAACTGGATCGCCTCCGCCTGCGGCGTGAACGTCTGCACCACGACTTCTCCCGCGCGATCGCCCCGCCCCGCCCGGCCGGCCACCTGCACCAGCAGTTGGAAGGTGCGCTCATTTGCCCGGAAATCCGGCACGTGCATCGAGATGTCGGCATCGATCAGCCCCACCAGCGTCACGTTGGGAAAATCCAGCCCCTTTCCGATCATCTGCGTGCCGATCAGGATATCGATCTTTCCGGCGCGAAACTGCGCGAGCGGGTGGACGCGCGGAAACTGCCCTACCTCGACATCGTGTCGGTGTCCATCCGCTCAATGCGCGCCCGCGGCACCATCCGCCGCACCGCCTCCTCCACGCGCTGCGTACCCAGGCCGCGCCAGCGGATTTCCGGCGCGCCGCACTTCGGGCAGCGCAACGGCGCCGGCTTCTGGTCGCCGCAGAGGTGGCACCGCAGCGTTTCATCCGCGCGATGATAAGTCATCGCGATGCTGCAGTGCGCGCACTCCTCCGTGTGTCCGCACTTGGTGCAGAGCATCGCCGACGAATAGCCGCGCCGGTTGATGAACAGGATCGTCTGCTCGCGCCGCTCCAGTCGCGCGTGCATCGCCTCGACCAGCTTGCCCGAGAGCGCCGGCAGCGAACGTTGCTTCATCGCCTCGATGCGCAGGTCCACGATGTCGAGGTAGGGCAGTTTCCGCGCGTCCACCCGCTCGCGCAGTTCCAGCAGCCGGTATTTGCCCGCCTGCGCGTTGGCGTAGCTCTCAAGCGAGGGCGTCGCCGAGCCCAGCAGGCAGACCGCCTGGGTGAGCTTCGCCCGCATCACCGCGACATCGCGGCCGTGGTAGCGCGGCGTCTCGTCCTGCTTGTAGGCGGGCTCATGCTCCTCATCGACCACGATCAGCCGGAGCTTCTGCACGGGCGCAAATACCGCCGATCGCGCCCCCACCACGATCCTCGCCTCGCCGGTCGCCAGCGCCAGCCAGCCGTCGAGCCGCTCGCCTTCGCTCAAATGACTGTGCCAGACGACGCACCGGTGCCCGGGCGCAATCGCCTCCAGCCGGGAGCGGAGCCGCGCCACCGTCTGCGGCGTGAGCGCCACCTCGGGCACGAGGAACACCACGCCGCCGCCCGCCTTCAGCGCCGTGTCCATCGCGCGCAGGTAGACCTCCGTCTTGCCCGAACCGGTGATCCCATGCAGCAGCGTCACGCCGAATTTTTCCGCGGCGAGCGACGCATCCAGGCCCGCCACCGCGGCGGACTGCTC